>Ga0265320_10000776_pt1 | contig 24440 bp, 21 predicted proteins | sample 4827metaG_FD_202087 | JGI IMG/M metagenome (GOLD analysis project Ga0265320, IMG submission 202087) | Rhizosphere microbial communities from Carex aquatilis grown in University of Washington, Seatle, WA, United States - 4-8-27 metaG | ecosystem: Host-associated > Plants > Roots > Rhizosphere >...
GCGCCAAGGCCGTCATGGAGGCTCTTGGCGTCCTCAATCTCGAGGGATTCGGGCTCGTCCCCGGCCATCCCGGCCTCGGCCCGGCCGGCGCCCTCATTCACTATGCGACGGAAAACCTGCGGGCGCGTCCGGAAAATCTGAGCTGCCTGCGGGAGTACCGGAGCTCGCGGACGCTCCTTCTCGACCCGGCCACCCTGCGCAACCTCGAGATCTTCGCGTCGATCCGCGGAACCCGGGAGGGATCGCTCCTTGCCGCCATAGACCGCACGGCCACGGCGGCGGGCGCGCGCCTGCTCGAGCGGTGGATCGCCGCGCCGGCGCTGGATCTTCCCGAGATTTGCCGCAGGCAGGACGTCGTTGGCGAGCTGATCGCACAGCCCGCGCGCCTCGACGCGCTGCGGGCCGCCCTTTCGAATGTCCGCGATATTCCGCGCATTCTCGGCCGCCTTCAGAACCGCCTGCGAAATCCCCGCGAGCTCGGAGGCATCCGCGACACCCTGGCCCAGATTCCGGGACTTCGGGCCGAACTCGGCAGCTTCGGCAACGCGCCCCGGGCTCAGGAAATGCGCGAGCGGCTGGCGGAATCCCCCGCCCTCCGCGATCTCCTTTCCCAGGCTCTCGCCGACGAGCTGCCGGCAGAGATGAACGACGGCGGCTTTATCCGGCCCGGGCATGACGCCGAGCTCGACCGCCTGCGCTCGCTGACCTCGGGCAACAAGATCTGGCTCTCGGAACTTGAGCGCGCCGAGCAGGAGAGGACGGGGATCCGGAGCCTCAAGGTGAAATTCACGAACAACTTCGGCTACTACATCGAGGTGACCAAGGCCAACCTGCGGCTGGTTCCGGCCGACTATATCCGCCGGCAGACAACGGTCGGCGGCGAGCGCTATGTCACGGAGGGCCTCCGGCAGAAGGAGAAGGAGATCTTCCATGCGGAGGAGGAGGCCCTCGCGCGCGAGCTCAGCCTCTTCCAAGAGCTGGTCGCGGCGGCCCTCGCCGAGGCCGAGGCCCTCGCACGGACCGCGGAGGCTCTCGCCGAGCTGGATGTTCTCGCGGGTTGGGCCGTCCTCGCCCGCGAATTCGGCTACTGCCGGCCCGAGGTCGGCGAGGGCGACGCGCTGGAGATCTCCGACGGGCGGCACCCCGTCGTGGAGCAGATGCTCCGGGCGCCCGAGGCGGGGATCGGCAGCGGGCAGCCCTTCGTACCGAACGATTCCGCACTCGCCTGCGACGGCGCGCAGATCGCTCTCGTCACCGGGCCCAACATGGCGGGAAAGTCCACCTACATCAGGCAGGTCGCCCTGATCGTCCTCCTTGCACAGATCGGCTGCTGGGTCCCGGCGCGCGCCTGCAGGCTCGGGCTCGTCGACCGGATATTTTCCCGGGTCGGCGCGAGCGACGACCTCGCGCGCGGAAACTCGACCTTCATGGTCGAGATGAACGAGACGGCGAACATCCTCAACAACGCGACGGACCGCTCGCTCATCATCCTCGACGAGATCGGGCGGGGCACCTCGACCTATGACGGCCTGAGCATCGCCTGGGCCGTCGTCGAGCACCTCCACCGCGGCGCCGACCGCGGCCCGCGCGCGCTCTTCGCCACGCACTACCAGGAGCTGACCCAGCTGTCCAAATACCTGCCCCGGCTTCGCAATTTTTCGGTCAGCGTGAAGGAATGGAACGACGACATCGTGTTCGTGCGGCGGGTCGTTGCCGGCGCCGCCGATCGGAGCTACGGGATCCAGGTCGCGCGCCTCGCCGGCCTTCCGAAAAGCGTGATCGAGCGGGCGCGGACAATCCTCGCCCAGCTCGAGGGCGACGAGGCCGCCGTATCCGTGCAGGCTCCCCGGGCCCGGCCGAAGAAGAAGATCGCGGTCGTGCCGGCTGGGGACGACGGACAGCTTGGCTTGCTGTGACGGGGTCGGGTCTGAATGGCGCCAAGCTAGGGCACTCTCCGACCGCAGCGGGTGGAGCGCGTTGTCCTCAACGCGCTGGCTTGTCTTGCGCCAAACAAGCGCGTTGAGGACAACGCGCTCCACCGCCCTGCGATAATTGATTCTTTGACGCCATCGCCTCTCACAAAAAGGCCTCGAACTCCGCCGGAAGCGGCGAGGCGGCCCTGAAATTATGGTTCTGTCCGGCGAATGCGTAGGAGAAGCTGGTCTCAAGCGAATGGAGGAACATCCGCTTCGTGCGCGCCCGTTTTGCGAATTCCCGGTTGAGCCGAAATTCTCCGTACGTCTGGTCGCCGACAATCGGCAGACCGCGCTTGGCGCATTGCACCCGCAACTGGTGGCTGCGGCCGGTCCGCGGCTCGAGCCGGACCAGCGTCAGGCGCGGCTCGCCCCGGCCGGCGCGGACAACGCGCATCGCGCATTCGGCCGGCACGCCTCCTCCGGCGCTGCTGCGGATTCTCTCGCCGCGCTTCTCGACCGAGATCCGATCCCGCCAGACCTGCGCGGGCTCCCGCGGCGTGCCGAAGACGAGGGCCTGGTAGATCTTCCGCACCTCCTTGCGCTTGAACTCCGCCTTCACCGCGGCCGCAAGGGCGCCATCGGCCGCCGCGAGGATGACTCCGGATGTCGCCGAATCCAACCGGTTCAGGAGCCAGAGGCGGCGGGGGACGCCGACTCCCTCGAACCATTCATAAAACTCCCCGTCCAAATCGTAGCGGGCCTTGAGCAGCGCGCGGGGGGCGTCCGCCGCGACGTTCGGATGCGACAGGACGCCGGCCGGCTTGTCGAGGGCCGCGAGCCCCTGGCCGTCTCGCTCGAGCAGGCAGACTCCGTTTCCGAGCGGCAGGCCCGCCCAGAAACGGTCGCGGGGGTCGCTCACTGGTAGTAGAAACTGAACGTCATCTCCTGCGAATCCCCGAGCATGGCGACCATGTCCGCAGTCCATTCCCCGTAGGGTTGTGGATTCGTCAGGGCGCCCATGCAGGCGCGCATGCCCTGCTCGTTCGAGGCGTTGTTCACGTCCACAATCTCGATCTTTCCCTTGGAATTCATCCGGAACCTGATCGAGACGGTGGATCCCTCCGGCGGATACGTCGCGCTGTTTATGAGAATCCGGTCCCATTCGACCTGGACGATCTCCGTCATCCGGTGGAGGTACTCGCCGTAGTTGCTCCAGCGCGAATCCAGCGCCGTGACGCCCACATTGTCCGTGCCGAACTTGTTCTCCGTGAAGATGGCCGGCCGCACATGCTGCTGCAGGATCTTTCGGGGCTGGGGATGCCGGGGATCGATATGGGGGACGGTCGAGGTTGCGCCCTGGACCACGGAGGCATCCTTCGACCCGTCCACCTTCTCCTGGATCGGCTTCGCGTTGTCCACGGGCTTTGCGAGCGCCGTCCCGTAGGCGTTGGCGTCGTTGCCCTGCGCCTTGTCGGTTCCGGCAAGCGGAATCTGCTCCTGCCGGGGCGGTGTGACCGCAGAGGTCGGCGGAGCCACCTGCGTCGGGACGATCGGCGCCTGCTCCTCCTGCTTGTCGAGCGTGCCGGTCACGATTTGGTTCGACTTGATGTCCTTCCGGCCCTCGAGGGCGGGCATGTCGTTTTTCCCGTTCTTCGTCGGCTTCTCCTGGGCCACCTGCTGGTTCCTGAAGCTGAAATTATTGGTCTTGTCCGGGGTGTTCTCGGGGGCGTTGGGATTGGCCTCCACGTATTTCATCGGAGGCGGGGGCTTCTTGAAGAGGTCCGGCGCGATCTGGATATTGAACTGGTGCGGAATCGCCTGCTTGCGGGGCGCGGCATGCGTCGGCGAGACCTTCATGAGCCGCGGCAGAAGGAGGAAAAGGATGAGGTGGACGAGGATCGTTCCGGCCACGCCGATCTCGATCGAACGGGTGTCCGGATCGAGGAATATCGGGGGCACGAAGCGGCGCCGGCGGCCGGAGCCCGCCTTCGCTTTGGACGATGGCGGTGGCAGTTGGGTTTGGCTCATTCGGGGGCGCCTGGATTCGGTCGAAGCTGCAACATTAGCCGAGGAGACCGCACCGGGTCAAAATTTGTTTCGTTGTTTCGAGCGGAAGGCCCATGATGTTGCTGTGGGAGCCCCGGTAGCCCGCGACCACGAGGTCCCCGTGGTCCTGGATGGAGTAGCCCCCCGCCTTGTCCAGGGTGTGCACCCGGGCGAGGTAGGCCTCGATCGCCGGCTCGTCCAGGGGCAGGAAGGTCACCTCGCTGGTCGCATCCGCCTCGAGCCTGAGCCCGTCGGCCATCCGGCGGACCGCGAGGCCCGTGAAGACCGTGTGGGTGCGGCCGGAGAGGCGCCTGAGCATCGCCCGGGCGTCGGCGGCGTCGCGCGGCTTGTTGAGGACCTGCCCCTCCAGGAAAACGGTCGTGTCGGCCCCGAGGACGGTCGCCTCGGGATGCCGCGCGGCCACCCAGTCCGCCTTGAGCGCGGCGTTGTGGGCCACCAGGACCCGCGGGTCGGCGCCCGCCTCCTCGAACTCGGTCACGTCCGCCGTTTCGATTGTGAAGGGCACGCCGAGCCTGCCGAGCAGCTCGCGCCGGCGCGGGGAGGCCGAGGCCAGGATGAGTCGGTGCCGCGGCGTCATGCTCTAAATGTTATGGCCACGAAAAGCATTCTCCCACAAAGGTTTTTTATGCGTCTCGGCCTCGCCCAGATAAATTCAACGGTCGGCGATCTCGCCGGCAATCGGCGGAAGATCCTGGAGGCCTACCGGGCCCTGGTGGACCAGGGCGCGGAAATTGTCGCCTTTCCGGAGATGATCGTCTGCGGCTACCCGCCGCGCGACCTCCTCTTCAAGCGCCGCTTTGTCCCGGACGTCGAGGAGTCGCTCCGGGAGATCGCCTCGGTTGTCGGCGATGTGCCCGCGCTGATCGGCACGGTCGAGTCGAATGCAACCGGCCAGGGCAGGCCTTTCTACAACGCGGCCGCATTCTGCCACAAGGGCTCCGTCGCCGCGATGGCGCGCAAGTGCCTCCTGCCGACCTACGACGTCTTCGACGAGGACCGTTACTTTGAGCCCGCTCAGCAGCCGACCGTCATCGCCCACGCGGGACTCCGGCTGGGCGTCACGATCTGTGAGGACATCTGGATCCACCCGATGATCAGCACGCGCCAGCTCTACCACGGACTGAATCCCGTGAAGCAGTTGGCGGCGCAGCGCTGCGACATCATGTTCAACATCTCTGCCAGCCCCTGGCATCACGAGAAGGGGGGCGTCCGGCAGACCCTGGTGACCGACGCCGCCTTCGAGCTCGACTGCCCGGTCGTCTATGTGAACGCGGTCGGAGGAAACGACGAGCTTGTCTTCGACGGGCGCTCGCTCGTCAGCGATCCCGCGGGGCATGTCTTTGCGGGCCTGGCGGCCTTCGGCGAGGAACTTCGGGTCGTGGACGTGAGCCTCGCCGCCGCCGAGAATGCAAGCCAGACGCCCCGGCTCTCCCCCACCTTCGGCCAGGCCGAGATGGCCGACATTTTCGCGGCCCTGACCCTCGGCCTGCGCGACTACGCCCACAAGAGCGGATTCCAGCGCGGGCTCGTGGCGCTCTCCGGGGGAATCGATTCGGCTGTCGTGGCCGCCGTAGCCGCGGCGGCCTTCGGGCCGGAAAACGTGACGGGCGTCTCGCTGCCGTCGCCGATCTCCTCGCAGCATTCCAAGGACGACGCCCTGGTCCTCGCAAAGAACCTCGGGATCCGCTGCGAGACGATTTCGATCTCCGAGGTCGTGGCGGCAACCGAGTCCGTCCTCTCCCCCCTCTTCGCAGGCAGGCCCCCGGACGTGACCGAGGAGAACATCCAGGCCCGCGTGCGCGGGGTGCTCATGATGGCCCTCTCGAACAAGTTCGGCTCGCTCCTCCTGACGACCGGCAACAAGAGCGAGATCGCCGTCGGATACTGCACGCTCTACGGAGACATGTGCGGCGGCCTCGCGGTCATCTCCGACGTCTACAAGACGCAGGTCTACGCCCTGGCGAACTGGATCAACGCGGACGCCAGGCGCGCGGGGCGGCAGCCGCCGATCCCTCAGTCGACAATCGACAAGGTCCCGAGCGCCGAGCTGCGCCCCGGACAGACCGATCAGGACACCCTTCCCCCCTACGATGTCCTCGATGCGATCCTCAAGGGCTACGTCGAGGAGGGCCTCTCCCGCGCGGATCTGGCCGCGCAGGGCTTTCCCGACGCCGTCGTCAAGGAGGTCGTGCGCAAGGTCGACCTGAACGAATACAAGCGGAAGCAGGCCGCGCCCGGGCTCAAGATAACGCCCCTCGCCTTCGGGGTCGGCCGGCGGATCCCGATCGTCCAAAAATATGTGAGCTGATCCCGGGCAATGTCCGTCTCAGACAAACTCTTCGCCCGCGCGCAGCAGCTGATCCCGGGCGGCGTAAATTCCCCGGTGCGGGCCTTCCGCTCGGTCGGCGGGACGCCCTTCTTCGTGACCCGCGCGCAGGGCGCAACGCTCGTCACCGCCGACGGCCGCGAGTTGACGGACTTCGTCTGCACCTGGGGTCCCGCGATCCACGGCCACAACCATCCCAGGATCCGGGCCGCAATCGCCGCCGCGCTTGAGGGCGGCACGAGCTTCGGGACGCCGAATCCCCGGGAAGTCGAGATGGCGGAACTGATTGTCCGGTTCGTGCCGTCGATCGCGAAGGTCCGGATGTGCAACAGCGGCACCGAGGCCACCATGTCCGCCGTCCGCCTCGCCCGCGGCTTCACCGGCAGGGACAAGATCGTCAAATTCTCGGGATGCTACCATGGCCACTCCGATTCCCTCCTCGTCAAGGCCGGCTCGGGAGCGCTGACCCACGGCAATCCGGACAGCGCCGGCGTTCCCGCGGCCTTTGCCCGGGAGACGATCGTCATTCCCTTCAACGATGCCGCCGCGCTCGACGCCGCCTTCGACGCCAACCCGGGTGCGATCGCCGGCGTCATCCTCGAGCCCTGCATGGGCAATGTCGGCCTGATCCCGGCCGACCCCGGCTGGCTTCGAAGCGTCCGGGCCTCATGCACGGCGCAGGGCGCCCTCCTCATATTCGACGAGGTCATGACGGGATTCCGGCTGGCGCGGGGCGGCGTGCAGGAGCTCGAGGGAATCGTCCCGGACCTCACCTGCCTCGGGAAGATCATCGGGGGGGGCCTGCCGGTGGGGGCGTTCGGCGGGCGCGCCGACGTGATGGACCGCCTGGCTCCGCTCGGCCCCGTCTACCAGGCGGGCACCTTGAGCGGAAATCCCCTCGCCCTTGCGGCGGGCATCGCCTCGCTCCAGCTGCTCGAGGAATCGGACCCCTATGCGCGGCTCGAAGCGCTGGGCCGAAAGGTTCGCGATGCATCGCTGGCGGCCGCGCGGGCAAAGGGACTGCCGCTCCAGGTTCCCCAGATCGGCTCGATGTTCTCGTTCTTCTTCAGCGCATCGCCTGTCCGCAACTATGAGTCGGCCCTCGCCTCGGATGCGGCGCTCTTTCGCCAGGTGTTCCACGCCTGCCTGGCGGAGGGCGTGTACCTTCCGCCCAGCGCCTACGAGACGGCCTTCCTCAGCACCGCCCACGAGGGCGCCGCGGTGGATCGCGCCTGCGAAGTCATCGCGCGCGCGATCGCCCGCCTATAGGGCTGGGCAGACCGCCACGCTCGGCTCGACCAGGCCGAGCTGGACTGCGTAGCGGGAAAGCTGGGCGACGCCCCTCAGTCCCGTCTTCTTCGTCAGGCGCGTCCGGTGGTTGACGACCGTGTGGACGCTGATTCCAAGCCGGGCGGAGATCTCCTTTGAGCTCAGGCCGTCCGCCAGCCCGCGCAGGACGGTCTTTTCCCGGTCGCTCAGCCGGGCGGAAAGGCCGGCCCGGGGCGGCTTGAGGTTGACCAGATTTCGGATCGCGTCGCTTGTCGAGCGGCAGAAGTAGACCCGCCCCGAACCGACCGCCTGAAGCGCCTGCCGGAATTCGTCGAGTCCCGCCATCTTCTCCACGAGGCCGTGCGCCCCGGAGGAAAGCGCCCGCTCGATCGAGTCGGCCTCCAGGTGTCCCGAAAAAATGAGGATGCGGGCCCGGGAGCAGGCCGCCCGGAGCGGGGCCAGCAGGGAGAGCCCGGAGTCGGGCGGCATGACCAAGTCCAGGACGATAAGATCGGGCTGCTCCCGCCTGCAAAGCTCGAGCGCGCCGGCCGTGTCCTCAGCCGAGCCGACCACCTTGTGGCCGGGCATGAGCTCGATCACCTGCTGGAGCATCTCGGTGATCGCCGAATGGTCGTCAACGATCACGACCCGGCGGCGGGGGCGCTGCGGTAAGGGGGCGGGCATCACTTGAAAGAATTCAGTCCCTGATGCGCGATTTTGACCAAATATCTACGCAATATGCGCCATATTTTGAAAATGAGGAGAACACCCTAGGACGGGCGTTGGTGCGTTCGTGTGTATTTTCCAGGGTGTTTCACCCAGTTTGGTCCTGGGGCCCCCTCTTCAGGCGCGGGGATGCGCCCGGTCATAGACGTCCTTCAGGCGGGCGACGCTCACGTGGGTGTAGACCTGGGTCGTCGCCAATTGCGCGTGCCCGAGCAGTTCCTGGACAAGCCTCAGGTCCGCCCCGGCGTTCAGCAGGTGGGTCGCGTAGGCATGCCTCAGCTTGTGGGGGGTCAAATCGTGCGGAAGTCCCGCCAGAGCGAGGTAGCGCTTGAGCATCAGCTGGATGCTGCGCGGACCCATGCGCCGGCCGGCCGGCGTCGCCACAACGGGGTCGTCCGGGCCCGCCCGGCCCTGGAATTCCCGCCGGAATTTCCTGAGGACCGCGACCGCCACCCGGCCGAGGGGGCAGAGCCTCTCCTTCCCGCCCTTGCCGCGCACGCGCGCAACGCCGCTCGCCGGATCCACATCCCCGTGGTTCAAGCCGACAAGCTCGCTCACCCGCAGGCCTCCGCCGTAGAGAAGCTCCATCGCAAGCCGGTCCCGCCAAGCCGTGAACGCCTCCGCGCTCCCTGCGTCCAGCAGGCGCTGCGGGCCCGCAAGGAGCAGCTTCATCTGCTCCTCGGTCAGGAATTTTGGCAGCCGGCGGTCGAGCTTCGGAAGCGAGAGGCCGGAGAGCGGGTTGCCGCTGATCCGGCCCTTCCGGCGCCAGAACTTGAAGAAGGTCCGCAGGCCGGAGACGCGGTTGTGAAGGGTCCTCCGGTCGTAGCGCCGCTGCGCCTCGATCGCAAAGTCCCGCGCGTCCCGCGGGCCGAGCGAATCGAGTCCGCCCTCCCAGCGACCGGCCGCGGCCAGCCATCCGTAAAAATCCACAAACGCCTGCCGGTAGTTCCTGACGGTGTAGGCGGAGCAGCGGCGCTCCAGGGCAAGGTGGTCGGCAAAGGGCGCCCACCAGTCGGCGAGCACCGCGGCGGGAACGCCTTTATCTACGGGCACGGCGATTTCGCCTTTTCCTCGACGGCGCGCCGGACAGCCCCGCAATGGCGCCTGAGCGCGCCCTCCGAATCCAGCCCGCGGGCGCGGGCAGCGGCCGCGATCTCGAAGAGCATCCGGCCGAGCGACTCGTCGGTGAGATCGCCCGCGAGCGCATTGATCCGCGCCGCATCCACGGCGTCCTCCGCGGGGAGCCGCTTCTTCTCGATCTGCTTCCAGATCGCCTCCGCCAGCATCAGCGCTGGAAGCCGGGGAGGCAATTCCTTGAACAGGGCCGGTGCCGGTGCTCCGGCGCGGGCACGTTCACCGGCCTTGATCTCCTCCCACCGCGCGACGACCTGCCCGGATGTAGCCAGCTTGTCCGCGCCAAACACGTGGGGGTGGCGCCGAATCAGCTTCTCGTTTATGTCCCGCGCCACGTCGTCAAAATTGAATTGCCCGGCCTCCTCCGCGAGCAGCGCGTGAAAGACGACCTGGATGAGGACGTCACCGAGCTCCTCCCGCATGTGCGGCATGTCGAGCTCGTCGATCGTCTCCAGAAGCTCGCTGCATTCGTCGATCAGGCACCGGGCCAGGCTCTGGTGCGTCTGCTCGCGATCCCAGGGGCAGCCGGCGCGAAGCCTCACCATGGTAGCCCGCAGATCGTCGATGGAGCTCATGCCGGGAATTCAAAAGGTGAAAGCGGAAAGCGGAAAGCGGAAAAAGCGCCGCCCAAGCCTTGGGCGCGCCCGTAATTTGCGGTGTTTCCGATTTCCGATTTCCGCTTTGCCTTCCCGCTTTTCGCTTTGCCTTCCCCGCTTTGCCTTTCTTCTTTCCGCTTTCCGAATTTCAGATTTCTATCGAGCTGTGGACAAGCTGACCGAGATCATGGCGTGGAAGCGGCGCGAGATAGCGCCGCGGGTTCGTCCCGTGTCTGAAGCCGAGCTCGTCCGGCTTGACGCCGGGACCCCCCGGCCGCCCTCGTTCGCAGCCGCCCTGCGGCGCGGTGACGGACAGCTGGCCGTGATAGCTGAGATCAAGCGCCGCTCGCCGTCCGCGGGAGACATCCGGCCGCAGGCCTCAGCCTCCGAACAGGCGCTGCGCTACCGCGCGGCGGGCGCCGACGCCCTGTCCGTCCTCACCGACGAGAAATTCTTCGGTGGGGCGCTCGACGACCTCCGTGCCGCGGTCGGCACGGTCTCAGGCGCACTGCCTTGCCTGCGGAAGGACTTCATGGTCCACCCGGTCCAGGTGCTTGAGGCCCGCGAGGCCGGCGCAAGCGCCATTCTCATCATCGTTCGCGCACTGGAGGACGAGGAAATCCGCATTATCCATGGAGCGGCCCGATCGGCCGGCCTGGATGCCCTTTTTGAAGTCCACGACGAAGCGGATCTCGAGCGCGCCGCGCTCCACGGCGCCCGCCTGATCGGCGTCAACAATCGCGACCTCGCGGTCTTCAGGACGGACCTCTCGCTCAGCGAGAGGCTCATGCCGCGCCTGCCCGCGGGCTCGACGGCGGTTGGCGAGAGCGGCATATTCACCGGGGCCGATGCCGCGCGGCTTAGATCCGCCGGCGCCCATGCCATCCTGGTCGGCGAAGCCCTGATGAAGGCGTCAGACCCCGCGGCCCTGATCCGGCAGTTTCGGGGAAACTAGCGGGCTGCCGGATGCCTCTCTCGCCGACGGCCACCCGGGAGCTTCTCGCACAGCTCGGCCACGGCCCCGTGCGCCGCCTCGGGCAGAATTTCCTCGTTGACGGCAACATCGTGCGAAAATCCATCACGCTCGCCGAGATCGCCGCGGGCGACACCGTCGTCGAGATCGGCCCCGGCCTCGGCACCCTGACCTCCGCCCTCCTGGAGGCGGGCGCGCATGTCTGGGCCATCGAGCTGGACCCCGCCCTCCACGCACACATCGCCGAGACGCTCGGAAAACAGCATCCCTCAGCCCTCCGCCTCATGCTCGGCGACGCGGTCGAGCATCCGCTTGCCGGGCTGGGGGATTCGCCCGACGAGGGTCTCGAAGCGAACATAAAGCGAGGCTCGGCTCGCAGTGAGCGGAGCGGCCCCTCGTCGGGCGAATCCCCCACTGCTTTTAAAATCGTCGCCAACCTCCCCTACGCCATCGCCACCCCCTGGCTCGATGCGGTCCTCTCCGGCCCCCTGCCGGCGCGCATGGTGCTGATGCTCCAGCGCGAGGCGGCCGACCGGTATGCGGCGGCACCCGGGAGCAAGAGTTTTGGAGCAATCTCGGTGTTCCTCCAAGCGGCCTACGACGTCGCCCCAGGGCACAACGTCGCGGCTTCCTGCTTCCATCCCCGCCCGGAAATCGAGTCGCGGCTTCTGCATCTGGTGAAAAAGCAGGAGCCGCACCTCTTTCCGGCCGCCACCCGGCTCCTGATCCGTTCGTGCTTCCAGCAGCGGCGCAAGCAGATCGGAGCCCTCCTCAGGGACCGGCTCCCGGACGAAGGCGCGGCCTTTCTGGAACATCTGATCCGGGCAGGCTACTCAGGAAAGACCAGGCCCGAAGCGATCCCAGTCGCACTCTGGATGCAGCTCTGATTGCTTGATCCCCGGCTTGAAAGCCCTTTTTTCGTCCTTTTCATTTAAGCAGCACCCATGCCCCGCGCCGCCCTCGCCATCCTCCTGATCGCGACCGCTGTCGCCGGCAGGGCCCAGTATGCGGGCGGCCCCCTCGTCGGGCACATTGAAGGCGACCGCTATTTCGCCCCAAACGGATCCTACCAGGTCGCGATTCCGGTCCGCCCAAAGATGGGCGCTATCGTCACGGACACGCCCAATGTCGTGACGTTCAAGGACGACTACGACACGCTCTTCACGATCGCGTCCTTCCCCCTTGACGCATCCCAGCGCTGGCTTCTATCCGAAAACGGAACCCGCGAATATCTCCGGAGGTTCTTCAACGACTACGTCCTTCCCGACTTCAGGCACGCGTTCAAGGGAGTTGAGGTCGAGGACAAGGGTGTGTTCATGCCCGAGTTCCTCGACGGCGTCCTCGTGATCTACACGCTCCTGCCGGGAGGCTCCATGTTCGCGGACGACCTCGCGGTCATCGATCCGAACCAGAAGCCGCCTGTCGCAAAGCGCGGCAACATGCTCTTCGTGAAAAACGGCTTTGTCTTCGTCGTCAGCACCGAGCTCGCCGAGCGCGTGACCGAAGGCAGCGCCTACTCGATGAAGCCCGCGGAGGAAAACACCGTCCTTCGCGAGAAATTGACCGACATGGCCTCAAAGATCCGCTTCCCAAAGTCCCCTCCCTCCCCATGAGCCTCTCCTCCTTCCTGATCTTCATCATCCTGGGCGCGCTTGCCGGCTGGATAAGCGGGCTGCTCACCAAGGGCACGGGCTTCGGAGCGGTGGGCAACATCATCGTCGGCATCATCGGCGCCTTCCTTGGGAACTTCGCTTTCGGGCTCCTGGGAATCGTGGCATTCGGGCTCATCGGCCGGCTGGTTTTCGCGGTCGTCGGCGCGCTCATCTTCATCTGGCTCCTCCGCTTCGTCCGGAAATAGAAAGTGTGTGACGCCGCCGCCGGGCGTGCGTCATGCCGCCCACATCCCATGCCCACACCCCACCCCGCAACCCTTCGGAGTCTTCTCATCACGGCGGCCCTTTTCGCGGCCCCGCTCGGATACGCCCAGGACCGGCCCCCGGGCGCCCCCATCGGCCCGCTCGGTTTCGGAGGCGCCCCTGCACCAACGGACCCCGCTTACCAGCCCATCGCCCATCAGACGAATGCCGCCGAGGTCGCCGCCGTCCTGGGGCGCGTGCTCGCCTATGTGGACTCCGCGACCCCCAGCCGCCTGGTCGACCGCAAGACCGGCCAGGAGATCACCGATTTCACGACGCCGAATCCCAACACCTCGTTCGAACGCGATCCCCAGCATCCCTTCGGAGTCGTGGGCTATGAGTGGGGCGTGGCCTACGCCGGAATGCTCGCGGCAGCGGACGCGACCGGCGACCCCCGCTTCAGCGCCTTCGTTTCGAGCCGGATGGCCCTCATCGCCCATGCGCTGCCCGCCTTCGGGACGCCCCCCCCCGGCGGCGGCCAGCCCTTTCGGAATCCCGTCCGCGGGCTCGTCGCTCCGGGCGCCCTGGACGACATCGGTGCCATGGATGCCGCGATCATCAAAGCCCGGATCGCCGGTGTCGGCCCCGACCTGAAGCCGGTGATAGACACCGCGGCGAAGTTTATTTCCCACGGTCAGTTCCGCCTGCCCGACGGAACCCTCGCGCGCCACTGGCCGGTTCCCGAATCCGTCTGGGCCGACGACATGTACATGAGCGTGCCCGCCCTCGCGCAGACGGGTAAACTGACCGGGGACACCCGCTACTACGACGATGCCATCCGGCAGGTGCGCCAGATAGCCGATCACCTCTTTGAGCCCGCCAAGGGGATATTCCGCCACGGCTGGATCTCCTCGAACCCGGACAGCCTCGACGTCCACTGGGGGCGTGCGAACGGCTGGTGCATGATGGCGATGGTCGAACTCCTCGACGTCCTGCCCCCGGATTATCCTGGCAGGGACGACGTCCTCGCCCTCCTTCGCGCCCAGATCCGGGGAGTGGCGGCCCTTCAGTCGGGGTCGGGCCTGTGGCACCAGCTCCTCGACAGGCCGGATTCATACCTCGAAACTTCGGCGTCCGCCATGTTCGTCTTCAGCATCGCGCGGGCGATAGACCGCGGCTGGATCAGCCCGGTGTACGGGACGATAGCTCAGACCGGCTGGAATGCGGTGGCCGGAAAGGTCAATGCCAAGGGCCAGGTCGAAGGAACCTGCGTCGGGACGAACTTCGCGCTCGATTTCCCGTACTACTATTTTCGCCCGGCCAGCCCGCTCGCACCCCATGGATACGGCCCCGTGCTTCTGGCTGGAGCCGAGATGCTCCGGCTCCTGAAGAACGATGCCGTCGCGCTGAAGCCCCAGGTCGGCAGCATCTATTTCATGCCGAAGGCGGACGCGGCGAACGTCCGCCGTTAGCCAGAGGGGGGTCAGGCCGGACCCCTTACTATTCACTCGGCGTTCGCTGGTCGCCGGCCGTTCCGCCCGGCCTGCGGACGCGCGCGCGCTCGGCCGGAATCGGACGCGGCGGAGGCGGGTCGTTCGGCAGCTTGTCGGCGCACATCGAAAGGACCTCGATCGCTGCGAGCGAATTCTGGGCCGTCCCGTTTGTCCCCACCCTCGGGGCCTCGTCGATCGGGTTCAGGACGTCGGGACCCCCCACATGGCGGGTCGCGTACATCCCGGCGCGGATTCCTCCAAAGCCGCCAAAGAGGGTCGCGATCGCGTGCTGGGCGAACGCCGGATTACCGGTCTTCAGGTAGGCGTACGCGGCGAGCCGTCCGCCGCCCTGCTCCTGGCCGGCATACTTGGCGTCGGCGCCCTCCGTGCCCGTCGTCCTGTCCCTGGCGATCACGTCGGCGGGAGCGTCCTCGAGCCGGCAGTACTGGAGCCAGGTCTTCTGCCAGCCGGGATTGTCGACCAGGTCGTTCAATTCAAAGACGACCTCGGCCCCACCCTGGATCGTCGTCAGGTTGTAATCCCCGAGCTCGTCGGATACCTGGAAGAGCTTCCCGGTCTTGGCGTCGTATCCGTAGACTAGGTTCCTGCCAGAGCGGAAGCCGTACGGCATGGCCGCCAGGGAATCCATCCCCGCGTAGATCTTGTCGCGCCACTTCGTGTCCCCGGTCCGCTCCCATTCGGTCATCCAGTTGCCGATGAAGGCGAGCCAGTCCGGCCCGCCGCGAACACGTCCGGGGTACTGCTTCTCCCGGTCGTTCTCCGGCTGCGCGAGGCGCATCGGATCGAATTCGACCGCCTTGTAGTCGGCATTCGCGACCTCGTGCATGAGATCGCCGACCCGCTCGTCCGTCGTGAGGTAATAGTAAAAGCGCTTCCACGCGGCCTGGCTTATCCGGGCCTCCTTTGCGCCGCAGCCCCACGGGACGACGTTGTGCCGGGACCCGAGCCCGGCAAAGCGGCCGAGATGATAGACGTCGACCTCGCTCGTATTCCGGGTCTCCGCCTCGGCCAGCCGGAAGATGTCCGCCCTCCCGGTCCTGAGATAGCTGTACCAAAGCCACATGTCGGTCCCGAGCTCCGTGTTGTCCCAGGCCATTCCCCCGAGATCGTACCGCCACACATGGCGCACCTCGTCGTAGGAATGCATCACGTTCCCAAAGTACCAGTAGCCGTACCAGTGCCTCTGCTCGACCTCCTTCTCATAAAGCGAGATCGCCCCGTCGAGCTGGTCCTCCACCATCTGTTTCAAGGGGGTCGAGCGATCGGCCGGGCTCCACGCCCCGAATACGCCCGCACTGTGAATGGTCTGGGGCGAAGAGACGAGAAGCGGCGGCTGGCTGCCGATCTCGGCCAGCCTCGCCGTCTCCTCGCGGCTCGGGACGTCCCCGGTCGCAAAAAGGGTGAGCTCGCTCGTCCGCGCAACGCCGGTCGCGGTGCTGAATCCCGGCTGCACGTCCTCGTAGACCGCGTCGAGACCGTGGGCCTTGATGTCGTAATGGCGGAGGTCCATGGAGGGGCCGTCGGGCGACCAGAGCCAGGCATAGAGCGAGGCCTCGTGGCCCGAGGCGTTCCGGACCTCGAGCGAGGCCGGATAGGACTGCCAGAAATTCCGGATGCTGACCGCGAGCCCTCCGCTCACGTCGCCGGCAAAGACAAGCCCCGATGAGCGGCGGCCCGCCCCGGCCTGGAGCCAGGTGCTCTCCGGATTGGTCCGCTTGACGATCGTGAACCCATCCGCGTTCGGCTGGTCGAGCTTGAAGTCGTCCCAGATGGCCCAGTCTCCCATGAGGACCTGTCCCTGGGCGTCAACCTGCGCCAAGTTCGGCACCCGCATGCCGGCCACCTGATCGGGGAAGACATCGACGCCCCTTCGGGGCCGGCCGAAGGCCGGATAGGCGCCGGGAGCCGGCGGGGGCGGCTTGCGATTCGGATTCGGATCCATGACGGCGTGCCCCTGGCGGCCGACAAGCGGCTGCACCGGCTCGGCCCAAAGGCCCGAGCCCTCGCCGGAAAACGCAACATGCCTGTTCTGAACCTCCTCGCGCATCGGAACCCCGAATACGACGCCCAGACCCCGGATGAAGTCGTGGTCCTGGTCACCGTCGAAGATGATCGAATGAACCATCCGCACCGATTCCTGCCCGGCGTAAAAATAAAGCCTGACGACGAAGGGCAGCCATGCGCGGCCGCTCTTCTCGCCCTTGTGCCGACCCTCGATCTTGACGACCGCGCGAACCGGGCCCGACTGCTCCAGCGTCACCTTGTCGATCCGGCCAAAGTATTTTTCCCGATGGGGCGTGTCCTCGGCATTGCCATCGGGCCCGTCCTGGAGGATGCAGACGAGACGGCCCTGCCGGGCGACCTCGCGGCCGTCCACCGCCATCCAGTCGATGATCGAATCGCCCTCCTTCGGAATCCGGCATCGGAGGCGGCCCGTGTCGACGACGATTCCCGTCTCGCTCTCGTGAGCGCGAACCATCGGGCCGGCGACCGGCTTCCCTGCGCCGGTCGAAAGCGTGATCGGGGCGTCCGCGCCTGCGACGGTTGCGATCCCGGTCCATTTGATCGAGCCATCCGGCCAGGTGGCCAAGACCCAGCTCTGGACTGGCAGGGAATTGCCTCCGGCGCCCGTCAGGGAGAAAGCCTGGTCCTTCCGCACCTCGCCGCGCGGCCAGGGCACGCCGAAGCTCACTCCCACCGCCTTGGACGGCAAAGAGGCGTCCAGCCAGTTGATCGAGACATCGCGGGCGAATACGGACGACGATGCGATGCAGGCAAGAAGGGAGGAGACGAGAGCGCGTTTCGTTTTGGACATTGGAGGGAGATCCAGTCCGGGCGGGATTGCCGGGGTTGAAGGGTTGCGGGGACAGGAGTCCGTGGGCTGAAAGACGCAACCGGGGGCCCGGGGTTGCTCGCTATCTTTATTCCGCCAGTTTTCGCTGCGCGCTGAATACGGGCCTTATGGCCACGCTGAGGCGGTCCTGAAGATCCTGCATTTCCCGGTACCGGGCCGCCCGGACGCGGTTCGGAACGCACCGGGTCGACTCGTCCAGGGCCACCATGTCCCGCGTGAAATCCGAGATCCGCGCCTTCTTGCCGTCGCGGAGCGCAAGCGCCCACGCGGCCTGGAGCGCGGCGCCCAAGGCCGCGCCCTCGTCGGCCGCCATCGCCACGACCGGAACGCCGAAGACGTCGGCCATGATCTGCCGCCAGGCGGGCGACTTCGCTCCGCCGCCGGTCACTCGGATCTCCTTCGCCACAACCCCCAGTGCCGCGAGGCGCCTCAAACCGAAGTTCATGCCGAGCGTGACGCCCTCCATCGACGCCCGCGCGATATGCGCGTTCGTGAACGTCTTCTGGCTGAGCCCGAGAAATATACCCGAGCCATCGGGAACATTCGGGGTGCGCTCTCCTGCAAAATAAGGAAGGAGGACGAGCCCGTCGGAACCCGCCGGAGCCTCCGCGACGGCGAGGTCGAGCGCGGCGTGGTCGAAATCGAAAAGGGCGCGCACCCGTTCGGTGACCGTCGTCACGTTCATGGTGCAGAGGAGCGGCAGCCAGCCGCCGGTCGAAGAGCAGAAAGCCGCGATCTCCCCGCGCGGATCGACGACCGGCTTCGCGGCGTAGGCGTAGATCGTCCCGCTTGTCCCGAAGCTCGCCGTCACGACGCCCGGGGCGACGTTCCCGGTCCCGATGGCGCCCATCATGTTGTCGCCGCCGCCGGCGCCGACCACGACGTCGCGCGGGAAGCCGTACGTCCGCGCCAGCTGCGGGCGAAGGACGCCCGCGACCGAGTCCGAACTCGACAGTGGCGGCAGCCAGTCGGCAAGATGCGGATCGATCGCGCGGACCGCAGCCGGCGACCAGGAGCGCTTTCGCACATCCATGAGCGCGGTGCCGGAGGCATCGCCATACTCCATAAAATAATTTCCGGTCAGGTGATGGTTGATGTAGTCATGCGGAAGCAGCACATGGCGCAGCCGCCTGTAGTTGCGCGGCTCGTGGCGCTTGAGCCAGAGGATCTTCGGCGCGGTGAATCCGGGAACGAACGGAACCCCGGTCTGCCGCAGGACGGCCTTCTCCCCGCCTAGCTTTCGCGTGAGAATCGCGCATTCGGGAGCGGTGCTCGTGTCGCACCAGAGCTTCGCGGGACGGATCACCTCCCCTGCCCCGTCCAAAGGCACGAAGCCGTGCTGCTGGCCGGAGACTCCGATTCCGCGGACCCGGGAGCGGTCGATGACGGCCCCGACTTCGCGGAGCGTGCTGTCGAGGGCTGCGATCCACTCCCGCGGATCCTGCTCCATAGCTCCCGCCGGAAGCCCCTCGATCATCCGATGCGGCGCCCGCGCCTCGGCGACGACGCTGCGCGAGTCCAGGTCGACGACGACGGCCTTCGTGCTCTGGGTTCCGGAATCGATTCCTATGAATAGGGACATAAATAATCCCTACCAGCTCAGCTTCGGCTCGTCCAGCCGGCGAACGCAATCGGATTTGGCGGCGGCCGCCCAATGCGCGATCGTCCTTCCCCCGAGGAGCCGGTTTGGCGCGATCTCGGCCAGCGGCTGGAGGACAAACGACCGCTCCGCGATCCTGGGATGCGGGACCTCGAGGCCCTCGTCGGCGACCCGCAATTCTCCATAGAGTAGGACGTCGATGTCGATCGTCCTCGGACCCCAGCGCTCGGCGCGTACCCGGCCCATGTCGGCCTCGATCCGAAGGCAGGCGGCCAGGAGATCGGCAGGAGCAAGCGCCGTGCGGATCTCCACCGCCGCGTTCAGGAATTCGGGCTGGTCGATCCGGCCCACGGGCGCCGTGGCGTAAACGGAGGACACGGCTGCGACCCGGGTTCCCGACGCACGGTCGAGCCGGCGCACCGCCTCCGCGAGAAGCGCGGCCCGGTCCCCTTGGTTACTGCCCAGCCCGAGGAAGGCCGTCTGTGCGGTCGCTGCTGGCTTCAAAGGCGACATAGTCGAGCGTGCCGGGTATCGGCGCCGCCGGCTTCTTGATCATGATTTCGACCCGAAGAACCCTCGGGCACTCGCGCAGGATGGCGTCGATGATCCGCTTGCCGAGGGTCTCGAGCAGCTTCACCCGCTCCTGCTCCACCACGGTGCGGCAGATGCCATACACCTTCACATAATCGACGGCGGCCCCGAGGCTGTCGGTCTCCGCGGCCTCGCCGACGTCCGAGGTCAGCACCAGGTCCACCTGAAAGCGCTGGCCGAGCGCATTCTCCTCGGGATGGTGCCCGTGGTAGCCGTAAAAGGCCATGTTCTTGAGGTGGATGCGCCCTTGCATGGACATCAGCGAGCATACATCCGTTTGGCGCGCAACACCGCTTCGGCCGTGCGCGCGGCCCGAAGATTGGCGAGGACGTCGTGCACGCGGACAAATTCGATCCCCTCCGCCACGGCGAGAACGGTCGTCGCAAGGGTGCCCTCCAGGCGCTCCCCCGGGGGAAGCCCGCCGAGCGCGTGGCCGATCGAGGACTTGCGCGAAATGCCGAGAAGAAGCGGAAATCCGAGGGCCTTGAGTTCCCCTATCCGCCCGGCGATCTCGAGGCTCTGCTCCGGGGGCTTCGCGAAACCGATTCCCGGATCGAGTATGATCCGGTCCTCCGGAACCCCGGCCGCCCGGGCGATTTCCAGCGAGCGGGCGAAGTACCGCTTGATCTTTTCGATCGCATCGCCGGGTTCTCCGGAAAAATCGCCATCCCAGTGCATCAGGATGACCGGGCAGCCGAATTCCGCGACGACGCGCGCCATTTCCGGGTCGCCCTGGAAGCCGCGCACATCGTTCACCCAATGGGCCCCGGCCGCGAGCGCGGCGCGGGCCACGGCCGGCCTGTGGGTGTCGATCGAGATCGGAATCGAGACAGCGGAAAGCACCCGCTCGAGAACCGGGACGACGCGGGCGATTTCGTCGCCCTCGGGGAGATCATCCCCTGCGCCGGGCCGCGTTGACTGGCCTCCGAGGTCGATCGCGGCGGCACCCTCGGCCGCCATGCGTTCCGCGTGGGCTACCGCCTTCTCGACGGTTCCGAACCTTCCCCCGTCAAAGAAGGAATCCGGCGTGACGTTAAGTATCCCGATGAGCCGGGTCTCTCCGCCGATCGCCAGGCTGCGGCCGCGGCAATCGAGCATCCGTTCCATCTTCAGAGCAGCTCCTTTGGCAGGAGCGGATGGAGTTTCTTGATGTCCTGGACGGCGTCCCGGTGGCAGACGAGGACGGCGTCGGGCGTCTCGACGACGACGAGATCCTTGACGCCGCAGAGGGCGATCACGCGCCCGTTGCTCAGGGCGATGTTGCCGGAGGAATCGGCGACGACGACCCGGCCGCGGACGGAATTGCCGGCGGCGTCGGCCGTCAAGTGCTTCGGCAGCGCCGTCCACAGGCCGACGTCGTCCCAGTCGAATTCCGCGACCAGGGTGGCGACGCTCGCCGCCTTTTCGAGGATGGCGTAGTCGACCGAAATCTTCGGCAACGCCGGAAACCTGGAAGCCATGTACGCGGCGGGATCGCCCGCGGGAAATTCCCGGATGAAGCGCGCGAGTTCGGGCGCATGGGCCTCCGCCTCGGCCAGGAAGGCGCCCGCCTGCCAGAGAAACATTCCCGCGTTCCACGCGTACCTGCCGCTCTTCACGTAGCCCTGCGCCGTGGCCAGGTCGGGCTTCTCGACGAAGCGCCCGACGCTCCGGAACTGCCCACCGGGGCCGCTCACGCCAAGGGCCGGCCCAAGTTCGAGATATCCGAAGCCCGTGGACGGGTGGGTCGGCATGATGGCGAACGTGAGGAGCGAGGCGTGCGCCGCGGCCCATTCGAACGCGGCCTGCAGCTGGTCGGCAAAACGCCCCGTGTCGTGGATAAACGCGTCGGCGGGGAAGATCGCCAGGACTCCCTTGGGATCGCGGACCCGAACGAGCGCCGTTGCAAGCGCGGCGGCGGGCGCCGTGTCGCGCCGGGCCGGCTCGGCAACGATCTGTCCGGCCGGAACCCACGGAAGGGCGGCGCGGACGCTCTCGACTTGGGCCTCGCTCGTCAGGACGTAGACGTTCTCGGGGGGCACGACACCCTCGACGCGCCGGACGGTCTCCTCGAGGAGCGTGCGTTCGGACAGAAGCTTAAGAAGGTGCTTGGGCGTCCGCGCACGGCTCATCGGCCAGAAACGTTCGCCGCTGCCGCCCGCGAGTATGCAGGCGTATAGGTGTGAGGGGGCGCTCATGCGGAGTGGGAAACTGAAGTGCTACCGGCCGCTCCCCGCCCCCACCAGCCAAAAGGGGCGCGCCAGATTGCGCCAGACCCTGGCACAGATTTCGGGAAGTTGGGACACGATGGCATGATCGGTGGCTCAAATGGCCGGTCTAAATCGGGGGTCAATATTTTTTAACCTATTGATTATAGGAAGCTAATGAAATCCATCGCCCACGGGGTACGTGCGCTGCTCGGATAAGGGCATGAGTCGCATACTCGGAATCGATCTTGGCACCACCAACTCCTGCATGTCCGTCATGGAAGGAGCAGAGCCCGTCGTCGTGCCGAACGCCGAAGGCGGCCGCACGACCCCCTCCGTCGTTGCATTCACCAAATCCGGAGAGCGCCTGGTCGGCCAGGCAGCGAAGCGCCAGGCGGTCACCAATCCGCGCAACACCATCTTTTCGGCGAAGCGCCTGATCGGCCGGAAGTTCACGGAGGTTCGCGAAGAGGCGAAGAACATGCCGTTCAAGGTCGTCGAGGGAAAGAATGGAGACGCCTACATCGAGGTCCAGGTCGGCGACAAGACCGAGCAGTTCGCGCCCCAGCAGATCGCGGCCTTCGTGCTCGGCAAGATGAAGGCCGATGCCGAGGCCTACCTCGGCGAGAAGATCACCCAGGCCGTCATCACGGTCCCGGCTTATTTCAATGATTCCCAGCGCCAGGCGACGAAGGATGCGGGCAAGATCGCCGGCCTCGACGTCATGCGAATCATCAACGAGCCGACCGCCGCCTCGCTCGCCTACGGCCTCGACAAGAAGAAGGACGAGAAAATCGCGGTGTTCGACCTCGGCGGCGGCACCTTCGACGTCTCCGTCCTCGAAATCGGCGACGGCGTCTTCGAGGTCAAGGCCACGAACGGCGACACACACCTGGGCGGCGACAACTGGGACGAATCGATCATCACGTGGCTCGTCGACACCTTCAAGAAGGACAACGGCGTCGACCTGCGCAAGGACCCGATGGCCCTCCAGCGCCTCAAGGAAGAGGCCGAGAAAGCCAAGATCGCCCTTTCCTCGACGCAATCCGTCGACATCAACCTTCCCTTCATCACCGCCGATGCCTCCGGCCCGAAGCACCTCAATGTGCAGCTGACCCGGGCGAAGATGGAGCAGATCTGCGACCCGCTCTTCGAGCGCTGCCTCCAGCCCTTCAATAATTGCCTCAAGGACGCCGAACTGACCCCGGCGCAGATCGACGAGCTCGTCCTCGTCGGCGGCATGACCCGCATGCCCAAGGTCGTTGAAATCGCCCGGGGGCTCGGCGGCAAGGCGCCGCACCAGGGCGTCAATCCCGACGAGGTGGTCGCGGTCGGCGCCGCCATCCAGGGCGGCGTCCTCAAGGGCGACGTTCGCGACGTCCTCCTGCTCGACGTGACCCCGCTCACCCTCGGCATCACGACGGCGGGCGACGTGGCGACGCCCATGATCACGCGGAACACCACCATTCCCTCAAAGAAGACCCAGATCTTCTCCACCTACAGCGAAAACCAGCCTTCCGTCGAAATCGTCGTCCTGCAGGGCGAGCGCCCGATGGCTCGCGACAACAAGACCCTCGGGACCTTCCGGCTGGACGGCATTCCTCCGGCGCCGCGCGGCCTCCCCCAGATCGAGGTCACCTTCGACATCGATGCCAACGGCATCCTCCACGTATCGGCCAAGGATCTCGGCACCGGCAAGGACCAGAAGATCACCATCCAGGGATCGTCGGGCCTGTCGAAGGACGAGGTCGACCGGATGACCCGCGAGGCCGAGCAGCACGCGGCCGAAGACAAGAAGCGCAAGGAGGCCGCCGAGGCGAAGAACCAGCTCGACACCACGATCTACCAGCTCGAGAAGACGGTGAAGGAGGCGGGCGACAAGCTCCCCGCCGACAAGAAGTCGAAGATCGACGCCGCGCTGGCCGACGCCCGCAAGGACCTCGCGAGCGACGACGCCGACCGGATGAAGGCGGCGCTCGAGAACCTCACCAAGGTCGGCGGAGAAATCTATGCCGCGGCCCAGGCCGCCTCGCAGCCACCCCCCGAGGGCGGCCCGTCCGGCTCCCCGCCCCCCGAGGACGGCCAAAAGGCCGAAAAGAAGGCCGACGTCGTCGACGCCGACTTCGAAGTGGTTGACGAGGACAAGAGTAAAAAGTAATTTCAGCACCCTTTCGCCTTCCTCCCCAGCCCGGGGCGGCGGCGCATGGGCGCAAAACCCGGAACAATCCCACCCTTAATGAGAACCCAAATCCAAATGGCAAAAGTCAAAATCAAGCCCATCGGCGATCGCGTGCTCGTCAAACACATCGACGAGGACAAGGAACAGGTCCGCGGAGGAATCATCATCCCGGACAGCGCCAAGGAGAAGCCGCAGGAGGCCGAGGTCATCGCCCTCGGAACCGGCAAGAAGGATGAGGACGGCAAGGTCCAGGCCTTCGAGGTGAAGGTCGGCGACCACGTCCTGATCAGCAAGTACGGCGGCACCGAGGTGAAGATCGACGAGGTCAAGTACACCCTCGTCCGCGAAGACGACATCCTCGGCGTCCTCGCCTGAGCCCCTTGCCCGCACAACGAAACTCTAAACTCAGAAAATAAAATATCATGCCAGCAAAACAACTCCTCTTCGATGAGGCCGCCCGCCAGAAAATCCTGCGCGGCGTCGAGCTCCTCTCCCGCGCCGTCAAGGTCACCCTCGGTCCCAAGGGCCGCAATGTGGTGATCGACAAGAAATTTGGATCGCCGACCGTCACCAAGGACGGCGTCACCGTCGCCAAGGAGGTCGAACTCCCCGATCCCTACGAGAACATGGGCGCCCAGATGGTGAAGAAAGTC
>Ga0265320_10000778_pt1 | contig 24380 bp, 20 predicted proteins | sample 4827metaG_FD_202087 | JGI IMG/M metagenome (GOLD analysis project Ga0265320, IMG submission 202087) | Rhizosphere microbial communities from Carex aquatilis grown in University of Washington, Seatle, WA, United States - 4-8-27 metaG | ecosystem: Host-associated > Plants > Roots > Rhizosphere >...
ACCCTGAAGCCGCGCGTGAGCAGCGCGCAGACACCCACTTGAATGGCGAGAAGCGTTCCGTAGTCGAAAAGGCGCTTCGCGAGGCTCGCCTTCTTTGACGCCCCCGCGCCGGATGCCGAGGGCGTCCGGCCGGCGCGCAGCAGGTAGTCACCGACCCTGGTGAACAGGATGGTTCCGACCAGCGGCCCCAGCACGAACCCGAGGAAATGGCGGCGCGATCGAAAGCGCACGAAGTAGTCGGGGGCGCCGGGATCCTGGGGCATCGCGAAGTCACGGTGGTGAACCATGTGCTGGTCCCGGATCGCGTCGAACGAAGTGCCGAGAAGTCCCGAAATCAGCGTGCCGAAGATGCGATTTTCGAGCTTGGTGGGAAACAACGAATAGTGAAGGCAGTCATGAACGGGAAAGAACAGGCGATGGAGCGCCAGCCCAGCGGCCACGAAAAGGACCACGAATTGCCAGCCCGAATGCGCCACGCTGCCCAGCACGAACACGACCACGAGCGCGGCGATGTTGCCGACGGCCTGGGTATAGCCGCGGATCCGCGAGGGAACCAGGAGCGCGGGATCGAGGCGCCTCCTCACCGCTCCCGTGTAGAGACTGGGACGCGGAGCGTTCGCGGGTTCGACTTCGCCGACGGTGGAAGATAGCGACATGGCCGTTGCCTGGAAAGGTTCCTCGATCGAGCGTTCAGGTGATTCGGCGCAAGTTGATCTGCATGTTGGAGCTAGTCTTGCTCAATCGCGTCTGCAGGATCTCGAGCGGCGTGAAGAGCGCGAGCATGAGCACGTTCTGATGGTTGAAGAAGCGAGCAAAGCGTCTGAGGTACGCCTTGTCGGCAAAGTAACTCTGAATGGAGTGAATCCAGAAGACCGGATTCACGAGCGAGACGGTGCTCTCCACCTCGAAGCCGACCTCCCGCGCAAGCTGCGCGAAGTTGTCCTTGTCGAAAATATAGAAGTGGCGCGGGATGTGGTAGCCGGCCCAGTAGCGCTTGGACAACAGCCGGAAATCCCACGCGTCGATGTCGGGCGTCTCGACGGACAGCACCCCGCCCGGTTTCAAGATGCGTCGGACCTTCTCGAGCAATCCACGAGGGTCGCGGACGTGCTCGACCAGCTGATGCATGAGCGCCAGGTCGAACTTGCCCTCCCAGTCCGACAGGTCCATTCGACTGATGTCCCCGCTTCGCCCCTCGTAGCCCTTGCGGCGGACCCGCTCGACCGCGTCGGCGCTCCAGTCGATGCCGTAGTATCGCCAGCCCGACGGGCAAGAGGCCTTGAGGACGTCCAGCATGCGGCCGTCGCCGCAACCGATGTCGATGACCTCGGCTTCCGGTGCGCTCAGCAGCGCCTTGTACGTGTTCCCCTTGCGGCGCGACATCCATCCGCGGACCGCCATGACCAGCCGGTTGGAATTTGTCGTCTCGGAGAACGAGTAGTAGTTCGGCGGGTAGATGACCGAGAGGGCCGCGTCGTCCGGAATGTTCCGGGGGAAGATCAGGCTGCAGGATCCGCACTGCAAAAGCTCGATCTCGTCGCGGGTCGTGTGGTACTCGAAGTCCCAGCCCTTCCCCACCACCTTGTGGTTCGAGCGCATGTCGCACTTGCGGAAGGGACAGACCGGCGGCTCGGATTCAAAGGTCCGAAGCGGCGACTTCCTGGAGAGTTCGCGCGCGCGCGCGCTCGCGTTCGAGTCTTCTTGCCGGGTCGAGTTCTCCAAAGCCTTTCTCCTGCTTCCACGCCGCCGCCGACCGAGCGCGAGCGTAACGGGTCTAGAGCGGTCGGATAATACGCGGCGTCCGAGCGGGGCACAACGAAACAGCTGCGAAGTGCGTCAGCGCCAGGCGATGGCGGCCAGGTTGCCCACGGGGGCCGGCAGAGAGACGGCGCCGAGGCCGGTCTTGGCGAGCACGCGGAGCATTGCGTCCTTGAGAGGCGCCGGTGCCGGCAACAGCTTGGCCCAGTAGCCGCTCGGGTAGCGGTTGATGACGGGGCGGACTTCGACCTCGCGGAAGCCGGCGCGCTCCAGCAGGACGCGCACGCTCCGCGGCGAGAACAGCTGCAGGTGCTCGACGTCGTAGATGGGCGAGCGGCGCCCGAGCACGCGCGCCAGCACGGCGCGCCGATTGTGGCAGACGATGAAGAACGCGCCGCCCGGCTTGGTGATCCGGTGGGCGTCGCGGCAGAGCTGCAGCGGATCGAAGACGTGCTCCATGGTCTGGAAGCAGGTCACCAGGCGGAATTGCTCGGCGGCGAAGTCCTCGGGCCGAAACGGGCTGTGGCGGATCCGCGCGCGGACCGACGGCGCGGCGGCCTCTATCGGAGCCGCCGAGGGCTCGACCCCGGTGACGTCGTCGAAACCGGCCTTGAGCAGCTCGCCCAGGAAAGCGCCGTCGCCGGTGCCGATGTCGAGCGCGCCGTCGCGACTGGGCAGCCGCGCGACGATGCGCGGCAGGAACGTCCCGTAGGTCTGCGCGGCGTAACGCGACTCCGTCGACGCGTCGAAGGCGGCCGCGTGATAGGCGCGCTCCAGCGCCTCGCGCGCGGGCGCCGGGCTGGAATAGAGCATGTCGCAGGCCGCGCACTCGACCAGACGCAGGTGCATGTATTCGGGGCGCTTGCGCGACGAGAAGGCGAAGCTGTCGAAGTGGCTCGGATCGAAGTTGGCGGGCGCGACCTCGCGCGCCTCGGCGCTGCCGCAGATCGGGCACGCGCGCGGGAAGAGCTCGGTCGCGAGGGGGCTGGACCAGGGGGGCGTGGTCGGCTCCGCGGTCCCGTCGTTGGCGCGCGTGGGCATCGTCATACCGGCTTCCTCGCTGTTACGGTGAACCCCAGAAAGTCGACCGCGCCCTGCCAGCCCACGGTCAGATTGGCGAGCACCGCCAGCGCCACCGTCATCGGCACGCCCGCGGCGCCGACCGCGCGGCAGAGCCACTCGAACGCGACGTTCGACGGCTGCGGCGACAGCAGCGAGAACACGAACCCCATGCCCTTGTAGCAGGCGACGGTGAGCTGGTTGCCGCGGCCGTAGACGCCGATTTCGACCAGGCCCGCGTCGCGCAGCAGGTGATCCAGCGCCGAGGGTGTCGGCCGCCAGTAGTCGTAGGGGACGAAGTGCCAGCGCGCCGCGAACGGCACCGTGAAGATCGCGCGTCCGCCCGGCTTCAGGCAGCGAAAGAGCTCGGAGAGGAAGACCTTGGAGTCGAGCACGTGCTCCAGGGTCTCCGTGCACAGGATGAAGTCGGCGGTCTCCGATTCGAGCGGCCAGCGGTTGCCCGAGTAGTAGATCGTGTCGGGAGCCTGCACCGCGAAGTGATCGCGGGTGTCGGCGTAGTCGATGCCGATGTACTTCACGCCGTCGCTGAACAGCGGTCGAAACGGCTGCAGGCCGCAGCCGACGTCGACGACGGTGCCGGTCACCGACGGCAGCTCGCGCGCCAGGTCCGCCCAGATGGTGCCGCTCTGCAGGTCGAAGAACCGCAGCAGCCGCGCGCGCAGCGCCGCGACGGCCCCCGCGCGCGCCGCGTAGGTCGGCGGCTTCCAGTGCTCCTCGCGCGACGTGATCAGGTTCACCCGCTCGGCCAACGGTCGGCTCACGACGCCTCCCCGCGCGGGGCGGCATCGCGGATCTCGCCGCCGCGGATGATCGCTCGTCGGATGAAATGCGGCCGTCGCTTGGCCTCTTCGAGGATCTTCGCGACGTATTCACCGACGGTGGCGATGCCGAGCAAGTTGATCGACCCGAAGAACAGCGTCATCAGCAGCACGGTCGTCGCGCCCTTGGGCGCGGCCGCCGGAAACAGCACGCGCAGCACGACCTGCACCACGCCGAGCGCGATGCTCCCAAGAAAGAGCAGCGTCGCGACGAAGCTGAGCATCGACAGCGGTGTGTAGCTGAACGACAGGATCCCCTTCTTGGCCCAGCCCAGGTTCTTGACCAGGCTGTTGGTGGTGCGGCCGAACATGCGCTCGGGGCGCACGTAGTCGACGCCGGTCTGCTTGTAGCCGACCGACGCGCGGATGCCGCGCAGGAACAGGTCGCGCTCGGGATACTGCAGGATCGCCTTCACCGCCTTGACGTCGATGAGCGAGAAGTCGCCGGCGTCGCGCGGGATGCGGATGAACGAGAACGCGTCGAAGAGGCGATAGAACGCCTTGTAGGCGATCTGCATGAACAGCGGCGCCACGCGCTTGACGCGCCGGCCGAAGACGATGTCGTAACCCTCGCGCCACTTGGCGACGAACTGCGGGATGATCTCGGGCGGGTCCTGGAGATCGCCGTCGAGCAGCACGACGGAGTTCTTGCTGGCGATCTCCATGCCGCTGCGAAACGCCGACTGCGACCCGAAGTTGCGCGAGTGCGAGATGCCGATGACGTGCCGGTCGCGCGAGCTGATCTCGCGCACGATCTCCTCGCTGTCGTCGGGGCTGTTGTCGTTGACGAAGATGATCTCGTAGTCGATCTTGAGATCGTCGAACGTCTTCTTCAGGCGCTCGTACATGATCGGGATCGCCTGCCCGTCCTTGTAGCAGGCGATGATCGCCGACACGCTGTGCTTGGCGTCGAGGCCGAACTTCTTCGACGCGCGCTCGTAGCCGTCGCGATCCTCGAGCGATTTGTACCACTCGGTGGTGCGGCGCAGTCCCTCGCGAAAGTCGACGCGCGCCTTCCAGCCCAGCACCTGCGCGGTCTTCTTCTGGTCGGAGTACCAGTCGCGCACGTCCCAGCTGCGGCTCTCCATCGCGGCGTAGGCGGGCTCGCCGCCGAGCGCGTACAGCTCGGCGGCGACCGCCGCGGCTTCACCGATGGTGGTCTTCTTGCCGCTGCCGATGTTGAACGAGTCGCCGTAGCTCGCGGGCTCGAGCTTGAGCGCGGTGTCGATGTACGCCTCGGAGACGTCGTCGACGTAGACGAAATCGCGCGAGATGTCGGCGCTGACCAGCGGCGGGTACTTGCCGGCGAGGCCCATGCGTACCAGATTGGGGATGAGGCGCGACGAGTCCTCGAGCGGGCCGAACACGGAGAAGAGGCGCAGGTTGGCGCACGGAAACGCCTTCTTCTTGCCGTAAAACTGCAGCAGGTTGGCGCACGCGACTTTCGAGACCGCATAGTCGCTGTTGGGGCGCGGCAGATCGTTTTCGGTCGGCCCGGCCGCGGCGTCGCCGTACTCGGACGAGCTGCCGGAGTGGACGTAGCAAGCGACCGGCATCTTCTGCAGGCGCTGGAGCAGGCGCGCCGTCAGGTTGAAGTTGGTCTCGTAGATGAGCTCGCTGTCGACCTCGAACGAGTAGGCGCCGTAGGCGATGCAGTTGAAGATCGTGCGTGGCTTGACCCGCGCGAGCACCGCATCCAGGTTGGCGTCCACGAGCAAGTCGGCCTGGATGACGTTGTCGTCGGGCAGATCGGCCAGGCGCCACGCCGGAAAGTGAAAGAGCGTGCCGTAGACGTCGCGGCGGGATGCGTACAGCGTGCGCAGGAGGTTGGCCCCGACGAAGCCGCTCGCGCCCAGCACCAGGATCGGTCCCTGCAGGTCGCGCACCTTGGTGGCGACGTCCGCGTTCCCGGCCGGGCTCACGCGGCGCTGCCCCGCGGATCGGCGGCCATGCCGGCGAGGCTGGCGACGATGCTTTCGGGATCGAGCCCCGACTCCTTGCGGTGGAACTTCTGCGATCCGTAGCGCGCCGACGGATAGCCCTGCGCGCAGCGGTGGGTGAAGCGCGGCGGTGCGAGGCCGCGCTTCGCCAGCGCGTAGGCGAGCATCTGCCCTGCGCCTCCCTGCGCCACGTGCTCCTCGATGACGTAGAGGTGGGCGCTGCGGCGCAGGTCGGCGAGGAAGGCCTCCGGAGGTGCGGTTTCAACGATCGGCAGCTCCGTGACGACCCAGACGGCCGGGCGGGTGGCCTCGGGCCGGGTCATGAGCGCATCGATGATGCCGCCGGCCAGCGGTCCGACGATGACCATGGTCGGCCCGCCACCGGTCAGCACGCGCCTCCAGGGCGCGTAGGGCGGGAGCGCCAGGGTCTTGGGTTTCTCGTCGCGGCCGAGGCGGAGGTAAGCGGGGCCGCTGCCGGCGGAGATGCGCGCCACGGCCGCGCCGACGTCCTCGGCGAACGCCGGCACGTAGGCCGTCAGGTGAGCGAGCGCGGTGAGCGCGCCGTAGTCCTCGAGCGCGTGGTGGGTCGCGCCCATGACGCCGTAAGCGTAGCCGCCGCCGTTGCCGACCAGCGCCACCGGCAACCCGTGCAGGCAGACGTCGTTGCGGATCTGCTCGAAGGGCCGCGCGTACAGAAACGGCGCGATGCTGTAGACCCAGGGCCGCAGGCCGCCGCGCGCGAGGCCGGCCGCCACCGTGACCATGTTCTGCTCGGCGACGCCGGCGTTGATGAAGCGCGCGCCGGCCGCTTCGCGCACCGGCTCCAGCGCCATGAAGCCGAGGTCGCCGGTCAGGAACACGAAGTCGGGACGCGCGCAGAGGTCGGTCAGAGCCGTCGACAGGATCGTCCTCATCGCTTCGAGAGCTCCGCGACCGCGTTTTGATACTGTTCGGCGCTGAGCGGCAGGTAGTGCCACTCCATGCGGTGCTCCATGAACGACACGCCGTGCCCCTTGACCGTGCGCGCGACGATCGCCGTCGGACGCTCTCGGTCGGCGGCGCCGGCGGCGAGCGCGCGTTCGATGGCGGCCGGATCGTGGCCGTCGATCTCGTGGACATCGATGTGAAAGCCGCGCAGCTTGTCGGCGAGCGAATCCAGATCCGCGACCTCGGTGGTCGTGCCAAAACCCTGTAGCCCGTTGAGGTCGACCAGGATCGTCAGGCCGCCCAGGCGCTGGTGCGCGGCGAAGGTCAGCGCCTCCCAGCACGAGCCCTCGTTCCACTCGCCGTCGGACATCAGGCAAAAGACGCGCCCCGGCTCGCCCTTGAGCCGCTTGGCGAGCGCGAGGCCGGCCGCCAGCCCCAGCCCGTGTCCCAGGCTGCCGGTGGCGAACAGCAGGCCCGGGATCCCCTCGACCGGCGGATGGCCCGCCAGCTTGGTGTCGTCCTGGTGAAACGTCGCCAGGTCGGCGTCGCTCAGCAGCCCGCGCGACCAGAGCGTCGCGTAGAGCGCGCCCGCGGCGTGCCCCTTGGACAGCACGAATCGGTCGTCAGGCCCGAGCACGCGATGGTGCAACGTCACCAGGAGGTCGAGGCAGGACAGGTTGCCGCCGATGTGACCGACCCGGCTTTCGTAGTGCATCTGGAGCAGGCGCAGGCCCGCCTTCCGCACGATCTCCTTCACAGATTCGCTCATTTTGTCCTCGCCGCCCCAGCTCGGTTCCGGGTTGGCCCCGGAGCCGTCCGCCGACGAGCCGGGGAAGACTACACCATGTCCCGGGCGGGTTTAGCGTGATTTCGAGCGTCGTGCGACTCGTCCGCGGTCCGCGGGGTCCGTCAGCGCCGCCGCGCCAGCACGATGAAGTTCAGGGTCTCGTCCGGCTCGGGCAGGATCGGGTCCAGCGCGCGCGCCGCCGCCGCGATCGCGACCATCGACGCGCCCACGAACGGCAGCGTCCACAGGCGCGGGCGTGGCGTCTCGGCTGCCTCGTGGCCGAGCTTGCCCAGCTGCTGGGCCAGCCCGCCGATGCGGCCGACGCGGAACGCGAGGTACGAGTTCAGCTTGTGCCCGATGACGCTCCACAGGCTGCCCTGCGCGCGAATCTCGCTGACCGTCAGGCCCGCCTCCTCGCACAGGTGACGCAGGCCGTGCGAGCTGTACCGGAAGTAGTCGTGCGGCTGCTCGTGGAGCCGGAACTGAAACGGCGCCAGCAAGATCAGCAGCCCGCCCGGCTTGAGCACGCGCGACATCTCGGCGACGAGCGCGCGCGGCCGGGGCGTGTGCTCGAGGACCTGGACGTTGAGCACGGTGTCGAAGCTGGCGTCGGGGAACGGCAGCCGCTGGCCGTCGTAGGTGAGATCGGGGCGCGTCCCCTGCCCGCCCGCCGCGGTCGCGTTGAACGTCTCCTCGTGCTCGATGCCCACGTACTCGGTGACGTAGGGGGTGAAGAATGCCTCGAACGGCTTGTTGCCGCAGCCGACGTCGAGGAGCCGGCCGCTCGCCTGCGGCGCGACGTCGCGCAGCGAAGCGACGATGAGCGACAGCTGGATGTCGACCCAGTCGGAGGCGGTGCGCGCCCACCGGCGCACCGCGGGCAATCCCATGACGGCCCCGAGATCGATCATGGTCGCGCGGCCGCGCCCGCCGATGGAGCCGCGCCCGCCTCGTCGCCCTTCGTGCAGGCGGCGAAGGTGTTGAGGCCGAGCTTGTGCGTGAAGCACTGGATGCGGCTCGGCATGAAGCCGGCCTGCACCAGCAGCGGCCAGAGGTCGCGGACGTCGTAGTACATCTTGTGATCCTCCATCTCGCTCTTGGGGCTGAAGCCGAGCTTGAACGCCGACAGCTCCAGGTAGCGCTTGCCCCGCCACGACGGGACGTTGATGAGGCACACGCCGCCCGGTGCGAGCAGGCGGTGGATCTGCCGCAGCGTCCCCAGCGGATCCCACACGTGCTCGATCACAGAGATCGCCATGACCACGTCGAGGCTGCCGTCCGCGAGCGGCGCCAGCGCCGCGGGCAAGGCCCCCTCGACGGCGCGGACGCCCGGGTGACGCTTGAGATCATCGGCGAGCGCCACGTCGACCAGCGTCACCGCCGCGGCCTCTGCGAGGATCGTGCGCGCGAACGACGCGTGAAAGCCGCAGCCGACGTCGGCGACGCGCTTGCCCGCGAACGACCGCACCCAGCGGCGAATCTGCAGCGCCGACAGCCAGACGCCGAAGCGATCGGTCAGCGACGGGTCGTAGCCCTGCGCGAACGCTTCGGTGCGCGTGGTCCGTGACGTGCCGACCGGCGTCTTGTCCATGCGTCGCGCGCGCCGCCGTCAGCGCCGCCGCACCGCGACCGCGGTCGAATGCAGCAGCAGCGTGAAGGTGAAGGTCATGAACCCGAGGATCATGAGCAAGAGGCCCGTCACGCCGAGGTGGTTGGTCGGCGACACGTCGGGCAAGCGGTAGCCGTGGCGCAGGTAGCTGACGGCGAGCAGCGTGGTCAGCGCGACGCCACCCCCGAACAGCGCCGCCGCGATCCCGACGGTGCGCGTGTAGGGGAAGCGGGAGAACCAGCGCTTGGTGACCTCGCCCGAATAGTCGAAGAACACCTGCGTCAGGATCCCCATGAAGACGCACTGCAGGCCGAGGATCGACAGCGACACGCCCAGCCACATCCAGTGCAGCGAGAAGGTGATCGGCCCGACCGTCACCGTGCCGAACGACAGCGGCAGCGTGAGCAGCAGACCCAGCACGAGCACGATCAGGCCGGGCTTGTAGAGGAAGAAGTCCGCGCCGTAGACGAACATCGCGCGCAGGTTGATCCAGGCCGCCTGCCAGGGAGAAAACCAGCCCGAGCGCTTGTGGTGGCTGAGGCGCCCTTCGCGGTCCTTGAGGAAGCGGATCGGCACCTCCTCGGTGCGCAGCGCCATGTGCACCGACTTCAGCACCATCTCCGATGCGTACTCCCAGCTCTGCGAGCGCAGGTCCATGCGCGCGAGCGCGTCACGGGTGATGCCGCGCATGCCGCAGTGGATGTCGGAGAAGCGGCTGGAGAAGATCACGTTGAGGATGAACGTGGTGACCGGCGTGCCGAGGTAGCGGTGGAGCGGCGGCATCGACCCCGGCTCGATGTAGCCGCGGAAGCGAGAGCCCATGATGAACTCGGCGCCGCCGCGGAACTTCTCGACGAACGGCCCGAGCTCGCGGAAGTCGTAGGTGCAGTCGCAGTCGCCCATCAGGACGTACTTGCCGCGGATGAACGGCAGCGCGTCCAGGTAGGCGCGGCCGAGCCCGCGCTTCGGCGTCTTCAGCACGCGTGCGCCGCCGGCCAGCGCCAGCTCGGCGGTGCGATCCTTCGAGCTGTCGACGATCAGGATCTCGCCGCGCACGCCGGCCTTCCGCATGCCCTCCTGGCACCAGGCGATGAAGTCGGAGATCGTGAGCTCCTCGTTCAGCGCCGGGATCACGATCGAGAACTCCGGGTCGGCGACGTCGTCGGCGGGAATCAGGAGGTCGATCTCGGGGTCGGAGGCGCGCGCCGCGGCGACCATCGCGGCCGCGCTCGACGTGGGCGGGGGCGCTGCGCTCACGGTCGTTGGGGCTGCGCTGATATCCCTCACCTTGGCCTCACGTTCGCCTCACCTTGGCCTCACGTTCGCCGTCACGTCCACCTCACATGCGACCTTGGCGCAGATCGGGGATCATCGCCAGGATCGATTGGCGCAGCGCCTCGCGCGTCGACAGGCGGCAGCGCCAGCCGATGCTCTGGATGCGCCGGGTGTCGAGGCGGACGATCGGCACGTCGCCCTTCCAACCGCGGTCGCCGCCCGTGAAGTCGAACCGTACGGCGCCCGCGCGCAGGCCGACGCATTCGACCGCCAGCTCGGCGATCTCGGCGACGGTGATGTAGTCGCCGGTGGCGACGTTGTAGGCGCGAAACGGCGCCGGCGTGGCCTCGTGCGCCGCCAGCACGGCGCGCACGACGTCGGTGACGTGGATGTACGACTTGCTCTGGCTGCCGTCGCCCAGGATGCGCAGCGCGGTCGAGTCGGCGAGCAAGCGGCGCGCGAAGTCGAAGCCGACGCCGTGGGTCTGGCGCGGACCGACGACGTTGCCGAAGCGAAAGCCGCAGCCCGACAGGCCGAACATGAACGCGTAGCTCGAGATCAGCGCCTCGCCCGCGAGCTTGCTCGCGCCGTAGGTCGACACCGGCAGCAGCGCGCCCTGGTCCTCCGTCGCCTCGATGGTGCCGAGGTCGCCGTAGACGCCGCTACCCGAGGCGTACAGGATGCGCTTGGCGCTCGTGGTGCGCATCGCCTCGACGACGCTGTGGGTCAGCGCCGTGCCTTGCCAGAAGTCGATGTCGGGCTCGGTGGCGGCGCGCGCGATATCGGGGTTCGACGCCAGGTGGATCACCACGTCGTGGCCCTCCATGGCGGCGCGCAGCGCGTCCAGCTTCTCGACGTCGCCGCGCACCACGCGCAGGCGCGGGTCTCCGGCGTGGTGGGCGTAGTGCCATTCGCGCCCGGACGAGAAGTTGTCGTAGAGGGTCACGCCCGCGACCGCGGGATCGCCGAGCAGGTGGTCGGTGAAGTGGCTGCCGATGAACCCGGCGCCGCCGACGATGAAGAAGCGCCGCCCAGCCATTCCGCGGTCGCTTTCGCCGTCCCTTTGCCCGTTCTTTTGGATTACTTTGTCGATTCCCATTTGGTCGCGGCGCGCTTGAGCGCAGGGTGGCTGACCAGCAGGTGCCAGACGACGGCGCACAGCCCCTCCGTGTGGGGCGTGATCCGATCCGGCGAGACCGTCGGGATCACCACGCAGGCGTCGGCGTGCTGCTTGGTGGCGCCGCCGTCCTTGCCGACGACACCGAAGACCCGCGCGCCCACGCTCTTGCCGAGCTCGATCGCGCGCACCAGGTTCATCGAGACGTTCTTCTCACGGCTGCCGCCGCCGACCGAAAAAATCAGCAGGCCGTCGCGCGGTCCGAGGCGAGACACCTTGAGCCACTCGGAGAAGCTGGTGTCCCAGCCCTCGTCGTTGACGCGCGCGGTGAGCTCGGAGACGTTGTCGGTCGGCGTGTAGGCTTCGATGTCGCAGATCTTGCGGAAGTCGTTCACGGCGTGACTGGCGTGCCCGGCGGAGCCGCCGACGCCCAGAATGAAGAGGCGCCCGCCGCCGCCAGCCAGCGCGGCCAGCCCCTGCGCCACCGCCTCGACCGACGCCGCGTCGATGGCCTGGATCGCGCGCACGCTCTCGTCGAGGAACTGCCGGACGAAACCGGCGTCGTCGAGCTCGGTCACAGCTCGTACCCGGCGTCGGCGGCGTCGCGGTGGAACATCTTCACGGTGTCGAGGCTGAACTCGCCCAGGTCCTTGCCGACGAGCTCCAGCTTCTTGAGCAGGTCGTGGGTCACCGTGATGATGTGGCAGCCGACCTCGGCCGCCTGGACCAGGTTCAGAAGCTCGCGCGGGCTGGCCCAGAGCAGCTCGATGCTGCGATCGGCGGCGCCGCAGATCTCCAGGGCCGCGCGCATCAGCGGCACGGGGTCGCGGCCGGTGTCCGCGATGCGGCCCGCGAACACCGAGATCACCGACGGCGCGCCGCCCTTCAGCGCCTGCGCGGTCTCGTGCACCTGGCCGAGGGTGCACAGCGCCGTGACGTTGAGCTTCACGCCGGCGCCGGTCAGCTCGCGGATCAACGGTGCCGCCGATTCACTCTTGGTGTTGGTGATCGGAATCTTCACGTAGACGTTGTCGCCCCACGCGGCGATCGCGCGCGCCTGCCGGTTCATCTCGGCGAAGTCGTCGGCGAAGACCTCGAACGAGATCGGCTTCTTCACGATGTGGGCCAGCGCTTCGCGCGCGAACGCGCGGTAGTCCTTGACCCCCGCCTTGCGCATCAGCGTCGGGTTGGTGGTGAAGCCGGCGATCGTCGGATTTTGCGCCAGCTCGAGCAACGCCGGCAACGAGGCGCCGTCGGCGAAAATCTTGATGCGATCGAGAGCCGTGGGTGTTTGCATTTTAGGTGTGGGGGTCAGCGCAGAGGGCTCGATCGGGGCCGCTTCCCCGACTGAATTCCCAAGGTAAATTCCAAAATAAATTCGGCGAAGTCTCGCAAATCACGTCCGCAAAAGGAAGGCTGAACTGAGCGAGCCTGCAGCGCCAGCAGCTCGTCCGCGCCGGGGTCGCTGGCCGTGGCGCTCGCGGCGCCAGCCAGGAACGCGGTCTTGAGGCCGAAGCTCGTGCCCGCCAGGACGTCGACGGCGCGGTCGCCGACCATCCACGACGCCGCGACCGCGTAGGTGGGGTGTTGCAGGAATGCCTCGCGCAGGAGTCCCGTGCGCGGTTTCCGGCAATCACAGCCGTCCTCGGCACGGTGGAAGCAGACGTGCGAGCTCAGGATGCGTGCGCCGTCGCGTTGCGCTTCGGCGAGCACGCGCGCGTGCGCCTCCTCGAGCGCGGCGCGCGTGGTCTTGCCCTTGGCCGCGGCCGGCTGGTTGCTGGCGACGCAGAGGCCGAAGCCAGCGTCGGTGAGCGCGCGCAGCGCCGACGGCACCCAGGGATAAAGCGACACCTCCCCCGCGTGCATCGGGCTGTCGGGGCGCGGCTCGGCCGGGTTGGGGACCGTCCGGTTGAGGACGCCGTCGCGGTCGAGGACGATCAGGACCTGGCGCGCATCCATTGCTCGAAGTCCTGCAGGCCTGCGGGCGAACCGATCTCGAAGAAGCGCTGGGTCACCTCGTGGCCGGCGAGCTCGCCGCGCCGGCTGAGCTCGTGGAAGAGCTCGGCCAGATCCGCGCGCGCAGCTTTGCCGGCCTGGTCGTCCCGTGGCGCCGGCACGAGCTCCGCGATCACGTCGCGCTTCATGGCAGAGAGCCCATAGTCGATGTAGTCGAAGTCGGCCGCCGGGCGCGTCTCATGGCGCTTGTCGTAGAGCGCGACGCGGCCGTCGCTGTAGATCACGTTGCTGCTGTCCCAGCGCCCGGCGTTGTGAAACACGGTCATCAGCGCGGGCGCGCCCGACGCCTGGAAGCGGCGCCAGACGTCGGCGAAGTCGATGGGCAGGAACGAGTCGCCGTAGGTGACGAGAAAAGCCGGGTCGAGCGCGCCGCGATCCAGCGCCAGCCGCAAAGCACCCGCCGTCCCGCGCAGCGCGGTCCCCTCGTCGACGACGCGCACGGCCAGGCCAAAGCGCCGCCCGTCGCCGACGTGGTCGGCGAGCATGTCGCCGCGATACCCGATCGACAGCACCACGCTGGTGACGCCGTGGCGCGCGAGCCAGGCGAGCTGGTGGTCGATGAACGGCACGCCCGCCACGGGGATCAACGCCTTGGGGATGGTCTCGGTGAGCGGCCGCATGCGCGTCGCCAAGCCCCCCGCCAAGATCACGCACTGCATGGAACCACGCGCGACATCAGATGCCGCGAGAATAGCGTAGCCGCCGCCCTAAAACCTCATCGCCGGCCCGATCATCACTTCGGTCCGGCTGATCGCCTGGTAGAAATGGCTGCCCTTGGGCGAGTAGTCGATCGCGAGCGCGCCGAAGAGGCCGACGCCGTGGGTCAGCTGGTATTGCAGGCCGACCGCCGGGCGAAGCTCGAAGAGGCTCTGCGTCCCGCTGATCTTGAGGGTCAGCCTGGGGTCGAGCAGCACCGAGTTCGCCTTCATGCCGGCGATGCCGACGATGCCGAAGCCGAGCTCGCCGTAGATCGCGATGCGCCGGCCCGCGCGGATGAGCACGGTCGGGATCACCAGCGCCGACAGGAACGTGTCGCGATAGGTCGCCTCCTTGAGGAACGTGTAGCCGAGCGCGCCGCCCACGCGAAAGTGGAACACCGCCGCCGGATCGGCGCCGAACGTGTACCCGCCCGACAGCATCAGCGCCAGCGAGGCGTTGGCCTTGCCCTGCACGCCCGACGACCAACCGTCGAGACCGACGCCGAGCCCGACGTCGACCGGGCGCGTCTCGTCGAGCACCTGCGGCGGCGGCGCCGTCACGGCGACGGTGGGCGGGCCCCCGATGGCGTCCGTTGCGGGCGCGTCGCCGGGACCTGACGCCGTCGGCGGTGACGGCTCGGGCGTCGCGCTCGGCGTCGGCGTCGGCGTCGGCGGCGGAGCGGCGGGCGCCGTCGCGGCCGGTGGTGGCGCCGCGGCCGCGGGCGGCGGCGCTGGCGGTCGCATGCTGTCGGTGCCCGGCGTGGAGGTCGGCGTCGGCGGCGACGTCGGACGCGGCGGCGCCTGCCCCGAGTCGACCTGCTTCTGCAGCGCCTGGATCTTCTGCTCGACGTCGGCGCGGTTGTGCGCCTTGGGCGAATTGCGCAGGTAGCCCTTGTAGAAGAAGATCGCCTTGTTGGCGTCACCCGCCAGCCGGTAGGCCTGCGCGATGTTGTAGAGGAAGATCGGGTCGGGCTTCTCGCGGTAACCCGACTGAAAGGCGTCGACCGCCTTGTCGAACTGGCCGAGATCGAAGAAGCGCGTCCCCTCCTGGTACAGCTCCTTGGCGCGCTGGGGATCGTCCGCGCGCGCCGGCGCGGCGAACGGGCCCAGGCCGCCGAGAACCGGGCCGGCGAGCGCGACCGCAATCAGGGGGGCAACGACCGAAGACCGAATTCGGAACGAGGAGATCCGCATGCGCGTCGCGCGCGATGGTATATCGGTCGCCCGGTCCTCGCCAAACCGGAATCGTCTGAATTGTCCCGGCCCGCGTTTCCTGCGCGTGTCGCGGCGGGTGCCGGGCGGCTCAGCTGCGGCGCGTGCGCGGCGCCAGCTCCAGCGCTGCCTTGCCGCGCTTGAAGACCCGGACCGACCCCGAGGTCTGCGAAACGACGATGGCGATGGCCTCCGTATCGCGCGAGATGCCGGCGGCCGCCATGTGGCGCGCGCCGAGTCCCAGCGGCACGTCCACGTCCTTCTCCTCGAAGTTCAGGTAGCGGCCGGCCGCGACGACCACGCCGTCCTCGCGCACGATGAACGCGCCGTCGAGCACCGCGAACGCGTGCAGCGCGTGGCGCACATCGGGGTTCATGATGTTCTTCTCGTCCTCGGAGTAGCCCTGGAACGGGTTCAGCGTCAGCTGGCGCGACTGCTCCATCACCGTGTTGGAGTCGCCGACGACGAATAGCGCGCCGACCGGCCTGCCCTCCCAGCCGCCGACACCGATGCTGATCGCCAGATCGATGAGCGCGTCCATCACGCCGGGCGACATCCCTTCGGTGTTCAGGAAGCCGAACGCGCCCTCGTCGTCTTCCTGCCCGACGGTGACGACCAGGATCGAGTCGGGCATGCTCGCCGGCTTGCGCGAGAGCAGCGCCACGACGACCTCACCCTCCTTGTAGAGACCACGCGAGATGCCGGCCACGAGCGCGATCTTGAGCCGCTCGGGCCGGTCGAGATCGTACTCGGGTAGAGGCAGGACCGTGATCCCCGCCGCTTCGACGACCTGCCGCTGCGCCGGGCTCACGACCGCCTGCACCAGCTTCTTGCGCGCCGCGGGCTTGCCGCGAAAGACTTCGTCGGGTAGCAGGCGATCGCCTACATAGAGCAGGTGATCGACGCTCGGTTTTCGGATCAGCGCGATTGCCGCGCGGATGATATCCGTCTCGGTCGCCGTCGGTGTCTTCGCCATGGGATGGGCGGCCATGCTACGCTGACACGAGGGTTTCATGAAGCTCCGCGCGATGCAGGGCTGGCTGCCGCTTCTGGGCGCTCTGATCGTCATCGGGTTGGCCTTCGACGTGGTGACGCGCTCGCGCCTTTCGGCCACGCCAGAGACTCAATGCCTGGGCGAATACGCCGACACGCTGCAGATCCAGACGCCGCACACGCGCGAGATCGAGCAGGGCCCACGTGGCCAGTACAGCTATCTCGTGCGCAGCACGGCGAAGTACGAGTGTCCGTTCTTTGCCCCCGACGGGAAATTGCGGCGGCGGCGCGTGCAGGCGAGCGAGCTCGGCAGCGCGTTCGCCTATGAAGTCAGCGGCAACGAGACTTATCTGCTCACCAACGAGCACGTCGCGAGCTGGCCCGATGTCACCGATCCCTTCCACCGCATCGACGGCGTGCAGGACGGCTGCAAGCGCGTCGAGGACAAGCTGCGCATCGTCCGCGACGAGCGCGACGACTACGAGCCCGGACAGACGCCGCTCACGCGCGTCGCCGTCGAGCCGCTGCTCGACGCCGCGATCCTGAAGGCGAACCAGCGCTTGAATGCGCTGCCCTACCGCATCGGCAAGAGCGCGGGCCTGCGCCAGGGCAATGCCGTCGAGGTGCGCGGGTTTCCGCTCGGCGTGATGCAGGCGGTGAGCAGCGGCAAGATCGTCAACCCCTACGACCGCGATCAAGAACAGGGCTGGGACCACGTCGACTTCGTGATCGATGCGCTCCTCGCCGAGGGGAACTCGGGCAGCCCGGTGCTGGCGCTGTCGTGCCGGTCGCGCGATCTCGAGCTGGTCGGCATGTACCACGCCGGCTACAAGGGGCACGGCGCGCTCAACGTGGTGGTCGGGATCGATCAGCTGTTCGATTTCATGCGGAAAAAGAAGCGCGTTCCGCGCGCGCTGTCGGCCGAGAACGCGCCCGGCGTCGTCAGCGCCGCCGATCGCGCGCGGCTGGGCGGCGCCATCGCAGAGGGCACGCTGCCGCTGTTCGACTTCGGCGGACTCATCGTGCGCGTCGAGGCGTCGGAGACCGCCCTCCTCTATCACGTCTACGGGCGGCAGTTCCCGCTCGACGAGCGACGCTCGGCGGTGATCGAGGACCTGCCGAAAGACGGCGCGTTCGGGGAGCTCGGGCGCGTCTGGGTCCAGGGACAGCTCACCGAGGGCAAGGCGCAGGGGACGATGACCTGGCACCAGTGGCCGCTCGCGGCGCTGGGCGCCGACGAGCGCGACCTGCTCACGCGCGTGACCGAGTCGATCCGCCTGCAGCTGCTGCACACCATCGACTACCGCCACGCGCTGGCGAACCCGGCGGTCGCCGACGAGCGGCGGCGCGGGCGCGATCTGTCGCGCGTGCTGGCGCGCGACGTGCCGCTGGCCAAGGACCTGGCCTCGAACCTCCTCGACATGGTCGACCGATTGTCGGCGGGCCGCGACGCGGCGCCGGTGGCGACGTCCAGCGACAGCGCGCCGGTGGTCGGCGCCCTGCCCCCGCGCGGCATTCCCGCGCCCGGCGGCAAGTCCGCGCCCTGACCGCTCAGGGGGCGCGCGGCGTCGGTGCGGCTGGCGGGGGCGGTGGCTCTGCCAGCGTCACCTCTTGCACGACCGCGTAGTCGGCGCGCCAGACCAGCGTGCGCGTGTCGGCGGGGACGTTGGCGGGCTTGCCGTCGCACCGAAAACGCAGGGCGTGATGCGGGCCCGGCGGCACGTCCACCACGCGCGAGAACGCCGTGCCGCTGTCGCGCAGGTCAATCGTCTGCGCGGCGCCCTGCTCCCCTTGCACGGCCAGGTGAGCCGGACTGTTTGCCGCGACGGCGGTGAATTTGATCGATACGCGGCGCGGGATCGCCGTCTGGTTGTTGATGGAGATCTCGCCCTCCCGGTCGCACCAGTGAAAGAGCCGCGGCCCGGCGCTCTCGACGCCGGTGCACCCGTTGGTCCACGACACGACCAGCGGGTGAATCGCCAGCTCGTGCTGGAGCGCGCGGTCGCCCGTGCCGGCGTCGCTCGGCAGCTGCGCGGCGTAGCTGCGCAGGTCGAAGAACGCGAAGCGGCGGCTGGGGCTCAGCAGCGGCGGCGCGTCGAGCAACCCCTGCAGCGTGAGCTCGAGCTTCGACGGCGCATCGGGATAGCCGGCGCGATCGATGACGATGCCGGCGAAGCCAACCTGCGCCAGGTTCGCGACCATCTCGCCCGGCTCCTCCGCCGCGGTCTCCGACTGCCAGACTTCGCCGTCGCGCCCATGCATCGTCGGAAAGCTCCAGCGCAGCTGCTGCGAGTGCAGCGACGGCCGCAGCAGATCGTAGCTGTGGGTTTGATTGACCCGCCCGCCTTCGGGGAAGCCGACGTACGGCAGCTCGAAGATCATCGAGCGCGGTGGCAGCGACGTCTCGATCTGCCGGACGAACCCGGCGTCGCCCGTGAACTCCGCCCGCGTCGACGCGTACGGGCGCACGGTGTCGATCGGCGTCTGGTCGAGCAGCCCCAGCGCCAGAAGCACCGGCAAGAGCCGCGGCACGACGCCGGGTAGACGCTGCTGCAACCGCTCGAGGAGCAGCGCGAACGCGAACAGCGCGAAGAACGCGATGAACACGTTCATGCGCGAATAGGTGCGGATCTGCGGCACCTCGAGCGCGATCAGCGCACCGAAGCCGCCGATCGTCGCCAGCAACACCGCCATCAGGTTGAACGTGGACAGCGCGCGCAGGAGGTCGTCGCGCGATTCCGGCGTGCCCGAGCGTGCGGGCGCCAGCAGGCGTACCAGCAGGAAGAGGAAGCCGATGAGAGCGGCGAAACCCAGCGCGGTCGCGCCGTTCTCGCCGACCAGCGGCGCCGTGCGCGAGTAGCGCTGGTTCAGGTTCCGCAGCGCCGTCAGCCGGTGGTTGGGCGCGGGCAGCACGAGCTGCGCGATCTTCATGCCGTAGACCTCCGCCTCGCTGCTGCGGCGGGCGGCGACCTCCGGGTTCGGCCCCTGGCGGTGCTGGTAGATCAGCGTGGGCAGCGTGTTCGCCACCAGCCCGACGGCGATCCCGGCGCAGAGCACGAGGCCCGCGGTCGCGTTGGCCAGCGAGCGGTGCTGGACGGATCCCCAGACGCCGGCGGCCAGCACGAGCACGGCGGCGAAGAATGCGTAGTAGCCCGAGCTGGACGCCACCAGCGTCCAGATCAGCGCGGTCGCCAGCGTGCGGCGATTGCGCAGGTGAAGCCGAGGCCACCATCGCGAGGGATCGGCGCGCGCCAGCGGCGGTTCGCGGCTGGCGACCCAGAGCATCACCAGGATCGCGAGCGGCACCTGGTAGAAGACGTCGAGGAACAGGTGGCCCTCGCCTTTGATCACGCGGCTCGGCAGGAAGGCGTAGAGCACGCTCGCGATGAGCGCGGGACCGAAGCCGACGCGAAAGTGCCGGAACACCGCCATCGCCGCGAGCGCGATCAGCGGGAATCCCAGCAGGAAGTAGAGATTGAGCACCAGCCCCCAGTCGTGGGTGAAGAAGCCCATGACCTTGATGAAGAGCAGGTGAAAGTTTTCGGAGAACGGGAAGTCGTAGAGCAGCAGGTGGCCCGGCGCACCCAGGCTCGGGTTCTTGAGGTACCAGCCGTGGTCGAGCACTGCCTTGACGACCATCCCTCCCGCGAGCGCGTCGCCGGCATAGTCGAACGGGACGCGCAGATCGGCGGCCCACAGCTCGAGCATGATCACGGCGGCGACGATCGAGACCGCGGCGGCCGTAATGTAGGCCGCCAGAGCGCGCGCCCTCGGGCCCATTGCCACCATGATCGCGGCAACATATCACGGGCCGCGCGTCACCGTCGGCGGGCCGAGGGTCCCTCTTCGAGGGTCCCTCTTAGAACGACGTATAGTCGATGAAGTTGCCGGTCATCATGAGCAGCGACAGCACCGTCCAGGATTCGTCGTAGTAGGTGCCGCCGACCAGCAGCTTCCCGCCGGCGATGGCCTGATAGGTCTGGTCGACGAACGACTGATAGGTGGACGCGCTCATCGCGCCGACGCCCGCCGGTCCGACGAACGCCGCCGACTGGCCGCCGTCGGCCGCGAGCGTCGGTTGCGGCGTGCCGTCGAGCGCGTAGCCGTCGACGATCTTCGAGGCGCCGATGCCGGCGAAGAAGCTGCTGGTCTTCGCGAGGTAGCTCTTGGCCTCGGGCGTGCCGAACCAGCACGCGTCGAGGCCGATGCGGAACGGCGTGCGGCACGAGTCGTACTGGTAGTTGGTGGCGCCGGTGGGACAGGCACCGTTGGGCGGCCCACTGCTGTCGCACCAGGCCGGCACCAGGCCGTTGCTCGCGTTCGCGTGCCCGCCGTTGACCGCTGGATTCAGCGCGTTGGCGATGGTGTCGTAGACGGTCTTGGTCACCGCGTCCCAGCCGGAGAGCCCGGCGTCGACGTGGTCGTACTTCTCGAAGATGCGGTAGTAGGCCGGCGCGAAGTACGAGATGTTCACGCAGTGCCAGTCGAAGCCGTGGTCGCCGCCGGACAGCAGCTTGCTGTCGACGACCTCGTGCAGCCAGATGTTGTTGAGCTGGTCCTTCGCGTAATCGAGGTAGTTGCGGTCGAGGGAACCCTTGCCGCCCCACTGTCGATCGGCCATGAGCAGCGCGAACGCCATGTCCTCGTCGGCGTCGCCGGCGCCGCCCAGTCCCAGGCTCTGCGAGCCGTCGGCGCTAATGTACCAGTCCATGAGCCCGAACTCGTCGAGGTGCAGCCGTTCGTACTTCCAAAGCTCGTCGAAGAGGTGCTGCGAGTCGGCGTCGCCCATGTAGACCGCGATGAGCATGCCGTAGCCGATCCCTTCCGAGACCGTGGTGTTGGAATCGAGCCCGGGGTCGTTGGGACGCCTGATGCGCAGGTGCCCGCCCGCGCCGTCGGAGGTCACGGTGTCGGTCTTCCAGCGCGCGTACGCGGCCAGGACGTCTTCGTTGCGGTAGCCGGTCGGGTAGGTGCAGCCCGCGCTCATGCGGTTCTGCGGGAACGGAAATCGGATCCCCGGCATTGCCGGCGTCGGACCGCGTGATGGCCCGGTGTCGCGGGCGGCGTCGGTGGCGCGATCGACGCCGCCGTCGGTTGCGATGCCTGCGCTGCCGCCGCTGCCCTGCCCCGCCGTCTCGTCGATTGATGGGTGCTTGCAGCCGGCAACGCCGGCGAGCAAAGCGACAACGACAACCAAGCGATGAAGCCAGCCGATCATAAGAATTCCGCGCCCGCGGGATTGTCTAAGAGCGGGGGCGGAGACCCGAGGATACGAAAAATCGCGACGAAGTACAGAGGCCTCGTCGACGGTGAATCGTCTCGGTGAGAGCGGCGATGACGGGGCAAGCCATCAACTGTTGGTTTCCTGACGGTTGCGCGGTGGAGAGTCGCCGGACCTTCCTCCGCGAGGACGGCGCGAACGCAGCCTTCGGTCGGCCCCACACTTGCAAAGTGGCCGCTCATGATGCTCGCGGGCGGTGTGATGATTCTCTCGTTCGTGCTTGGCGGCGCCGTCGACCCAGAGGCGCCCCCGCCGCCGTCCGAGCCCGAGGTCGCGCGGCTGTCGGAACGCTGGTACGGGTGGCAGCTGGTGCTCGCAGACGTCTCGTGCCTGGCGATTGGCCACGAGCTGCAGCCGAGCCCGGGCGCGGTCGCGGCCACGGTCGGTTTGGTCATGGCGGCACCGGTCATTCATTTCGCGAACGGCGACTGGAAGCTCGGCATCGCCAGCGTGGCGGTGCGGGGCGCGTTGATGGCGGCGGCCATCCACTACGGCGCAAACTGGAGCTGGACCTCCAGCTCCGTGAAGGATCCCTGCGGGCCCGGGTTCGTCGAGACCTGCGAAGACGCTTTTCACGATCAGGACCGCACGCGGCAGCTGGGTCTGCTGGCGGTGATCCTGGCAGGCGCCGCCGCGATCGTGGTCGACGACGCCGTGCTATCGGTGCAGAAGGAGCACGGCGACTCGACACCCGGGGCGGCGCGGAGCGGACACACCATCGCTCCGACGATGGCGCCGACCGCGGGCGGTCTCGCCATGGGGCTCGTGGGTGTCTTCTGAGCGGGCTCAGCTATAGCGCTTGCGGATCAGCGCGAGGATCGCGTCGCGCGCGCAGTGATCGCAGTAGCCGAAGCGGCTCTTCAGCGTGTCGAGCGTCGCCTGCGCCGCCACCGCCGCGTCGGCCTGCATCTTCTCGGCGCCGTCGGTCATCAGCACCAGCAAGTCCTCGGTGATCTTGCGCACCTGCTTCTTTCGGTCGTTGAAGAACGCCTCGCGCAGCTCGGCGATCGGGCGCGGGAAGATGCGCTCGTAGTCGGGCTTCTGGCGCGGATGATCGATCGACCAGGCGCCGATGCGGGCGATGACCTCGCGGCGGAACTCGTCCTTGCGGTTGCTGACGTCGAGCATGCGCTCGACCTCGCTCATGAAGTCCTCGTCGGGATCCTCGTCGCGGCCGGTGATCGGGTTGTGCACCTTCTCGCGTTTGACCCAGTGGGACGCCTGCGAGGCGTAGCGCTCGAACTGCTCGATATAGCGCCGCTCGTCGACCAGGCCCATCGACGTGCGCACCTCGTCGTCGATGCGTTCGATCAGGCGGTCGCGCACCTGGAAGATGAACTTGCGGTTCTCGTGAAAGCCGCCCGGCAGCGGCTCCTGCTTCAGGAACTCGTACACGGTCACGCCGCGCACCAGGTCTTCGAGCTCGTCGCAGACCGCGAACGGCGACAGGCACTGGTACTTCGTGCTCTGCGCCGCGTTCATGAGCAAGAGCTTGATCTCGCGCGGTGACGCCCCGGTGCGCCCTTCGTAGTTCGGATAGTTGTCGGACTCGCGCGCGATCTTGTCGATGCCCGCGCCCAGCTCGCGCTGCTGCTCGGTGGTGATCCCGTCCGGCATCGCACCGTCGGCATAGAGCAGCGCCTTTTCCATGGGGCCGAGGCGCGCGACGACGTCGGCCAGGCTCTTCGAATACTTCTCTGCCAGCGGCTTCTTCATGCGCGTCAGCACCGACCACAGCGCGCTGACCCAGGCGACGTGCGGCGCGACGTGCTTGCCCGACTGGCTGTGCGCGATCTTGATCTGCGCCTGGTAGATCCGCTCCTCGATGCGGTAGTCGAGCAGGTACGGCACGCGCACCAGCTCCATGCGCCCCTTGAACGACTGGAACTCGGGCACCTCCTTGAACGCCGCGAGGTAGCCTTCGTTGGAGGATCCGATGAACACGGTGTCCAGCTCCAGGCTGGCCACATCGAGAGATATCCGCCCCTGCTCGACGGTGCCGAGCAGGTACTTGTACGCCTCGAGCGGCCGCTTGAGCAGGTCGGCGAAGTCGACGACGCCGCGGTTCCCGTCGACGAGCTCGCCCTGATACTCGTAGAGCGTCAGCGACTGCAGCGCCGGCGGCAGCGACGCCAGCGAGCGATCCATGGTCAGCTGGCGCGAGCGCGCGTCGACCGCCAGCTGGGGCTCGACGGTGGCCGCCGCCTGCCGGTAGCGCCGCGACACGAAGAAGCGCTCGACCTGCACGTGGCGCAGCACCTTGGCGAGATCGCCGTGGTACGACGACAGCAGCGCCTCGAAGATCTGGCGGTTGCGGTGCGAGAGATCGCCGCGCAGCAAGTAGTCGGCCGGCCGGTAGCCGTCGCGGATCGGCCCCTCGAGCCGCTGCTCGATCAGCTCGCGCCGCTTGGCGCGCGGTAGAAGCAGGAGGGGGTGGTCGCGCATCTCGTCGACGATCTTGGCTTCGATGAGCTCGTCTTCGAGGTAAGCGAACGTGTCGGCGGCGGTGCCCGACTCGAAGTTGCCGCCGCCGCCGCCGCCGCCGAAGCCGATGCCGCCGCGGGTCAGCTTCTGCGACGGAAAGATCCAGTTGAAGCGGAAGAGCGCGCCCTCGGGCAGCGTCGAGTAGTGCTCCATCGCGCGCTGCAGGCAGGCGACGAAGGTCGACTTCGCGCTGCCGTTCGGCCCGTGGAGCAGGATCAACCGGTTGGTGCGGCCCTCGCGCGCGAAGTTGGAGATCAAGCGATAGACCGCCGCCTGCACCTCTTCCTGGCCCATGAGCGCGTCGCGCCCGCCGTCCCAGGGGCAGTCGAACAGGCGCCAGCGGATCATCGGCCCGCGCGGCGTCCGGATGGCGTCGGTGCCGAAA
>Ga0265320_10000779_pt1 | contig 24375 bp, 24 predicted proteins | sample 4827metaG_FD_202087 | JGI IMG/M metagenome (GOLD analysis project Ga0265320, IMG submission 202087) | Rhizosphere microbial communities from Carex aquatilis grown in University of Washington, Seatle, WA, United States - 4-8-27 metaG | ecosystem: Host-associated > Plants > Roots > Rhizosphere >...
TCGAGCCAAATGTGCGCACCTGGGAGCGCCTGGTTCATCCCGAAGACTTTCCGCGCATGTCCGATGCCCTCCACGCCCACCTGGACGGAAAGGCCGCCTTTTACCAGAGCGAACATCGTTGCCGGCATGCCTCCGGAAAGTGGGTCTGGATTCTCGACCGGGGCCAAGTGGTGGAACGCGACGTCACCGGAAAACCGCTGCGCATGTGCGGCACCCATCTGGATATCACGGAACGCAAGGAGGCCGAGCACGCTCTTCAGTTGAGCGAAGAACGGCTGCGCCTCGCGCTGGACGCGGGCGCCATGGGGACCTGGGACGTGAATCTGGAGACCTGCGAGGTGAAGTGGTCGGAGGCCCACCAGAGGCTGTTTGGTCTGGCGCCAGGCCAGTTCGGCGGCACCATGGACGGCTTCTGGCAATGCGTCCACCCCGACGATCTCCCGGGCATGAAGGCCGAAGCCGACCGGAGCCGCGAGAGCCGGCTTCCATTCCGGCACGAGTTTCGCACCGTCTGGCCGGATGGCTCGGTGCACTGGATGACCGCCCGCGGAACCTTTTCCTACGATCCCGACGGCAAGCCGGTACGGCTGCTCGGAGTGGCGTGGGACGTCACCGAGCGGCGCCGGGTCGAAACGGAGCGCGGGCGATTGACGGCGGCGATCGAGCACGCGGGAGAGAGCTTCGCCATCATCACCCGGGACGGAAAGATCGAGTACGTGAATCCGGCCTTCGAACGAACCTCCGGATACTCCTCCCAGGAAGTGGTCGGGCAGGGATGGAGCCTGCTGCAGTCCGACAAAATGGGCAAGGCGTTCCAAGGAACCGTCTGGGCCGCTCTGAGCGCGGGCGAAACCCTGTCGGGCCGCACCGTCATCAAGCGAAAGGACGGAACGTCGATCACCATCGAGTGCACCGTCTCGCCGGTAGCAGGCCGGGGAGGCGTGATCGAGCACATGGTCGCGGTGTACAAGGACATCTCGGACCAGCTGCGGATGGAAGAGGAACTCCGCCAGGCGCAGAAGATCGAATCCATCGGCAGGTTGGCGGCGGGCGTCGCTCACGACTTCAACAACATGCTGACGCCGATTTTGGGTTACGCGGACATCCTGCTGGCCGGGATGCACCCCGCCGACGCACGGTACGCCCAGCTGCTCGAGATCAAGAAGGCCGCGGAGTGCTCGCGCGACTTGACACGCCAGTTGGTGGCGTTCAGCCGCAAGCAAGTGTTGCAGGTGAAAGCCGTGGACCTGCGCGACGTCGTGAGCGGCATCGGGCAACTGCTGAGACGCACGGTGCGCAAGAACATCGCGCTGAAAACGACTCTGTCCCCCGCCCCCTGTCCCGTGGCGGTGGACGTAGGACAAGTGGAGCAGGTCCTGATGAACCTCGCCGTGAACGCGCAGGACGCTATGCCCGACGGCGGAGAGATCGCCATCGACGTGGCCCCGGTGGAACTCGATGCGGCGTTCTGCGCGGTACACCACGGCGCCATGCCGGGACCCTACGCGGCGCTGATCGTTTCAGACACCGGCTGCGGCATGGACGACGAGACCAGACAGCACGCCTTCGAGCCGTTCTTTTCGACCAAGCACGACCAGGGCACCGGCCTGGGGCTCTCCTCGGTCTACGGCGTCGTGAAGCAGCACGCGGGAAGCATCTGGATCGACAGTGAACCCGGCCACGGCGCCCGGTTCAGTATCTATTTCCCGGCGGCCCCCCCGCAGGCGGCGCAGCCCGAGGGCCCGGTCCCCTCCCGCCAGGCGTACCGCGGAGCCGAAACCATCCTGCTGGTGGAAGACAACGAAATGGTCCGCGATGTGACGCAAAACCTTCTCCAGATGCAGGGCTATAAGGTCCTCTCCTTTGCCAGCGGCCTGGAGGCCCTGAGCGCGGTGGAAGAAGGCGCGGCCATCGATCTGCTGCTCACCGACGTGGTGATGCCGGAAATCAGCGGGCGCGATTTGTGGGCAAAACTGCGCCTGAAGGATCCCAAGCTGCGGGTGCTGTTCACCTCCGGCTACAGCGAGACCGCCGCAGAGGGCCACGGCGCGATTGAGGCGGGCACGGACTTCATCCAGAAGCCCTTTTCGGTGGGCGGGCTGGCTGCTAAAATCCGGGAAGTGCTCGACCGCGAAAGGTAAGCTTCCATGGACATCGAATGGCTGCGCCGTCACTGCCTCTCTTTTCCCAACGTGACCGAGCAGGTGCAGTGGGGCGAGCACCTGGTCTTCAAAGTCGCTGGCAAGATCTTCGCCATCCTGGCCCTCGAGCCGGGCGGCCAGTTTCTCAGCTTCAAGTCCACGCCGGAGGAATCCGCCGAACTGGTGGAACGGCCTGGCGTCATCCCGGCCCCGTATCTGGCGAAGGCGCATTGGGTGGCTCTCGAGAGCGAGGATGCGCTGAGCGCGGCGGAGACGAAGCGGCTGGTCGGGCGGTCCTACGATTTGGTGGTGGCGAAACTGCCCAAGGCGAAACAGGCGGCACTGAGGAGGAAGGCATGAGGGCGGCTCACGAACCGCCGCCGGCCATCGCGCGGGACGGCTGGCGGTATCACCACATGGGTGTTCCCACCACCGTGCCACGGGCTGGGGAACAGTATCTGGAGCAATTCAAGATGTTCGTTTCCGGCTACCAAACCAGCCCCTACGGGGTCGAGTGGATGCGCTTCGAACCGGACAGCCCGTTGCCCGCGCCGATCCAGTCGCTGCCACACATCGCCTTCGAGGTGGACGATCTGGACGCGGCGCTGGAGGGCAAGCAGGTGCTGGTTCCCCCGGGCTCGCCCTCGGCGGGAGTCCGGGCGGCGATGTTCGTCGACAATGGAGCGCTCATCGAGCTGATCGAATTCCGCCCGCTCCCCTAGCTGGCTAGTGGGCAGGCGTTTACGCCTGCAGCGGGTCGTCGCATCCGCGGCGAGAGGCGAAGGGGCTGAAAAGCGGTGACAGGCACCGCTGTCCACGCGCGCTCGAGACCTATCCCGTTGACCAGGCGGACATGTCGCTTGGGACAGCGGAGCCAGTCACCGTTTTTCAGCGGAGTCTTCAGTCTGTCAGGTTAGTTTCCCCTGACTCCTTTGGCCGATTTCGTTCGCCTGTGGTGCTTTTCGGCCAGCCGAGGTGTGCGCGTGCAGGCTGTAAGCCTCGGATAATCAGCGGGTTGTGCTTTGGCAAGGCATGTGCAGTCCCTGCCTGCGTCGGAGGAGCACAGACCATGAAAACGCGAATGCTGATCCTTATGTTGCTGGCTGCGGGCTCCGTGTTCGCCGGGACCGGACACGCCTATGGACACTATCGGGGCGAGGGCCGGGGACGCTAGCCGGTAGTGCTGCGACGGCCGCGGCTCGACCAGAGACCGAGCCGCGACCGTAGAGGGGCGGGCGCGCGACAGCGCGGTGTGCGATACGATAAACGTCGGCGGGGAATGCTCCAAGCCAGGCCTGGATCGGACTCTCGGGTTCGATTTGACCTTCTCTGGGGTTACCCCAGGGCAACGTGGAGAACTGAGATTTCGTCGCGTGAGCGCCGGTGCGCTGCTGCGCACACAAGCTCACGCAGAGTGAGACTCGTTGGAGCATTCCGCCGCCGTTCACGATGCCGAGTTCTTCGCTCCTGAACGCGCTGGCCCGGTCCCTTCTCGCCGGCACGCCGGAGGTCGAAGAGATTGTTTCCCGCTGCGGTTGGACGCTGGGCAGGCCGTGGCGTTGGCTTCGGCCCCTGGCGCGGCGATACGTTGCCGAGTTTGCCGGCCGGACGCGCCCCCGGCGACGGGACGTGGTTCAGTTTCTTCTTCGGGACGCAGGCTTCGAGCGGGTATGGCAGCTTCATTCGCGCAAATTGTCGGTGGAGCATTGGCTGACCGAGCCGCAGCGGATGCAGCCCGTCGCCGCGGCGAGGGCCTGGGACGTCCCGGCCATCGAGTCCACGGGTGAACTGGCGGATTGGCTGCAACTCACTCCCGGAGAGCTGGGGTGGTTCGCCGACCTCAAGGGACTCGGCGGCGGGAAGCTCAGCCACTATCGCTACCGCGTCGTCGAGAAACAACTCGGCGGCATTCGCCTGATCGAAGCGCCGAAGCCGCGCCTCAAGGAGCTGCAGCGACGGATACTGGCTGAAATTCTCGACCGGATCCCGCCCCATCCGGCTGCGCATGGATTCCTCAGAGGGCGGTCCATCAGAACATTTGTCGCCCCCCATGTTGGGCAGCGAATCGTCCTCAGGATGGACCTAAAGAACTTCTTTCCCACCTTCTCCGGCGCAAGGGTGCAGGCCTTCTTCCGCACCCTGGGCTATCCCGAATCCGTCGCCGATCTGCTCGGAGGCATCTGCACCAACGCCGCGCCGCGCTCGGCGGTGAGCGCCCCGGAAGCGCGCGACTGGTACTGCAGACCGCACCTGCCCCAAGGCGCGCCGACCTCCCCGGCGCTCGCCAATCTGTGCGCCTACCGCCTCGATTGCCGCTTGGCCGGCCTGGCCAGTTCCGCCGGCGCCGAGTACACGCGTTACGCCGATGACCTGGCATTCTCAGGCGGCGAGGAATTCGCGCGGTGCGTTGAGCGCTTCTCCACGCACGTCGCCGTGGTCCTGATGGAAGAAGGTTTCCCGGTGCAGCATCGAAAGACGCGTGTCATGCGCCAGAGCGTGCGACAGCACCTGGCAGGCCTCGTCACCAACCAGCGAATCAACGTCCGGCGCACCGACTTCGATCGTCTCAAGGCGACGCTCACGAACTGCGTTCGCCTGGGTCCGGAGAGCCAGAACAGGGACGCTCACCCCAGCTTCCGGGCGCACCTGGAGGGCCGAGTGGGGTTTGTCGAATCGGTCAATCCAGCTAAGGGCAAACGCCTTCGGTCGATCTTCGCGCAGATTCGCTGGCAGTAGCGACGTCCCGCGCTACCCGCACCATGGCCTCCAGGCTCCGCTCGACGTCGTCTTCGGTCGTGGCCCAGCCTGAAACGCTGATGCGCATGGCGGCGCGGCCGTGCCACACCGTTCCGCCGCACCAGCACGTGCCTTCCTCCTGAATGCCCGCGATCACGCGCCGCGTGGTTTCATCGTCCCCGAAAGAGACCAGCACCTGATTCAGGACGACGTCGTTGAGCACTTCGTAACCGGCCGCGCGCAGTCCCTCCGCAAAGCGCGCTGCATGGCGGCAGGTGCGCTCGACCAGGTCGGCCACGCCGGAGCGGCCCAGTGACGCCAGGGCTGCCCAGATCTCAACGCCTCGAGCCCGGCGCGACAAGCCCGGCGTGTACTTCCAGGGATCGCGCTCGTCGCCGGCCACCAGGTAGGCGGCGCTGCCGGCCATGGTGTCGTGCAGGTGCCGGGCCTCGCGCACGGCGACCACCGCGCTGTCATAGGGAACGTTCAGCCACTTGTGCGCATCGGTGGACCAGGAATCCGCCGCCGCGATGCCGCGCGTGAGCTGGGCCCGTCCGGGCGCCGCCGCCGCCCACAGGCCGAATGCGCCGTCCACGTGGACCCACGCCCCACGCTCGTGCGCCGCGACGCAGATCTCTTCGGCCGGATCGAACGAGCCGGTGTTGACGTTGCCGGCCTGTATGCATACGATGGCCGGCCCGTCGAGGCGCGGCAGCGCGTCCGCGCGCATGCGGCCTTGCGCGTCCGTGGGGACACGGACGACCCGCTCTCTGCCCAGGCCGAGCAGCCCCAAACATTTGTGGACCGTCATGTGCGCCTCTTCGCTCACCACGACGGTGATGGGCGGGGCGCCGAACAGCCCCTGGCCCTCGACGTCCCAGCCGTCGCGGAGCAGCACGGCATGGCGCGCCGCGGCCAGCCCGCAGAAAATGGCCTGCGTGTCGCAATCCACCAGGCCGACCCCGGACTCGCGCGGCAGCTCCAAAATGTCGAGCAGCCAGCGGATCGCGATCTCTTCGATCTTCGCCGCCGCCGGCGAGGTCGCCGACATGACCGCATTCTGGTCCCACGCTCCGGCCAGCCAGTTCGCCGCCAGGGCCGCCGGCAGCGCCCCGCCAATCACGAATCCGAAGTAGCGGCCGCCCGCGCTGGCCATGGTTGCCGGCGAGCCCAGGCGATCGAGCCGTTCGAGAACGGCCTCTGGGTCCGAGGGCGCGGCCGGCAGCCCGCCGTCCAGTTGCGCGAGCGCGCTCACGGCTTCGGGTGAAGGCGCAACGCTACGCTTGTCCAACTCGCTCAGATAGCGGATGGAGCGCCCAGCGGCGGATTCGAGCAAGGCGCGATTCATGACACCCTCGCAGGTTCCGCCACAGCAGGCGTGAGCCATCCGTGGACATCCGGACGCTTCCCTTTGACGATCCCCAGGAACTCTTCCTGCAGCCGCGCGGTGACCGGTCCGCGGCGCCCCGCGCCGACGCGAATATGGTCCACGGAACGCACCGGCGTGATCTCGGCGGCGGTGCCGGTGAGGAAGACCTCGTCGGCGATGTAGAGCATCTCGCGCGGGATCGACGCCTCGGCGGCCGGGATTCCCAGGTCCTCCGCGAGTTGCATTACGGAACTGCGTGTGATGCCGCCCAGCGCCGAACTGCTGAGTGGCGGCGTCAGGATTCTGCCGTCGCGGACCACGAAGAGGTTCTCTCCCGAGCCCTCGCTCACCAGGCCGGAGACATCCAGGGCGATGCCTTCGTGGTAGCCGTTCGAAATGGCCTCCATCTTGATCAATTGCGAGTTCATGTAGTTGGCTGCCGATTTCGCGAGCGCGGGTAGCGTGTTCGGCGCCATGCGGTTCCAACTCGAGACGCACGCGTCGATTCCCTCCGCGGCCGCCCCGTCTCCCAGGTAAGCGCCCCACTCCCAGCAGGCGATGAAGACTTCGATCGGGTTGTCCGACGGGTGCACGCCCACGGCGCCGTAGCCGCGCAGAACGATGGGGCGGATGTAGCAGGCGTCCATGCGGTTCACGCGCACCAGCGCTCGGGTCGCCCTAGAGAGTTCGGTGGCCGTGTACGGCGCGTCCATGCGGCAGATCTTCGCCGAATCGAGCAGCCTTCGGATGTGATCGTCCAGGCGGAAGACGGCCGGTCCGGAGGGCGTCTGGTAGCAGCGTATGCCCTCGAATACCGCGCTCGAGTAGCTCACGACGTGGGACAGGACGTGGATGCGCGCCTCGTCCCAAGGAATAAAGGTTCCATTGCGCCAGATCTTTTCTGTAGGAGTCATGATGTTTCCAGGATAGCCGCATTCCGTGATGCAGAACAGATGCAGCTGCGACGATTTGATACCATAACAGTTGTATGGAACAGGAAGCGCAGCCGTTTCTGTACCGCAACGTCTCCGGAAAGATCGCCGGCCTGATCGAGCAGGGCGTGTTGCGGCCCGGCGAGCGGGTTCCCTCGGTGCGGCGCCTCGGCGCGCAGGAGGGCGTCAGCGTCTCGACCATCCTGCAGGCCTACACGCTGCTCGAAAGCCGTGGCTATATCGAGGCCCGGCCGCAGTCCGGGTTCTACGTCCGTTCCCGGCGGGACAGCCTGCCGCCCGAACCCCGCACGTCGGCGCCGGGCCGGCCGGCCACCCGCGTCGGCATCAGCGGCCTGGTTTCGAGAGTGCTGCGCGCGGTCCTTGATCCCGAAGTCGTTCCCTTCGGGGCCGCGTGTCCGGCGCCTGAGCTGCTGCCTGGACAAAAGGTGAACCGGCTGCTCGCGGGGCTGATTCGCCGGTCGGGCCGCGACATCAACGGCTACAACTTTCCGCCAGGACTTTTCGAACTGAGGCGCCAGGTGGCGCGCCGTTCGCTCGACTGGGGCGGGAGGCTGGCGCCCGAAGAGATCGTGGTCACCTGCGGCGCCACCGAGGCCCTGCATCTGTGCCTGCGGGCGGTGGCGCAGCCGGGCGACCTGGTGGCCATCGAATCGCCGGCCTACTTCGGAACGCTGCTGCTGCTCGAAGCGCTGGGAATGCAGGTGATCGAGATTCCGTCCCATCCGCGCCACGGAATGTGCCTGGACCTGCTCGGCGACGCCCTCAAGAAGCACCGCATCCGCGCCTGCATCGCGTCGCCCAATTTCAGCAACCCGCTGGGCAGCTCAATGCCGGACGAGGGCAAGCGGGAACTGGTGGCCATGCTCGCCCGCCGCGACATCCCTCTCATCGAGGACGACCTCTACGGGGATGTGTACTTCGGCCCGGCGCGCCCGCGGTCCGCCAAGGCGTTCGACACCGAAGGACTGGTGCTGCTCTGCTCCTCGTTCTCGAAGATGATTGCGCCGGGATACCGCGTCGGCTGGACCGCGCCGGGCCGCTTCCAGGCCAGGGTTGAGGCGCTCAAACTGACCACCACGCTAGCCACGCCCACGCTGCTGCAGGCTGCCATAGCGGAGTTTCTGGAAAGCGGCGCCTACGACCGGCACCTGCGCAAAATGCGCGCGGCCTTCGCCACGCAAACCGAGCAGATGATCTCCGCGGTGGGCGAGCATTTCCCCGCCGGCACCAAGGTGACGCGCCCGGCCGGAGGCTTCGTGCTGTGGGTGGAACTGCCGCACCACGTGGACTCGCTGGAGTTGCAGGAGCGCGCCCTCGCGGAACACATCAGCATCAGCCCGGGACCGATCTTCTCGGCCCGCCAGAGATACCGGAACTACATCCGGTTGAACTGCGGCTATCCCTGGTCCGACCGGCTCGACCAGGCGCTCCGCACGCTGGGGCGGCTGGCCAGTAACTAAACAATTCCGATGACCACTCCCTTGCGGTCGTGGCTCAGAAACACCTACCGAGCCGCGACCGCAAGGGAGCGGATGCGCAAACACTTATGACGCTCTGTTTAGCTGGACAACGAGCTCAGCTGCTGCGCGTGGGCAGCCTCTTCAGCGAGACCTGCTACGATTGGCTCGGCAGCCAGAAGGGAGCAACAATGCGCTGGTACCACGCTGTGGCGTACTTCTTTGGGGGCGCATTTCTCGCGAACGCCCTACCGCATCTCGGTAATGGAATCTCGGGGCATGCCTTCCAGAGCCCCTTCGCATCCCCACCTGGGGTAGGCTTGTCCTCCGCGATGGTCAATGTCCTATGGGGCTTCTTCAACCTTGCCGCCGGCTACCTGCTTGTCTGTCGTGTCGGGAGTTTCAATCTGCGCAAGACTCAGCACGTGCTCGTCCTCGGGGCCGGGATCCTGATCATGTCGCTGATGACGGCCCACGCATTCGCACGGTTCCACGGCGGGCTGTGAGCCTGCGACCTGACGGAAGCTGTCACCCGCCGGACGTAGACCTGCTCGCCCCCGCCCCGCCGCATACCTCTTCGTAATACCGCTCGTACTGCGGGATCGTCAGCGAGGAGCAGAAGCGGGTCTCGGCAGTGCGCCGCGCGGCCCCGGATACTCGCTGGTAGAGCTTGTCGTCGGTCAGCAGCTCGATCACACGGGCCGCCTGCGCCTGGATATCCCCCACCGGCTCGAGGAACCCGTCCACGCCGTCGGTGACCAACTCGGGGAGGCCGCCGCCGCGGGTCGCCACGGCCGGCACACCGCAGGCCATCCCCTCGAGCGCGGCCAGTCCGAACGACTCCAGGTCGCTCGGCATCAGCAGCACGTGCGCCAGCGGCAGTAGCCGCTCGACGTGGCTCTGCTTGCCCGTGAACGTCACGTGTTCCTCGAGCCCCAGTTCGCGCGTCAGCGCCTCGGCCGGCCCCCACTCCGGTCCGTCTCCCACCATCAGCAGGTGGGCCGCTGCGTGCTGGCGCACTTGCGCGAGGATGCGAATGCAGTCGGTGACCCGCTTCACTGGCCGGAAATTCGAGATGTGGATCAGCACCTTCTCGCCCTCCGGCGCCACCTTCGCCTCGCGCCGCCGCTGTGGGTCGGGCTGATACATGTCGCAGTTCACGAAATTCTTGATGACGCGGATCTCGCGCCGCACTCCCAGGAAATCGGCTGTCGCGTCGCGGAGGTAGTCGCTCACCGCCGTCACGCCGTCCGATTCCTCGATCGAGAACCTGGTGATGGGCAGGTAAGAACGGTCCGCGCCCACCAGCGTGATATCGGTGCCGTGCAGGGTGGTGATGAACGGCAGCCTGCGCCCCTGGCGCTTCAGCATATCGCGCGCCAGCAGCGCGGAGATGGAGTGCGGAATGGCGTAATGCACGTGCAGCAGGTCGAGCGAGTACCTTTCCGCCACCTCCGCCATGCGCGAGGAGAGCGCCAGCGCGTAGGGCGGATACAGGAACAGCGGGTAGGTGGTGACTTCGACTTCGTGATAGAAGATGCGAGGAATGCCCGGGTCCAGGCGGATCGGATTGGCGTATGCGATGAAGTGGACTTCGTGGCCGCGGTTGGCCAGCTCCAATCCCAGCTCGGTGGCCACGATCCCGCTGCCGCCATAGGTCGGGTAACACGTTATGCCGACTCTCACGCTACTAGTGTAGTGCGTGGCGCAGGCACTCGTGCCCAATGCCACTTAATTTTCCCAGATGCGGACGGCCGGAGTGGGGCGGCTCTCCAGAGCCGCGCCGGACGTCCACGTCCGGCTTGCTTCGTTTCAGGAAGTTGGACGGAGGCGGGTCTGGAGACCCGCTGCAGGACTGGAGTCCTGCCCTACGGTTTCTGCCCGGCATTGTGGAGACGGCCGGAGTGGGGCGGCTCTCCAGAGCTGCGCCGGACGTCCACGTCCGGCTTGCTTCGTTTCAGGAAGTTGGACTACCCCGGGATCCGGATCTTGATTCCCGCTCCGTGGCCCGGCCGCGACTCGATCGAGAGCTCGCCGCCCAGGCTGCGCACGCGGCGCCGGATGCTCGCCGGCCCCAGCCGCAGCAGGTCCAGCTCGTCCAGGTTGAAGGTGCCGCTGAACGGGAAACCCGCGCCGTCGTCGTCCACCGCCAGTTCCACGGCCTTGCCCGCCTGCTCGAGCGACACCACTACGCGTCCCGCCTTGGAGTGCTTCTGGACGTTGTGCAGCGCCTCGCGCAGAATCTGCAGGAGCTCCAGGCTGCTCTCGTGCGCCGCCTTGATCGTCGTTTCCGAGCAGACGAACCGGCCCGCGATGCCGGTGTCCTTCTGGAAGTATTCGACGATTCGCCGCGCGGAGGCCACCATGTCGGCCGCATCGAGCTCGGAAGGACGCATGCCGCGCAGGAACGAACGTACGTCGGCCACGATCTCCTTGGATAGAACCTGCAGCTCCCTGAGGTCCTGCATTCCCGCCGGCGGATCGCGCTTCAGAATGGTGCCCAGGATGTCGAGCCGGACTTGCATGCCGATGAAGCTCTGCAGGGGGCCGTCGTGGAAATCGCCCGCGATGCGCTGGCGCTCCTGGTCGCGGGCCTTTTCCGCTTCCATGGCCAGGCCTTCTTCACGCCGTATGCTCTCCTTGAGCCACTGCTGCAGCTTCCTCTTCTGGTACGTCAACGTGCAGCCCAGCAACCCCGCGATCAGCACCACGCGCCGTATCACGTCGCCGCCGGGCGGGTTCACGAACGAGAAGAACGCCAGCAAGGCCCCCACCACGATGAACACATCGCCCCAGTCGTGATTGACCACGGCCGACATCATCAGATACAGGAAGAAGAACGAGCCGATCCAGGCATTCGGGTCGCTGCCATAGGCCACGAAGACCGCGAAGAACACCATCTCGAAGAAAAGGCCGGCGAGCGACCCCTGAATTCGGTCCAGCTTGCGCCAGAGGAGGGCCATCAGGCTGTAGGCCGAAAACACCAGGGCAAAAACGGGGACCAGGATCGTCCCATGCCGCGGCGCCAGCATTTCGGCGTAGAGGCAGGCGAACGCCAGCACCGCGCGGAGCACGGTCCGCATCCGGTGCCATTCTCGTGCCAACGCTGCAGGATCGTAAGCCATCTGGATACGGGGCGCCTCTACGGCGTCCGGTGCTCCTTCTAGCGGCGGTACAGGTACAAGGTATGACTCCGCCCCTGGCCGTCATCCTCGATGTATTTTGTCGTTTCGGGCTTCCAATCGGCAAACTCGAAATCGTGCGCGACGACGCGCGCGCCCTTCTTCAGCTGGCCCTCGAGCAGCGGCCGCACCTTGTCGGTCGACCCGGGGAGAAGGTACACCGTCACCAGGTCGGCCGAACTGTAGTCCTGCTTCATGAGGTCGCCGTGGATGATCCGCGCCCGCTCTGTCAGGCCCAGCTTCCGGATGCGGTTTGAGCTCTGCTTCCACAGGTCGTCGTCGAACTCCACCCCCGTCGAATCGGCTCGGAATTCCTTCGCCGCCAGGATCACGATGCGCCCGTCGCCGCTGCCCAGGTCGAACATCTTCTCGCCCGGCTTCAACTCCCCGAGCTTCAGCATCTGCTCGACGATCTTATCCGGCGTAGGATAATACGGCGCCAGTTTCTCGGTCGTCTGGGCCAGCGCCGCTCCCGCCAGGAGCGCCCCGGCCACCGGCAGCATCGCGAATCGTGCGATCATCCAACCTCCCGGATTAGCAAGTGTACCTCAAACAGTCGTCGGGGGTACGCGACGTACGCCCGGCCGAGCCGCGACCGCAAGGGAGCGGTGTTTGAGGTGTTCTGTCACGCGCCCGTCACGGCGCGCGCCTCCGCTCCCTGGCGGTCGCGGCTCGGTAACGAACGTGCGCGGTCCGCTCCCCCCTAGTCAGGAGGGCTGCGAGCGGCGGCGCCTCCGCCGCCACACGAAATAGCCGGCTCCCAGGACCACGATCGCGGCGCCGGCGACGATCAATCCGGTCTCGTCCGCCATGTCGGATACGCGCGTCCACTGGTCTCCCAGGAAGTAGCCGAGGGTGATGAAGGTGGCGGACCACAATACCGCGCCGGTATAGGCGAACAGCGCGAACCTCCGCGCCTCGAGCTCGGAGGCTCCGGCCACGTAGGCTGTCAGATGCCGCACCCCCGGCACGAAATACCCGAACGTCAGCGTGATGCCGCCGATCCGCCGGAACCAGTCGTGGACCTTCCGCACGCGCTCCATCTTGATGTGCAGCTTAGCGCCGTATTTCTCCAGCAGGAAGTAGCCGGTCACGCGGCCCAGCGTATAGCTGATGGTGATCCCGCACATGCTGCCGGTCAGAGCAGCCAGGTATGTGGGCAGCGGCCGGAGCTTCCCGCGGAAGATGAGGTAGCCCGCGAACGTGAGCAGCGTTTCGTCGGGAACCGGCAGGCCCACGATGCCGAGCACGAGCAGAGAGAAGATGCCGAAGTAGCCGTACCGCGTGATCCAGTCGCCAATCAGTTCCATCGGGCCTGACCTACAGAGTAGCCGACCGGCGCGCTACAATCCATCCAGGCGCGATGAAACAGGACCAGGACGAAGGCGCGTGGGCGCTGGTCGGCCGCTATAGCGGCATGGGCTTTATTCTGCCTGTCAGCGCCGTGACCGGCTTCGTCATCGGATGGCTGCTGGACAAGCTGTTCCACACCCACTTCCTCTATATTGTTTTTCTGGTGCTGGGGATCGTGGGCGGCTTCGTCGAGCTCATTCGGAAGCTCAACACGGATACGAAGGCCGATGGAGGCTGAAGCCTACCGCCGCGTGTTCCAGAGAGTCTCCCGCGTCATCTTCCTGCTGGCGGCAGCGGGCGCCTCGATCGCCGCCGCTTGGCGAGGCTGGCGGGCGGGGCTCCTCTTTCTGCTAGGCGCCGCAGCGTCGTATTTCAGCTTCTCGTGGCTGCGCCGGATGATGGAGTCCTTCGGCCCCGGCGCGCATCCCGCGCGCGGCCGGATCTTCGTGTTCTTCTCGTTCCGCTTCGTGCTCCTCGCGCTGGGAGCATATGCTATAGTGAAACTCTTTGGGGTGAATGCGATAGCCGCTTTCGCCGGACTGTTTGTGCCGGTCGCCGCCATCACCTTCGAGATCGTCTACGAGTTCATTCATGGAACATGAATCCTGGCTGACCGCCCTCTTCGATAAATTCCTTGCCGGCCCCGCCAATATGGTGTTGTCCTGGGTCGGCTTGAAGGTCGCGGACCCCGCGCATCCCTGGGCCGACTTCGTGACCATGGAAATCCTGGTCGCACTGATCATCGTGGTGGTGTTCGCCCTGCTTCGCAGCAGGCTGTCGGCGGACCGTCCCGGAGCGTTTCAGCATACCTTCGAACTGATCTACAATTTCCTGGTCGACCAGAGCGACGAGGCCGTCGGCCCGCGCGGCCGGCAGTACATCGCCTTCTTCGGAACGATTTTCTTTTTCGTGCTGTTTGCGAACCTGCTGGGCACCATCCCGTCGCTCGAGTCACCCACCATGTTCGTGCCCGTCCCGCTCGGCTGCGCCATGGCCACGTTCCTTTTCTATAACGTCATCGGCATCGGCACGCGGGGGCCGATCGGGTATCTGAAGCACTTCTTCGGGCCCGCGCCCGCGCTGGCGATCCTGATGTTTCCCATCGAGATCATCAGCAACTGCGCCCGTCTGCTTTCTCTCACCGTTCGTCTTTACGCCAACATGTTCGCGGGAGAGCAGGTCATCCTGGCCTTCATGGGCCTGGTCCCGATTCTTCTGCCGCTGCCCTTCATCGGGCTTCATATCTTCGTCGGATTGCTGCAGGCTTACGTCTTTGCCCTGCTGACCATGGTGTACGTGGGCGACGTGCTGCCGCACGAGCACGCCGTCGAGCATTCATAACGGACTGATTCGCTCCAGCGTGAGCCCGGCGGTCCCCCAGGACACGCCGTGGAACCACCTCCTGGGGCGCACCTCATAAGGAGACAAACGTGAAACTGAAACTATTCTGGATGGGGCTGGCGGGACTCGTTCTGGCCGCTCCCATGTTCGGTCAACAGCAGCCCGTCGCGGCCGCTTCCGGCAACGTGCATTGGATTCTGCTGGCAGCCGCTTTCGCCATGGCCATCGCGTCCGGCCTTTGCGGACTGGCTCAGGGCAAGGCCGTCGCGGCCGCTTGCGAGGGCATGGGTCGCAATCCGGGTGCGGCTGGCGCCATCCGCGGCGTTGCCATTTTCGGTCTGGTCTTCATCGAGTCGCTGGCGCTTTACACGCTGGTGGTTTGCTTCATCCTGCTGTTCGCGAAGTCCTAGTTCGTGGTGGGGCGGAGCCGCAGCGGTTCCGCCCTTCCCGCTGCCATGAAACTCCACGGTATCTTCCCACCGATAACAACCCCCTTCGACCGCGACGGCGAGCTCTACCAGGCCAAGGTCCGGCACAACATCGAGAAGTGGAACCTCACCGCGCTGGCCGGCTACGTCGTTACCGGCTCCACCGGCGAGAGCGTTCTGCTCTCGACCGAGGAGAAGCTCCGGCTCTGGGGCTGGGTGGCCGAGTCCGCCGCGGTTGAGAAGACGCTGATCGCCGGCACGGGCGCGGAGAGCGTGCGCGAAACCGTCGCGCTCACCAACCAGGCCGCCGCAATGGGCTACAAGGCCGCTCTGGTGCGGACGCCGAGCTACTACAAGAATGTCCTGAACAACGCTGCTGCGCAGATGCTGTATTTCCGCGCCGTCGCCGACCAGTCGAAGATTCCGGTGCTGATCTACAATTTCCCCGCCGTGACGGGCATCGACCTGGCTGTCGACGCGGTGGTCGAGCTTTCGGCCCATCCGAACATCGCCGGGATCAAGGAAAGCTCGGCCAACATCGAGAAGATCATGCGCATGGCGCGCGAAGCGCAGGCGGGATTCCAGGTGCTGGCCGGGTCGGCCGCGGTGCTCTGGCCGGCGCTGATGGGCGGCGCGGCCGGCGCGATCCTGGCCTTTTCCAACGCGGCCCCCTACTCGACCATCGCGATCTGGGAGGCCTGCCGCACGCGCGAGTACGACGCCGCCGCGGACTGGCAGAGCCGTATCGCGCGCGCCGCGGCGCTGGTCCCGGCCAAGTACGGCATCGCAGGCCTGAAGCACGCGATGGACCTGAACGGGTATTTCGGCGGCCCGCCGCGCCTGCCGCTCACGCCGCCGTCACCGGAGGCGAAGCGCGAGATCGAAGACGCCTTCCGCGATTTGAAAGGGTGAGGAGGGTGGCGGGTCTGGAGACCCGCTGCAGGCGTGGACGCCTGCCCCACTTTTCCGCGCCTACCCCTTCCGGCTCGAGTACTTATTCAACGCCCCGAGGAACTCCTTGGCAACCGCCGGCGGGGCGATACCGGTGTCGACGATCTCCTTGTTCTGCAGCGTCCGGCCGTAGAGCGCCTTGTTGGTGTCCAGGTCCTGCCGCAGCGTCGCTCCGGAGAGCGAGAGCCCGGCGAACAAGCCGCGTGAGCGGGAATACGTCAGGATCTCGGCGGTCATATACGCGTCGGTTTCGGCCGTGGCCGTGCGCCCCACCGGGCCCGCCGCCACGGACGCGTCCGCGCCCAGGGTGAACTTGCTCGAAAGCAGCCGGTCCGCGCCGCGCTGGTTCATCACCAGCATGATCACGTCGGTCTCCGAAGCGCCGATCTGAAACCCGACGCTGCCGCCTTCCACGCGGACTGCTCCCGGCGCGCCCCAGCCCGCGCCACCCTGTGCCCGGCACGAGAAGAAGCCGCGCCCGAACTTCCCGCCGATCACAAAGGCGGCCTTCTTAACGCCCGGGACGACTACGATGCAGGCCGACTTGTCCAGCAGTTCCTGGGGGATGCCCTTATCCGGCGCCGCCATGACTTCCTGGAAAACTTCGGCCGAGCGGCCCAGTCGCTCGGCATCGGAATCCTTGTCGGCGGCGTATATGAGGCACGCGCCAGTCAACATGAGCAGCGGCAGTGTTCGCTTCATGGTTTTCTTGCCCTCCTAGAATTTGTGTAACACAAAAAAGAAAGGGGCCGCTTGCGCGGCCCCTTTCGAGGGACTACAAAATCTGGCGGCCGCCGGGCGGCGTCAGAAGATGAACTTAGCCGAGAGCTGAACGTTGCGGCGGTCGGCAGCCAGTCCGGTGCAACCTTTGCACGACTGGATGATCGCCGGGGGTTGGCCGGCTCCGGTACCGCTCAGATCGTTACTCGCAGCTTCCACGTACATATTCGCGTGGTTCATGGCGTTGAAGAACTCGCCGCTGAACTTCAGCTTGAACCTCTCCGTGAACAGGAAGGTCTTGGAGATGGCGAGGTCCATATTCCAGTTGCCCGGCGCGCGGAATTCGTTCCGGGTGGTCATGTCGATCGGGAACGGCGGCAGATCCGAGTAGAAATACGTCGGATTCGTGAAGTGATCCACGATGTTGCCCGGGATCGTCAGGAAGTCAAACTGGTTGGGCGTCCCGCCGGCGCTCGCCGTCGGGTTCTTGTTCGCAGCGGTCGAAAGCGGCCCCGTAAGCGCCGCCATGGTGCAGAAATACTGCGCGTTGTAGCAATCGAACAGCGTGTAGGGAGAGCCCGTCCGGATGGTCAGGATTGGCGCGACGACCCAGCCGCCGAGGACCTTGTGCGTCAGGCCGCTGCCGTTCTTGAATACCGGAAGTTCCCACACGGCGCCGACCACGATCCGCTGGCGGATGTCGAAGTCTGCGTTGCCCTTGTTCACCTGGGGATTGAAAGGATCCAGCATTCCGGTTTCCTGCGTGCCCCAGTTATTCGCGAAGTTGTCGGAATCGCTGAACGACGTGCTGAGGTTGTCCGTCGCGTGCGACCAGGTGTAGTTGGCCGTCAGCGTGAGACCGGAGTTGCCGACGTTCTTCAGGGACGTCCGGAGGTTCAGCGCGTGGTAGTTCGAGAAGCCGTTGTTGCCGCGGGTATTGATGCCGCCGTACTGGTTGTTCAGATACGCGCTGCAATCCCCGGCAGCGTAGCTGCACGGAATGCCCAGGAAAACGTTGCCGTACCCGGGGCGGTTGTACACGGAGACGTCGTAGAGTCCCACGCCCTTCGATCCCGAGTAGTCTGCCGCGATCAGGAAGTTGTTCGTGACCTGGTGTTCCAGCGAAGCGCTCCAGGTATGCGCGTACGCGGTCTTCATGTTCTCGACCGGAGTGCGCAAGGTGGCCTTGGGGAGCGTGATGGTGCCGCTCGATCCCGAAAACGGCCCGTAGTTACTGACCGAGATGGGCAGAGCGATACCGCAGCTCGCCGCGGTGCAGCTGATCGTTTCGTAGTTGGGCGGGTTTTGGATCGCGTTGAAGGTCACGTTACCGAAGTTCCGCTCGTAGCCGATTCCGTAGCCGCCGCGGAAAGAGGTTTTGCCGTCGCCGAACACGTCATAGGCAACGCCGACGCGTGGAGCGAAATTATTGAAGTCCTTCTTCCACAGAGAACCGATCGGGCTGTTGGGGACGGACTGGAGCTTCCCGTCGCGATAGCCTTGCGGGGTGTTGATCTCGCCGGCCGGGTAGTACCAGTTGGAATCAAGGCTCGGATCCTGGTTGTGCGGAACGCCAAAGTACTCCCAGCGCAGGCCAAGATTGAGCGTGAGCCGCGGGCGCACCTTCCAGGAATCCTGTACGTACGTAGCGTATTCCTTATAGCGATTGCTGCGGCTGAAGTTCGGCGCGGTCAGCGGCAGATTCACCGTGTCGCCGGGGAACTTGTTCTGGGGGAATACGGCCACCTGGAACTGGCGCATTTGGCCAAGCACGAAATTGCTCAACGCGCTGCTCGCGCTCGTGCCCAGGTACTCGCCCGCTGTTTGGTAAGCGCCGAATGTGCGGTTGTCCCGCAGGTATTCGAAACTTCCTCCGAAGCGGAGGCTGTGGTTCCCGAAGTTGTAGCTCAGGTCCTCATAGAGTTGGACGAAGTTCTGCGGACCGCCAAACGGGATGCCATTGCCAGGGAATTGAGGGACGTAGCCCGGATAGAGAATGGACTGGCCCAGCAGGTTACCAGCGCCTGTGCTGGTCGTATACAGCGTTGGCACGGCTGGGTAGGTGCCAAAGGGTTGGTTCTCGTTGAGGCGGTTGAACACCACCTTCGACTGGGAGACCAGGCGCGGTGAGAAAGTGTGGATGATGGAAACCAACATGTTGTTGTTGAAGTCCGTCTCGCCCGTGTTGTACCCGGCGTAGGGGCTGAGGGATGCGTACCCTTTGGTCAGGTTGACACTCTGCAGAGCGTAGCGCCCGTAGAGCTGCGTCTTGTCGCTCATGTTGTAATCGATGCGGTTCACGGTCTGGTACTCCTGCTCCGGCGAGCCGCCGCCGGCGTCGGTGGGAGCCGTGAAGTTAACCAGATCGTAAGCCGGCGCGTCAGGGTTCAGCGTGCCGCAGGCAGCCGTCTTGGTGGGGCACAGATTGGTGCCCGCAGCCGTGAGTTGGTTCAAGCTGTAAGTCTGGACAACCCTGCTGCCCGGCGCCAACTTGCCATACGCGGCGAAAAACGCCTGCGTATTCGGCGAGGAGGCCGCGATGAGCGCTGGATCGGGGAGCATCGCCTGGTTGTTGGCGTTGCTGGCCACGCGAGTCCATTCCGTGCTGCTGAAGAAGAACAGCTTGTTCTTCTTGATCGGTCCGCCCACCGAGTAACCGAATTGGTTGCGCGTGAACACGCCTTTCGGATTCCCGAGCGCGTTGTCGTTGAACGAGTTCGAGGAGAGGGCCGACACGCGATTCAGTTCGTAGACCGATCCGTGCAGTTCGTTGGTGCCGTTCTTGGTGGCAACGTTCACGATCCCGGCGGACGCACGTCCGTACTCAGCCGTATAGTCGCTGGTCACCACGCTGAATTCCGCGATCGACTCCTGCGGAACGCGCTGCCCGACCGAAGCCGTGAATTCGTCATTGTTCGCGGCGCCATCAAGTAGGATGTTGGTGCCCGATTCACGCAGTCCGTTGATCGAGTAGCCGACGCCGCGGTTTCCTGCTCCGGCGTCCGACACGTTGCCCGAAAGCGCAACCAGTGCGTACGGGTTGCGGTTCAGGGTCGGCAGGTCGTTGAGCTGGGCTCCCGAGACCGTCGTGGTCAAGCTCTGGCTTTCCGTATTAACTTCAACGGCGGCCGCGGCCACTTCGACCACGGTCGAGGCCTTGCCTACCTGCACGTGCAGGTCGACGCCGACCTTGGATCCGACGCTCACCGTGGCGCGTTGCTGCACCTCAGCGAATCCTGATGCGTTAACCGTTACGCTGTACACACCCGGGAGGAGGTTGGTGACTGTGTAGCCACCGCTCATCGACGTCGTGGTTTCACGAACGGAGCCGGTTGTGACCGACTTAACGGTGATCGCCGCGTTTGGAACCGCCGCTCCCGAAGGATCGAGAACGGTTCCCGTAATCTGTCCGGTTTCCGTCTGCGCATTGAGCACGGTTGTGAGCGCAAACAGAGTGAAAACGAACACTAACGTGAGTTGTAGACTCTTCATGTTTCCCCTTTTTGCCCGCCCGCCGATTGATCCCCGGCGTGGTCGGGATCTGTACTACCTGGATTCCGCGACGATCAATTCGAGCGGATCCCCTTCTCTCACCAATACCATCCGGTCTCCCCGAGCGAACCGAGACTGACCTCGCTCAGAGGCAGATTCCCCTCGACTACGTGACGCCCGCACAACAGGGTGCTCGTGTATCGCAACAATCGCTTTCTGTCGAGTATATAGCGAAATGCCCGGCTCTGCATGGCCTACACGCATCGCGGCGAACTTTCTGCGGCGTCCGCCGTTAAAACCCTTGGTAGAATGGCGTTCTCCCCCATTCCCGGCCTGACGCCAGCGCGGCATGCCGGGAGGAGTAGCGCGAGGGCACTGCCCCCTAATACACTAACCCCCTTTAAGGTGGGTCTACCCATGACCTGGGCCATTAGCACCTTCGGGTCCAAACAAGTAAGTCGCTCATTGCACAACGCTTCGCCCCCGGCTTTGCTGCTCCGCTCTGTGGTTTTTGGTAGCCGGAGCGCCCCGCCCCTACCAGAATCAGTATTATGGGACTTTAATCTCCCCCCCGGTCCCCCGAGGTTACGGCGCGCCGCCTCTCGCCGCGGCCGCCGCTCTGGTGCATAATTATAGAACGCATGGCCGAACAAGCGGAGTCCCAGTCTGCAGCGCCCGCCGAGGCCAGGACGCAGGGCGGGGGAGAAACCAACCAGGCCTGGCAGCGGGTGCAGCTCGCCCGCCATGCCAAACGCCCTCACTCGCTCGATTACATTCAGCGTCTCTTTACCGACTTTCAGGAGATTCACGGCGACCGCCGCTTTGGCGACGATCCCGCCATCGTTTGCGGCATGGGCTTCTTTGAAGGGCAGCCCGTCATGGTGGCCGCCCAGCAGAAGGGCCGCGACACCAAGCAGAAGCTGCACCGCAATTTCGGAATGCCCAAGCCGGAAGGCTACCGCAAGGCGCTGCGCGTGATGGAGCTTGCCGCCAAGTTCCGCCGCCCCATCCTCACCCTGCTCGACACTCCGGGCGCCTATCCGGGCATCGACGCCGAGGAGCGGGGGCAGGCCGAAGCCATCGCGCACAACCTGAGGGAAATGTCGCGCCTGGGCGTCCCGGTCATTGTGATCTGTATCGGCGAGGGCGGCAGCGGCGGCGCGCTGGCGCTCGGGGTGGGCAACCGCATCCTGATGCTCGAAAACGCCGTCTATAGCGTGATCTCGCCCGAGAGCTGCGCCGCCATCATCTGGCGGGATTCGTCCAAAGCGGCGTTGGCAGCCCAGGCCCTACGGTTAACGGCGCAAGACCTGCTGGGCTTCGGCCTGGTCGACGAGATCATCCCGGAACCGCCGGAGGGAGCGCAGGCCGACCCGGATCAAGCCGCCGGATTCGTCCGCGAAGCCTTCCGCCGCGCGCTGGCCGAATTGTCCGGTCTCTCCGCCACCGAGCTCATCGAGCAGCGCTACGCCAAGTTTCGCGCGATGGGATCCTTCTTTACTGAGCCGGAAAGCCAATAACGCCGAAGAGACGCCGCCCGCCGCTGAAGCCCCAGCGGGTTTTGCCGGCGCCCAAAAATCGGCGCTCACCGGCTGGCAGTTGTGCCATAGTGGTGGTGGAAAACGCGCCGTTCGCAGTAGAGGTAGCGCGGATGGGGCCCGTAAAGATCCTGGCCGTTAGTCCCGCCGAAGAAGACCACCTGCTGCTCTCGCATGTGTTCAGCCACTCCAATTGGAACTGCGTTGCGGTGCGTACGTGCGCCGAGGCGCTGGAGGTGCTGCGGCCGCCGGGGGTCGCGGTCGTGATCTGCGCGGCCGAACTGCCTGACGGAACCTGGAAGGACCTGCTGGCCAAGCTTGCCGGACCGCCGGCCCCGCCTCGCCTCATCGTTGCGTCACGCCTGGCCGACGAGCACTTGTGGGCCGAGGTACTCGACTCCGGCGGCTACGACGTTCTGGGCATGCCGTTCGAGCCGCCCGAGGTGATCCGCGTCGTCAGTCTCGCCTGGCGGCAGTGGCAACACGAATCCAGGAGCGCGGGCCGCTGCTGAAGGGTGCCGTCAGCACCGAGCCGCGACCGCGAGGGAGCGGTGTCCGCTCGCCCTAGTTGCCCGCGGCCGGAGCCGCATTGGCCTTTACGAACGCATCCACGTTGCTCTTGTCCACCAGCGTCGCCCCCGTGTCCACGAAATTCGGAAACGGCGAGCGCGTGTCCTCGGCCCAGTTCAACTGAAGCGAAGGGGGTTTCTGGTGGTGGATGACGTCGAGTACCTTGAGCCCGAAATACGCCATGGTGTACGGCCTCTGCGCCAGCGTGGCGGCGATCATCCCCTTCTGGATCCAATCCAGTGTCCGCGGGTCGGTATCCATGGCGATGATCACCTTGCCCTTGGTCTGCTTGCGGTCGAGCACCTCGGCCACCTCCGGGCAGGCCAGCGCCTCGAGGCAGACGAACGCGTCCACGGGCTGTTTCTTGTCGATCATCTCCATGGTCCGGTCGAACGCCACCCGGGGATCGCCCTTGATGTTCACCGTATCGACAACCTTGATTCCGGGGCTGCCCTTGAGCGCGTCTTCGTACCCATGCCACCGCTCCTGCAGGTTAGCCTGCTCGGGAATGGTGAGGACCACCACGTTGCCTTTGCCCTGGAGTTGCTTCACCAGTACGGCACCCCCGCGCTGCCCGGCAGCGTAGTTGTCCGTACCTATGAACATCACGCGCTTGCTCGCCAGAGAGTCGGAATCCACCGTGATCACGGGTATGCCCTGGGCGATGGCGTTATCGATCTCCGGCTTCAGTAACGCGGAGTCGGCCGCCGAGACCAGAATGCCGGCCGGTTTCTTTTCCCGAACCACTTTTACGAACTGCTGGAGTTCGGCTTGGGGATCGTAGGTGTCGGGACCCACGAAATCGGACCTGACCTTCAGATCGGACGCCGCCTGGACGAAGCCAGCCGCGGCAGCCTGCCAGTACGGGATCTTCGTGTTCGCGGAGACGAGGTAGTAGATTTCGGTCGAGTCGTGGGCGGACCCGCCACAACTGACCAGCGGCAGCACCAGTGCGGAGCCCGCCAGCAGAGAAAGGAGTTTGTTCCGTTTTGACATGAATGTGGCCTTACGAGAGTCTTCGCCATGAGTATAGATCAAGCCCGCGGCACCCGTCGAGTCATTTACAGCGTACGCGCGCCCAAACGGTCGGCCCAATGCCGCTTCCTCTGCTTCAACTGGTCGTTCACCTCGATCGCGCACAACTCGTCGTCGAACTTTTCTAGGATCTCGTACTGAAACGTCCCCTCGCCGTGTGCATTCCATTCCGCCTGGAGCGCCGGGTCGCGGTGAGCTCCCAGGCCCAGGGAGAACCACAGCCGGTTCCGCATCGCTTCCAGATTCGTGAACGAACCGACCCACGCCTGGCCCGTAGCAGTGCATCGCACCGCGAAGACTCCGCAGGGAGGCTTCCGCTCCTTGAATTTCCGGCTGGCCTCTTTTCGGGTGACGGGATCCATCATCGGGTAGCGGCCTCCCGCCGGAACGCTCCAGCCGCGAGCTTCTTCGCCTGGTCCCGGACGCCGGCCGGCCAGGCCGCGATCCGCCTTTCGAAATCGTCGAGCCTTCCCGCGAACAGCGCCCTCAGCGCTTCTTCGAAGCCCGGCGCGTCTCCCGCCATCGTGGTCATGAACCGGTAGGCCGCGTTCTGGGCCAGCCGGACGTGGTCCTTGACCGCATGCGCGCGCCTCGCTTCCTCCACCAGCTTTCGAAGCGCCACCGAGGCGCCTCCCGGCTGGCTGCCGAGCCAGTCCCAGTGTCTCGGCAGCAGCGTGACCTCACGGGCAACGACGCCCAGCCTCGGCCGCCCCGGGCCGCGCGGCGCGGGTTCCGAGAGCCTTCCCAGAACCTCGGCGGCAGTGCCGCGAAAGTCCACTTCGATCACCTCGCCCGAGGCATCGTCGAAGATAAGCACCGCGGCCGGCCCGCCGCGATCGACGGCCCGTTTGGCTTTCAATGCGACGTCCTTCAGGTCGCCGGACGCGATGCGCCGGGCGCCCGCAAACGCCGTGCAGGGTCTTTGACCGCTCTCGCCCGCAAGGGGGCCCGCCGTTGTGTTCTTTAATTTCATCCGGGTAAAACAATTTTACCCAGGGCTAATTACGCTGTCAAGGCCGCCGTCACATTTGGAGCGGTGCCCTTCGTTACCGAGCCGCGACCGCGAGGGAGCGGTGTTTGAGGTATTTTGTTACGTTCGCCTGCTACGG
>Ga0265320_10000785_pt1 | contig 24260 bp, 17 predicted proteins | sample 4827metaG_FD_202087 | JGI IMG/M metagenome (GOLD analysis project Ga0265320, IMG submission 202087) | Rhizosphere microbial communities from Carex aquatilis grown in University of Washington, Seatle, WA, United States - 4-8-27 metaG | ecosystem: Host-associated > Plants > Roots > Rhizosphere >...
GGGGTTGCCTTATCCGACCATCAAGCGCCCCGGCATACCCCACGGCGCAGCGCACGCGCCGGCGGATTGGACGCTGGGGGAGGAAGTGAAGATGAGCGACGCGCATTTATTGGCCTTCAATTGTCTGGCCCGGGCGGCAGACAAGAAAACACAAGGCGATCTTTTGGGCGCGCTGGGGGAATGCGATCACGCCATCGAACTCGAGCCAGACAGTGTAAATGCCCACCAAATTCGGTCGTCCATGCGGAGACTCAACCGCGACCTGATTGGCGCCCTTGCCGACTGCAACCGCTCACTCGAGCTGGACCCGGAGGAATCCGCGCTGTATCTCGCGCGCGGTCTGGTGCACTTTGCCCTGGACGATGGGACCGCAGCGGCGGCGGATTTTGATCGGGCCCGCGAACTTGGCGCGGGCCGGGTTCGCATCAAGCTCCTGCGGATTCTGGCCAGGCTGCAGCGATGGATGGCGAGCCCTCACCGCGTTGTCTCATCGGCGAATGGTCGGACACGATGATATTCATGACGACTTATGCGATGAGGCAATGGCGTGATTTTCCCCTGGCCGGCCCGGCCCTGGCGGCCTGGTTTTGTTTGACCGGGTTTTTCATGACCTATGCCTGGTATTCCGGCGCGCGGCGGCTGCGGCGGAAGCCGGCGCCCCGTTTTTTGCTGAAGCGGACGGGATTCAAGTTGTGGGTGGTGGCGGTTCTGGTGGGTTTGCGGTGGATGAGCGGGTTATATTTTGTGCCCGGGCCATCGGATGATTTGACTTCCCACTTTCCGCCCGCCCCAGCACAATCGAAGCTTCGCCGCGCCACTCCATGAAAACCCGGGCCATCCGACAATTTCAACTTTGGACCATGGCGGTCCTTGGTCTGGCGGGAATTTTTGCGGGCCCCAAAGTGCGCGGGGCGGCAGGACCGGAGGCAGGCGGCCACAATACCAAGGTCATCTATCCGAACGCGACGGTCAACGGCCAGGCGGCGCAGATGGATTTGGACACCGGCTCGTCATACACTTCGCTGACGAAATCCGGTGCTGACCGCCTGGGAGTGAAGATCTTGCCGCCGCCGCCCGACGACGCCGGGCGAAAGGGCAAAGCCCCAATCGGGCTGGCTGAATCGGTGACCCTTGCGCTTGGCTCGCAGAAAATCACGGCGCCGCTGTCGGTCATCAACATGCCATGGTATATGCGCTTCCTCATGAATTGGGACGCGGACGGGCTGGTGGGGTGGACGGAGGTCAAGGACAACATCCTCGTATTCGATTCGGTCCAGCGCACCATAACCAGCGTGCCGCGGCTACCGGCGGAAACCGCCAACTGGATGAAAGTAAAGGTGCGCGACGACGGGGTTTTGACACTCGACCTGCCCATGGCCGACGGCAAGGTGGGCACGATACTCGTGGACACCGGCTCGCCATTTGGCGTTTGCCTGCCGCCCGAGCAATTCAAGGCCTGGCACGACGCGCATCCGAACGTGGTCCTGAGCAAGATTCCCTATTATGGGCCGGATGCCGGAGACACTTCAACCCAGGAGGGTTGGGCCGACACCATTAAGGTGGGCAATTTGACGCTGTCCGACGTTCCGGTCAGCCAGGCGGGCCCGGAAGAAGTCCGGGAATTCAAAGATTTCGCGGGATCGTTCGGGCTGTACGTATTGCTGCGGATGGATTTGGTGGTGGATGGGAGGAATCACATGGCGTACCTGCAGCCACGGCCGCCGCCTGGCCCGCCCTATCCGGGCGTGGTGCGGCGAGGCAACCGGAATATTTCCGGCGCGCCAGTCAAGGATTGGGACTGGTCGGTGGCGGACAATATCCGGGTGCACACGTCGGGCCTGTATGCCTTTGCGGCGAATTACAAAGTGAAAACCAAGGATTACGACGGTGCGATTGGCGACAGCGACCGCGCCCTGGAGCAGGACGGCAAGAACGCCGGGGCGTTGCTCACGCGCGGGTTGGCCAAGGACGAGAAGGGTGACCACGATGGCGCCATCGCCGATGACACAGCGGCGATTGCGCTGAAGCCCGAAGGATCTCTGGGTTTCGAGCAACGCGCCATTGCGGAAGAGTCGAAAGGCGAACTGCCGGCGTCCATCGCCGACTTCAAACGCGCGCTGGAACTTGACGAAACAGATGCGGACGCCTGGATTGGGCTGGGGCAGGACTACGAGGAACAACAGGATACCGCCCGGGCGCTCGAGGCCTACGCGAAGGTGGCGGAAATTCAGCCGGATGATGCGGATTACCCGCGGCTCTACCGTGAGCTGCTGCAGTTGCAACAAGGCGCCGCCCCGCCGCTGTTTGAGAAACTGGTTGCGAACTGGGCGGACGGCTGGACGAAGCATGTGGGCCAGTTCATTACGGGGGCGTTGGACGAGGCCGGGCTGCTAAAGTCCGCGGAAACCCGGGGCGACGAAACGGTGAGCGGCCAGAAGTGCGAGGCGTATTATTTTATTGGCGCGATGCGGCTAATCCATGGAGACAAGCCGGGGGCGCGCGAGGCGTTTCAGAAGTCGCTGGATACGGGCGAGCAGGATTATTACGAGTACAAATTTGCGCGGGCGGCCCTGGCGCGGCTGGGGACGGGGAAGTAGGGGGCGGAACTGAGGGGCGGTGCTGACCGGTGGGCCTTGGGAGTTATGGGGGGAATGGCAAAACGAAGACGGGCGCAGCAAGACTGCGCCCCTACGATACCGGTGCAGGGGGCAGTTTTGCTGCGTCTGCAATTACCGCTAGATCTTCTCGGCGATGGCGTCGGCCAGGCCGTACTCGATGGCTTCTTTGGCGTTCAGGTAGAAGTCGCGGTCGGAGTCGCGGCGGATTTTTTCGAGGGGCTGGCCGGAGGCGGCGGCGAGGATCTTGTTCAGTTCCTCGCGAATTTTTTCCATTTCTTGGGCTTGGATATTGATGTCCACCGCCGGGGCGACGATGCGGCCCATGATGAGCGGCTGATGGATGAGGACGCGGGCGTGCGGGTAGACGAAGCGTTTTCCCTTGGCCGCCGCGCAGAGCAGAATGGAGCCCATGCTGGCGGCCATACCGGTCACCACGATGGTGATGGGCGAGGTGATGAGCTTCATCGTGTCAAACAGGGCCATGCCGGCGGTGATGGAGCCGCCGGGGCTGTTGAGATAAAAGGTGATTTCCTTGCCGGGGGCGTCGGCCTCGAGGTAGAGGAATTTTTCGGTGACCTCGCGGCAGGAGCGGTCGCTGACTTCGCCCCAGAGCATGATTTTGCGCTGCTCGAGGAACTTGCGCTGGATCATGGGGCCGAGGGGGGCCTGTTTGGCGTCGTCGGGCTTGCCTGGAGCGGGAGCCGGGGTCTCGGGTTCGTCGTCATCGTCGTCCATGCGGACGGGAAAGTTGCTGGCATTCATAGCTGGCATCGTGTGGCGAAGGGGTGCGGGTTGGCAAGGGCAAAGGTGGCGAAAAGGCAAGTTTGAACCGGACAAAGTTTTTGAACTTTTTGTCGAATGGTGTGTTCTATGGCTAGGCCATCCTTGCCCATCCTGTTATTAGAGAAATGCTGATGCGGCTTTTCAGCTTGTCGGCAGTACGTCGAATTTTACCTTATCACCATGCCTTTCGTTGCCCCGTCCCGCCATCGGAAAGCCGCCTTGTTCCAACTGGCTGTTCTGGGCACGGCGTTTGCCGCGGGATGGGCTTGGGCGGTTCATGCGCCGGGGCCAACTCCGACGGAGACTAAAAAATCTGCGCGCGCCGCGGTTATCGTCAAACACACCGGCCCGCCCACTGCCGCCGAGGTGGCCCGGTTGAAAGCGGAATTCCTGCGGGCGCAGCATTTGCCTGGCCGGTTCGCCAGCCAACGCGCCACGATGGATTTTGTCGAAGGGCTCGACGCGGAAACGGCCAAGGCGCTCTTGCAGGATTTCGCGGCCAGACCCGGGGCGTCCAATGCCAATTCACTCCCCATGCTCGCCTACCGCTGGGCGGAATTGGAACCCGAAGGGGCCCTGACTTGGATGCAGACGCTCAAGGACCCCAAGCTGAAGAGCATGCTCGTGTCCTCAATTTTTGACGCTTATTCCTCCAATGATCCGGCTGCGGCCTTGGATGCGCTGACGAAATTGCACGTGGGCTTCAATACGGGTATGGCCGAAGCGGGAGTCGTCATCAATTTTGCCCAACAAGACCCACGTGCCGCATTGGCGGCATTGAAAGGCGAAACCTCGGGCAGCAACACCCAAAACTATGTGTTCGCGGTTTATGAGCAATGGGCGGCGCAAGATCCGGTGACGGCGTCGGCGGAAGTCCTGAAGGAGCCGGATGGATTCAGTCGCGCCATGTCGGTGCAATCTGTCGCCCAGACTTGGGATGAACTGGACCCGGTGGCGGCCAAGGCGTGGGCCGAAAGTTTACCGGACGGCGACTCGAAGGACGCCGCGATGAAAGGAATTATCTGGACCTTGAGTGAAATGGATCCTCCGGCGGCGGTCGCCAATATCACCACCATGCCCAATGGGCCTTTGCGGGATTTGAACCTTCGCCGGGCCACGGAGAATTGGGCGCAGCAGGATCCCGCCGGGCTGCTCGCGTACGCCGATAAAAATCTCACCGGGACGAGTTACAATACGGCGGTGAATTCCGCCCTCGGTCAAATGAGCGACACCGACCCAGTCGGCACCGCCGCGTACCTCGCGCAACTAGGCGACGCCAACATCACCAATTCGGCCATACCCGCGCTGGCCGCAGCTTGGGCGCAGCAGGATCCGCCGGCCGCCATGGCCTGGGCGCAATCGCTGCCAACGGACAACATGGCCGTGCGCAATTCGGCAATATCCAAAGCGCTGAGCGGGCTGAGCAATACTGACCCGGCGGGGGCGGCAGCGGTTGTCGGAACTATGTCCGCCGATCCGGCCTTCGGCAATCTGGCAACTCAGGCAGTGAATAGCTGGGGCGCGGTCGATCCCCAAGCGGCCTACAAGTGGGCGGAAAGCCTGCCAGCAAGTGAGGCGCAAACCGGCGCAGTCACCGCCGCACTCGCCCAACTGGCAAAGGTGGATCCGCAGACAGCGTGGGATGCCGCCCAGCAATTGCCTGAGTCCAATCGCACCGATGCGCTGGGCAAAGTTATTGGCTCATGGGCAGTTGCGCAGCCGGCCCAAGCTGCGGCGGCATTGCCGAGCCTATCCGCCGGAACCGAGACGAACACCGCGACCACGGCGGTGGCCAAGAATTGGGTGGCGCAGGATCCCCAGGCGGCTGGACAGTGGATTGGAACTCTTCCGCAAGGCGACGCCCGGGATGGCGCGGTGGTGCAACTCGTTACGGCGGTTGGTAAAAGTGATCCGGCTGCAGCCTTTAACCTGGCTGTCACGATTGGCCAAGCCACCACCCGCAATACCCAAGTGGTCAACCTGGCCAAACAATGGGCGGCCAGCAATCCGGATGCCGCGGCGACGGCCGCCCAAAACGCGATGGACAACCTCACCGGCCTGACCCGCGCCCAGCGGACGACCTTGCAAAATATCGCGAACAAATCCACCAAACCATGAGTGGACCGCAGGCGTCGTTTTAAATTTACTTTTCAAACCCATCCATGACCCCACGCCCTGCGTCTCCCCGCTGGAAAGCTTTGGCGCTGCAAACCGTAGCCGTGGCTGCTGCGTTTGGCGCGGGATGGACCATGGCGGTTTCGGCGGGGTATAATAAACCCAAACCGCCAGCCAGGGAGGCCAACTCCCAGCCCGCACGACCCAAAAAATCCGGACCGCCCTCCGCCGTAGAAATTGCCCAGGCCAAGGCAGGGCTGTTGCAAGCACTGCACGCCAAAGGCCGTTCGCGCGGCTGGCAGGAGCTGCTTGATTTCGTGTCGGGTCTCGATGTCGGGACGGTCAAAGCCCTCATTGACGATCTTGGCGATAAGGCGCTCAGTGCGGAGAATTATCGGGCGTTAAACGTCTTGTTAAGCCGCTGGACCGAGCTGGATCCCAATGCGGCCCTGGCGTGGGTGCAAACCACGAACAATCCGCGGTTAAAATCCATGGCTTTTGAACAGATATTCGACGCCTATTCGGCGATGAACCCCGGCGCCGCGCTGGCGGCGCTGACGCAAATCCACGACAGCGCCGGTCATGGTTATGCCATGAATGTCACCTTTCAAAACTACGCCAAACAAGATCCGGTAGCGGCCTATGCCGCTTTGCGCGGGCTGCCGGCCGGCCAGCAATCCGGGGGTTTCTATGCCTCTATTTTCTCGGCCTGGGCGGACAAGGATCCGGCTGCGGCTTCCGTCGCGGCGCTCAACCTGCCGGCCAGTTCGGTTCGCAGCGAGGCATTGAAAAGTATTGCCACCGCCTGGGCGGGGCAGGATGCCACCGCCGCGATGGCGTGGGCCAGGGCGCTGCCTGCAGGCCTGATTCAAGACGGGGCCGTCAACGCGGTAATTCAATCCGCCGCCCAGCAGGATCCTGCGGCCGCGGCGGAGTTGGCGGAGAATCTTTCGGCTGGTCCTGCAAGGGATGCACTATTAAAAAATGTTACATCAACTTGGGCGCAGGAGGACCCGGGCGGCCTGCTCGCGTGGGCGGACAAAAATCTCGCGGGCACGGCGAAGGACACGGCCGCGCTGGCGGCTTTGCAAACCATGAGCCTCACCGACCCGACTGCGGCCGCAGCGTACCTGGCGGAACATTCCGGCACAAATGTCGCCAGCCAAGCGATTCCCAATCTGGCGTTCCGGTGGGCCCAGCAGGATCCGGACGCTGCCATGGCATGGGCGCAGTCGCTGCCGACGGACAATATCGCCCTGCGAAACTCGGCGATTACCGATGCCCTGGGTATGACGATGATGTCCGACCCGGCGGGGGCGGCGGCCCGTATCCAGGAAAAGCTCGCGGGCGACCCGGCGTTCCCCACCTTGGCCAAAACGGCGGCCGAAGGTTGGGCATCCAGCAACCCCCAGGCGGCCATGGCGTGGGCGGCTGGTTTACCGCCTGGCGAAGCACAAAACTTGGCCATGGAGGGCGTCATTACCCAGCAATCGCGGTTGGACCCGCAAGGTGCTTGGAGCAACATTTCACGATTACCTGAGAGCAACCAAGGCACGGCCATAGTTGGCGTCCTCGCCAATTGGGCAGACCAAGAACCCAGCCAAGCGGCGGCCGCCCTGCAATCCCTCCCCGCAGGCACCAACCTCAATGACGCCACGACGGCGGTTGCCAAAAGCTGGCTGAATCAAGACCCCGCCGCCGCCTCGCAATGGATTGACACCCTGACGAAAGGACCGGCGCGGGACAATGCGGTCGCGCAAATTGTGGATATCGTGGGCAAAAACGACCCGGCCTCAGCCCTCAACTGGGCGTTGTCCATGAATGGTCAGTCGGGGCGAAACAATCATGTGGTCAATTTGGCGACGCAATGGTCCGCGAGCAATCCCGCGGCGGCGGCGGCCGCCGTGCAGGCGGTGATGAACACCCTCACCGGGCTAACGTCGGCCCAGCAAACGGCGCTGCAGAAAATTGTGGACCAAGGTGCGGCGCATTGAGGAGATGGAATCACGAGACTGACCACGGATGGCAGCGATAGGACGGATCGCAACCGACAAAGGCCAGAAACGATCCTTGTTATCCGTGCCATCCGTGGTAAGCGTCAGCCTGCCTAATATCTCCGCGGCCAGCCGAAATAGCTCAAGAGCCAAGCTTCCTTCCAGACGCGGTAGCGGCCTTCCCAGGTGAGGATGCCGTTTTCTTCGTGCTGACTGCGGGGAAAGAGGATGCCGTGTTCGGTATTGGTGCGCTCGAGCACTTGCTGCTGTTGGTTGAGGTCGTTGATGGGTTCGTCCGTGAAGGCTTGCAGCAATTCCGGCTTGCCGGCGAGGCGGCGCAGATGGCGGCACAGCAGGGCCTCGGGCGAGCGAATCCAGGGATGGCGTTCGACTTCCCAGTTTTCGGGATAAAAACCGCCGAAGGGCATGTGGACATTGTCCGTCACCAAGCGCACACCGCTTTCGGTGATGGAAGAGAACACCACGCTGGCGGTCACGTTGCCGGTGGCCTGGGGGAGGAACATGATTTGCAGGCGGATGTGGGCTTCCGGGTCGTTGTAGACTGAAACGCGCAGCGGCATGCCGTCGGCCAAATCAGCCTTGAGCGATTGGAGGTGCGCGAATTTTTCTTCGCGCAGCCATTCGCGCAGGGAGATGAAGCGCCGCTGGTTGGGCCAGGCGTCGCCATCGCGATTTTCTTTGAAGCGGGGAAAGATGGGCTGAGTGCTGTGGCTCAGGGCGCGGATGGCGACCCAACTATACATCGTTTCCAGCAGCGGCCAGAGGAGGAAGCCAGTTGCCAACCAGAGCCAAGCGGGGCGGTCGCTGTCAAAATAATCTGCGGCCAGCGCCAGACCGAAGCAAAACAGAGCCCAGCGCACCCAGTGGCCGGCAATAGCGATTAACGGTGAAGCCAGCGTGAATTGCGCATAGGCCAAGGCGGCGGACACGGCCATCAAGGCGCAGGAAATTTCGAGCAAGTGCATGAAAAGTGACATAATGCCCCCTTGGCGGGGGCATTCCAAGCTCATTCCGGTCGAAGTGACTGGGCGCTTTGTTCCGCCGGAATCACGGCCAGCAAAATCTTAAATTCTTCCCATCACCATCAAGACGATGATCACAATCAAAACCAAGCCCAAGCCGCTGCTGGGATAGTAACCCCAATTCCGGCTGTGTGGCCACGCCGGAAATGAACCAAGGATCATTAAAATCAGCATTACCAGCAATATTGTTCCTATCATGGGATTACTTTCGTTGGGTGCAGTGACCCGGACTTTCCAGAATGAAAAGGTCTTCCCGATCGTGCAATCATACCATACAGCATTGGCCCGGCTTCGGCCATAGGCTCTAACCCTACCCTCCGGCAAATACCGGCTGAAAGCCGGCGGCGGTGAGGATGCGGGCGACTTCGGGGCGCTTGTCGCCCTGGATTTCGATGCGGCCGTCTTTGACCGTGCCGCCAGTGCCGCAAGCGCGCTGCATGGCTTTGGCGAGTTGCTCTTTTTCCGGCAGGCCGATGCCGGTGAAATTGGCCACGACGGTCACGGTTTTGCCGCCGCGTCCGGCCTTTTCGCGGATGATGTCCACCCGGCCACGATTTTTTTTCGCCGGTTTGGCCGGGGTGGCGGGAGGCGCGGGTTTGGCCGCGGGGAGGCCAGCGCTCGAGAGGGCGGCGAAGGGATTTTGCGCCATGCCGGCGCTGCCGTCGGTGGGAATTTTTTCCGGGTGAGACATGGGATTGGCGCGGTACGGCCGGCCTGACCACACACGTTTCCACGATTTCGCTCAAGAAAAATACATCTCCCGGCAAATTTTTCGCGCGAAGCTTAAGGCCAGATTAAGAAATTAGAAAAAATCATCGGCGGATGGGACCCGTTCGAGCGGGTTGCAAAGTTTTTTGGCCACGCGAAACTTTTACGAAATAAAAAGGTAACCTTACCACTTGGCCAAGGTTTACCCATGCAAATTCCAATGAGTGCGGGCCGCGCGGCCCAAGTGGCGACAATACCGCCGCCAGACACCCGGAAGTTTTTCAACGAACGCAACCAAATAAAAAAGGAACCAAAATGAAAACACAATTTAAACTCATGTCCGTAGCCCTGGTGTTGGGCCTCAGCGCCAGTTTTGCCGTGGCGCAAGATTCTGCAACTGTGGCGCCCGCGCCGGATGCTAGTGCGCAAGCGGCGGCGCCCGATGCCGGCGGCCCCGGTGGGCCGGGCGGATTTCGCGGTGGGCCGGGCGGTCCGGGTCGTCGCGGCGGTCCAGGTGGACGGGTCGGTCCTGGCGGACCCGTCGGACCTGTCGGAACTGACGGACAATCTCAAGTCGGCCCTAATGGCCCAGACTCGCAAGGTGGTCCTGGCGGTTTAGGCGGACCAGGTGGTCCCGGTCGCCGCGGTGGCCCCGGTGGCCCCGGCGGTCCGGGCAGGCGCGGCGGTCCCAGCGGTCCGGGTGGTTCCGGAACGACCGACGGGCAAAGTGGCCCGCAAGTAATTACAGGGGATTCAGCTACCGCGACAGGTGCCGACCAACCGGGTCCCGGCCCGCAAGGCGGCCCCGGGCCCGGACGCGGCGGTCCTGGCGGGCCCGGTGGACGTGGTGGTCCCGGTGGTCCTGGCCGTGGTGGTCCTGGCTTTCGTGGTCCCGGTGGGCCGGGCGGGCACGGTGGACCAGCCGCGCCTGCGGATAGCGGTGCATAAATTCATCGAAAGAACTTAGGGGGGCCAGGACGTTATAGGGGCGTTCTGGCACAGAGGCCGGGCCGACAATGTTGGCCCGGCCTCTCTCAATTAGATGGTCGAGGAAATGGCGGAACCCTCGTTATGGGCTCCATCGCACAACCTAATAAGCCGACCATTGCGGCCCTTCGCAGTTGAATGGAAAGGCGTTTGGTCCTATCAATCATACTGGTCGCATTTGTGCTCAAATCTGGCCGCACCCCCTGCTAATCCCATCGAGCCCATGAGTGAAACCCACCCGGCGCGAATTCCTTCGCTGGTCAAAAAGTACTTGATGGCTGCCAGCGGCCTCGTGCTGGTGTTGTTCGTGCTCGGGCACATGCTGGGCAATTTGCAGGTATTTGCGGCCAACCCCGGGCCGATTAACCGGTACGCCAATTTTCTCCAGTCGCTGGGCGAATTACTGTGGGGGGTGCGGCTGTTCCTGCTGGCCTGCATTGCGGTGCATATTTGGATGGCGGTGCTGTTGACCATGGAAAATCGGCGGGCGCGGGGGCCGGGCTACGCGAAGAATGCGACGGTTCAGGCCACCTATGCGTCGCGCACGATGATCTGGAGCGGGGTCATCATTCTGGCATTTATTATTTTCCACCTCGCGCAATACACCCTGCAAGTCACGAATCCTATCTTCAAGTCACTCGAATACGCGGAAAACGGCCGGCGGATGCATGATGTTTACGCGATGGTGCAGGTGGGATTTTCCAGTCCTTTCGTGGTGCTCTTTTATGTGATTGCCGTTGGCCTGCTCAGTGTGCACCTCTCGCACGGTGCCAGCAGCATGTTTCAGTCGCTCGGCGTGCGGAATGAAAAATGGCGCGGTTGTTTGAACAAAGCAGCGCTGGCTTATGGTTGGTTGATTTTCCTCGGTTTCGTCGCCGTACCGATTGCGGTGCAGGTTTCGCTGCACACCGACAAGCCCCTGCTGCCCGTGAAGGCAGTCCTCGCGCAAATCGAAAAGGCGAATGCCGGGTGGGACCCAGCGCGCCCAACGCCGGTGGAAGTGGATTACAACGCGATGGCTAAAACGAATTAAGAATTAGGAATTAAGTATTAAGAAGCACCCAACCAACTTCCACAAACCAGATCCCGGCACCAAGCCCGAGAACACCCGGCACCAAAACACTTTCCGCATCCATGAAACTCGACGCCAAAATCCCCCCCGGCCCGCTGGCGGAAAAGTGGGACAAGCACAAGGTTGCCATCAAGCTGGTAAACCCGGCGAACCGGCGCAAATACCATGTGCTGGTGGTCGGCTCGGGGCTGGCGGGGGCATCGGCTGCGTCCACGCTGGCCGAGCAGGGTTACCGCGTTTCGTGCTTCTGTTATCAGGACAGCCCGCGCCGCGCGCACTCCATCGCCGCGCAGGGCGGCATCAATGCCGCGAAGAATTATCAGAATGACGGCGACAGCGTATACCGCCTTTTTTACGACACGATCAAGGGCGGGGATTTCCGTGCGCGCGAGGGCAATGTCTACCGGCTGGCGCAAGTCAGCGTGGATATTATTGACCAATGCGTCGCGCAGGGTGTGCCCTTTGCCCGCGAATATGGCGGCATGCTGGACAACCGGTCGTTTGGGGGCGCGCAGGTTTCGCGCACGTTTTACGCGCGCGGGCAGACGGGCCAGCAATTGTTGCTCGGCGCGTATTCCGGGCTTTCACGGCAAATCGGGCTCGGGCAGGTCAAGATGTACAACCGGCATGAGATGCTCGACTTGGTGCTGGTGCCCGACAAGTCGGGTGAGCATCACGCCAAGGGCATCATCACGCGCGATTTGGCCACCGGTGCGATCGAATCGTTTTCCGGCGACGCCGTGCTCCTGTGCACCGGTGGCTACGGCAATGTGTTTTACCTTTCGACGAACGCGCAGAACTGCAACGTTTCCGCGATTTGGCGCGCCTACAAGCGGGGCGCGGGCCTGGCCAATCCCTGCTATACGCAAATTCACCCGACCTGTATTCCCGTCCATGGCGAGCAGCAAAGCAAGTTGACGCTGATGAGTGAATCATTGCGCAATGACGGCCGCGTATGGGTGCCGAAGTCGAAGGAGGTAGCCGCGAAATTGCGGGCCCGGCAAATCAAGCCGTCGGACGTCGCCGAGGACGACCGGGATTACTACCTTGAGCGCAAGTATCCCAGCTTCGGCAATCTCGCGCCGCGCGACATTTCGTCCCGCGCCGCCAAGGAAGCCTGTGACGACGGCCGCGGGGTGGCCTCATCCGGGCATGGGGTCTATCTGGATTTCAGCGCCGCGATTGCGCGCCTCAGCGAGGAAAAAATCAAGGAGCGCTACGGCAATCTCTTCGACATGTATGAGCGCATCACGGGGGAGAGCGCCTATCGCAATCCGATGATGATTTACCCCGCGGTGCACTACACGATGGGCGGCCTGTGGGTGGATTACAATCTGATGAGCAACATTCCCGGGCTGTTCGTGCTCGGCGAGGCGAATTTTTCCGACCACGGCGCGAACCGTTTGGGCGCGAGTGCGCTGATGCAGGGCCTGGCGGACGGGTACTTCATCATCCCTTACACGCTGGGCGATTACCTTGCCCGGATGGGGGCCGGCGCACCCGCGACGGATCGGGCGGAGTTTAAAACCGCCGAAGCGGGCATTCAGGGGCAGATCAAGAAGCTGCTTTCGATTCAAGGAAATGAAAGCGCGCGGTCCTTCCACCTGCGGCTCGGCAAGATCATGTGGGAATATTGCGGCATGGCGCGCAACCAGGCGGGATTAAAGAAGGCGCTGCAGCTCATTCCCGAATTGCGGGCGGAGTTTTGGCAGCGCGTACGCGTCCCCGGCTCCGGCGAAAACTTAAACATGGAACTCGAGCGCGCGGGTCGCGTGGCCGACTTTTTGGAATTCGGCGAACTACTTTGCCGCGACGCCCTGGATCGCGATGAATCCTGCGGCGGTCATTTCCGGTCCGAACACCAGGATGCGGAAGGCGAAGCCGTGCGCGACGACGAGCACTTTAACAATGCCTCCGTCTGGGAATTCGCGGGCGAAGGGAAACCGCCCGTTAAACATGTCGAACCGCTCGTCTATGAGGAAGTGCATCTGGCGAAACGGTCCTATAAGTAATCTGACGATTTTCCAAATCCAACCCCATCATTATAAATCCGAATGTCTCCGCTCAAACTGCCGCCGGACTTTGGTGCCAATTGGGTAAGACTGAAAGGCGCCCAGGGTTTTCGTGACGCGGACGGTTTGATTTGGAAGATAGATCGCTTGCATAAAGACCATTGGGATGTATCAAATAGGCGTCGCAAAAAGGTTCGCGAGGTTGATTTTGAAGGCAACCCAATCTGGCCCGACGGCCCCAAAAACAAAAATAACTAAATGCCCAAGCATCCCTATAGCGCTTACGCACACGGTCCCGCCTGGGTCGTGGTGCGCCGCGCATTGGCGGAGTTGGAGGGAAATGGCGATTTCCATGCGGCCACCGCTGAGGCATACCTGGTCGGGTATCTGGTCAAGGCGCTGGATGAAGCCGGTTGCTTGAAGAGCCCAGTGCAATCCGCGAATTCCGGCCATCATCCCTCTGCCATTAATTTTCACCCGAAGCGGCGCAAGCCGGGCCTGTTGCAGCAGGTTTCCGAGGACCCGCCGCGCCCGGGCCCAAAGTCGGCGACTTTGCGGAAAATTTCCGGACCGGGGAAATCAACTTTGATATCGCGACCATGAGCAATGCCCATTCCACAAGCTTAAAGCTCACCCTCCGGGTGTGGCGCCAGCCTGCTGCGTCCGCGTCCGGCAAGCTCGTCGAGTATCAACTCGCCGACGTTTCGCCGGATTCTTCATTCCTGGAGATGATGGATCAGTTGAATGAGCAGCTGATTGCGAAGGGCGAGCCGGTGGTGGAGTTTGATCATGACTGCCGCGAGGGCATCTGCGGCATGTGCTCGATGACCATCAACGGCATTCCGCACGGGACCGAGCGCGGGACGACCACCTGCCAGTTGCACATGCGGCATTTCAAGGACGGCGAAACGATCACGATTGAGCCTTTCCGGGCGGGCTCGTTTCCCGTCGTCCGCGACTTGGTGGTGGACCGCTCGGCATTTGACCGCGTGATCCAGGCGGGTGGATTCATTTCGGCCCGCGCGGGCTCGCCGCCGGACGCGAACGAGATTCTGGTGCCCAAGCAGGTGGCGGATTACGCGATGGACGCCGCGGCGTGCATCGGCTGCGGCGCATGTGTGGCGGCGTGCAAGAATGCGTCGGCGATGCTGTTTGTCGCGGCAAAAGCCTCCCACCTCAATTCCCTCCCGCAGGGGAAGCCGGAAAAGGACCGCCGCGTTTTGGCGATGGTGAAGGTGATGGATGCGGAGGGCTTTGGCAACTGCACGAATTTCGGCGAATGCTCGGCGGTCTGCCCGAAGGAAATCTCGCTCGACCATATCGCGCACCTCAATCGCGATTATCTCGTGGCGAGCGTGAAGAACTTCTTCAGCAAGGTGGAATAGGGAAGTGTTTTAGTGCTTAGTGTTCTAGTGCTTGGTTTTTCACTTGGCGGTGCCCAGGGAGGCGAGGCGGGCGAGGTTGGCGGCCAAATCGTTCAGTGCCGCGGAGTCGGGAAAGGTTACGGTCAGGCGCGGGCGGCCTTTGTCGTCGCGTTCCAGGCGATTGCATTCCTCTTGAAACCTCTGCGCGAAACCATCCGCGGCGCCTGGAGCGGAGGTTTGATTGAGCGCCGCCAGGTCGCCCATGAAGCGGGCGGCGGCCATGAGTAGTTGGCCGGCCGAAAGGGAAAATTGCTCGCGTTGCTGCGCGAGGGCGGCCGCGACCTCCTGTTGTTTCGAGGCGTCGCGGGGGGCGGCGGGGGCGGCGCCGAGGAGGGTCTCCAGCCGGCGGCGCATTTCTTCGACGTTGCTGCTGATTTGCAGTTCGGAAATGGCGGAATTCACATCCAACGCGGCGAGCGCGAGTTCTTTTTTGGCGGAAAGCGTGCCAAGGAGATTTTCCTCAATGGTTTGTTCGGAGACGAGGAGGTAGACCTGTACAGGCCGGGTTTGGCCGAGGCGGTGGGCGCGGGCGATGCGTTGCTCAAGCACCGCCGGATTCCAGGGCAAATCGAGGTTGATGACCGTGTTGGCCGCCTGCAAATTGAGGCCGGTGGCGCCAGCGTTGGTGAGCAGAATGGCGTGGCAACCGGCGTCGGTTTGGAAGGTGTCAATGATTTGCTGGCGGCGCCGTTGCGGCACTTTGCCGTCCAAGCGGACGAATTTCAAGCGCGCCTGGCGGAGGAGCGGCTCGACCAGGTCGAGCATGCCTGTCCACTCGGAAAACAGGATGAGCTTGCGGTTGCCCTCCTCGCGCAGGTCGGCGAGCAATTCGGCGAGGCGTTCGAGCTTCGAGGAATAGCCCGGATGCTGCTTGTCCACGAGGGCCGTGCTGTTGGCGGCGAGGCGGCACATGAGGAGGGCCTGGCGCAGGCGCAGGAGGTCCATTTCCGTGAAATAGGCTTTACGCAAGAGCTGGCTGACGATGCGCATGTTGCCCCCGTGCAATTCCAATTGTTCGTCCGTCGGCACGATGCGCACGATCTCGGTGGTGCGGGGCGGCAGGTCCTTCTGGACTTGGGCGCGGGTGCGACGCAGGAGGATGGGGCGCAATTGTTCGCGGAGTCGGTCGAGATTTTTATAACCGGTGACCTTGCCTTTGTCGTCCACCACGCGATGCGCATGAAAGAAGCGGAAGGCAGGGCCGAGCCGCTGCCCATCCACAAACTCGACCACGGAATATAAATCGTCGAGTCGGTTTTCCAATGGCGTGCCGGACAGGACCAAGGCGAAAGGCGAGCGCAGGGCCTTGAGCACGCGGGCGGTCTTGGCCTCCCAGTTTTTGATGCGTTGGCCTTCGTCGAGGATGATCAAGCCCCAGGCGGCCTGCTCGATGGCCGTGAAATCGCGCAGGACTTGTTCGTAATTGCAAATCGTGAAGAAACTTTCCGCTGCGTATTGCGTGTGCCGAAGGGCCGATGCGCCGAACACCTGTTGGCTCGTGAGGCCCGAAAAGCGTTCGATTTCGCGCGCCCACTGCGACTTCAGAGTGGCCGGACAGACGATCAGGACCTTGCGCACACCGGCCTCGCGTCGCAAAAATTTGGCGACGCCAATGCCTTGGATGGTTTTGCCGAGGCCCATGTCATCGGCGAGAATGGCCCGACCGGCGCCAGCCGCAAAGGCGATGCCGTCCAGTTGATAGGGCAGCAACGCGGTTTTGAGCAATTCCTTGCGCAAGGGATGTGCGGCCGGGTCGCGCCGGATATCCGCCACCAATGCGGCCAGGCGCTCGCGGTGCAGAAAACGTCCGATCAATTCTTCCGCATCCGGATAGACAGTGATGGGGACTCCCGCGGATTGGGCCTGGGATAGAAAATTGAGCACGTCGCGCACGTCAGCGGAATCGGACAGGGCGCGCCCAATCAGAGGTTTGCCCAGGCGGGCGAGCGGGCCGGAGTTGCCCATCGGTGGGAGGAGGCGCAACTGGGGCTGGCCGACGTAGTTCACGGCCAGGGCGAATTCCGTTGGACAAGGCGGAACGGTCAATTGCCGCGCGGGAAAGTGTTGTTTGGACCAAGTCTGCACCTTTATCACATGCTTGCAGGTGCCGAGAGTGTTGGTGCGAAAATCCGGGCAGGTGCAATAGGACTCGCCGCGTTCGAAGCCGCGCAGCGCGACGCGGTAGGTTTTGCCGGAAAGGCGGCTGGTGACGCTGTAATCCGACCAGGGCGATTGGGCATCGGCGGGCTTGACCAGCATGGGCTCCTCGGCGGCGCGTTTGGCGCGGTCACGCAAGGCGCGGGTCTCCAATTCCGCTTCGGTCAATAATTCAAACGGCCGCTCGTCCTTTGGCGGTGCAGCCAGGCCGAGCAATTGCTTTTCCTCCAAAATGAACGCGAGGGCCGCGGCGGCATAAAGATCGCGCTGGGGCCCGGGCGAATTGCCAATGCGCAAACCCCCACGACTCGCCGGGTCACATTCCACCAGCACGCTAACCGAGCGACCCTGCCAGAGCGGCATGCGGAGTTGGAAGCGCTCTTCGGTCAACTCCACTTGGGTAGCCGGGTCCACGATAATTTTGCCGCCCTCGAGCAACTTGCGGCTGCCGCCGGGGCCCAGGAGCTTGCAAGCGGCGGCGTGCGACAAGCGGGCGAGCCGGTCATGTAAAGTCAGCTCGCGGACGGGTTTTGGGCGCAGGGACATTGGGAAACAAAAAAGCAGGTTCGGCATGGATGCGAGCCAATTGCGGCCATCCCTGAAAGGGTATTTTAGTTTACCGGTGCTTGGTTCGTGAACGGGGAAATTCTTCTTTCGGCCCTGCGGGACTTCACTTTTACCCTGGGCCTTCTCACCGATGAATCGGTGGGTTATTTTCTGCCGTCCCTGTGGGATTGGGATAAACTGTGCCTAAATCTTCCCGGTGGTGCAACCCGGCGGAGACTCTCAGGATGCGGGCGAGAGGGAAGTTTCTAGATTTGAGTATTCGGTTCCATCCGGGCATAAAGGCAGGCTTATGAGACCAGCGTCGCCATTATATTCTTTCGTTCGCGGATGGGCCGGGGCTGTCCTGATGGCGGGTGCGGCGGTGGGAGCCGGCTGCGAGGGCGAAGGGACTTCCCGGGCGATTTTTCCGAGGGCGATGATTAATGGGCACCCGGTGCTGGCAGTGCTCGACACCGGGGCGGGCACGTCGCTGATGGCCGAATCCGCCGCCCATGACCTTGGGGTGAAATACACGTCGGCCTCGCCGCGATTTACGCTGCATTGGTTTGACAACACTCCCGGGCTCGCCATCTCCGACCTGGTGGAATTCTCGCCGGGGTCGGACAATGTTTCGGCGCCGCTCCCCGTGGTGGATTTTCCTGTGGCGGATTTCGATATTCTGGTCGGTTGGTCCGAAGTGCGGGACAACATCCTGGTCTTCAATCCCAACGCGCACTATATCCGGGCGGTGAGTGAGGTTCCGCCGGAGACCGTGGATTGGTTGAAGTTGAAAATCCATCCGAAAAGCGCCAACGGCCTCCAACTGGAAGTTCCGCAAGCCAACGGGGGGTACGGACTGCTGTCCGTGGACACAGGCACTCGCTCCGGCGTCATTCTCCCGCCGGCGGCCTGGGCGGCTTGGCGGAAGGCCCACCCGAGCGCGCCGGCTGACACCCAGGTTTACGGCGTGCCATTTGTTTTATCCTCCAAAGTGCATGGGAATACGTGGGCGGAGGAAGTCGCCGTCGGGCCGCTCAATCTGACCGACGTTCCGGTGCGCGAGGCGGATTGGAACGTGGACCGCGATTATGTCGGCACGCTCGGAATTCTGGCGCTGGACCGGCTGGAATTTGTCGTGGACGGGAAGGGCGGTTATGCCTATTTGCATGCGCGCTTGCCGGTCACGGACGCCTTGAACAAGCATAATTGGACTGTGGGGCCGTCGGTGCGGGTCAGCTCGCGGGCGCTCCGGGCGTTTGCGATGATGGACCAGGGCAACCACCAGGAGGACGACGGCGATCACGCGGGGGCAATCGCGGCATACGCCCGGGGGCTGGAGTTGGACCCGGACAACATCAATTTGCGTCTGGCGCACGGCGAAGCGCAAAGTACCAATGGGGATCTGGACGGCGCGCTGGCCGATTTCGACTACGTCCTCAGGATGGACCCGCAGAATGGGGCGGCGCTCGTGGCCCGTGCTGCGGCCGAGGCGGCGGCGGGTGATTACACCGGGGCCCGGACGGATTACGGACGCATGCTCGAATGGGATCCCAGGGATGTCCATGCGCTGTTGCATCGCGGGGAGGCCGCAGTGCACGACGGCGATCACGCCGGGGCCATGACCGATTTCGAACGGGCGCGCCAACTCGAACCCCAGAACCCGGATGTCTATTACCAAATCGGCTTTTCCCAGATCAACACGGGTGACTATGCGGGCGCCCTGGGCCAATTCGACCACGCCATCTCCCTTTCGCCCAAGGCAGCAGATCTTTACCAAGTGCGGGGCCTGATCCACGAAAACCTCGACGATTTTGTGCAGGCCGCCGCGGACTTCGACCAAGCCAGCAAATTGGATCCGGCGCACGCATCTTACGCCCAAATCCTGCGTGAGTTGGTGCGGTTGCGGCTGGGCCAGCCTCCGTCTGATTTTTTAAAAACCGTGAGTGGCTGGAAGGCCGGCTGGACGAGGAGCCTCGGCCAGTTCATCGCGGGCCAGATTGATGAATCAGCCGTCCTCTCGGCGGCGGAGACCAGGGACCGGGAATCGGTGGCGGGCCAGCGCTGCGAGGTTTATTATTACATGGGCGAAATGCGCCTCGTCCACCACGATGCCGCGGGCGCGCGGGAGTTTTTTCAAAAGTGCCTGGCGACCGGCAAGCTGGGGTATGGCGAGTTCCAACTGGCGCGAGCCGAACTGGCACGGATGGCTGGGGGGAGGTGAGGGTGGAGCGGGGAGCGGGGAGCGGGGAGCGGGGAGCGGGGAGCGGAATTTGGAATTTGGAATTTGGAATTTGGAATTTGGAATTTGGAATTTGGAATTTGGAATTTGGAATTTGGAATTTGGGGAATGGGGTGGGGAGGATAAAATGCAACAGCAAACCCGGCGGAACGTGGATTGAATTCCACACTCGACACTCTGCACCCTACCCACTTCACACTTCACCCTCCCTCCTTCTCTCGCTAGTGTCCCCCGCGTGTCTCCCATGCTCAAAAATTGGATTCTCGCGGCCCGTCCGCGGACGCTCCCTGCGGCCATTGCCCCGGTGGCCTTGGGCAGTGCGCTGGCCAAACATTATTTTTATCCGTTTGGGATTTCGCCCGTCTTTGGGGCTAATGGCTCTGGCTATTTCCAGCATGGATGGCACTTTCTGGCGGTCCCGGCACTATGCTGCGCCGGGTTTGCGCTCTTCGGGCAAATCGCTGCAAACTTTGCCAACGATTATCTCGATGGCCGGCGGGGGGCGGACGCCACGGGGCGCCTCGGGCCCACGCGGGCTGTTTCCGCCGGGCTAATTACTCCGCGGGCGATGCTGCTGGCGACCTTAGTCGCGCTCGCCCTTGCGGCTGGGTCCGGGCTCGGCACGCTGTTTTCTCCGGGCTGGGCCCTGGTTTACGGTGGCGGCTGGAAACTGGTGATTATCGGGGTCGTCTGTTTGACGGGTGCGCTGGCCTACACGCCCGTGGCCTATTTCGGTTTTGGCGAAGTTTTCGCGCTGGTCTATTTCGGCTTGGTGGCGGTCATCGGCACTTATTATGTGGAGACGGTCGACTGGCCGCCGTCTCCGGCAATCTGGGCGGCGGCCACGGCGTGCGGGCTGCTGGCGGCGAATATTCTTCTGGTAAACAACATTCGCGACCGCGCCACCGACGAACAGGCCGGCAAACGCACTCTGGTCGTCCGGGTTGGCCGCCAATGGGCACAGCGAATTTACGCGATAAACGTCTTTTTGGTAATGTTCGTGACCCTCCTATTTTTCCTCGTGGATTTAAATTTGTGGTTAATTCCGGCGCTCGCGGCGGCTGTGCCGCTTGGGGTCTTTTTCATCCGCGGGCTCCACGCGATTCCCGAGGGCGATGGGCCGCGCTTCAATCACCTGCTCGCCCAATCAGCGCAATTCATGGCGTTGTGGTCGTTCCTCATGGCCTTGGGGATTGTCTTGGCGGAGCGGTAGTTGGAGAATTCGGTTTACGGTTTACGGTTTACAGTTTACGGTTCCGAGTGATACCCCGTTCATCGGGAATTCCGGGTGATAACAGGGATAAACTGGTCCTGAAATTCCAATTCCCTGCAATTCCCACAACCGCAAACTGTAAGCCGTAAACCGCAAACCAGACCCCCTCCGCCAATTGAGTCAAACGGCCATCAACGTTCCCCCCACCGCCGCCCGCCGCGACGCCTCGCCTATCCGCGATTTGCTTCTGTTGCTGGCCGGGTTCGTCCTCGTCTATTTCCTGCCGACGGGATTGCGGGCGCTGGCGAACCCGGATGAAGGCCGGTATGTGGAAATCGCCCGGGAGATGGCGGCTACGGGAGATTATATTTCGCCGCGGCTGAATGGGGTGCTGTATTTTGAGAAACCGCCGCTGGTTTACTGGCTGGAGGCCGGGGCCGTCAAAATTGGCGGGATGAATTTGTGGGCGTTGCGGTTTTGGCCGATTGCGCTGGCGTTTTTGGGGGTGGCGGCGGTTTATGGGACGGGTCGCGCGCTGTGGGGCCGGGCGGCAGGGTTGTGGTCGGCGGCGGCGCTGGGGTCGAGCCTGCTTTATTATGGGGTTTCGCAGGTCATCATTCTCGATACGGCGGTTTCGGTATTTTTGACCTGTGCGCTGTGCGCGTTTATGCTCGCGGTGCGGGCCCCGCCGGGGCCGATGCGCCGGCGCTGGTGCTGGGCGCTGTATGTGGCGATGGCGCTGGCGTTGCTGACCAAGGGGCTGATCGGCATCGTCATCCCGTGCGCGATCATTTTTCTCTGGCTGCTGCTGCTCAATAAATGGCGCGAGTTGCGGCATGCGCATCTTTTTTCGGGAATGGGCATCATCCTTGTTCTTGCTCTGCCATGGCATCTCGCGGCGTCGCTGGCGAATCCTCCACCCGGGGGTTGGAACTGGTCCCATTTTTTCTCCGCCGACCGGCACAATCAGGGTTTTCTCTGGTATTACTTCATCCACGAGCATGTGCTGCGGTATATTGACCCGACCACGGAGCACCGGGTGCAACCCTGGTGGTTTTTTACGGTGATTTTGGCCGCCGGCTTCTATCCCTGGGTATTCTTTCTGCCGTCGGCCGTCCGCTCGGTGGCGCAGGGCGGCTGGGCGCGGATGAAGGCGGAACCGGAAATCATACTGCTGTTTCTGTGGGTGCTCTTCCCGCTGCTGTTTTTCAGTGCGTCCAGTTCGAAGCTGCCGCCCTACATCCTTCCATGTGTGCCACCGCTGGCGCTGCTGGTCGGGCGCTGGCTGGCGAGGCTGTTGGCGGGGCAAAATGCTGTGGCGCTGGTTTGGCCGTTGCGCAGCCTCGCGATCACGGGCTTTCTTCTCGGAGCATTGCTGGCCGCCGCGCCATTTCTGGGAATATTGCCCCCGACCATCCTGCCGTGGATTGGCGGGCTGATTCCTTTGTTCATTTTGCTCGGCGTGGCGCTAGTCAATTCAACACATTCCAAGCGGGGGAAGGTACGCGAGGGTCTGCCGGCGATTCTTGGCTGCACGGTCTTGCTATTGATGGTTTTCAATCCCATCGTCAACGACTACCTGGCCGTTAAGCGGCCCTCAACAGCGAGCGTCGCTGACTGGTTGGGTCCGCGTTTACATGAGGGCGATAAAGTCTTCACGCTGTGGGACTATGGTCCATACCAGGACCTTGCGCCGTTGCTCGGGCGCACGGTTGGGGTGGCCGGGCAGATTCCCGACGAGCAGGAATTTGGGCTCTCCCTTGAAACTTCGCAACTTGCATCCCGGTATCCTGGTTTGGTAAATTACTTTGCGCTCCCGGCCAATCCCACGGTGGCGCAAGTGGACAACGCCCTGTTGCCCCCGTTTGTGGAGTTGCTCCGCGGCCCCGCACGGGTTTATGTGTTGGTGGAAGCCGGCAAATACCCCCTCTTTTTAAAATCCCACCCCGAAGCGCCCGCCCATGTGGTCTGGCATGATGAGCACTTTGTGGTGTTCAGCAACCAACCCAACAGCGATTTATGATTTAAGATTTATGAGTTATGAAATCTCCACGCCGCCAGGCTGGAAATTCAATCCGAAAATGAGTTTCATACTTGAGATATTTCATAAATCCCGTTTCGAGTCCTCAGTCTGCATTTACTTCATAAGTCATAAATCTTAAATCCTATTTACATGCCCGACTTTACCTTTCGCGCCATGGAGCGCTCCGAACTGGATCTCGCCCTCGATTGGGCCGCCGCCGAGGGCTGGAACCCGGGGCTCCAGGATGCCAATGCGTTTTGGGCGGCGGATCCCGACGGTTTCCTCGTGGCGGAGCGCGGCGGCCAGGTGGTGGGCGTGGCGTCCATCGTCTCCTATGACGCCCGCTTTGGGTTTATCGGTCTGCTGATAGTGCGGCCGGATGCCCGCAAACAGGGCATCGGCCGCGCGCTGTGGAGCGACGCGCTGCAATCGTTGCGCGCGCGACTGCTGCCTGGAAACACGGGCATGGGGCTCGACAGTGTCGCAGCGATGCGGCCGTTTTATGAGAAAAGCGGGTTCGTGTTTCACACCCGCCATATCCGATTCGAAGGCCGCGGGGTAAAAGGGGCTCCGCTCAGTGGGGTTGCGCCCGCTGCGCGCGTGCCGTTTGCGGCGATTCTGGCGCTGGACAGCGAGCATTTTCCGGCGCCGCGCCCGCGCTTTCTCACGCAATGGCTGCGGCTGCCGGACAGCGCGGCGTTCGCGGCCACGCCCCGCGGCACGATGGGGAAACTCGGCGGCTACGCGGTGGTGCGCAAGTGCCGCAAGGGGTTTAAGATCGGCCCGCTGTTTGCCAAGGATGACGCGTCGGCGGAGGCGCTCTTCACGGCCTGCTCAGCGCACGCGGCGGACCAGCCATTGTACTTCGACGCACCCGAGAGCAACGCCCTGGCGCTGGCGCTCGCAGCGCGGCACAAGATGCAGGAAGTCTTTTCCACCGCCCGCATGTATCAGGGGGCGGTGCCGGCGCTGAACCACGGCGGGATTTATGGGGTGACGACGCTGGAGCTCGGATAAATGCCAAAATTCGCAATTCAAAATTCGATACTTTGCGTTTATGCCCTCTGATTTTCTGCGCCAGGCGGCCGTGCTCGCGGGATTCATCGAGCGGTATGTATTGTCCATTTTCTATCTGGTCTATGCGTCAGCGATTGTGTGGCTGTTTCGAAGCGATTGGCCGCTTTATCTGCGGGAGGACCTGCATTCGGGCGTTCCGGTGATCGTCAATCAAACCTACGCCTACATAGTCAGCCGCGTGCTGCTCGTGATGCTGCTTTATTTCATGGGCGGAGTGCTGCTGTTGGGGCGGCGGGCGGTGGTGACGCC
>Ga0265320_10000787_pt1 | contig 24212 bp, 24 predicted proteins | sample 4827metaG_FD_202087 | JGI IMG/M metagenome (GOLD analysis project Ga0265320, IMG submission 202087) | Rhizosphere microbial communities from Carex aquatilis grown in University of Washington, Seatle, WA, United States - 4-8-27 metaG | ecosystem: Host-associated > Plants > Roots > Rhizosphere >...
ACGCGTTCGATGAGGGCGGCGGTGAGGGTTTCTTCGATGGGGCCGGCGGCGGCGAGGCGGCCGTTTTCCAACACCCAGGCGTCGTCGGCGTAGGTCATGGCGAGGTTGAGGTCGTGCAGCACGGCGAGGACGACCGCGCCGGTGCGCGCCCACTCGCGAGCGGTTTGGAGTGTCGAGTGTTGGTGAGCGAGGTCGAGGGCGGCAGTGGGCTCGTCGAGCAAAAGGTAGCGCGGGCCGGAAGCAGGCGGCTCCCAGATTTGCGCGAGCACGCGCGCAAGTTGCACGCGTTGCTTTTCACCGCTGGAGAGCGTCGGGTAAAGTCGGTCACTCAAATGGGCGGCTTCAACTTGGGCGAGCGCGGCGGAACAAATTTCCAAATCGCGCGGAGTTTCGTCGTCACGCAGATGCGGGAAGCGGCCCGTCATCACCACATCGCGCGCGCGAAAGGCGAAGGCGAGGTGCGATTCCTGCGGGAGGACGGCGCGGCGTTGGGCGAGGGCGCGGGCGGATTGCGCGGACAATGGTTGGCCAGCGAGTTCGATGTCGCCGTTTTGCGGGAACAATTCGCCGGCGAAGAGTTTGAGCAGGGTGGATTTACCCGCGCCATTGGGGCCAAGCAAGGCGGTGACGCGGCCAAGGCGCAATTCGCCAGAGACATCGTCGAGGATTTTGTGAGAACCGCGGGAGAAGTGGAGGTGGCGCGCGGCGAGCATGTTAAAATTCTCCTTTCCGGCGGGCGCGCAGGAGCAGCGCGAGAAAAAGCGGCGCGCCGACCAGCGCGGTGACGACGCCAATGGGCAATTCCTCGAAGCCCGCCGCGCCAAACCGTGCCGCGATATCCGCGGCCAGCAGCAGAGCCGCGCCGAGCAAGGCGGAGGCGGGGAGCAGCAGACGGTGGTCGGGGCCGAAGAGGAGACGGATGAGATGCGGCGCGATGAGCCCGACAAAGCCGATGGTGCCGCAAGTGGCGACGGAAGCGCCGACCATCAGGGCGGTGAGGAGAATCAGGCGGCGTTTCAATTGTTGCACAGGCACGCCGAGGTGGTGCGCTTCGGCTTCGCCCAGCGCGAGGGCGTTGAGCGGGCGGGCGAAGCGGGGCAGCAGGATAAGCGAGGGGATTATAAAAAGCGTGGCCGCGCCGATTTGCGTCCAGCCCGCGCGGCTCAAACTACCAAGCGACCAGAACATGAACGCGCGCAATTGCTCGTCGGTCGCGAGATAAACGAGGAGACCAATGCCCGCGCCGGCGAGGGCGTTGAAGGCCAGACCGGTCAGGAGCATTAGGGCGACCTGCGTGCGACCCTCGATTTTGGCCAGATGGTAGATTAAAAAAGTCACGGCCACGCCGCCCGCCATGGCCGCGAGCGGGAGCGCGAAGGCGCCGGGCAGATTACCCGGGAGGCCAAGCGCCGCGCCACCGAGTACAATGACAAGCACGGCGCCGAGAGCCGCGCCACCGGAGACGCCAATCAGCGCGGGGTCGGCGAGCGGATTGCGAAAAAGTCCTTGCAACGCCGTGCCTGCCATGGCGAGGGCCGCACCGGCCAGAATGCCGAGCGCGACGCGGGGGAGGCGCAAGTCGAGGACGACGTTTTGGATCGTGGGGTCCACCGGGCTGGCCGACAAACCGACGGCATGGACAAGGACTTGCACCACTTCGGGCGCGCGCACTTTTTCATAGGAACCATACGACGCCGACCCCACTGCGAGCATGAGCACCAGCGCGGTGAGCGCCGCGAGCACGCCGAGGCGTTTTTGGGCGAAAGCATCCACGCCGCCACTGTTCCGCAATCTGCCCGCGCCGCCAAGCCGAATCCGGAGGCGAACGATTTTGGGATAGCCTCGCGGGATAAATTCCGCGAAGTAGGAGGTGGGAATTTTACTTTTTTCCGCCGGATGAAATTTTTTCCACGCGCGTCCCGTCCGATTTCACCCGCCCAAGCCAAGACCCGGCGCAAATGGGCGTTCTGGCTGGGCTTCGCGTTTTTTTTCGCGGTGCTTTACGTGACGATGCTTACCGCGGAGGGCAAGCATGGGGTGTTTGTCTTTTTCACGGTGGAGCTGCCGATGATGGGGATCATCCTGGTGCTCTACCGAAAAACGCGTCAATTCGGGCTGGGAATGCTGCTGGCCAGCCTGGTGTTCTTCGCGACGGCGATTGCCTCGTGCGGGGCAATTTTTGAGTGACGCGGACTAGTGGGCGGCTTCCGTTTCGGGCCGCTGGCAATATTTGAAGAACAGCAGAATGATGACGCCGAGGCTGACGGCACTGATGATGATCGAATAAAAGATGGCGACGTTGGTGAGGGCGGTGCGGTTGAAACCGGCGAGGCGGGAGTCGTAGGGCAGTTTTTTCTCTCCGGAAGCGGCTTTGGGCGCGGGGGCGGCGCCGGCGGCAGCAGAACCGGCGGAGGCCGCAGGTTTGGCGTTGGCGGCCGAAGCGGCGGCGGGCGCAGAACTAGCGGAAGTGGCGGCGGCTGCCATGGTCGGGGCGGGGGCGGAAGCGGAGGGAGCCGCGGATAACGCGGGCGCGGCAGTCGCCAGGGCGTCAGTGGTGGCGGAAGCGGCGGCCTTCGTGGCGGCAATCCCAGCGGGTGAAGCGGAAGCAGCCGACGCAGAAGCCATGGGCGCAACGGTGGAGTTTGCGGCAACCGGAGCTTCGGGAACAGGGGTCATCGGGGCGGCACTGCTCGCGGGAGCGGCGGAAGCGGTTGGAGTCGAAGCCGTCAGGACTGCGCTTCCGGCGGAGGCGGCGGGTGCCGAAGCCATGGGGGCGGCACTGCCGACGGACGCAGCAGAAGCGGCGGGTGCAGATGCCTTGGGTGCCGCTGTGCTGGTGGCTGCGGCGGGAGCAGCCGGGGCGGCGGGCGGGACTTGGGTCAGCGCGGCATGGGCGTTGCGGTCGGCTTCCTCGGTTTCGGCTTGGCTGACTTGGTAGGCGGTCGGGATGACGTGGCCGAGGTAGTGCAACGTGGCGAGGACGAGGCCGGCCCAAATCAGGACGGTGATAGTAATCCGGGTGAGCAGGCCGCCGAAGGACAGCGAGCCGGGCGAGGCGTGGGAGGCGGAGGACATTTGGGAAATATAATTGGAATGGCCGGGAAAGGAAAAAACTTTTTCCGTCGAAGTGAATCAAAGTGCCGCGCCGATTTGGGCTTCGAGCTTGTTGATGTCGGCGGCGAACACGCGGATGCCCTCGGCGGTTTTTTCGACGGCCATGGCGTCCTCGTTGAACATCCAGCGGAAAACTTTTTCGTTCATGTCCACGCGGGTGACATTCTGGCCCGCCGCCCATTCGGGGGAGAGAATGCGCGGGACGGGGGCGTCGGATTTGGACAAGTCGGCGAGGAGGGCGGGGCTGATGGTCAGCAGGTCGCAGCCAGCGAGTTGGACGATTTGGTTGACGGTGCGGAAACTCGCCCCCATGACTTCGGTCTTGAAGCCGAATTTCTTATAATAGGCGTAAATTTTATGGACGGACTGCACGCCGGGGTCGTCCGCACCGACGTAATCTTTTTTCTCCTTGGCGCGATACCAGTCATAGATGCGGCCGACAAAAGGGGAGATTAATTGCACGCGGGCTTCGGCGCAGGCGATGGCCTGGGCGAGGGAAAACAGCAACGTCATGTTGCAACGGATGCCCTCCTTGGTCAGCACTTCGGCGGCCTTGATGCCTTCCCAGGTCGAAGCGAGTTTGATGAGCACGCGTTCCTTGGCGATGCCGCGCTTTTGGTAGAGAGCGATGATGGCGCGGGCCTTGTCCATCGAGGCCTCGGCGTCGAAGGACAGGCGGGCGTCGACTTCGGTGGAGACGCGGCCGGGGACGATTTCGAGAATTTTGCTGCCAAACGTCACGAGCAGTTCGTCCACGATGAGTTTGATTTTTTTGTCCTTGGGCAGGTCGAGGCCGCGGTTTTGCTGGATGACGCTTTCGAGCAGGGGCTTATACTCGGGCATCTCGACAGCCTTGAAGATGAGGGACGGATTGGTGGTGGCGTCCTGGGGGGCGTATTGGCGGATGCTGGCGAAGTCGCCGGAGTCGGCGACGACCGTGGTGTATTGCCTGAGTTGCTGGAGGGAAGAAAGCGGCATGGAGAGGAGAGGCGGAGGTCAACTCCGCAAAGGCAAACCCTACCCACGCGCCGCAAATTGTAAAGCGGGAAAGGGCCGGGAAATGCGCGCGGGCTGATGCATCTGGTGACATCGAAATGGTTCCACGCAAGTGTTTTCCCGCTCAAGATTCGCTCTGGACGGTTTTTCTGGGCTTCACTTCTACCTTCTGCCGCCTACCTTCTACCTTCTCATGTCCGCCTCCGTCTATCTTGTCGGCGCCGGGCCGGGCGACCCCGGCTTGGTCACCCTGCGCGCCCGCGAACTCATCGCCCGCTGCGACGTGCTGGTCTACGACCGGCTCGTCAACCCCGAGCTGCGCGCGTGGGTCAAGCCAGGGTGCGAATTAGTCTATGTCGGCAAAGACCCGCACCTGCATGCCATCCCGCAGGACGAAATCGAGGACTTGATTGTCGCCCGCGCCAAGGCCGGGAAAACCGTGGTGCGGCTCAAGGGCGGCGACCCGTTTATTTTTGGCCGGGGTGGGGAAGAGGCGCAGCGCCTCGCCCGCGACGGCGTGGCGTTTGAAATCGTACCTGGTGTCACCGCCGCCCTGGCCGCCGCCGCCTACGCCGGGATTCCGCTCACGCATCGCGACTTCGCTTCCTCCCTGTGCTTTATCACCGGCCACGAGGACCAGGAAAAACACGCCCTGCGCGTGGACCTCAAAAAGTTTTCCAACCTTGGCGGCACGCTTTGCCTCTACATGGCGATGGGCCATATCGAACGCATCACGGGCGAGCTGCGTGCCGGTGGTCTGGCGGCGGAAACTCCCGCCGCCGTTGTCCAATGGGCCACCACGGCGCGGCAAAAAACATTGTTTACCACGGTCGGCGAACTCCCGGATGCCGTCGCGCAGGCGGGGCTGGGCGCACCCGCCGTCGTCATCATGGGCGCGGCGGTCGCGGCGGCGAAAGGAATTGGCTGGTTTCAGGCACTTCCGCTCTTCGGCAAGCGGATTGTCGTGCCGCGCGCGAAGGAACAGGCTGGCGAACTGCGCCGCAAATTTGCCGAACTCGGCGCGGAGGCGATCGAACTTCCCCTCATCACCATTCACGCCGATATCAACCCCCAGCTGGCTGACGACATTTTTTCCGAGTTGGCCACCTACGAATGGGGCGTGTTCACCAGCCCGAACGGCGCGCGCTTTTTCCTCGAGGAAGTCATGCGCCGCACGCGCGACGTGCGGGCGCTGGGCCCGATGAAATTCGCCTGCCTCGGCCCGGCCACCGCCCGCGAAGTCGAAAAGTTCCACCTCGAAGTCGCCCTCCAGCCTGACGTGGCCACCGCCGACAAACTGGCCGACGCCCTCATTGCGCGGGACTCGCTGGAACACCTCCGCCTCCTGGTGGTGACCGGCAATCGTAATCGTGACGACCTGCCCCGCCGCCTCGAAGCCGAAGCCCGCGCCATTGTGGACACTTTTCAGGTTTATCGCACCGACCTCACCGATTTGTCGCTCGACCCCGCCGCCGAGTCCTTCCGCACCCAGGGAGCCGATGCCATCGCCTTCACCAGCGCCTCGACGGTGGAATCTTTCGTGCAACAGGCCAAGCACCTCGCCCCCGCGCCCGGTGCCCGGCGCCCGCTGGCCTGCGCCATCGGCCCGCTCACGGCCGCCGCCCTGCGCCAGTATAAAATGCCCGTGGACATTGAGGCGCCCGAACATTCCCTTGACGGTCTGGTGGAAGCCGTGCGCGCCCGGCTGGGCACCCCACCGTAACATTAGCTGGAGGGCGGGAGGCCGCGTTTAGCGCTTGCCCACGGGTGGTTGAACGGAACATCGTGGGGGCGCGATATAGCTTGGCCCGGTCTTAACAGCACCGGCCAGCGTCTCGCATGGTGGGTCGATAATTCTCTTGTAGTATTTTTTGGGATTTGATTACATCCATTTTCCTCCATGTGCTAGTCCGCCATCCCTGAATGGCGGCCATGACCGATAAAACTCACCTTCATGCGCCCGCGCATCAAAATTTGTGGCCTTACCCGCCCCGAAGACGCGCGCCTGGCGCGAGAATTGGGGGCGGATTATCTCGGCGTGGTGCTATTCACCGCGTCCCCCCGGCATGTTCCGGCGGTGTCGCTGGATGGCCTGCTCTCGTCCATTCCCGCTGGTCGGCGCGTTGCCGTCAGCGTGGCACCCCCGCCCGGCCAGTTAAAGCAGTGGCAGAAGCAGGGTTTTGATTATTTCCAGGTCCATTACGACCCGGCCGAGGTTGCAGACACCGCGCTCAAGGGCTGGCACAAGGAAGTGGGCGAGGAGCGCCTCTGGCTCGCGCCCCGGCTGCCGCCCAAACAGGAATTTCCCGTGGCCGCCCTTGCCGCCGCCCAAACCCTCGTGCTCGACACCTACCAAAAGGGCACTTATGGCGGCACGGGGCGCACTGGCGACTGGTCGCATTTTCGCACCCTGGCGGAAGCCCATCCCCAGCACCGGTGGGTGCTCTCCGGCGGCTTGCGTCCGGAAAACATTCGCGCGGCCCTGCGTTCCTCCGGCGCCAAAATCATTGACGTCAACAGCGGTGTCGAGAGCGCGCCGGGCATCAAAGACGCCGCGCGGCTCGACCTGTTGTTTGCCAATTTGGGAGGATGACTAGGCTGGCGCGGCCACAGTGACATTTCGGCTTGTCTCCCGCGCCCAACCGCCACAATTAAGGAATCGTGGATACACCCTCCCGCGTGAAGGGCGTCACCGTTCCCGCCTTTGGGAACCGCTATGCTCCCGCGCCCATGCGCGACCGGATTGTGCGCGAGACCGCCCCTTCGCTCAAGGAAATGGCGCCCGGCGAGCGCCCGCAGGAACGCCTTGAAACCCACGGCCCAGGCGCGCTCAGCGACACCGAATTGCTCGCCATGCTCCTGCGCAGCGGCAGCGCCGGCATGGATGTGCTCAAGGTCTCCGGCGCATTATTGACCGAAGCGGGTTCGCTGGCCGCGCTGCTGGCGTGGAAGGCGGAGGATTTCCGCCGCGTCAAAGGCATCGGACGGGTCAAGGCCCTCCAGTTGGTCACGGTCATGGAGATCGCGCGCCGCGTTGTCGCGCAAGCCGCCGCGCTCGACCCGGAGAGCCTTGCCACCCCGCAACAGGTCTACCGCCACTTCATCCCGCTCATCGCCGGCCTCGAAGTCGAGAAATTTTGGATTCTCTGCCTCAACCGCAAACACCGCCTCCTTAAACGCATCGAAGTCACCTCCGGCACCGCGAATAGCAGCCTCTCGCATCCCCGCGAAGTATTCCGCGAGGCCATTCGTGGCAACGCCAGCGCCATCGTCGCCGTGCACAACCACCCGAGTGGCGACCCCGCGCCGAGCAAGGCCGACCTCGACATCACCCGTCAGTTGCGCGAGGCCGCGAAAATCATCGGCATCGATTTGCTCGACCACGTCATCCTCGGCCAGCCCGGGGCCGACCCGCAAGGCCTCGGTTATTTTTCCTGCCGCCAAGCTGGATTGTTCAGCTAAATCTCCGCCGCGGGCGTTTCGTCTTCGTCGTTTTCGTGGCCCAGCAAGATGGCAAAAGTCTGGTTGAGGGGCGCGCTTTTTTCAAATTCCGCGATGGCGGAAAGGTAGCCCGGAATCAGCGCGTCGCTGGCCAGCAGATATTCGTCGCCCGACGTGTTGCCCGCGATATCGAGGTTATGGTGGAAATCGCCCAGCGTGAGCTGGTGCAGCGGCCGGCCCGGCTGGTAACGCATTTCAATATTATCCTCCACGTTGGGGACTTCGACCAGGCTCACCAGTTTCAAGTCCATCATCCGGCCCAAACCCTCGTTGAGAATTGCCGCCGGAATGCGCAATGAATTGGTCAACTCCTCAGAGGTCGGGCCAGTCTTGCCGTGGAGAAAGGCGCGCGCAATTTGCAAAAACGCCGCGAGATTGAGCAGTCGGCGCGTGCGCGGGCTGACTTGGTTCCACAGGCGGTCCGCCGTGATGTTGTTCGCATTTTGCACCGCATAAGTGAGCAAGCCGCCAAACAGCACCATGGTCCAAAAAACATAAAGTCCAAACATCAGGATCGGGATGATGCCCACCGAGCCATACAGACTCATGCGGTTCAGCACCATCGTGACATAGAGGAAGGAAAGATAGTTGTTCAAAATCAGGCACGTCGCCACCACCATGCCGCCGATCAGCGCGGGCCGCCAGCGCACCCGCGTATTCGGAATAAACCGGTAAAACACCGCCAATAACAGCGTCAGCAGCACAAACGCCAGCACGTGCGTCACCCCGGTGAAATTGCCGAGGATGTCGAGCTTCCAGGAGGACAATTTGTCCCTGGCCACGGTGCCCAGCGTCGCGGCGGACAGCACCGCCGCGGTCGTGAAGGCCGACAATACACCCAAGCTGAACACCGTCCAATACAGCACAATCCGCCGCAGGATGTCCCGCCCCCGCCGCACGCCCCAGATATTGTTAAAATTGTTCTCGATGGAAATCATCATCTGGATGCAGATGAAAATCAAAATCACCAGACCGAACAGGCCGATGGTGCGCGAGTGCGCGCTGTCCACGAAACTTTTTATCAGGCTCACCAGTTGCTGGTTTTGCTGCTCAATGGGCGGAGTCGCGTCCGCCGGGTTGGGCACCGCCGCGTCCGCCGGGCTGGGGGTGGCTGCCGTGGCGGAGGGTGGGGCGGCGGGGGCCGGACTGGGCAGCGGGACCATTTTTGGCGCGTTGCCTGCGGACTCCTGCTCCGCCACGCTGGTCGATGGCGCGATAAACGTGACAATCTGGTGCAGCAGGTTGGTCGTGAACTCCTCCGAATTCTTTTGCAGCACGAACGTCGACAGCATGATCGCCAGCGACACAATCGGCCCCAGCGACATCAGCGAGGCGTAGCTGAGCGCGGCGGCCTGGCTGAACATTTTTTTCGTCATCACCCCGCGCCCCGTTATGCTGATCACCCGCAAGAATGCGTAAAACTGCCCGCGGGGCGATGGGTCGTTCACCATCGCATGGTGCCAAATCTCCTCCTGCAGCACTTTGCGGGTGTGCCGCACCATCTGTGAGGCGGAACGGTGCTTGGCGGGCGGTTTGGACATGGCATCCGCCTCTCAGCTTGAGGCCACGGAGAATGACGTCCACGCCACCCAGGCCAGATAACCCATACCGCCACCGCCCAGCAGGGCGAAGACAATCATCACCACCAGATTGAGCGTCATGGTGCAGACAAACAGGCCCAACCCCGCGCAGACGGACGCGATCATGCCCGCTGGGTTGCCCTGCGACCAGTAGGAGAATAAAAAGAACCCCATGCCGAGCATGGCGCGAAAGCGCACCATCGGAAAGAGGCTGAACACATTCAAAAACAGCCCCAACGCCAGCAAAAAGTCAAACAGGCCCACCAGGGCAAAGGGTTCGTGCAGCAGGCTCCCATAATTTCCGGAAAACAAATCCATGATGACCGAATAGCGCGGCAGGCTGTTGGCCAGCCCGCTCAGCACCATCATCCCCGCCAGCACCGGCATCGACAAACTGGCCGCCCGGTCGATTTTCTTTTGCATGTCCTTGAGGTGCTTGGTCTCTGTCGTATTGCCCTCGGCGGCGGCCAGCATTTGCTCGACGGTCACGTTCTCCTTGCCCTCGTCCTCGGGATTGTTGAGTTGTTGGAACTCCGCCTTCTCTTCACCCTTTTTCAGGCCGATTTTCTTGCGCTCGGGAAATAAAAACGCCTTCAATTCCTCGCTCTCGCCCACCACAAACCAATCGCTCTTGGTCTCGTCCGCCACTTGGGTTTGGAGCGTGATTTGGCCGGCGGCGGCCAGCGAGGTCATCTGCTCCTCGTCGAACGGTCCGCGGGTTTCCCCGCCTTCGGTCTGGCGTATGTAGTATTCGCCCATGAGCGCGGGCATTAGAACCGCGCCCGGCCCCGCTCCGCAAGCTAAAAGCCGCACCTAGGGCAATTTCCAGGTCGGCCGCCCCGTCGTCGGGGGCGTCGCCAGCCAGCGGGCAATCTCATCCCGCAAAAACGCAATCCAGGCCGGGTGTTCGTTCAGGCAGGGGATGAGCGCAAACTCGCTTCCGCCGGCTTCCAGAAAAATCTCCTTCCCGCGTAGCGCAATTTCCTCGAGCGTTTCCAGACAGTCGCTCACAAACGCCGGACACACCACAAGCAGACGCTTGACGCCCTCGCCCGGCAGGTCGCGCAGGCGAAAGTCGGTGTAAGGCGTCAGCCACGGCGTGCGGCCCAGGCGGCTTTGGAAGGAAATTTCATATTGTTCGCGCCGCAAGCCCAATCGGGCCACCACCAACTCGGTCGCGCGCAAACACTGGTGGCGGTAACAGGTCTGGTGCGCCGGGTGGCAGCCGTCACAGCAATCGGGGCGGCTGAGGCAATGCGCGTGGGAGGGGTCGCTTGCCTGCAAATGCCGGTAAGGAATGCCGTGGAAGGAAAACAGCACTTTGTCAAAACCCCGCGCCAGCGACGGACGCATCGATTCTGCCAGCGCCGCGATATAAGCCGGGTGGCCGTAAAACGGCGGCAGCGTATCCACTGGCACGCCCGGCAACTGTTCAGCCAGGATTTGTTCCGCTTGCACGGTCGCCGTTTCATAGCTCGACATCGCGTATTGCGGATACAACGGCACAATCAGCACGCGCGACGCCCCAGCCTGGCGCAATTCCGCCACAACGTTGGCCACCGATGGCTCGCCATAACGCATCCCCAGCGCCACATTTGCCGCCGCGCCGATTTCAATTTGGACTTTTTTCTGCACCGAGCGGCTCGTCACCACCAGCGGGGAGCCTGCGGGCGTCCAGATTTTTTCGTAGGCCTCCGCCGAATTGCGCGGGCGCGTGGGCAGGATGAACAGATTCAGCACCAGCCAGCGCCACGGCGCGGGAGTGTCGAGCACGCGCTCATCCCACAGAAATTCCGCCAGGTAGCGCCGCACATCCGCCACGGACGGCGAGGCGGGCGAACCAAGATTAAGCAACAAGACGGCGGGCTGGGACATGGCGGAAAAGGAGAGCGTAAAATTATTCCCCGGCGCTTGGCGACAGATTTAGAGCGCGCAACCCCGCTGCCTGGCCGGTCTCCAAACATTGCGGCATCGAGACTCCGCCGCGATACGAACCGGCCAGCGTTAGCCCCGGCCAGGCCCGCTCCGTGGCTTCACCCGCGGCGATCATATCGCCATGATTCAGGTTGTATTGCGGAATCGCCAGCGGCCAGCGCACAATTTTCTGAAAGGTCGGCGGGGCGGATATTTTCAATAATTTCTGCAAATCCTTAATTACCAGCGCAACCAACTCGTTGTCGGGCAGTCGGGCTAATTCCGGCTGACGCGCCCCGCCGACAAACACCGTCAGCAATACTTGCCCGGTGGGTGCCCGCCCGGGAAAAAGCGTCGAGTTGAACAGCACGCCGAGCACCGAAAATTTTTCCACCGCTGGAACCAGGACGCCAAATCCATCGAGCGGATGAGCGACCGCACCGCGGGAAAAGCCCAGCGTCACCACGCTAACCGGCGGATGCTCAATTTTCGTCAGGGGCACCAAATGAGTAATAAGTTCATCTGGCAGGGGCAATTTTGCCAGCGCGTAGGCCGGGACCGCCAGTGTCACGCCGTCAAAAATTTCCTGGGTGTTGCCGTCCGGCGTGCTCCATGCCGCCGACCATTTTCCGGTGGCGTCGCGCGTCAGTGAAGTCAAGTGCGCCTGCAAAATCAACGACCCGCCCAACTGTGCCGCCAGTGCGCGGGGTAGTGCGGCCATCCCCTCGCGAAATGAAATCAACCGCGGGACCGGTGCGCCCAGGGCTTTGCGCTTTTTTTGAATTTTGATCAGCCCGCGCGCAATGGAGCCATGCTCCGTCTCAATGGCCTGCAAGCGGGGCAGGGCGTGGCGCGCGGAGAGTTTTTCCGGATTGCCCGCAAAAATGCCCGCGACAAATGGCTCCAGCCCGTAGGCAAAAGCCTCCGCCCCCAATCGCCGTCGCGCAAAATCCGCCAGGCTCTCGTCGCCGGCCGCTGGCGGGGGCCGCGCCTGGGCAAAAGGCTCCGCCAGCAAGCGCAATTTTCCCCGCGTGGACAAGAGCGGGGAGGTTAAAAAATTCCACGCCGACATCGGCACTGGCACCAGTTTTCCATCGCGCACAATAAACCGTTCCCGCGCCGACGACGCGGCGATGGCGATTTCATTCTCCAGGCCGAGATCGCCGAGCAATTTTACCAAAGCCGGACTGGACGCCATGAGGGTGTTCGGCCCGGCTTCAATTAAAAATCCATTTTCCCGCGAAGATTGCACCACGCCGCCGGGTTGCTTCGCCGTTTCCAGTAAGCAAATTTCCGCCCCGGCGCGCCGCGCCCGCCAGGCCGCGCCCAGCCCGGCCAATCCGCCGCCGATGACCAGCAGTCGCTTCATGGGGCAGGGGCCGCGGCCGCGACAGTTTCCACCAACGCCGCCACGCTTTCAATTTTCGCCCGCGGCGTGATGCCGTGGCCCAAATTCACGATATGACCCGGTCCGCTTAGGGAATCCAGCAACGCACGCGTCGCCAAGCGGACTTTATCCGGTTCGACTTCCAGTAATGCCGGGTCGAGATTGCCTTGTGTCACCACTTGCGGATATTTCCGGCGAAACTCCGCCAGGTTTACCGATTGGTCGAGACTCAAGACCGTCGCCCCGCTCTTAATCAGCGCATCGGCCTCGGGTGCCATGCCTTTGGCAAACAGGATGACGGGAGTTTTTTTCGGCAACGCGGCAATGATTTCACGAATCCAGAGCAGCGACCACGCGGCGTAATTTTCCCCCGGGCACAAGGCCCCCCACGAATCAAAAATCTGCACCGCATCCGCGCCCGCCTCCACTTGCAATCGCAGGCAGGCCGTCACGGCCTCGGTGAGTTTGTGCATTAACTTTTCAAACTGGGCCGGGTCAGCCTTGGCTAATTTAGCAAGGGCGGGCGGGTTGCCCGGCGCGCCGCCTTCGACCATGTAGGCCGCCAGCGTCCACGGCGCCCCAGCAAAACCCAGCAACGCCGTTTTATCGCCCAACTCGCGGCGAACCAGCCGCAGCGCGTCGCCCAGATAGCGCAATCGCTCCGCGACATTATTCGCCTCCAGTTTTTCGATGCGGGCCGCCGTATCGAGCGGGAACTCCATCGCAATCCCGCCTTGCTCACGAAAACGGTAGGGCTGGCCCATGGCCTCGGGCACGATGAGGATGTCGCTGAAAATTATCGCCGCATCGAGCGGAAATCGCCGGAGCGGTTGCAACGTTACTTCCGCCGCCAGAGTGGGAGTGCGCGCCATTTCCACAAAACTGTGTTTTTCCTTCAAGGCGCGGTATTCGGGCAAATAGCGCCCGGCTTGGCGCATCAGCCAGACGGGCCGCCGGTCGGCAGGCGCGCGGGCGCAGGCGGCCAGAAATCGTTCGCGGGCGGTCATGGTCAGGCGGATTCGTTGAGCCAGTCGCGCGGTTGCAGGAAATATTCTGTCAAACGCGCCTCCGGGCTGTTCGGTTCGGGCTTCCAGTCATACTCCCAGCGCACCAGCGGCGGCAGCGACATTAAAATGGACTCAGTGCGCCCGCCCGATTGCAGGCCGAAGAGCGTGCCGCGGTCGTAAATCAGGTTGAACTCGACATAGCGCCCGCGGCGGTAGAGTTGAAATTGCCGTTCGCGTTCGCCATGGGGCGTGGCGCGGCGTCGGCGCAATATTGCCGCGTATGCCGGCGCATACGCCTCGCCCACGCTGCGCGCAAACGCGAACGCCGGGCCAAAGCCGCCTTCGCTGCAATCGTCAAAAAACAATCCGCCGACGCCGCGCGCCTCGCCGCGATGGCGCAAATGGAAATAGCGGTCGCACTCTTCCTTGTATTTTCCATACACCCCTGCGCCGAACGGCGCGCACGCCGCCGACGCCGCCCGGTGCCACGCCACGGCGTCTTCCTGGAACCCGTAATAGGGCGTCAGATCAAAGCCGCCGCCGAACCACCACGCCATTTCGCCCGGCCCGCCCACCGCCATGAAGCGGATATTCGCGTGCGAGGTCGGGCAATACGGGTTGCGCGGATGCATGACCATCGAGACACCCATCGCCCGAAACGCCCGGCCCGCCAATTCCGGGCGCGCGGCTGTCGCCGACGCCGGCAACGCGGTTCCCTGCACGTCGGAAAAATTCACGCCCGCCTTCTCCAACACTTCGCCATTCGCGCAGGCGCGGGAAAGGCCGCCCCCCCCGCCCGGGCGCGTCCAGCGATCCGTCCCGAATTCCGCGCTTGGATCCACGGCGCGCATCGTCGCGACAACTGACTCCTGAAAACTCAGCAGCCACGTGCGCACAATCTCGGGGTCGGGTGTTTCCATGGCGGGGTTATTGGGTGTTCAGCCACGCCGTGATGGCGGCCACCGCCGCGCTCCTGGCCTTTGCCGTGGATTTCTCGGCAACGGCAAAAACGGCGCGGCCTTTAGGCTCGTGAAATATATGCAACTGATTGCCCGCGAGATGCGCCGCCGAGGACATTTGGCAGCCTCCGCCCAGCGCCGCCAGTGCGGCGCGCTCGACCAGCACGGCGCGGGTGGTCATCGCACAGAGGGCGCGGGCATATTTTTTCACTTCCCCGGCTCGGCCTTCCAGCGCAATCGCGCCCTGTCCGGCGGCGGGAATCATTTTTTCAATCGGCAGCGGCTCGAAGACGAGGCCAGCAAATTTGTCGATGCCCAAACGCTCCAGCCCGGCGGCGGCGAGAAAAGTGGCGTCCGCTTCCCCGGCGGCGATTTTTTTCAGCCGCGTGTCAATATTTCCGCGGATTTCCATCCACTCCACCTTGGGCCACCAAGCCAGTGCTTGCGCCCGACGGCGCGGGCTGCCCGTGGCCACGCGCCGGGGGATTTTCACCTGGGCCCGGCGCACCAACACATCGCGCGCGTCGGCCCGGGGTAAAAATCCTGCCAGCGTCAGTCCTTTGGGTAACGCCGTGGGTAAATCTTTCGCGCTGTGGACGGCCAGATGCGCCCGGTTTTCGAGCAGTGCCTCTTCCAATTCGCGCGTGAATAATCCTTTGCCTCCTTGCGTTGTGAGCGACCAGTCGCGCTGGCGGTCGCCCGTGGTGGTCAGTTCGAGCAACTCGATTTTCTTCCACCACGCGTCCGCCGTGGCCGCAAACGCCGCGCGCGCCAGCTCCGCCTGCCGCCGCGCGAGCGGGCTGCGGCGCGTCGCCAGCACGAGAGTGGATGGGTCAATTGAGGCCAAGACCGGAATAGTGTTGTGCCAAACCCCCGTAATTAGTGGACTGTTTGCGATATGGCAATCGCGCAAGCTGACCCCGTTGCTCCCGCCCGCACCCCGCGCTCGCCCGTGGGTATTATTTTTCTGACCATTTTTTTGGACTTGGTGGGCTTCTCCATCATCTTCCCGCTTTTTCCGAAGATGCTCCAGTATTACCTGCCCACCTCCGGGCAGACGGGCTGGATGGCCGACACTGTGCAGTGGCTGACGCATTTATCGGGCGGCGCGTCGCAACTCTCGGTTGAAGTGCTTTTTGCCGGTTTGCTCGGCTCGCTCTATTCGGTGCTGCAATTTTTCTTTTCCCCCTTTTGGGGGCGACTCTCCGACCGCCTCGGGCGGCGCAAAGTGCTCCTCGGCACGGTTGCTGGCACCGCGCTGAGTTATCTCCTCTGGATTTTCTCCGGAAAATTCTGGATGCTGATTGTCGCGCGCGGCTTGGGCGGCATGATGGCGGGGAATGTCTCCGTAGGCACCGCCGCCATCGCCGACGTGACGACGGTGGAGAAACGTTCGCGCGGCATGGCGATGGTCGGCATCGCCTTCGGCTTGGGCTTTATCCTTGGCCCCGCCCTCGGCGGTTGGCTCTCGACGTATGACCTGGCCGCGCAGTATCCGAACGGCCTGGCGTTCGGCCTCAACCCGTTTTCCGCCTGCGCGCTGGCTTCCTTCGCCCTCGCTGTGCTGAATTATTTCTGGGTGCTCACGCGGTTCCCGGAGACGCTCCCGCCCGAAAAACGCGCCGCTTCGATGCCCGCCGAGCAAAAAACTCCGACAGTCAATGAACGCCTCGCCGCGATTTTCTGCTACGATCACCCGGCCATCTTGCGCGCCAATTTTGTGAATCTGTTCTACACCATCGCCTTCAGCGGCATGGAGTTCACGCTCACCTTCCTCGCCGCCGAGCGTTTCAGCTATTCCCCGCGCGACATGGTGAAAATATTTGTCTTCATGGGCTTCGTCATGGTCATCGCCCAAGGCTGGCTCGGGCGAAAATACATCCCCCGTTGGGGCGAACGCCCGTCGGCCGTCCTTGGTTTGGCCTGCGGTATGGCGGGTTTCCTAATTCTAGCCGTGGCGCTGCGCCTGCGCTATTTTTATGTTGGGCTGGCCGTCTTCGCCGTTAGCGCCGGATTGACCTCCGTGTGCCTGCCTTCGCTCGTGTCGCTGTATAGCGATGCGACGACCCAGGGTCGCCACATCGGTTCCGCGCGCGCGGCGCAGGCGCTCGGGCGCGCCATCGGCCCGTTGTTTTTCGCCATAATTTATTTCTGGGCGGGGGCAAAAATTTCTTATGCCGCCGGCGCAGTCGCGTTGCTGCTCCCGGTCTGGCTGGCACTCCGCCTACCTGCGCCGCAAACAGTCCCGGCGGGGTCGTCCTGAAATCGGCCTAGTGGCGGCGGCGCGGGCCGAAACTACGCATGGGCGCGCCCCGCGGGGCGACGGCATTGCGCAACCGATAGGTGATGCGCGCCTTGTTCAAGTCGTACGGGCTCATCTCCATCTTCACCATGTCGCCGACGGTGATTTTAATGAAATTCTTCCGCAGTTTGCCGGAAATGTGCGCGAGCACCTGATGCCCGTTGGGCAGTTCGACCCGGAACATCGTGCCGGGCAGCACGGTCACGATTTTGCCTTCGACTTCGATGGCGTCTTTATTGGGTTCAGTCATGCAGTGGGGTGGGGCGGCTCGCGGAGCGGGAGCAAGCGGTTAAGATGCCCGCCCCCGCCCCCCTGCGTCAAGCGGGAATTGACCCCCGCCCCCATTCCTGCCTCAGTGGCGGCATGTGCGCCGACCGTTTGCCCGCGCGGATTTGCCCCTTCGAAAAGCTCCACCCGTCGCTGCTGCTGCGCGACGACGAGTATTTCATGAAGCTGGCCTACAACCAAGCCATCGAAGCCTGGCGGCTCGACGAAACCCCCATCGGCGCCGTCATCGAAATCGGCGGCGAAATCATCGCCCAGGCGCACAACCTTGTGGAAAACACTGGCGACCCCACCGCCCACGCCGAAATTCTCGCGCTCACGCAGGCCGCCAAAGCCATCGGCGACTGGCGGCTCAACGGCGCGCGCCTCTTCGTCACCAAGGAACCGTGCCCGATGTGCTCCGGCGCCTCCATCATGGCGCGCCTGAGCGAAGTCATCTACGGCGTGCCCGACCCCAAGATGGGCTGCCTCGGCGGCGCGGCCGCGGTGCATGAACTCCCAAAACTCAATCACCATCTGAAAGTGCGGCGCGGCGTCCTCGCCCTGGAATGTCACGCGCTGCTCAAAGCGTATTTTCAGGAAAAGCGCGCGGAAGCGGAATAAGTTGTCGTTCCAGAATCAATGAGCGAGCCAAATTTGCAAACGGGTCGTAAGAATCAGGGCTTGCTTGGGGTTGTTTCATGGAGCTTTAAAATAGAACCCGATGCCCAAGCGCCTCGATGCGTTGCCCCTACTTGTAGAATTCGCGGATCTGGCGTTCGGCTTCAGGGGCGTCTTCGGGGGCGAGGCTGCCGATGGCGACATATTTTTTAAGATTTTCAAGGCAGGTGGCGAGTTCGGCGGCGCGATCCGGGCCGGGCTTTTCCGGAAGCAGGTCTGAGCGCAGAACCACATCGACCGGATTGGGCACCAAATGCTTTCCGTCGATATGCACGTAAATATCCGTCGAGGTAAAACCCGCCTTGCTGATGATCAGATGGGTCTCGCGGGCTTTGCCGAGGACAGCGGCGATGGGAGTTGTCCCCGAGTCCACGCCGTCAATCGTCAATTTGGCATGAGTGGGCAGGGAATCAATTTGCACCGTTTCCTCGAAGTCACTGTTGGGCGGGGTGCTGCAACCCGGGCTGGCGAGCAGGGCGCAGGCGGCCAGCAGGCCGGCCAAGAACCGCAGCGCGGCAAATGTCGAATGGACGCGGATGGGTTTCATGGGCAGGGTCAAACTATGAACACAAGCAGGACGTCGCGCCACGAAAAAATGGCGTCGGCGCGTTATTTGCTCCAGTCGAGCATGCGCTGGAGGGGCAGGCGGGCGCGTTCGATGATGTCCGGCGCCACTTCGACCTGTGGTTGCAAGTCGCGGAGGCCGGCGTGGAGTTTTTCGAGGGTGTTCAGTTTCATGAAACGGCAATCGTTGCAGGCGCACTTATCGGTTGGCGCGGCGATAAAGGTTTTATCCGGGACTTCGCGGTGCAGGCGGTGGAGCATGCCGGATTCAGTGGCCACGATAAAGGCCGGCGACGGATTGGTTTTGCAGAACGCGACCATCTTTTCGGTGCTGCATACTTCGTCCGCCAAATCGCGCACGGCTTGCACGCATTCGGGGTGGGCGACGACGGGCGCGCCGGGGAATTTTAGTTTTATTTTTTCGAGGGCGCGGACAGTGAAAAGCACGTGCGCGTAGCAACTACCCGGCCAGAGGCGCATAGCCCGCCCGGTTTTTTGCGCGACCCACTGGCCGAGGTTCTGGTCGGGGACGAAGAGGATGGCGCGGTCTGGCGGCACGCGTTCGACAATTTTGACCGCGTTGCCGCTGGTCACGATGACATCGCTGAGCGCTTTGACGGCGGCGGAGCAGTTGATGTAGGTGACGACGTAGAGGCCCGGGTGGGTGGCTTTGTAGGCGGCGAGTTTTTCCGCCGGACAAGAGTCGGAGAGCGAGCAGCCCGCAGCGAGGTCGGGCAGGAGCACGGTCTTGCCGGGGTTCACAATTTTCGCCGTCTCGGCCATGAAGTGGACGCCGCAGAAGGCAATGACCGCGGCGTCCGTCTGGGCGGCTTGGTAGGCGAGGCCGAGCGAGTCGCCGACGAAATCCGCCACGCGCTGAATTTCATCCACCTGGTAATTGTGCGCGAGGATGACGGCGTTACGCTCCTTTTTGAGGCGCAGCACGTCCAACTGCAACGGCGTCAACGGCGCGGGCGCGCCGCGCAAGGGCGCGAGGACATGCGGTTCGTAGTTCAGTTCAGCGATCACGGCGGGCATGGGCAATGCAGGCTATAAAATTGACTTCTTCGTCCCGAACCGCAAACTTGTTTTCGATGAAACTGCAAATCGTCATTGAACGCGGCCAGGACGGTTACTTCACCGCCCATTGCCCATCTTTGAAAAGCTGCTGGTCGCAAGGCTGCACGCGTGCAGAAACGTTAAAGAACATTCGCGAAGCCATCGACTTGTATCTTGAACCCTCGCCCAAAGATTTGATTGAAGACGAAAACCATGAAGTGGTGGCTTTGTCGCTATGAAAGCGCCGCTGTTGTCGGGACGGCGGGTGCTGGCAGCGTTAAAACGGCTCGGATTTGTTGAGATTCTTCGCTAAGGCAGCCACGTAAAAATGGAGCATCCGGATGGGTGAAGGATAGTATTTCCATACCACGAAGAAATTGATCGCTACATCTTGCAGGGCGCATTGCGAGACGCGACGATATCCCGGGAAGAATTTATTAAGGCCGTAAAATAAACGACCGCTACGACCGTCCGACTTTGGGCTTGGCAGAGGTTTGCGTCTGAGCCAGTTCCGCTTCAATTTCGAGAAAGGCCGCATAGTCGCGCAGCGAGGCGAGGTCGGGGTCTTCGCGTAGCCAGTCCAAATCGCGGTAGCCCGTTTCGACGGCACGGCGCAGGGCGCGGACGGCGTCAGCCTTGCGGCGTTTGAGGGCGAGGGAGCAGGCGAGGTTGTAGTGGGCAATCGGATTGCCCGGCGTGAGGCGCACGAGTTTGCGGTCCATCCGCAGGCCCTCGTTCACGCGGCCCTCCTTGGTATACAGGCCGCCGAGCAGCTCGATCACCTCCGGGTAGTCCGGGTTGTGCTTGAGGATGCCCTCAAAGAATTTGATTTCGAACTGATGGTCGGGCTTGGCCATAAGGTTATTTGGCGCGGGTCGAGGAGACGGTGGTGGCGGCGGCATGGGGGCAGCGCGCGCCGCGCAGACGGGCGCGGCAGCGGGCGGTGACCTGCAGGCGCTGGGATTCGGGTTCCATGTCGCGCTTGTCACAAACGGTTTTTCCATACCATTCCATAAAGGGCGCATCGACCTCGAAAATCTTGTCGCAATCGAGGCAGATGAGCTGGGCCTGGAAGGTGCGGGCGCGCACGTTGGCCATGTAGTATTTGTAGTCGCGCCCGACATCGACTTCGCGCACGAGGCCACTTTCGGTGAGGATGGGGAGGCTGCGGTAGACGGTGGCGCGGGAGACGGAGTCGTCCAGCGCGCGGGCGCGTTCGAGCAGATCCTCGGCGGTAAAGTGGTCGTGCTGGTTGAAGGCGGCGTCAAAAATGGCCAGGCGCTGGTTGGTGACGCGCAGGCCCTTGCTGGCGAGGAATTCCTTGAAGGTCTCGCGCGGGTTTTCGATGGCGATCGAAGGCTCCGCGGACGGCGCGCGGGCGGGGCCGGAGGTGCCAGTGGCGCTGGAAACAGTGACAGCCATGCGGGTGCGAGGGAGAGAGAAATCCGTTATTGAGACAAAATTGACACTAAAGCCGTGGGAGGTCAACGTCAGGAAATGCGGAGGGTGGGGCGCTGCGAGCGGCCTTCCGTTTACGATCCATTATGCCACGCGAGAGAGAAATTGATTTGTTCCCGGAGACGACGGCGACGTCCACCCGGTCGCGCCGGTCAGTCGCAGGACGGCCCGCGGGCGCGGAGCATTTGATTGAAGTCATGCCGTTGGCGGGCGTGGACCACGCGCTGGCCTACCGATTGCCGCCGCATCTGGAGGGCAAGGTGCAGCCCGGATGTCTGGTGCGCGTGCCATTGCGGCACCGACCGACGTTGGGCATTGTCGAGCGATTGGGCACGGAACAGGACGTGCCGGCCGCAAAAATTAAAAATATCCTCGAACTGGTTTTCCCCGAGCCGATTTTGACGACGGATTTGCTGGCGCTGGCGAAATGGATTGCGGCGTATTACCTCGCGCCGATTGAAACGGTTTTTGAAACGATGATACCCGCGCCGGTGCGCGCAGGCATGGCGGTGCGCATGGAGCGTCAGTTGCGCGCCGGACGGCTGGCGTTGACGGAGGAAGAACTTGCCGCGCTGGAGCGGCGCGCGCCCAAGCAGGCGGCGGCCTACCGTTTTCTGGCGCAGCAAACCGTGCCCGTGGCGCGCGGGTTGCTGACGGCGCGGCTAAAAATTTCCCCTGCGACGCTGGACACGCTGGTGGAAAAAGGCGTGGCCGAGGAATTGCGCCTGGAGAATCCGCGCATCGCCTATGACGACGACATAGCCGAAACGGAAGCGGCGACAGCGGTGGGCAAATTCGAACTGAACGAACATCAACAAGCGGCCGTCGTGGACATCGCGAAGAGCATGGCAGCGAAGAAATTTCAGACCCATTTGCTGCACGGCATCACCGGTTCGGGGAAAACGGAAGTTTATCTGCGCTCGATTCGCGCCACACTGGCGGCGGGTGGCGGGGTCATTTATCTGGTGCCGGAGGTGGCGCTCACGCCGCAGACGGTGGGGCGGCTGCGTTCGGCGCTGGCCGACACGGGCGCGCAGGTGGTCGTCTGGCACAGCCATTTGTCGGCGGGCGAGCGGTTCGACTCCTGGATGGCCGTGGCGCGGGGTGAAGCGCGGGTGGTGGTCGGCGCGCGTTCGGCGGTGTTTGCACCGGTGGCGGACTTGCGGCTGGTGGTGGTGGACGAGGAGCACGAACCGGCGTTCAAGCAGGAGGAAGCGCCGCGCTACCATGGTCGTGACGCGGCGATTTACCGCGCCAAATTGGCCGAGGCCGTCGTGGTACTCGGCTCGGCGACGCCCGCGCTGGAATCGCTCTTCAATGCGCGGCTGGGGCGCTACAAATTAAATCGCCTGCCGGAGCGCGTGGACGGCCGCTCGCTGCCGCCGATGCGCCTGGTGGACCTGCGCCACCAAACGCGCCGCGGCGGCCCGGCGGTGATTTCGCGCGAACTCGCCGAAGCGCTGCGCGACCGTTTCGACAAACGCGAGCAGAGTATTTTGTTTTTGAACCGCCGCGGCTACTCGTCGTCGCTGCAATGCCTCGAATGCGGCTTTGTCGCGCATTGCCATAATTGCAGCGTGGCGCTCACGTATCACCGCACCGACGAGCAAATTCGCTGCCATTGGTGCGGTTATTCCGAGCCCGCACCACGCTGCTGCCCGCAGTGCAAAACGGAGTCCATTCGCTGGCGCGGTTTTGGCACGCAGCGCGTCGAGGAGTCGGCGCAACGGGTGTTGCCGCGTGCGAAGATTGTGCGCCTCGATTCGGACACGATGCAAAAGCGCACGCTCTTTCGGCAAATTTTGTCCGATTTTCGCAAGGGGAAAATTGACGTGCTCGTCGGCACCCAGATGATTGCAAAGGGTTTGGACTTTCCCAATGTCACCCTCTGCGGGCTGGTGGACGCCGACCTGTCGCTGCACCAGACGGATTTCCGCGCGAACGAGCGCACGTTTCAATTGCTGGTGCAAGTCTCGGGCCGCGCGGGCCGCGGGGACACGGCGGGCGAAGTATTTGTGCAAACCTACACGCCGCACGCCGCGCCGATTCAGTTTGCCAAGAGCGGGGACTTCGACGGCTTTCTTGATGCCGAACTCGCGCTGCGCCAGGAATACCATTATCCGCCGGCGCGCCGGCTGGTGCGGCATTTGTTTCGCGGGCACAACGCGGAGAAGGTGAAGTTTTACGCCGAGCAATGGGCGCGGCGCGCGGAGGTGGTCCTGCCGATGTGTGTGGAGCTGCGCGGGCCCGCGCCGCCACCACTCGACAAATTAAAGGGCTATTACCGTTATCAACTGTGGTATTTCACGGACACGATTGCCCATCTCACGCCGCTGCTTCATCAACTACGTGAGGAGTTTCCGCTGGACAAAGAAGTGCAGGAGACAATTGACGTGGATCCGGTGGATTTGAGCTAAAGCCAGTATATTTAGCTGCAATAATGCGGTATCAAATCCCGTCGCCGAGGTGAATGAACTCTTCGAGGTTGTCGAGATTATGCTTCATGGCGCGGGCGGGTTCGGCCTCGCCGGCGCGGCCGACAATGCGCGCGGGGACGCCCGCGACGGTCGCGTGCGGCGGCACGTCGTGGAGCACGACGCTGTTGGCGCCGATTTTCGCGCCTTCGCCGACGGTGATGTTGCCCAGGATTTTCGCGCCAGCACCAATCAGCACGCCGCTGCGGATTTTGGGATGGCGGTCGCCGCATTCCTTGCCAGTGCCGCCGAGCGTCACGCCGTGCAGAATGGAGACGTTGTCGGCGATGACGGAAGTTTCGCCTGCGACAAAGCCGGTGGCGTGGTCGAGCAGGATGCCGCCGCCGATTTGCGCTGCGGGGTGGATGTCCACGGCGAAGACTTCGGAGATGAGGCTTTGCAGGTAGAGCGCGAGGTCGATGCGGCCTTTTTTCCAGAGTTGGTGGCCGAAGCGGTAGCACGTCAGCGCGTGGAAGCCCTTGAAATAGAGAATGGGCGTCAACAAATCGCGGCAGGCCGGGTCGCGTTCCTTGATGGCGAGAATGTCAGACTGGACCTGGAGGATGATGTTGGGATTTTGGAGGAAAAGCTCGTGAAAGACCTCGAGGAGCTGGCTTTCGGGCGTGGCGTGGTAGGCCAGCTTGCGCGACAAGCGATGGCTCAGGGCCTCTTCGAGCGAATCGCGCCGCACAAAGACGTCCTCGATCAAGGGGCCGAGGGCAGGCTCGCGGCGGGCCACGATCTGCGCCTCGCCGCGGATGCGCTCCCAAAAATGGTCGGGTGAACTCATGACAAAGAATAAAGTGTGGCAGGCGCGCAACAAAGTTGCCAGTTCCGAGTTTATAGAAGTTTAGGCCCACGCGGAAAGGCGGCGCGCGCCGACTATAATCTTTCCTTCGCTAAGCTTTTGACAATCGGCGACAATCCTATATATTGAACCGTTAGCAGCCAT
>Ga0265320_10000788_pt1 | contig 24212 bp, 21 predicted proteins | sample 4827metaG_FD_202087 | JGI IMG/M metagenome (GOLD analysis project Ga0265320, IMG submission 202087) | Rhizosphere microbial communities from Carex aquatilis grown in University of Washington, Seatle, WA, United States - 4-8-27 metaG | ecosystem: Host-associated > Plants > Roots > Rhizosphere >...
TCGCGCGCGCCGGGTGACGGGATGTCACCGTCGTCGATCGCGACCAGAACAACCCTGCCCTTGTCGGGCGCCAGCACCACCCGATCTACGACCTGCGATTTGGAAAGGCTCATGATACCGCTAACGTTTTTTATACCACATCTAGTGGCTTAACCAATCCCACTTCTGTTTGAGACCGATATCATTGGGGAAAGTCGGCTGCTGAATTCTAGGATATCGGAGAAACGGATGCAGTTATGCCACCGCAAGGGGCATAACCAATCCCGCGAGTCTTTGAGTGTGCCGTCGTTATAGGAATTCGGTAGAAGGTGCGGCAGCACCTTGGACCAATTATAAGGGCGGATAATTGTGCCACGCCGAGTAAACTTAATACGTAAATTCGGTTGGTGATATCCCGGCTCATTTAGCAGAGCGAAAGCGCTTCAGCGACGGGAGCAGCAGTTGAATGGTATTTATCTCCCATTGGTTCCCAAAGGCAGCTAATGTTGTCATTGAGAGGAAGCTGGAGGGAACGCGAGTTCCCGGTAGTCCCCTGGATTGAGCGTCCCAATCGCTGATAAGACGTAAGCCGAATGCGAGCGGATCTTTCGCCAATCGGTAGTCATCAGAACCAGGATAGCGAGCCGGCGAGTTCCAAGATTCTGCTGATATTGCAGATTCTGGTCGGTAGTTACCATTACTTCGAAACCTTCGGTTTCAGCCGCCCGCAGCAGGTCGCCGTTCTTCATTCCGCCCCATCCGCGTTCGTGAGCAGTTGTGACCTCGTGGCCGCTCAATGCCAGGCGCAATGGCACCGGGGCGCCTTGATCGAAAAGAATTTTCACCCTGGCCGAATCTAAGCTCCGACTAAGCTCCTTTGGGCGTACTCCAGCACCTTATCGACCTGGTCGCGGGTCACACCCGGAAACCAATCAAGAAACTCCTCGACGGTTGCTCCACCCTCGAGATTCTCAAATAGCGCCTTTACGGGCACGCGAGTGCCTTTGAAAAGCCATGCACCGCTGACTTTCCCCTCCAAGCGTTCCACTGCCGAGCAATCTGCCCAGTTAAGCATTCTGGAAATCTGGGAGATGACCTGAACCAGCGCAAGACCATGCACTGTCGTTCGGCTGACCTGCCGTGGACAACGAGTGTGGCTTCGTGTGATTATTCTTGGGGACGCAATATGTCTAAGCGTCGTTCGACGCTCAGAATGGGGACCACATCGGGTTTCCCAGCGATTCGCGCTGCAGGGTAAATGGAGGGAACAATCGGGTCACATTGGAGGTGGGCAGTTCGATCTAAGACGATGGAGGAAAGGCATTAAAGACGGGATCGATTGCAAAGCGAGTTCCCGAAGCTCCGAGAATGCTCCCGCAAAATAGTACTCAGGACCCCGAATCCAATAGAAGCTGAGCTCAGGCCCCGCCTCCGGCCTGTTAAACCCAGAAAGTGAGAAGCCAAGTTTCAGTCATTTTTCATACAGTTTCTTTGGTAAGAACGTGGTAGTAAGAATGTTCCAATGTCGTCCGCAGACGCATCTATTCACAGCTGAATTCGCCCACCTGCATCGCGCGTCGAGCCGGCACGACAGAGGGCATTCGCCCTTGGAGGCAATCGGCCGCAGATGAGATCAGACTGTACTCCATGCCGCCGATGGGCAGATGTTCGTTCTCGAGCTACGGCCTTCGGCCTATCTGGGGGCGGCGCCCCCAGGCCCCCCTGTTTGGAGTTCGTGAGCCCGTTAAACGGCCAATGAAAAGGCGACGATGGGCTGCCCAGACCGCGGTCGGATGTTGAAGAACTCCTCGGCCTCGGCGGGGCTCTTCAGATCCAGGTAGTGCTTGCGGATGATGCTCTCAGAATTTCCGGCCTGGAGGGCGGCCTCGCCCATCGATCGGAACTTGGCGACAAACATGGAGACGAAGATATGCCGCAGAATGTCGTGCGAGAGGTTGAAACGCTTGCGGAACCTGAGCCTGAGGCGCCGGAAGCCTCGGGGCATGATCGGATATCGGTCGAGCGGGTAGGCGGCCAGCCAGGCCGCCAGGTTTGGCTGTATGGCCACGGCCCGTTTCATCCGCACTTTGGAGACCTCGGGCTCGATCAGGATTACCCCGGTGTCGAGCCGCACGTGTTTGGGCTCGAGCTTGGATATTTCGCCCACATAGGGGTCCGGCCGAATTCCAGCGAAGAGGCATAGGGCGATGAAGGGGACGAGCGCGCCCAGGCGCTCGGTTTCCGCCCATTCCATGATTTCGGCGCATTGCGCGGCGGAAAGTGTGGGGGCCGAGCCTCGCCGGTGGCCGACTCCCCGGAAATGGGGGACCTTGTCGATGGGGTTTGCGGCGATCCAGTCCTTGAGGACGCAATGCTTGAAAAATGGACCGACGAGCCCCCGACGGTTGTTGTAGGTTTTCTTGGAGGGCAGGCCGCGCTTGAGGAAAGCCACAAGAGCATTGGGGGTCAGCTGCGACACCGTCTTGCCGCGGAATGCTGACTCAAGGGCCCGCAGTTCCAAGCCGAAGGACCGGGTCTGGCGGTGGGAAAGGTTTCCCTGGCTTTCGTCAGAGGCACGGAGTGCGAGGTAGTCCTTGGTCGCCCCGGCAATCGTGGGGTCGTGGATGGGATCGCTATAGGTGGCCAAGGCAAAGTCGACATAGAAGGCCAGCGAGCGGTCCCGGCCCTCCAAGCGTCGGAACACGGCTTCCGCTTCGCAGGCCTGCTCGGCCGTGAGGCGAGTCATGATGGAGCGCAGTCCGGAGGTGTCCTGCGCTGCCTTGATCTCGAGCGCCGCCTTCTCGCCGGCGGCCTCCTCCTTCGATTTAAAGTTCTTTCGGATCCGGACGCCGTGCAGCCATCCGGACACTCGCCAGGAGATCACTCCGTTTCGATTTTCAAAGCGGCTGACGTCAAACAATCGCTCGTGATTCATGCTTAGGTTGCCACGTCAACTGGCAACCTGGCTTCGGCTAAAACTTAAGTCGCGCGGCGAGCGCGGTTAAGATGGGGCGGCCAACGGGACTCGAACCCGCGACCCCAAGATCCACAATCTTGTGCTCTAACCAACTGAGCTATGACCGCCGTAAATCTGAGGAACGTGGACTTTCCCGTCCGCGGAAACGGCTGTCAACCCGTTTCCCGGTTGAGTCCAATCTGAGTGTGCGTAGGCTGCTGCGGTGCCCTCGCAGCGCCTTCGCCTATTAACGTTCAACATCGCACACGGGCGGGGGCTGACCCCGATACAGGGGCTCACGTCGTCCCGCAAGCTGCGCGTGAACCTGAGGCGGATCGCGGGTCTCCTCGGCGAGCTTCGCGCCGACCTGGTGGCGCTGCAGGAGGTCGACGAATGCTCCGTCTGGGCCGGAAGCTTCGACCACCTGGACTATCTCCGGGCGCACGCGGGGTTTCCACATGCCGCCTACGGCATAAACAACAGGCGGTCGGGCCTGGTCAGCCTGAGCTACGGAAACGCGATCCTCTCGCGCTTCCCGATCGTGGAGACGGAGACGATCGTGTTCGGGAAGCGACGGCTGGGGGAAAAGGGATTCCTGTTCGCCGAGATCGACGTCGGGGGCAGGGTGGTCCCGATCGTGAACCTGCACCTGCACTTCGGCTCGAGGCGGAAAAGGCTCCTGCAGCTCGACCAGCTCGTCCACTGGATCAGGCGGAAGGAGAGGGAGAGGGGCGGCGCGTGGGCCGTGCCTCCGATCGTCTGCGGCGACTTCAACGTGCCCGACACGGACGACGACGCGACCGCGGCGCTCCTCAGCCACCTGAACGACTATGGGGACTACAGCCTGCACCCCCGCATGGGCCGAACATTCCCGTCGCCGCTCCCGCGCCGCGCCCTCGACTTCGTCTTCGTCCCGCCGGGGTGCAGGGCCGTCCGAAGCGAGGTCGTGCGCTCCTTCCTGTCGGACCACCGGCCCGTGCTGGTGGAGTTTTCAGTGGCGTGACCGGACGAAATCCTTTTGAAACAACCTTCCATGTCGCGGATCAAAGATGCCTTCGCCCGAGCCGGCTCGCAGAACCGGGCGGCCTTCGTCTCGTACCTTTGTGCGGGCGATCCCGACTTTGACACGTCGCTGGCCGCGTGCCGGGCCGTGGCGGCCGCGGGAAGCGACATCCTCGAGCTCGGGGTTCCGTTCTCGGACCCGCTGGCCGACGGGCTGACGAACCAGCTCGCCGCGCAGCGGGCGCTCGAGTCGGGGATGACCGCGGCGCGCGTGTTCGAGCTCGTCCGGAGGATCCGGGAGTCGAGCGACGTGCCGATCGTCTTCTACACCTACTACAACCTCGTGTTCTCGAACGGCGTCGAGAACTACGTCAGGCAGGCGCGCGCCGCGGGCGTCGACGGCCTGCTGATCCTCGACCTTCCCCCGGAGGAGGCCCAGGAGGCGGCCTCCGCGTGCGGCAGGAGCGGCGTCGACACGGTCTGCATCGTTGCCCCGACAACCCCGGACTCGAGGCTCCCGAGGATAGCTGCGGCCGCGACGGGCTTCATCTACTACGTGTCCCGCGAGGGCGTCACGGGGGTCCGCGACCAGCTGGCGGGCGGCATTGCCGAGGCGGTTGCGCGGATCCGGGCCCATTCGAGGCTCCCCGTGGCGGTGGGCTTCGGGATCTCGACCCGGGCGCAGGTGGCCCAGGTGGCGGCGATCGCGGACGGGGTCGTCGTCGGGAGCGCCCTTGTCAACGTTGTGCGGGACGGCCTCGCGGCCCGCAAGGGGATCGGGCCCGCACTGGCCGCGAGGGTGTCGGACCTCGCCGCGGGGACAAGGCGATCATGACCCGCGTCCTTGTCATCGACGACGACCGGCTCCAGTACCGGCTGCTCCAGGAGCATTTCAAGAACTTCCGACGGGGCTCGTACGAGCTCGACTGGTCCGAGACCTACGAGGACGGCCTGGCGCGGCTGCTGACGGGGGCCTACGCGGTGTGCCTCCTCGACTACCGCCTTGGCGAAAGGGACGGGCTCCAGCTGATCCAGGAGGCCGCGGGGAGCGGGTGCCGCACGCCGATCGTCTTCCTCACCGCCGAGTCGTCGGAGAACATCGACATCCAGGCGATGGAGGCGGGCGCACTCGACTACCTTGTGAAGGGCGAGATCTCGCCGCATGCCCTGGAGCGGTCGCTCCGCTACGCCCTGAAGCTCGGCGACACGCTGGAGGCGCTCCGCCGCCTCGCCACGAGGGACGAATTGACGGGCCTGCTCAACCGCAGGGAGTACGAGAGGATCCTCGCCGAGGAGGAGGAGCGCTCCGTGCGCTTCGGCAACCCGCTTGCGCTCGTGATCGTCGACCTCGACCGCTTCAAGTCGATCAACGACCTGCACGGCCACCCTGCGGGGGACGCGGTCCTCAAGGAGGCCGCGCACCGGATCGCCGGCGCCATCCGCACGGTCGACCGCGCCGCGCGCATCGGCGGCGAGGAGTTCGCGCTGATACTCGTGCAGACTGACCGGGCCGCGGCGCTCGAGGTCGCGCGCCGGGCGATCGCCGCGGTGGCCACGGAGCCGATCGCGGCGGGCGGGGGGCTCATGCTGACCGTCACGGCGAGCGCCGGCGTGGCCGAGCTTCCCTCGGACGCCCGCACCGCCGGCGAACTGTTCGCCTCGGCCGACAGGGCGCTCTATGCCGCGAAGGAGGGCGGGCGCAACAGGACGAGTCCGGCGTGGGAGATGCGAGGGGCGTCGTGAGCGCGCGGGGAGGGCTTCCCCGGGAGCTGCACGTTCTCACGGGGTGCACCGCGGTCGGCAAGACCGAGTGGGCGCTGCGCTGGGCGGAGGCCAACTCGGCCGAGATCATCTCCTGCGATTCGCTCCTCTTCTACAGGGGCATGGACATAGGGACGGCCAAGCCGACGCCTTCCGAGCGCGCCCGGGTGCGCCACCACCTGATCGACATCCGGGAGGTTTCGGAGCCCATGAGCGCGGCGGCCTACGCGCCGATGGCCCGGGCGGCCGCAGAGGAGATCCTCTCGAGGGGCCGCGCGGTCCTCGTGGTCGGCGGGAGCGGGTTCTACCTCAGGTCGTTCTTCGCCCCGGTGGCGGACGGCCTCGAGGTCCCGAAGGAGGTCCGCGCGAGGGTCGCCGCGGCGCTGGAGTCGGAGGGGCTGCCCGCCCTGGTCTCGGAGCTGGCGCGCCTCAACCCCGGCGGGCTCGGGGCGCTCGACACCGCGAACCCCCGCCGCGTCGCGAGCGCCCTCGGCCGCTGCCTCGCTTCGGGCCGGACCCTAGCGGAGCTCGCGGCCGACTTCGTCCGCGCCGTCCCCGCGTTCGAGGGCTGGCGGGTCCGGCTTGCGCGCCTGGAGCGGGCCGATCCCGACCTTCAGGCGCGGATCGCCAGCCGGATCGGCTCCATGATCGGCCGGGGCCTGGTGGACGAGGTCGCGCGCCTTCTGGAGGCGGGCCTGCGCTCGAACCCGAGCGCGTCGCGGGCCATAGGCTACCGCGAGACGATTGACGTGCTGGAGGGCCGTGCGCCCGCCGCGGGCCTCGCCGCCGCGGTCGCGAAGGACACGCGGGCGCTCGTGAAGAAGCAGCGGACTTGGTTCCGCACCCAGCTGCCGCCCCACGCCGTGCACGACGCGGCCCTGCTGCGCGACGAAGCGGGCCTGTTCCTAGGGTGAGGGCCGGCGCCTCTGGTAGACGTCCCTGTAGTAGACCAGCGTGTCGCCGACCAGGTCGACGACGCCGCTTTCAGCCGTCGTGATGCAGAGCAGCCCGTCGTGGCGGCCGATCCGGTAGGTGTCCTTCGAGTCGTTGATCGGCCCCTTCGCGCCGACCTCGTAGAAGCGCACCTGCCCGGAGGAATCGAGCTCGATCACCCGGTCGCCCGTCTTCGCGCCGGTCGCATAGGTCCCGGCGAGGGTCGCCTCCTTGGCCTTGATCTCGTCGGCGTCCGTGAGGAGCTTGACCTCCACCTTCTTGTTCACGCTCTCAACGTAGAAGACGGAGTAGAGGATGTAGCCGTTCAGGATGAGGCCGAGCGTCAGCATCGCGAAGGCGATGCCGCGGTGGGGCGCGGTCGGGGCCGGCAGCTCGGCAACCTGCGCGAACGGCGGAACCGTCTCGACGCGGTCGAGCCTCTGGAGGATCCCGGCCACGGTCATCTCGACGGCGGGGGCCGCGTGGTCCCAGACGTCGTAGACCTGGAGCCGGCCGCGGCTCGTGCGGACGATGAGCTTCGCGCCGCGGCCCGCCACGATCACGTGGGGGTCGAACTCCTCATTGTCGGCGGGGTCTATCTCCACGAACGCGTCCAAAAGCGCCGTGAGCTCGGCCGACGTGAGGTCGCCGCGGTCCTTGGCCTCCGTGGCCGTGCTTGTCCTCCGCGCGTCCGGTCCGAGATGGGATGTCGTGACTAGGTACATTTAGTGCTCCAACACAAACACCGGGTAGTTGCGGTATCCGAGGAAAAAATTGCCCGTGGCGAGGTTGTTGTCGTCCAGCTTCTGGTCGATGTCGGAGAGCTGGTTGAAGTCGGACGACACCGGGTTGTCCGTGGTCGAGGCTATGATGATGACCGCCGAGTAGCGGCCGCCCCCCTGCGGGCTCTGCGTGGCAAACTGGTAGTTGCCCCCGATGGGCGTCTTGCGGGACCAGTTCGTCGAGCTCAGGTAGCCCTCCATGCCCGCGGGGAACACGCCGGGGGGCGAGCCGCCCGGCGGCCAGTCGCCGTGCTCCTGGGCGTAGGACTGGAAGGCGCCGGAGTACACCCGCAGGTCGTTCATCACGGCGCTCGAGCGCGCGTTCAGCGCGTTCTTCTTGAGCGCCGGCACCGAGGCCGCGGCCAGGATCCCGATGATCAGAACGACGACCGACAGCTCAACCAGGCTGAATCCGGCCCGGCGGCCTGGTCCGTCATTCAGGAAGGTTGATTCGGTAAAGCTGCAGCGAACCGCCCTCGAGGAAGCGCAGGTTCGCGATCGCCAAGAGCAGATTGACCTTCGCCTGCAACTCACTGACGCGGGCGGTTTCAAGAGTGTTCTGAGATTGCAGCACCAAGTAGCTCGTGGCAAGACCGGCGTCAAACTGGGCCTTCGTGAGCTCGTACGCCTTGGCCGCGAACCGGGTGTTCTCCGCGGACGAGCGCACGCTCTCCACGCTCGCCTGCACCCCCCGCACGGCGGCGCGCACGTTCACCATCAGGTTCTGGTCGGCCTGGTCGTAGGCGACCTCATGGCTGCGGACCTGCGAGAGCGCCTGGTGGTAGAGCGCCCGGTTGGCGTGCATTCCCCACGGGACGCTCAGCGTCACGCCCGCGGTCCAGTTGTACCCGTTCCATGCGCCGGTGACCGACTGGTTGGCCGTCGCCGCGTAGGAGCTGTATCCCGCTCCCCCGTTGACGTCCAGCTGGGGCAGCGTGTTGCGCTTGGCCTTGAGCGCGCTCAGCTTGAACTGGTCGATCGTCGCCTGGGCGACGGCCAGGTCGGGCCCGTTCTCCCGCGCGACCTTGTAGGAGCGGTCGAAGGAGACGTCGGGCTCGCCGACGTCCGGGAACTCGATCGCGCCGACGGCCGACTTGAACTCGCGGTCGCCCAGAAGCTTCAGGAGGCTGTCCTCGCTGTTCTGGACGGCCTGCTTGTCGAGGATCAGGAGGTTCTGGGCGGAGGCGACCCCCGACTTTGCGTTCATGACGTCGAGGTCGGTCTGCGTCCCGGTCTGGCGCCGGATCGTGTTCTCGTCGAGGAGCTGCTGGGCCTGCTTCAGCTGCTCCTCCTGGACCTTGTACTGCTCGCGCTGGTAGAGCAGGTTGTAGTAGGTCGTCTCGACGTTCAGGATCATCGTCAGGACCGTGCTCTTGAAGGTCAGGTTGGATATCTTCACCCCGAGCCTGGCGCTCTCCAGCGCGGCCCGGTTGTAGTCGGTCCCCGCCCCCTGCAGGAGCGGCTGCGCCACCGAGATCGACACGGAGCTCGCGTACGAGGGGTTGAGCGACCCATAGCTCGGGTTGATGTCGGTCTTGAAGAGGCTGTAGTCCGCCGAGAGCGTGCCGCCCGTGACCAGCGTGTCGTTCACCGACAGCGTGGACGAGTCGTAGGCGCTGTAGGGGACCGTGAAGACGGTCTGGGTCGTCGCGTTTTGCGCCACCTGCCTGCTGGCCTTGAACCCCAAGACGGGCTCAAACGCCGCCTTCTGCACCTCGACCGAGTCGACGGCCTCGTAGACGTTGAAGTGCTGGATCCGGACCGTGAAGTTGCGGCCCAGGGCCAGGCCGACGCAGTTCTGCAGCGTCACCGGCCCCGACAGGTCGATGGGCGGCTCCGTCTGCCCAAAGGCCGCCTGCGGGGCGGGGCTCTCCTCGGCCAGGCCGGGCAAAGCGGGTAGGATGCAAAGCAGGGCGAGGCCCGCGCGAACGATGGGTCTGGGCATGGGTGAGGGGGGATGCGGCGTCTGCATATGATTGAACACGGCTATGCGCCACAAAGTTACTCTTTTTCGACATGCGGCGCGCCGGAACGCCGGGACGGTCGAAAGCCGCGGTTGAGCGGCGGCCGCCGCGAGCGCCTATTTCGCGTTCCTGTCGGTGCGCTTGAGCTCGGCGTCGACGACCTCGCGCATGATCGACGTCGCATCGGTCCGGGCGAAGTTCTCAGCGATCTGCGCCTTGACCTGTGAATAGAGGGGATTGGACTCGCCCGTGACGGGCTCCTTCTTGTCCGCGGCGTACACGAGGACTCCCTTGTCGGCCGTGGCCTCCATGTCGGAGACCGCGCCCTTCCCCAGCCGATCGATGATGCCGTACACGGTCTGGTCCAGGTCCTTCGGCTGGTCGCGGAGCTTGAACGGGGGATACGCCTTTACGGTCACCTTGGTGGAACCCGCGGCCTCCGCCGCGGCCTTGTCGAACGGCTCGCCGGCCTTGAGGCGGCGCTCAATCCCGGTCTTCAGGGTCCTCCCGAATTCGACGAAGCGGATGCGCTTCTGGTTGTCGGTCGCGTCCGCGACGACCCGGTCCCGAATCTCGGCCAGGGTGGGCTGGTGCGAGGGGAGAAGGTCCTTCCAGATGAGGACCACCGCCCCCGCGGGGCTTGGGATCCCCTCGGAGTAGAAGCGGTCGGAATTCAGCTCGAAGGCGGCGGTCGCGATCTCGCGGGACCCGCCAAACTCGGCCGGGCCGGCCTCGCTCGTGAAGGGCGCCAGGCCCTCCGCCTTGAGGTTGCGCCCCGCAAGGAAGGGCTGGAGGGAGGCGCGGGTGACCTTGCCCTCGTACAGGGCGTACGCGAGGTCCGAGGCCGCCTTGACCGCCTTGCCCCTGGCGGTCTCCGCGACAAGGGCCTGGCGCACCTGGGGCTGCGCCGCGGCGAAGTCGGCCGAGGGGTCAGATTTCACGGCGGGGGCCTTCGCGCCGGCGCCCTTCGGGAACTTCGAGGGATTGGCGTCGTAGTACGCGCGCACCTCGGCGTCGGTGGGGGCGATCCCGACCAGGAAGTTGTCCTCCGGGAACCGGACGCAGTCCACCACGGCGCGCGGGGCGACCGTGTACCGGAATGAATTGTCCGCCAAGAATTTGGTGATCTCGGCCTCCGTCAGGGTAATGTCCGGGGCGTAGGCCGCGTAGTCGGTCGTGGCCGTTGAGATGGTCCAGGTCGTGTCGCCCTTGACGAGGAGGTCCTTGACGTCTCCCGGCATGACGTAGCCCGGGCCGGCCAGCAGGTGCTGGAGCTTGATCATGCGCACGTCGTCCGCGATCACCCGCGCGATGTCGGCCTCGGTGACCGAGGCGCTCGCCTTCAGCGAGTTCCTGAAGGCGTTGTAGTGGCTCACGTCAAACTGGCCGTCGGGCCCGGCGAAGATGCGCAGGGTCTTTATGAAGCCCGTGATGTCCTCCGCGGAGGGGCTCGGCATGTGCAGCTCGTCCGCCATGTGCCGGGCGGCGACCCGCTGGAACATGTAGTACTGAAGCTGCTCGGCGCTCACGTCCGACCCGTACTGGAGCTCGGCGCTCAGGCGGGTGTCGCCCATCAGGGCCCGGGACTCGTCCTGCGAGAGGAGGTTGTGGCCGAAGAAGTCCCGGCCGGTCGCGGAGCGCTCGGCGCGCCCGATGCCCGGGGTCGATCCAATGGTGAAGACGAACGGTATCACCATGCCGATCAACAGGACGGCGAATATGAGGCGGAAGTGGTGCTGGAAGGTGCGCTGGATCCAGGAAATCATTTGGGTAAAAGGGCCCCAAGGCTAGGCCGGCGCCCTGGCCTGGCAACGCTTTATTTGGACGGAGGCTCCAGCCTGAGGAGCTCCTCCACGCTCTTCGCGAAGAACGCCTCGCGGCCCACGCGCCTCATCTCGGCGCCGAACTCCGCGACGACCGGGTCGGCGCCCTCGACGGCGTCCCCGGCCGGGTCGACCCCGAGGCTGTCCGCCGCCGCCTTGAACTCGAACAGGTTTATCCGGTCGAGCGGCCGGGTGGGCTGGTAGAGGACCTCCGTGGAACGGGATCCGGGCGCCGGCGGCACGGCCATGACGTAGCCCGAGCCGACGATGCGGTTCAGGCACTCGTTCACGACCTGGGCGGGAAGCCGGACGGCGCTCGACAGCTCCGACACCGAGATGGGCGGCTGGCGCGCGTAAAAGCGGCGGCAGACGGTCATCAGCACGCGCAGGGAGAGGCGCTCGCGGTTCGCCGCGCTCAGGCTGCCCCAGGCGAGGCGGGCGTTGCGCAGGTGGACGTTCTGGACCGCATAGCTGATCTGGCCCCCCACCAGCACGAAGAGCCAGAAGACGAAGAGCCCGAACATCAGCACGGGGATGATCCCGAGCGGCCCGAACAGGCTGCGGGTCAGGAGCACGCGCTTCAGGTACAGGAACTGGAGGAAATTATTGGCCGTCAGGAGCACGGCGACCGCGAGGGCCCCCCACAGGGCCGCCCGCCAGCGCACCCTCGTGTTGGGGATCGCGCGGTAGAACACCGCCAGGACCCCCACCAGGATGACGAACGAGATCGACGGCAGCGACCAGCGCAGCAGGCGCTCGATCTCGGCGCCGAAGGGCAGCCTGCCGCCGAAGACGTTCGCGAAGGCCCCCGCCCCGAGGAGCGCGGTCGCCGCGAACAGGAGCACGCCGCCGAGGGTCAGCACGGTCCAGTAGAGGACGACCCGCATGAAGAGCGTGCGGCCGCGGCGCACGCCCCAGATCTCGTTGAACGAGTCCTCGATGGACTTGAAAAGGAGCAGGACGATCAGGACGAGGAGCACGGCCCCCACGATTCCGGCCGTCTCGGAGTGGGCCCCCCTGATGAACCCGTTGATCATATCGACAAGCTCGGGGTTGACGGGGACCTTTCCACCGTTCTCCAGGCCCTCGTACTGGTCGAGCTGCGGGGCGACGAAGGTGATGAGCCGGTTGAGCGCGTCGACGGCCAGGTTCGGGTTGCGCCCGCCGAAGAGCGAGGACGCCACCAGCATCGCGATGGCGATCAGGGGCCCGAGGCCCAGCATGGAGCTGAAGCTCAGGTCCGCGGCCCGGCTGAGCGTCTTGGTCTCGCTGAAGGTGGTCGCCGTCGTCGAGACGACCCGCAGGAGCGCGTAGAACCGGCCCTTAAGGGAATGGTCGTTCAGGTGGGACGACTGCCAGATGTCCTTTTTCCAAAGGAGGGCCAGCCTTGCCCCGGTGCCCGTGAAAGGCATTCGCGTGGTCAGACCGACAGCATGAAGTACGCGACTCCCGCCGACCCCAGGACGCCGAGGGCCGAGACGACGAGGACGGGAAGCATGTCCACGAATATCGTGGTGAAATAGAGGCCCACCGACGCCCCGGCCACGGCGAGAACCGGCATGGGCGTTCCCTGCGCGAAGTACACGAAGCCGAAGAGCCCGAGCCCGACGGCGGCCCTGAACCGTATGATGGGATAGAGCGACACGACGCCGAGGCCGAGCATCACGGCCATGAACAGGTCGGCCCCCCCTAGGAACACGAGCGGCTGGTCCAGAATCTTGTTCATGTCCATCGCGGCGATCGAGTCCGCGACGGGAAGGACCTCGCCGGCCGCCAGCAGCACGAGGCACGCGACCGCCGACCACATCCCGATCCGCGCCGCGTGGGCCTGCAGGATCTGCGGGTCGGCCTTGTCCTTGGTCTCGGCGGTCTTGCCCTCGGCGCCCGCGAGCATGTCCTCGACCGTGATGGGCGCCAGCGAGTCCCCCTGCTTCTGCGTCGGGATGGCCTCCCGCACCTTCATGCGGAGCTTCCTCTTCTCGGGGAACAGCGCCTCCTTCAGGTTTTCATTGGTGCCGATCACGGCCCAGCTCTCGACCGTCGGGTCGTACCAGAGCGTCTCGGCTGTCACCTGGCCGGTATCCGCCAGGGACACGAGCTGCTCCATGTTGAACGGGCCCCGGGCCTCGTTCTCGGACGCCTCGCGAATGTAGAACTCCTGCGTCGTGGCCATGTCTGGGGCAGGGTGGTTGCGGGGGGCCGCGCCGGCAAGCGCGTTCTGACTACATTCTTTCCAGCGTGCGCAGCCCGAGGAGCCCGAGCCCGGTCTCGAGGACCAGGAGCGTCCGCGCGCAGAGGAGGAGCCGGCGCGCCCGCACGGCCGCCTCGGCCACGATCACCTTGTCGGCGTTGTAGAACGTGCTGAACTCCCCGGCGAGCTCGTAGAGGTAGAGGCACAGGAAGTGGGGGCAGAGGGTCTCCACCGCCAGCCGGAGCGCGTCCGAGAACTTGACCAGCTTGCGCGCGAGCGCGGCCTCGTCGGCGGTCTCGAACACCCCGGCGCCCGACTCGGCGGCGGGGTCGCCGCATTCCAGGCCCTGGCGCCTGAAGATCGAGCGTATCCGGGCGACCGCGTAGAGGAGGTAGGCCGCGGTGTTGCCCTCGAGCGAGATCATCCTGTCCCAGGAGAAGACGTAGTCGCTCGCCCGGTTCTGGGAGAGGTCGGCGTACTGCACCGAGCCGACGCCCACGATCTCGGCGATCCTCCTGCGCTCGTCCTCGGGGAAGTCCGGGCTCTTCTCGCTCACGAGCGCGAAGGCCCGCTCGGCGGCCTCGTCGAGGAGCTCCCTGAGCTTGATGTTGTCGCCCGTGCGCGTCTTGAGCGGCTTGCCGTCCTCACCGAGGACCGTCCCGAAGTCGACGTGCTCGAGCCTGGGCAGCCTGCGCCCGCGCTTCCCGAACCATTTGCGGGCGGTCAGGAAGAGCTGCTCGAAATGGTCCCCCTGGCGCTTGTCGACGACGTAGAGGATGCCGTCCGCGTGGAGATGCTCCGAGCGGTAGAGGATCGTGGCCAGGTCGGTCGTCGCGTAGTTGGCGGCGCCGTCCGACTTGCGCACGATCATCGGCTGGGTCCTGAACCTGGGATGCTCCGGGTGGAACACGACCTGGGCCCCGTCGCTCATGCTGGAGATCGAGTCGGCCGACAGCTCGGCGTACACCCGCTCGACCTTGTCGTTGTAGAAGCTCTCGCCGAGCGTCTGGTCAAAGCGGATGCCGAGCCTGTCGTAGATCCGCTGGAAGGCCGACAGGCTCGCCTCGTTGATCCGCCTCCAGAGGGCCAGGTTCTCAGGGTCGCCGGCCTGCAGCCTGACGAGCTCGGCCCGGGCCTCGTCCATGACCGCCGGGTCGGACTCGGCCGCCGAGCTTCCCAGCTTGTAGAGGCGCTCGAACTCCTCGATCGGGTCCCGCGCGAGCGCGGCCTCGTCCATGTGGCGCTTGCAGGCCCATATCAGCTTGCCGTACTGGGTGCCCCAGTCGCCGATGTGGTTGTCGCGCACCACCCGCGCCCCGGTGAACGCTAGGAGGCGCGAGATGGCCTCCCCGATGACCGCCGAGCGCAGGTGGCCCACGTGCATCTGCTTGGCCGTGTTCGGGGAGCTGAAGTCGACGACCCAGGTCTCGCCCCGGTGGGCGGCGGAGGCCCCCTTGGCAAGGTCCCCCGCGCAGCGGTGGCCCTGGAGCCACGCCAGGAGGGTCTGCGGCCTGGTCCTGAAGTTGATGAAGCCTGGACCCGCAACGGACACCTCGAAAGCTCCGCGGATGTCGTCCCCCAGGGCGGCCACGAGGGCCTCGGCGATCGGGCGGGGCGGCTTTCCCGCCCTCTTGGCGGCCGCCAGGACCCCGTTGGCCTGGAAATCCCCGTGCCGCGGGTCGGAGGTGCGCACCCCGGGCTCGAAGGACCCGGCCTCGACCCCGGCCGCCGCCGCAGCGGCCTTCAGGGCCCTTTCCAGCTCGCCGATCAAATCGAATGCCAGGTGCATCCGGCCACTCCACCACCCAGCGGGCGGCTTGCGCAAGCGCTTAGTCCATGGGTCGTTTTGGCTCGACATTTCCAGGGATGCTGGTTTGCTCGTACGCTTTCCCCGCCCCGGGGCATGTCCTCTCCCGCCCTTCACATCCATGACGAGCAAACGCACCATTCCAGCACGACGCTTCATCAAGCCGACGTTTAACTTCTTGATTGAGAAGAAGAGAGACGGCGGAGAGTTCACGCAGGAGGAGATCCGTTACATCATCGACAGCACGCTCGACGGGGAGATGCCCCTCCACCAGCTGGCCGCCCTAGCCATGGCCATCTACTTCTCCGGGATGTCGGCGCAGGAGACGGCGGACCTCACGGAGGAGATGATGCTATCTGGCGAGGTGATAGACCTTTCCCACATCGCCAAGCCCAAGATCGACAAGTACTCGACGGGCGGGGTGGGCGACAAGACGTCGCTCGTGCTGGTGCCGCTCGCCATGGCCTCCGGCGTCGTCGTCCCGATGATGTGCGGGGTCGAGCACGACTACGTGATCAACACCTTGGAGAAGCTCGCGGCCATCCCGGGGTTCAAGGGGCACCTCACGAACGAGCACTTTGCGCTCCAGCTCTCGAAGATCGGAGGGGCGATCATAGCCCAGAACGAGGACCTGGCCCCCGCCGACGCCAAGCTCTACGAGCTGCGCAAGGACACGGGCACGATCCCGAGCCTTCCCCTGATCACGGGCAGCGTCCTCTCGAAGAAGCTCGCCGAGGGGGCCGAGGGCCTCGTGATCGACGTCAAGTGGGGCAACGGCTCCTTCATCAAGGATTTGGAGCAGGCCAAGCAGCTCGCCCGCTCGATGACCCGCGTGGGCCGCTCGATGAAGCGCCGCTGCGTCGCGCTCGTGACCGACATGAACCAGCCGCTCGGGGACTCCGTCGGCACCGCGCTCGAGGTGAAGGAGGCGATCCAGCTGCTCAGGGGCCAGGGGCCGGAGGACGTGAAGGAGCTGGTCCTCAAGCTCGGCATGGAGATCGTCCGGCTCGCCGGCGTGGCGGGCTCGACGCTTTCGGCGAAGCAGACCGTCCAGCGCCACCTGACCGACGGGTCGGCCCTCGAGAAGTTCAAGGAGCTCGTCAAGGCCCAGGGGGGCGACACGAGCTACATCGACCATCCCGAGAAGTTCCCGCAGGCGCGCCACATCCGGAAGCTGCCCGCCCCCAAGCGCGGCTACGTCCACACCATCAACGCGGCGATGATCGCCCGCGGCGTGCACCTGCTCGGAGCCGGCAAGGAGAGCCAGCACGACAAGATCGACCACTCGGTCGGCGTGTCGGAGATCAAGAAGGTTGGCACGCAGGTGAAGCAGGGCGAGCCGCTCATGATGATCCACTACAACGACGAGGCGAAGCTCGAGCAGGCCCTGGAGTACTTCAAGAACGCCTACCGCCTCGCCCCGAAGCGGCCGACCCCGCCGCCGGCCATCGTCGAGCGGGTTGCCTAGAGCGGCCGGAGACCGTGGCTGAAGTCGACCGCTCGTCCTGGCCGCGGCCCTGGGCGCAGCTCAAGTACGTCACGTTCCAGCCGGCGATATTCCCGCGGCTGCTGGGCCGCGTCTCCCCCGACGCGAGGCCGGGCGACTGGGTGTCCGTCTTCGACAAGAACGGCGAGCCCCTGGGGGCCGGCCTCTTCAACCCGCGCGCGAAGATTCCCCTGCGCGTCGTGGCGCACGGGCCGCTGCCGATCGGCGAGGACTACTTCGCCGGCGCGCTCCGCAGGGCCGTCGCGCTCCGCCGCGAGCTCTTCAGGCTCGACCTGGAGTCCGACGCCTACCGGCTGGTCAATTCCGACGGCGACGGCCTGAGCGGCCTGACGATCGACCGCTACGGGGACGTCCTCCTGTGCGAGGTGTTCAGCCTTGGGATCGCGCAGCGGCTTCCCGGGTGGCTGCCGCTCCTGCACGAGCTGGCGGGCACCAAGTTCGCAAGGGTCCAGGTGGACCACGACCTGGGAAGCCTCGAGGGCATCAAGCCCTCCACCTTCAAGGAGACGAACGCCGCGGCGCCGCGCGCGGTGAAGATCCGCGAGAACGGCGTCCGCTACGAGGTCGACTTCGCCGAGGGGCACAAGACCGGGTTCTTCTGCGACCAGCGCGAGAACCGCCGCAGGATCGCCCAGTTCTCGAGGGGGGCGCGGGTGCTCGACCTGTGCTGCTACACGGGGGGATTCTCGCTCTGCGCCAAGGTCCTCGGCGGGGCGGGGGACGTGACGAGCGTCGACCTGGACGAGGCGGCGATAGCCCAGGCCAGGCGCAACGCGAACCTGAACCAGGTGCGCCTCAGCTTCGTCCACGCCGACGCGTTCGCCTACGCCAGGCAGATGTACCAGAACAAGGAGTCGTGGGACCTCGTCGTCCTAGACCCGCCGAAGTTCATCTTCACGAGGGACGCGCATGGCAACTGGGAGGGCCGCCAGAAATACGAGGACCTGAACCAGCTGTCGATCGGCCTGGTGAAGCCGGGCGGCCTCTTTGTCACCTGCTCGTGCTCGGGGCTCCTGAGCCTGGAGGACTTTGAGCAGCACGTCATAAAGGCCGCGCACAGGCTCAGCCGCCGGCTGCAGTTCCTCGACCGGACGGGACCCGGGCCGGACCACCCGGTGTTCTCAAACTGCCTGGAGAGCAGGTACCTGAAGGTGCTCTGGGCCAGGGTGCTCTGAAGGTCCCGGGGAGGGGCCCGCCGCTCAGGCGCGCCCCAGGTAGGATCCGTCGGCCGTGCTGACCCGCACCAGCTCGCCTTCCTTGACGAAAAGGGGCACCTGGATCACGAGGCCGGTCTCGAGCTTCGCGGGCTTCTGCACGTTGCTCGTCGTGTCGCCCCGGATCCCGTCCGCGGACTCGACGACCTTCAGGGTGACCGCCGACGGCAGCTCCACCGTCAGGGGCTTGTCGTTGACGAACAGCACGTCCACCTTGCCGCCCGCCGTCAGGTAGTGCTTCACGTCGCCGAGCGTCTCGGCGGTGAGATCTATCTGGTCGAAGGTGGAGGGGTCGATGAACGCGAAGGAGTCGCGGTCCGCGTAGCTGAATTCAAGCGTGCGGCGGTCCGTGGGGAGCACCTCGATCGTGTCCGTCGAGGCGAACCGCTGGTCGAGTGCCTTCCCATAGCGCAGGTTGCGCATCTTGACCTGGACGAACGCGCGCAGGTTTCCCGGCGTGCGGTGCTGGGTTTCCATGACGAGGTGCGGCTCGCCGTTATGTTTGATTACCTGACCTTTGCGTATGTCGTTGGCTGCGGGCATGGCGGCTTGGCTGATCGGGATGGGCGTTATCGTGGGCTGGAAGGATGAGTCCTAAGCACGCGGTGCGCCCTGTCAAGGCCGGGCCCGCCGACGCTCCGCGCTTGCGCTGTCAGGCACGTCTTGCCGACACTCTCCCCAAGCCAAATGAAACAACGGACCCTGTCGCGCCCGGTCACCATCAAGGGCAACGCGTTGCACACCGGCGAGGCCGTGACCCTCACCCTGAAGCCGGCGCCGGCGAACCACGGGGTCGTCTTCAAGCGCGTGGACCTGAGCGGCTCGCCCGAGGTCCAGCCGCGCGTGGACCACATCACCGACCTGGTCCGGGCGACGACGATCCAGACCGGCCACGTGAAGATCCACACGGTCGAGCACGTCCTGAGCGCGCTCAGCGGCTGCGGGGTGGACAACGTGCTGGTCGAGATGAACGCGTCCGAGCCGCCCATCATGGACGGGTCGGCGCGCCCGTACGCGAACCTGATCGTCGAGGGCGAGCCCGTGGAGCAGGACAGGGACCGGGAGTACTACGTGCTCGACGCCCCTGTCTCCGTGACAAAGGGGAACTCCTCGATTATCGCCATTCCGCACGACGGGCTGAAGATCTCGTGCACGTCGGCCGACGACCGCGGGATCCACACGCAGCACCTCTCCCTCTCCATCGACCCCGACACCTACGTCTCCCAGATCGCGCCGGCGCGCACGTTCACGATCTACGAGGACATCGAGGAGCTCCTGAAGCTCGGCAAGATCCGGGGGGGCTCCCTCGACTCGGCCATCGTCCTCAAGGGCGACAAGGTGCTTTCCAAGGAGCCGCTGCGCTTCAAGGACGAGTTCGTCCGGCACAAGATCCTGGACATCATCGGGGACATCTCGCTCCTCGGCATGCCCCTGAAGGCGCACATCGTCGCGACGCGCCCGGGCCACGCGCTGAACGCGGAGCTGACGAAGGCGCTCTTCGAGCGGATGCAGGAGCGCAGGAAGGGGGGCGTGAGGCGCAAGGGCGCGCTCAGGCCGACGCCGGCCGCGGACGTCGAGGCGCTCGACATACGCAGCATCCTCGACATCCTGCCGCACCGCTATCCGTTCGTCATGATCGACCGCGTGGTCGAGATCAAGGGGGCCGACGAGCTCGTCGCCATAAAGAACGTCACGTTCAACGAGCCCTACTTCAACGGGCACTTCCCCGGGAACCCGGTGATGCCGGGCGTGCTGCAGCTCGAGGCGATGGCCCAGGCGGCCGGGGTCCTCATCGTGCGCTGGAACAACTGGGTCCCGAAGCCCGCCTTCTTCATGAGCGCGGACAAGGTCAAGTTTCGCAGGCCCGTGAGGCCCGGCGACCAGCTGCGGATCCACGCGAAGCTCACGAAGATCAGGAGCGGCAAGATCGCGATCGCCGAGGTGAGCTGCTCGGTGGACGGCCAGGTCGTCTCGAGCGCGGAGCTGATGATCACGATCCTCGACGAGGACGCCGCCGAGTGACAGGCGGCTACCTTTTCTTGTAGACGGCCGCGGGGTCGAAGGCGCGCTCGGCCGAGAACTGGAGCTTCAGGGACTGCGGGGCGTCAGGGTCGGCCCCGGGCGAGAGCTTGCGGTAGAAGCAGGACGGGTAGCCGTTGTGGCACGCCCCGGGGCCCGCGTTCTCGACCTTCAGCAGGAGGACGTCCTGGTCGCAGTCGACGAACAGGTCGACGACCCTGAGCACGTTCCCGGACTCCTCGCCCTTCACCCAGAGCTTGCCCCTCGAGCGGCTCCAGTACGTGGCCCTTCGGGTACGGATCGTCTCGGCGAGGGATTCGGCGTTCATGAACGCGAACATGAGCACCTCGCTCGTGGCATGGTCCACGGTGATGCAGGGGATCATTCCGTCCGGGCCGAACTTCGGCTGGAGGAGCGTTCCGAGCTCGACCTCCTGGGTCGTCGTGCGCGGGGGAAACGAGGCGGGTTTGGGCATGGGTTTGGTCCGGTGTCAGTCTGGAGGAAGGTCGCCCAGTTTCCTGAGGTAGTCGAACGTGTAAAGCCCGGTCCCGTGGCCGTCGCTGAACTCGAAGCGGATCGCGTAGTTGCCTATCCACTCCCATCCCACGACGCGGACGCCCGCGAAGTCGGAGCTGCCCCCGCCGCCGTACCGGTTGCCGAACACGTCCTGCTCCCCCTGGTTCGAGGCGCTGGGCGACGCCCTCCGGAGCAGGTCGTGGCGCACGAAGGACTCGGAGCCGTCGACCCACGCGATGGCGATCTCGTCGCCTATGGCCTGTATGTTGACGGGGGGGGTCATGGGGAGTCGCCTGCGTGGGGAGGGCCGGGGAATGTCGCCCCGGGGGGGCGCGACGGCAAACCCGTTCTGGTGCGGGGCCGCAGGGGGGCCCGCGCGTGCGCGCGCACGGCTCCCCCCGCGCGGCGCGCCCAAGCGGCTCTCGCGGGAGCGTTTGCAATTGCCGGGGCGCGGAGGGGATGCTAGCCACTTCCGTCTCATGGGACGCCAATGGCTTCACGCGAAACGCGCGATCGTCAATCTGAAGAAGGGTCAGGTCGTTGGGAAACTGGTCAAGGAGATCACCGTCGCCGCCAAGCTCGGCGGGCCGGATCCCGCGGCCAACGCGCGACTTTTCGCGGCCCTTGAGAAGGCGCGCAAGGCCAGCGTGACCCGCGATGTGATCGAGCGCGCCATCAAGAAGGGCGCCGGCGTGGGGGACGAGAAGCTGGTCATTGAGCACGTGGTCTTCGAGGGCTACGCCCCCCACAAGGTGCCCGTGATCATTGAGGCCTACACGGACAACCACCAGCGGACCGCGGCGGAGATGCGCTTCCTGTTCAAGCGCGGGGTCCTCGGCGTCGCGGGGAGCAACAAGTTCCTCTTCGATCACGTGGGAATCGTCGAGGCCCACCACCCGGATCCGGCGGCCGACCTCGAGGCGGCGGCCATCGAGGCGGGCGCCAACGACTTCGAGACGCTCGGGCACCACCAGAACGACGACATTCCCGAGGGGGTGACGGGCGCCCGGTTCACCACCGACAGGGCGTCCGTGCACGCGGTCTCCACGTGGCTTGCCCAGCACGGCTGGTCGGTCGTCACAAGCGAGCTGGGCTACATCGCCAAGGTCAATCCGGAGCTGGACGAGGCCGCGAGGGCCGACGTGGGCGAGTTCCTTCAGGAAATCGAGGACCACGACGACGTCCAGCGGATCTGGGCCGCAGTGAAATGACACGTTCCGGCAACAATTGCAGTCGCCAACGGTTGACACAGCGGCCCGTTTTCCCGAAATGAAGGCCTTACCCTCCCTGTTGTGAATATCCTTATCGTCGAGGACGAAGCCACTTCGCGCGAAATGCTGCTTAGCATCCTCAAGGCAGAGGGGGACCACCGCATTTTGACCGCATCGGACGGCGACGAGGCCCTGAAGCTGATGGAGGACCCGCGCCACCCGTTCGACGTCGTGTTCCTCGACCTGCAGCTGCCGTCGATCTCCGGTCTCGACCTGCTCGAGAGGGTGAGGGCGACGCCCGCGTGCCGCTACGTGAGGGTCATCATCTGCACGACCTCCACGGACAGCGCCACCGTCGTGCGCGCCGCGCGCCTCGGCGTGCGCCACTACATGGTCAAGCCGCCCGACCGGATCCGCGTCATCGAGCAGATCAACATCATCAAGGCCGAGATCGCGGGCCTGCAGAAGATCGAGAAGCCCGACGAGGCGGCCGGCCGCCTGGGGATCGACCTGCCGGTGTACAAGGCGCGGGTCTCGGCGACCCTGGAGAGCATGGAGAAATGGCTCACCCAGGCCAAGGCCGGGGCCCAGTCGGACGACCGCCAGCAGCTGGCGCTCGATTCGGGGCAGATGAAGACCAAGGCGCTCGACCTGGGGCTGCGCGAGGTCGGCCGGCGGTTCTCAACGCTCGAGACAAGGCTGTCGATCGAGCCGAACGGGGCCGTGCCGGAATCCAGGGCCATAGAGATCGCTTTCATCATGAGCCACCTTCACGGCGAGCTGAACCGGGTGCGGTCGGTCCTGAAGATAATAGCCCCCGACAAGCCGCAGCCGTGACGCCCCCCCGGGGCGTCAGGGCGCAAGCGCGGGCGCGCGCTTCCAGAGCCCGACCCGGCGCCCGTCCTCGTTCTGGTAGGTGAGGATGTCGCACCAGACGTACTCCGGAGAGACCGCCTTGTTGATCTTTTCCCAGAGCTCGGGCGTGTCGCCCTGCCGGTACCAAAGGACGTAGTCGATCCCCTGGGCGACGAGCCATTTCCCGGCGTCCGGGATCCCCCCGGCGTAGAACAGCATCAGGCGGTCGTGGCGCCTGCGCACGTCCTCCCGGTTCTCGCGCCACAGGAGCTCGTGGCCCCACCAGCCGAGCCACATCCGCTGCCCGGCGAAGAGGGGAATGACCGCCGAGTTCGTGAAGCCGCCCTTCTCGTCGGGCCTCTCGATCACGACGCCGGGCTTCTCGACCTTCAGCCGGCCGAGCATGAGCCGCGGGAACTCGTCCCGGGTGAGGTAGAAGGTCCCCTCTATCTTTCCCATCGAATCCTTCGGCCCGTACCACATCGGCTTCCAAAGGTCGTAGGCGTAGAAGCAGGGGTAGAGGCAGAAGAAGAAGCCCGCGACCCTGACCCAGCGCCGGCGCGCCTGCTCCATGACGAACGGAGCCAGCGTCATCAGGGTGCCCGCCATCACCCATGGCCACCACTTGAGCGTCGTGTTGAACCGGTCGTAGTGCCCGGAGTACTCGTCGTCCACGTAGAAGAACTCCGTGAAGAGAAGGAGCGCGAGCCAGAGCAGGGCCAGCCGCCGGCCCTGGGGGCTGCCCGACGCGAAGCCCAGGAAGATGAAGGCGATCGTGGGAAGGAAGAAAAGGAGGAACAGCAGCGGGGGCGTGTGCTCGATCCAGGGGACCAGCCGCACCGCGGTGTCGTAGCCCGAGGCGGCGGACGTGAAGGCGGAAAGGTAGACCCAGGCGGCGAGCCAGATGACCGCGGCCCCGGCGGCGACGGCGGGAACCAGGCGGCGCCAGTCGCGCCAGTTCACCCCGATCCACATGACGATCGCGAGGCCCTGGAGCGGCAGGACCCATGTGTTCGCGAGGAGGGTCCACGTGAGCGTGCTTCCCGCGATGAGCGCATAGCGGTCCTGCCGGGTCCGCGTCCAGAGGAGCATCCCCATCGCGCAGAGCCCGAGCAGGTAGTAGCCCGACAGGGGGGCGTGGTAGTCGCCGAGGAAGACCACGTAGGAATAGATCTCCCCGGGAAGCTCCATCACGAACGTGTTGGTCTCCGGCTCGGGCACCGTGTACTTGTTGTTGTAGGCCTTGAGGAACGGCCCGAGCGGGGGCTTGTCCATCTGCGCGCTCCCGATGAAGCGCATGTTGGTCCACGGCGTGACGTCCTTGTCCGTGTAGTGGTCGATGATGGTCATCCCCGTCCCGCCTATGACGAAGCACGCGATGACCGCGGCCCGGGTCCACGCCCTGCGCGCCACCATGAACACGGCCCCGGCGAACGCCGTTCCCCCCAGCGCGATCAGCAGGCAGTATCCGATGTTGTACGCCGCGCCCGTGGGGATCAGCAGGATCCTGCCCATGAGCGCCGCGCCGTAGTGCTGGAAGCTGTAGTACTGGGTGGAGAGGTAGGGGCTGAACCAGGCGTCGGGCACCGGAATCGTCGCGCCCGTGTAGTAGCTGCAGATGTACGAGAAGTCCGCGATCTTCTCGGACGAGCCGTCGATGTCGGGATAGATGAAGCGCCACGACATCGCGTA
>Ga0265320_10000789_pt1 | contig 24116 bp, 15 predicted proteins | sample 4827metaG_FD_202087 | JGI IMG/M metagenome (GOLD analysis project Ga0265320, IMG submission 202087) | Rhizosphere microbial communities from Carex aquatilis grown in University of Washington, Seatle, WA, United States - 4-8-27 metaG | ecosystem: Host-associated > Plants > Roots > Rhizosphere >...
CCGGCGCTGGCGTCCTTTCGGAGACCTCGAGCGACACGATGACGAGGGGCGCGCGCTTCGGCGTCTTGAACACGAACGCGAGATAGAGCCCCGGCGGCGGGGGCGCGCTCTCGCCCGGCGTGAATTCGATGCGAATCCTCGTCGCGTCGAGAAGCTGCGGCGCGATCGCGTAGTCGTGGGGTTGCTCGCCGCCGAACGACGCGAGCGGCGTCCCTTGGAGCGTCTCGGTGACGTCGAGCGCGGGAACCGTAGCCACGGTCGAGAGCGGCCACTCGTCGTCGTGCGCCCAGGTAAGGTGGACCCACGTCGGACCGGACGGCCCGCGCGGCGGCTCCGACAGCAGGCCGCGCACGAATCGAAACTGCGCTTCGACGCTCTTCGCGACGGTGGTCGTGTAGTCGGAAAATCCGAGAGAGCCGCTTTGGAGCTTCGTCCAGGCGTCGTTCCAGAGGTTGCCTTGCTCGTCGAGCGCCGCGCCGAACGTGCTGATCGCTCGCAGCATGAAGTCGTAGCCGGGGAAGCCTCCGTTCACGGGCGGTTCGGCGTGAGACGGTCCGGATGTGTCGGTTCCTCGAGATGGCATGGGTTTCAACTCCTCGGCCGTGAAGCGCGCGGTTCGTCGAGCACGCGCCGGACGCCCTGGTAGGCGAGCTGGCGCAGGAACAAGCTCGTGAGCGACGGTGCCAGCAGGTTCATGAACATCGTGAATCGCGGCGGGCTCGCCGCCTGCTCCGTGTAGCGGAGCTTCTTTTCCGATCGGATGAGTAGAGTTCCGCCGTCCTTGGGCTCCCACGTCGCGAGGAAAAGGCCCTCGTCGACGTCGAGGCCGCCGGGTTCCCAGGTGGCGAGAAACCGCGCCTTGATGCAGTGATGGAGCGAGTAGCGATAGCCGATCCGGTTCGACGAAGACTCGAACTTCGTGATCTGGAGAATGTTCTCGGCGCCGCCCTCGACCTCTTCGCCCCACTGCCAGACGACGTATTCGCGCAGTTGAAACTCCGAGGGTGCTCGGGGCACGCCGTTTACGTTGAGCTCGAGCTTCGACGCCGGCGTCCACGCTCCGCGTTGCCACGTGCCCTGGTCGCTGGCCTTGAACAGATCGGGGCCGAAGAAGCGCCATTGTCGCGGGTCCGCCGATTGAAAGACGCGCTCGGCCTGTGGGCGCCGAACGCCCGTGAACTGAACGCGCTCGCTCGCCGTGGTGATCCACGTGGCGTCGTCGAATTGGATGTTCGACAAGTGCTCCGTCGCGACCGGCGACTCGTTCGTGCGCCTCGCTTCGCCGCGAAAGCGTCGAGCTACGTGTGCCGGTGGCGTCGCCCGTTGACGCGCGTGCTCGAGCTCGTACGCGACGCAGCATGTGCAGATCGCGCGGCGTTCTTCCGTTGCCCGTGCGGTCAGCTCGTCGAAACACGCGCGGTGCTCGCCCGAGAGCGCGCGCACCCGTCCGCGATGATTCCCAGTGGGCCGCTCGATCTCCGCTGTCGCGCAGCGCCGAACCCAGAGATCGGCGTTCGTCGACTGCGCGCGTCGCAACGTCGAGACGACGCGGCCCTCGGGCATCGGCGCAAATCGGTCGAGGGCTGGCGGGATGTACACCGGGTGGCGGAGCTTCTCACGCCGCCATGACGAGAAATGCGCACCGAGCAGTGCCGCGCGCATGGGACCCGAGGCACCCTCCGCCATTGCCCGAGCGTCCCGAGTCGCCCCCATTTGCTACCGATAATCGTACTTCGTGCGGCCCATTTCGGACAAGGCTCAGTCGCGACTCGCCACGCGACGGCGCCCGAGGCGTCGATGTAGGCCCGGAGGGGCCAACACGGAAACACGCGTCATTCTAGGGCGTTACCGCCGTCTGTTCGCGTTCTCAACGGGCGCAGAGATGGGCTCGGCTTACTGGGGGAGCACGCGATAGACGAGGTACTGCGAGCCCGAGACGACCGCGGAGAGACCCGAACGGCGCCGAAACGCCGTCTCGTGCTCGCGAACGTCGCGCATGTTCGTGTACACGACGAAGATCTCGCGTGGCTCGCGCGTCGCGGCGTCGCTCAGCCGTTCGAGGACGCTCCCGAGCGTCGCTTCGTCGAACGGATTGAAGAAGAAGCACACGAGCGGGCCCGACGGGGGAACGAACATCGTGGCGTCGGCACACTCGGAGCGAACGGAGAGGCAGCGCTGCGACTCGCTCCGATACGCTTCGACGTTTCGAACCGCGATCTCGTGGAGGGGCCGCGCGAACTCGACGCCGACGACGTCGCGGAAGGGGTAGTCGGACGCGAGCAAAAGCGCTTTTCCTTTGCCCGAGCCGTAGTCGACGAAGGTGAATCGACTCAAATCGACGCGGAGCTCGCCGAGCGCCGCGCGGAACACGTGAGTCCAGACCGGGCGATAGCGTCCATGGCCGCGCTCGACGTCGTCGCCGACGATGCCCACCTCGCCGAGCGCCACCTCACCCGCGGTGTCGGTGCCGAACCGGCGATCGAAGTCGGCGTCGATGCGCTGCTGCCGCGGTAACTCCGCCGCCCAACGGCGCACTCGCGGATGGAAGCGCCAGTAGAGCGCGTCGGTGACGACGCGCCCCACTTCCGCCGTCCCGCCCTCTCTCCACGCCGACACGCATGCGCGTGCCGCGTCCGTTGCGCGTGAGAAAAGACGAGCCGTGCCGAGCACGGACGATTAAGCCGCCGTCGCGGATACGGCGGTACGCGACGCAGTCTTCTTCTGCGTGGCTTCGCGAGCCAAGTGACGTGCCACCGCGGGCGCCGCAAACTCCGCCCCCGCGACGAACCGCAACAGAGGCCCGAAGCTGAACGCCGCCGATGCGCCCACGAAGAACAGCCCGGGGACCGAGCTCTCGAAATTGATCGAAAGCTTCGGCGAGCTCTCGATCCGGCGGATGCGCCCCGCGAGCGAGCGGTCGAGGAACGGAATTACGCCGAGGTCCGGCTCATAGCCTGTCCCGGCGACGAGATGATCGACGATGTGCTCGCGATCCTTGCCGCTCTTCTGGTCGCGGAGCCGAAGGGCCAGGCGTCCATCGCGCGGCGTCGCCGACAGAATTTCGGTAAAGGGCGTCTGGATCGGGTTCGCCGCGAGGAACCGCTTGTGAATCCACCACGCACCCCACGGGCCGTATAGCTTCCGCGTCAACTCGACGCGCTTCGCGTCGGGCAGGAAGTAAAACCCCTGCGGCACGCGCTGAAGAAAGAACCCCATGCGGCTCGGGCCGAGGACCGACATCGGATAGAGAACACGGTGCCGCAGCTTTCGGCTCGGCGGCGGAGGCGACGCGAACGAAACTGGGCCCGTCCGGGTCATGATCTCGGGGCGACCGCCGGCCTCGTACGTCATCACGGCAGCTTCGATGGCGGACTGACCCGCGCCGAGCACGACGACGTCCTTGCCGCGGAACTTCTCGTGGTCGCGATGATCCGACGTGTGCGTCACGAGCTCCTTCGGCAGGTGCTTCAGCACTTCCGGCAAGCGAGCGAAGTACGCGAGGCCGGTCGCCATGACGACGCGCCGCGCGCGGAGCTTCTCGCCCGTTGCCAGGCCGATCTCGAAGTTCAAGGCCGGCTGCGACAGGTGCGTCACCTCTACTTGTTCGAGGTGGGGCACGAGCTGCTCCTGCGCCCAGAGTCCGTACGCCGAGAACAACTCCATGGAGAGCGGCTCGGCGTGCGACAGGTTCCGGGCGCGGCAGTAGTCGATGAGACTGTAGCCGCGGCGGGGCGAGTAGATGCTCGTCGCAAAGTCGAGCGACTTGAGCTTCATGCCCTTCGGCATGGACCGCCATGTCTGCATCGGCGGGCCAAAAATTCGATGCTCCACTCCGAGCTCGCTGAGCTGCGCGGAGATCGAAAGTCCATACGGTCCAGCCCCAATTACTGCAACGTCGGTTGTCTCTGTCATTGCGCCATCGACGCTACCGGAAGGCCATTCCCTCGGCAAGGGGGCCTCTCGATTTGACTATGCGCCTCGCTGTGTGGCCCGAGGATGGTCGGACGTACGACGTCAATTTCAATGACCCTTCACGGCGTTTCCGTTTCCCGAGGCGAGCCGTGCTGTAACCTCTGCGTCCATGCGACTCGGCTGGAAGAGCGGAAGCGTGCTCGCGGCTTCAGCCGTCGCGTTCGTCTCGGCGGTCGTTTTGCGCCGAGATCACGGGGTACTTCGCTTCGGTTACAACGAACATCGGCTCGAACCGGCCGAGTATGCCGCGCTCGCAGCCCGCCCCGGTTGGACCGCTCGCACGCTCGTGACCTCGGACGGCGTGCACCTGCGCGGACTCGCGCGACGTTCCTCGACGGCCAATGCACCCTGGGTCCTGTTCTTCACCGGCAACGACGCTCACCCGCTCGAGGTGGGACAGCGCTTCCTGGACGCCGTCTGCGCGCCGGGAGATTGGGGCGGCGCCGTATGGGCGTATCGCGGCTTCGACGGGAGCGAAGGAACACCGAGCCCTGAATGGTTGATGGACGACGCAGGTCGTCAGTACGACGACCTCGTCGCCGGCGAGCACGTCGATCCACGCCGGCTCCACGTCGTCGCCTTCTCGCTCGGGACGGCGATGGCCGCAGGCGTCGCAGCTCGCTCGACGAGCTCGCCTCTGGCGTCGCTCACGTTGCTCTCCCCGACGACCGAGCTCGACATGATGCCGAGCCGCTGGTCGTTCCCTCAGCGATTCGAGACGACCAAGTACCTCGCCGCCCTCGCCGGACCCGTGCTCGTCGTTCATGGCGCAAGAGACGACGTGCTTCCGGTGGAGGGCGGACGGCAAATCGCCCACGTGCTCGGTCCGCGCGCAACGTACGTCGAGGAGCCGACCTTGAAGCACCTCGACGTGCCGACTTCTGCCGACGTGATCGAACGCGTGCGGGCGTTCATCGCGGCGCACTGAGACGCTCCAGTGCGCCTTCGGCGCGCGTTAGGCGCCATCGTCACGCCGTTGTCGCGCTCGTTACACGATCGTCGCATTCGAGACGAATCGGGCCGAGTACGGTGTCGCGCTCATTCGGCCTTGACCCTCAATCGACGAAAATTCTTGAGTCACGGCGCGACGCTGGGGAGCGCGTGGATCGCTTCGCCTGCCCTCGGGCTCCTCTTACCCGCTTGCAGAGGCGGCTCGAGTTCCGAGACGGTCGCGACGGCGGCGCCGCGCGCGTCGTCGAGCGCGCGCTTGATCCCGACGAAAGGGCCCTTGTGCGGCCCACCTGCGTCGTCGGCGCCGGCGTCCGAGGCCCAGCCTCCGCGCGCACCCCTTCATCCGAACGCGCTTTCGCGCTTCGTCGATCCGCTGCCGATCCCCGCGGTGCTCGCGCCGGACGGGACGCGACCCGATCCACTCGACCCGAGCGCCGAGCTCCCGTTCTATCGCGTGACGATGCGTGAGGCGTCGGTGAAGGTCCACCGCGACCTCCCGCCGACTTCGATGTGGACATACGGTGGCACCGTGCCGGGTCCGACGCTCGAGACACGCCGCGGTCGTCCGCTCCTGGTCGAGTGGGTGAACGATCTGCCGGACAAGCACTTCTTGCCGATCGATCATTCGCTGTGCGGCGCGGACGCGGCTCGGCCCGAGTCACGCACCGTCGTTCACGTCCACGGCGCGAAAGCCCCGCCGGAGAGCGACGGCTATCCCGAGGACTGGTACACACCCGGGCACTCGGCGGTCTACAGGTACCCGAACGAGCAGGACGCGACGATGCTCTGGTACCACGACCACACGATGGGGATCGAGCGGCTGAATCAATACGCCGGTCTCTTCGGCGTTTTTTTCATTCGCGACGACGTCGAGGACGCGCTGTCGCTGCCCAAAAAGGAAGAAGAGGTGCCGCTCGTCATCACCGACCGGCTCTTCGACGCGCGTGCGCAGCTCGTCTATCCGACCAGCGGCATGGCCGATTCTCCTTGGGTCGCAGAGGTGTATGGCGACGCGCTTCTCGTCAACGGAACGCTCTTTCCGTATCTCGACGTCGAGCCGCGCCGTTACCGCTTCCGCGTCCTCAACGCTTCGAACTCGCGCTTCTACTATTTGTCCCTGTCGAACGCGCAGCGGTTTCATCAGATCGGCACCGACCAAGGGCTTCTTCCCGCTCCCGCGGAGCTCGAGACGTTCACGCTGTCTCCTGCCGAACGCGCCGATCTCGTCGTCGATTTTTCGGCCCTGGCGGGCCAGACGATCACCTTGAAGAGCCAGGCGCTCGAGCTGATGCAGTTTCGCGTCCGCAAGGAGCCGGCGAAAAAATCCACGCCCCTCCCGGCAAAGCTCCGGTCGGTGCCGAAGCTCGCCGAGTCTTCCGCCGTAAAGACCCGTCTGCTCACCCTGAACGAGTATCAGGAGCCGAACACGAATCGAATGCTCATGCTCCTGAACGCGACACGATTTCGCGAGCCGGTGACCGAGCGACCGCTCCTCGATTCGGTCGAGATCTGGACGCTCGTGAATCTCACCGAGGACACGCACCCGATCCACCTCCACCTCGTGCGTTTTCAGATCCTCGATCGGCAGCAATTCGACGCGGACGAATACCTCCGGACCGGCACGTTCAACCTGCTCGGAAAGCCCGTCCCTCCACCGCCGAACGAAGCGGGATGGAAGGATACGGTCCGCGCAGACCCCGAGCTCGCGACGCGCATCATCGTCAAATTCGAGGGGTTCCCCGGTCGCTACGTTTGGCACTGCCATCTCCTCGAGCACTCGGCGAACGAGATGATGCGTCCGTTCGAAGTCGTTCGCGCCTAGCAGGTGTCGAACGCCGACCGCCTTCGAGAACCGCGCGCGCGATGGGACTACGTGCGCCGGCGTGTCGGGGCGGTCGCCCGTCGCGAGGGCGGCACGATGCCGTCGAGGACGCGCACGAGCGCCGGTCCCACCGACTCGAGCTCGGCGTGGTGCGATTCGCGGAGGCGTGAAAGCAAACGCTCGCCGATCGCCGTGAGCTCGACGATGATTTCGCGACGATCGACGACGCTCTTTCTGCGACGGATCCAACCATGGGACACCATGCGATCGAGGAGTCCGACGACGGTGTGATGCTTGAGCTGCAACCGCTCCGCCAGAGCGCCGACGACCGGTCGCTCCTCGCTCGGAAGCCCCTTCAACGCGATGAGCAGCTGATGTTGCTGCGGTTCGATCCCTGCCGCGCGCGCGACGTGCTCGGTGAACGTCGAATACCTGCGGAGCTGGTGACGAAACTCGGCGAGAGCGCGGTAGTCGATGGGCGCAGCTAACCGGGTTCGCGGTTCGTTCGGCCGGGCGATGCGGGCGCGCGACATATCGCGTCACGACCTATTCGTGGCGACGGGGTTCGGGTTCGGAAGCGAGATTTCCATCGGGTCACGATACGCTTGCACAAGAGACAGCCGTCTTCTATGGTGCCGCTCGCCGATCTACATCGAGTCACCGAAGTGCCCGAACGAGCCGGCGAGGAGTCGTCTTCAATGAGCCATTTTTCGCGATTTTCTTCGTTCTTGATTGCCGCGACGCTCGGGGTTCCGGCCCTCGCCGCTGCGGCGCCAGTCACCCCCGTTTCACCCGCGACGGCACCCCCTGTTGCGCCCGTCGCGCCGGCCGCGCCTCCCGCGGCGGCAGCACCCGGAACCCCTCCGACGACTCCGGCACCCCTCCCCGACGCGCCGCCACCGTCCGCTTCTCCCGTCGCTCCACAGCCGGCGCCGGCGCCGATCGAGCAACCGAGCGCCCCGGCGTCGCCCGCGACCGCCGACGCCCGGATTCAGGAGCTCGAACAAAAGGTCAGCGCGCTCGAGCAGCACGTCGCGGCCGAAAATTCGGAGAACGCGGAGCTCATTCCCGGCGACGCGACGGCGACACCCGGCGTCGACGTCGCGTACGCCAACGACGGCGTGTCCATTCGTTCGAACGACGGAAGATTCGTGTTCCGGCTTCGCCCGATCCTGCAGACCGACGGCCGCTTCTTCGTCGACGGCGGGACCAACCAGTTTCTCCTGCGCCGCGTTCGCCCTTACCTCGAAGGAACGGCTTTCAGCTTCTTCGACTGGCGAATCATGCCGGATTTTGCCGGCACTCCGACCATCTACGACGCCTACGGCAACGTGCGGCTCATCAAGGAAGTGCAGCTTCAGTTCGGAAAATACAAGGCGCCGGTCGGGCTCGAGCGGCTCGCGAGCGACACTGATTTGCCGTTCGTCGAACGCGGCCTACCGAGTGACTTGGTTCCCGATCGCGACGTCGGCGTGATGCTGCACGGCGACCTCGTCGACGGCGCGCTCACGTACGCCCTCGGCATTTTCAACGGCACCGACGACGGCATCCAGAGCGACACGGACAACAACGACAAGAAGGACGTCGACGGCCGCATCTTCGCCCTGCCCTTCAAACCGACGACGCTCGGTTTCTTGAAGAACTTCGGACTCGGCGTTTCAGCGACCAGCGGCAAGCACGCCGGCGCGCAGCCCGCGTACAAGACGATGGGGCAAAATACGTTCTTCAGTTACTCGTCCTCTGCCGTGAGCGAGGGGATCCATCGGCGCATCGTGCCGCAGGCGTACTACTACGTCGGCCCGCTCGGAATTCTCGCCGAGTACGCGATCTCGTCGCAGGGCATGACCGCTGGCGCCACGACGGCGCGAGTGACCGATCGCGCCTTTCAGATCCTCGGCTCGGTGTTTCTCACCGGCGAAACCAATTCGTACGGAACGGTGACCCCGAAGCACCAGCTCGACCCGGCCCACGGCGGATTCGGCGCGGTACAGCTGGTCGCGCGGTACGGCGAGCTCCACATCGACAAGGACGCTTTCACGAAGCTCGCCGATCCGACGAAGAGCGCGATCCAGGCGCGCGAGTGGGCCGTCGGTGCCAACTGGCACCTCGCTCGCAACGTGAAGCTCATGGCCGACTACGAGCACACGAATTTCATCGCCGGCGCGAAGAACGAGGGCAACCGGACGCACGAAGCGGTGTTCCTGACCCGGTTTCAGGTCGCGTACTGAGTCGCGCTCCTCGGATGGGGGATGCGGAACTACTGAGGCAAATGACGACGTCCCCTCCATTCGCGCGGGGCGCGAATTTGGAGGGGACCGCGCGCCGGACGACGGCGCTTGCGACGAGCGCGTGACCGAAAGGCCGCGCGCTTTCGCGATTGGGGCGACGGCGAAGCGGCGCCGGCGGCCGCCGCGCGAGGGGTGGCAGCGGCTCGAACTTCGACAAGGGGCCTCCATTCGGCGGAAAAGCGCCGTAATGTCGCGGCGTTCATGGCCCCCGTCGATCGTCGCTCCTTCTTGCGCTCCGCCGTCGCCCTCGCTTCGACCACGTCGCTGGTCGGATTGCTCGACGACGCACGAGCGGCCGTTTCGTCGCTTCAATTCGGCCCCCCGCACCCGTTCACGTTCGATGCGCTCGCGGCGCGAGCCCAGGCCATGGCGGCCAAGCCGTACGTCGTACCGTACCGGCCACGCCCGGACGTCGTCGGGCGCATCGACTACGAGGCGCACGGGAAGATCCGGTTCAAGCCGGACCTCGCGCTCTTTTCGCAAAACGGTGCGGGGTACCCGGTCACATTTTTTCATCTCGGGCAGTTCTTCCGGACGTCGGTGAAAATGTTCTCGGTCGCCGCCGGGCAAGCGCGAGAAATCCTGTATTCGCCGGACTACTTCGACATGCCGGCGAACTCGATCGCCCGACAATTGCCGAGCAATTCCGGGTTCGCGGGATTTCGTTTACAAGAGTCGAAGCGACGGCGCGATTGGCGCACGCAGGATTGGCTCGCGTTCCTCGGCGCGTCGTACTTTCGCGCGATCGGTGCGCTCGAACAATACGGCCTCTCGGCGCGCGGCATCGTGGTCGACACCACCGCGCCGACGCCGGAGGAGTTTCCGGAATTTCTCGAGTATTACATCGAGCCGGCGCCGAGCGATGCGGACCCGGTCGTGGTCTCGGCGTTGCTCGACGGACCGAGCATCTCCGGCGCGTATCGATTCGCGTGCCACCGCACCACGGGCGTCGTCATGGAGGTGACTGCCGCGCTCTTCGTTCGCAAGACGATTTCGCAGCTCGGCATCGCACCGCTCACGTCGATGTTCTGGTACTCGGAATACGACCGCGGCTATCGCTCGGACTGGCGCCCCGAAGTGCACGATTCGGACGGCCTCGCGATGTGGACCGGAAGCGGCGAACGGATCTGGCGGCCGTTGAACGACCCTTCGCGAACGGTGACGTCGAGCTTCCTCGACACGAATCCGAAGGGGTTCGGGCTCCTGCAGCGCGATCGCTACTTCGAGCATTACCTCGACGGCGTGAACTACGACCTCCGTCCGAGCCTCTGGGTCGAACCGCTCGGCGACTTCGGTGCGGGCAGCGTCACGCTCGTCGAAATTCCGACCGACGACGAGATCCACGACAACGTGGTGGCGTTCTGGGTGCCGAAGACACCCGCCACCGCCGGCACGTCGTATCGCTTCAACTATCGACTTCACTGGGTCGCGGACGAGCCGTACCCGGCGGGCAATCTGGCCAGCGTGGTTGCCACACGCTTCGGGCGCGGCGGGGAACCCGGCAAGCCGCGTCCGAAGGACGTCACGCGTTTCGTCGTGGAGTTCGCCGGAAAGCCGCTCGAAGGGATCCGGAGCGACGAGAAGCTCGTCGCGGTCGTCACCGCGTCGCGCGGAGACGTCTCGCTGGTCACCTGCGAGGCGATCCCCCACGGAACCCGCTGGCGCGCTCAGTTCGACCTGACGTTGCACGACGCCGCGCCCACCGAGCTCCGCGCGTACCTCCGCATGGGGGCGCAAACCTTGACCGAGACCTGGCTGTACCAATTCGAACCGCGCAGTACGCCGAGCTGACGGAAATCGGTCATTTCCCGGCGCCGCTTCGCACAGCCGCTCGAAACCCGCGCCGGCCGGAGAGACGAACGTCGCGCCGCGCGGGCGTCGATCCTGTACGAAACTCGGCCGCAATCCGTGCGCGGGCTTCCGAGCAACGTGAGCGTGCGCGAGGAGGGCGATGCTGCTACCCGAAACGAGCTTTGGTGGGGCGCGTGGAGCGTCGGATCGCGTCGAAGGAGTCGTCATGAGCACTTCAGATTCGTTGCCGTCTGGGGCGAGCTTTCTGTGGGATCCGCCGTCCGAAAAGACGGTGATGGCGCCGGAGCGCTTCACCGAGGAGCAGCGCGAGATCGCCAGCGCAGCGCGGAAATTTTCGGACAACGAGATCGTGCCGCGCATCGCGCAGATCGAGTCGAAAAAATCCGGTCTCGTTCCGGAGCTGTTGCGGAAGGCCGGCGAGCTCGGGCTCCTCATGGTCGATATTCCGAGCGACTACGGCGGACTCGGCCTCGACAAAACGACGAGCATGCTCATCGCGGAGGCATTCGCGGTGGTCGGCTCGTTCGCGGTGTCGCTCGGCGCGCACACCGGAATCGGCACGATGCCGATCCTCTACTTCGGGACGCCGGAACAAAAGGCGAAGTATCTCCCCGACCTCGCCACGGGACAGAAATTGGCGGCGTACGCCCTCACCGAGGCCTCGTCGGGGTCGGACGCGCTCGCAGCCAAGACGCGCGCCGATCTCTCGAAAGACGGCACGCACTATGTCCTGAACGGCACGAAGCAGTTCATCACCAACGCCGCCTTCGCCGACGTGTTCACGGTGTTCGCGCAGATCGGCGGCGACAAATTTTCGGCGTTCATCGTCGACCGCACGTCGCCCGGCCTGACCATCGGACCCGAGGAGCACAAGCTCGGCATCCGCGGCTCGTCGACGTGTGCGCTCACGTTCGAAGACGTCAAGGTGCCGAAGGAGAATCTACTCGGCGAGATCGGAAAAGGTCACAAGATTGCGTTCAACATCCTGAACGTCGGGCGCATCAAGCTCGGAGTCGGCACGATCGGCGCCGCGAAGCATGCCCTCGACGTGGCTGCGCGCTACGCGAAGGAACGTCAGCAATTCGGAAAGCCGATCGGCGCGTTCGGCCTGGTCGCGGAAAAGCTCGCGGAGATGGCCATCGGCATTTTCGTCGGAGAGAGCATGGGTTACCGCACGACGGGGCTCATCGACGACCGCTTCGAGGCGTCGGCCGACGAGGACGGTCACGTCGCGGCGATCGAGGAATTCGCCGTCGAGGCGTCGATCATCAAGGTATTCGGCTCCGAGGTGCTCGACTATTGCGCGGACGAGTGCGTGCAGATCCACGGCGGCTACGGGTTCGTCGAAGAGTTCGAACCCGAGCGGCTGCTCCGCGATTCGCGCATCAACCGGATCTTCGAGGGCACCAACGAGATCAACCGCTTGATCGTGCCGGCCACGATCTTGAAGCGGGCGATGAAGGGGCAAGTACCGCTCATCGCGCACGCCGCCGAGATCCGCGAGTCGCTCGCCGCCGGCAAGGTACCGAACCCCGGTACCGGCGAATTCGGCACCGCGACTCAGGTCGCCGAATTCTGCAAATGGATCGCGACGTACGTGCTCGCCGTGGCGGCCGAGACCTATCACGTGAACATCGCCGACGAGCAGGAGATCCTCGGCGAGCTGTCGAACATCATCACCCAGGTGTACGCGCTCGACTCGGTGGTCCGGCGCGTGAAGCAGATCGTCGCCGGGACGAACGAGCAGAACAAGGCCGTCGCCCGCGATCTGCTCACCGCGTTCGCTCCGCCCGCCTACAGCTTCTGCGTCCACACCGCGCGTCACGTACTCATGGACGTGTGCGACGCGGAGAGCCTCCCGAAACACCTCGCCGCGATCGGCCAGATGCGCATCGATTGGCCAACCAAGGTGATCGCTGCCAAGCGGCGGATCGCGAGAGCGACGCTGGAGGCCGGAGGGTATCCGATTCACCGGCTCGCTTGAGCGCCGAGCCATTCCGTCGTGGCGTGCTGAATCGCGTCGGTGTCGGTTTCGACGTCGATGGGAACCGGCCGACCCGACGCTTGTTCGAGGGCGCGGCGGGCGAAGTAGCGAACGAGCGGGTACGGATTGACGAGCTGGAGGGCGATGGCGGCTTCGGCGGCCCTGCCACCGCGTTCGCCGAGCACGGTCGCCGCGGTGGCTTGCTCGTGCGGCTTGCCGTAGGCGAGCGTCGCGAAGAGCGGATTGGCGTCGAGTTTGCCGTAGAGGGCGCGGAGCTTGTCGCGATCATAGTGGTGGCCCCACCAACGCTCCATGGTCGAGACGAGGGTTTCCACCGAGCGATCGGCGTGACAAAGCGCGCACTCGAGGGGTCGGTCGCCTTCGACTCTCGCAGGATCGTTCGGCGAGCCGATCCGGTGATACCGCGTGAGCCGATACGCGAGGCCCATGTTCTTCTTCGGCATGTGACACGAGAGGCAAGCGCTGCCTTCGCCGTCCACGGCGTGATGCGTGTGTTCGTGGAGCGCTTCCGGCGACGAAAATTGACGATGGCAATTGAGACAAGTGCCGTTGCCGGACACGGTGCCGAGCGCATCGAGGCGCGCGCGATCACTGCCGGCGTGCGGGTCGTGACACGTCGGACACGCCATTTGCGTCGCGCACGCGCCGAGAATGAAGTCGCGCGCTTCGCCGGAGTTGATCTGGCTTCCGCCGGGCGAGCCCGCGCGAAGGCCGCCTTCCCAGGTGTACGGGTACTCACTGAAGAGCACGGTGTGGCACTTCACGCACGTGCGATTGATCCACTCGGCGCGAGTCGGCGCGCCCTTCGCCCCGGGCGGGCTCTCGACGCGGAGCACGTCGCTCCGGAGCTCGAATGACGGGTACTTCGACGGATCCTGGACGTGTTCCTTGCTCCCGTTGTGACACGCTTCGCATCCGATCCCGAGCTCGACCAGGTGCCGTTCGCCGAAGTGCTCCCGCGTCTCGACGATGGCGCTCGCGAGAACCGCGTCGAGATCGCCCGTCGGACGCGGAACGCCGAGCACCGCGGTTTCATCGGCTACGGCGCGTGCCAGGCCGTCGCGATCGGCCGGCACGAAACGCCAGGTTCGTACCGCCGGTAGAAATCGCTCGCTCACGGAGCCCTGATACTTCTCTCCATTCGGCAAGAGATCGTCGTAGAGCGACGTGAGTCGCGGGACGGTGTTGTGACAGAAAATGCAGGTCTGTCGCCACACCGCGCCGCCGGCGGTGTGAGGGCGCTCGCGCAGCATCACTGAATAGCCTTTGTAACGCCACGCCGACGCGAACAAGAGCCACGAGACGGGCATGACGTGCTCGCCGCGCGCGCCATCGAGGACGGCGCTGTCGGGGTTCATGTCCGCGACTTTTTCCCCGACGTAGTCTTCGCGATAGTGTCCGCCGATGACCTTGGTCACTCGATACAGCTCGGCGCCGTCCTTTTTCGAATCGACGGCGATGTACCGGCGGCCATCGCGCTCCGTCATGGTGATTGCGTCACCCTTGAAGTGAAACACCTGCCCGTCGAACGGCGCGTGCACCTCGTCGCCGACGGCGCGGCGGGTCATCCGGTGCATCGGCGATTTCATGAATTCAGAATAGAGGGGTGCGTGACACGCCTCGCACGCCGCGGACCCGGCGTAGTCGGCCCGGAGCACGTTGCTCTTCACGAGCTCGGGCAAAGGGGCCGGCGGGGACGACAGCGCCGCGGCACACCCGGCAACCGCCAACGCGACCACGAGCGCGGCGAAGAGCGCACCAGACGGCGCGGCGGTCGTCATTTCCCATTCAGTGGACGAGCGCCCGCTCGCCGTCAAATCGCCGGCGAACGCGCCTCACCGTTCGCGCCCGCGCCGGCGCGTGCCGGCGCCGACGACTCCTTGGTAGAGTCGCCGCGTGGCCGATCGGCAACTCGACTTGTTCGGCGGAGCGGCGCCGGCCGCCGATCCGGATTTCGCCGAAGATCGCGCGCTCGTCGCCCGCGTCCCGGACCACGTGCGGTTCGGCACGTCGTCGTGGACGTTCCCGGGGTGGAGCGGCATCGTGTATCCGCTCGGCACGACGGCGCGCGAGCTCGGCGAACGGGGTCTCGAGCTCTACACGCGCTGCCCGCTCTTTCGTACGGTCGGTATCGATCGCTCGTACTACCGTCCCATCGAACGCGACGACCTTCGTCGCTACGCCGAGCAATTGCCGGGTGGGTTTCCGTGCGTGATGAAGGTGTGGAGCGAGATCACGAGCCGCGTCCATCCGTCCACGCGGAGCCCCAACCCACATTTTCTCGACGCTAGCTTGTTCGAAGACGCAGTGCTCGGCCCGGTCACCGAAGCCTTCGGCGCGCACGCCGGGCCGTTCGTGTTCGAGCTCGCGCCCCTGCGCGACCTGGAGCTCCCCGCGCCGGGCGAATTGCCGGCCGCGCTCGGCAGATTCTTCGAGCGGTTGCCGCGCGGGTTTCGCTACGCGGTGGAGCTCCGCAGCCGCGAGCTCTTCACGCCGGCGTACCTCGCCGTCCTCGCGCGATTCGGGGTCGCACACGTCTTGAATTTCTGGGAGCGCATGCCGGCCCTCGGCGCACAGCTCGCCGCGCCCGGCGTGCTCACCGCGCCCTTCGTCGTGGCTCGCCTTCTGATTCCGCCCGGGGAACGCTACGAGGAGAAGAAAGCCGAGTACGCCCCGTTCGATCGCATCGTCGACCCGCAACCCGGGCTCTACGACGACTTCGTGCGTCTCGTCGAAGCGACGCGGCGCCGCGGCGCGGAACTGTTCGTCATCGTGAACAACAAGGTCGAAGGCTCGAGTCCGCTCACGATCCGCGGTCTCGCGCGTCGCATCACGACACCCCCGTGATGAATCGATTTTTTTCGCCTTACCCAGCAATGGTCGATGGCGCCTCGCGATCGCCGCGTTAGGCTGGCCGCGCAGAGTTCGAGCCGACGTTGGACGGCTCACGAGTCCGGAGAGAAAGCCCATGTCGCAAAGCGCTTCCGTTGTTGGCCCCCGTGGTCCCACCGCCTCGCAGACGCCGGACGCGTCTCCCACCGGGACGAGGCCCGTTTCGCCTGCCGGGGAAACGATCTCGTATAACCCGGCCACGCTCGAAGAAGTGGCGCGCGTGCCGAACACGGAACTGTCGCGCCTGCCGGAGATCTTCGCGCGGGCGCGCGCCGCGCAAGAGAAATGGGCGCAGCTCTCGTACTCGGAGCGAAAGCGGCACGTACTCAAAATGCGCGACTACGTCGTCGATCACGCCGAAGAGCTCGCGACGATCGTGAGCCGCGACAACGGCAAGCTGCGCATGGACGCCCTGACCACCGAGGTGATCCCCGCCGCGCTCGCCGCCGACTGGTACGGCAAGAACGCCGAACGGTCGCTCGCGCCGAAGAAGGTCGGCATGGGGTCACTCTTGTTCTTCAACAAGCGGAACGAGCTCCGGCGCGTGCCGCTCGGCGTGGTCGGCATCATCAGCCCGTGGAACTACCCGCTGTCGATTCCGTTCGGCGAGGTCGTCATGGGATTCATGGCCGGCAACGCCGTCTTGCTCAAGGTCGCGGCAGCGACCATCGCCGTCGGGGAAGCGATCGAGCGCATCGTTGCCGCCGGGGATCTTCCGGACGGCTTGTTCCACCACGTGGTGGGCTCCGGCGGCCGCGTCTCGCAGGCCTTCTTCGACAACGGCGTGAACAAGTTATTTTTCACGGGGTCGGTGCCGACCGGCAAGCAGCTCATGGCCGCCGCGGCCAAGACATTGACGCCGCTCTCTCTCGAGCTCGGCGGCAAAGACCCCATGATCGTGTTGCCCGACGCGGATCTCGAACGGGCCGCCAACGGCGCGGCGTGGGCGGGGTATCAAAATGCCGGTCAGAGCTGCGGCGGAGTCGAACGCGTGTACGTCCACGAGTCCGTTTACGAGCCGTTCGTCGAGCTCCTCGCCAAGAAGACGCGCGCGATGCGGCACGGCCCCGACCACGAAAGTGACGTCGACATGGGCGCAATGACCACCGAGGAACAGCTCAAGACCGTGGAGCGGCAAGTGAACCTCGCGGTGCAAGCCGGCGCGAAGATCGTCGCGCAATCGAGGCTCACCGATTCGACCGCGCGCGGCTATTTCTACCCGGCTACGTTGATGACCGGCGTCGATCACTCGATGGAGCTGATGCGCGAAGAGACGTTCGGCCCGGTGGTGCCGGTGATGAAATTCGCGACGGTCGAGGACGCCATTCGCCTCGCGAACGATTCGACCATGGCGCTGACGTCGTCGATCTGGACCCGTGACGTCGCGCTCGGAAAGCGCCTCGCGTCGCGGCTCGAATCCGGTGTGACGACCATCAACGACCATCTCTACACGCACGGACAGAGCGAGACGCCGTGGGGTGGGTGGAAGGATTCCGGCGTCGGGCGCACGCACTCCGCGCTCGGCCTCGAAGAGATGACTCAGGCGAAGCTCGTGAACTGGGACATCGTGCCGTCGAAGCGCAACATCTGGTGGTACCCGTTCGATCAGCAGACGTACGACGGCATGCTCGCCGCCCTTCGGATGAATTACCCGAAGTCGCTGTTCGGCTGGCTTCGCGACGTCACGACGGTCTCGAAGCTGCTTCTCGGCAAGATGTTCTCGTCCTGGCGCACCGAATGAGCGCGGCGGAGAGCCGCGCTCGCGTCAGGAATCGGTCGCTTGGGTCGAGCCCATGGGCGGCGGCGGCTCCGACTCGCTCTTCCGATACGCCGCGGGGGTGAGCCCGGTCCAGCGCTTGAACGCTCGGTGAAATGACTCGACGTGGGCAAAGCCCGAAAGGAACGCCACTTCGGTGAGCGAGAGCTTCCCGGTGCGCACCGACTCGACGGCGAGCGCGCGGCGTGCGTCATCGAGCAACGCGTCGAAGCTCGTCCGTTCGCGCTCGAGGCGACGGCTCAGGGTGCGGCGACTGATGCGGAGCCCCCGTGCCACGCGTTCGGCGGACGTATCGCCGGAGCGAATGCCCTCGGCGACGAGCCGACGCACGAGCACGGAGAACGAACGCGACGCCGAGAGCTCGCCGAGGAGCGCCTCCACTCGAGAGATGAGGATGGCGTGCAGCGCCGCATCGGCACCGGGCATCGGAGCCTCGACCAACGAGCGGTGAAACGCGAACCCGTTGCACGGCGACGAGAACTTCAGCTCGGCGCCGTTGAAGATCCGTTGGTACTCGCTCGTGTCGCGCGGTGCCGCATAGGGAAACCAGACCTCGAGATCGGGCGCGGGCACGTGTTCGGCGATGTGCAGCTTGTAGAGCGCGCTCATCGCGAAGTCCGCGGCGGCGCGCGGCCAGCCGACTCCGTCTTCCAAGCGCAGGAGCACCTGCCGGCGCCACGGCTCGCACGAGAGCGTGAACGAGTCGGTGAGGAGCTTACTGTACGTCGATGCGACGACGAGCGATTCGCCGAACGTCCGCGACGAACGCACGGCGTAGTCGAACACACCGCCCGAGCCGAGACTCATCGCGCAGCCGAGTCGAAGGCCGAGCTGCTCGTCTCTGAGACGCTCGACGCCGCGCATTAGCATCGAGTGCGATGCCTCCAACGAGACACGCGCGTCTGCATCCGTCTCCCAGAATTCAGGAGGGACGAGATCTCGATATGCAGCTTGAGCTGTTGCGAGTTTGAGAAACGGCTGAACGATCCGCGCTGAACAAGAAATATCCATGGCGCACCCGGTCTATTGTTGAACAATACTCGCGGATACGTTTTGCTCAAAGCACCTCGCTTTTGGGCGTAAAAGTGAAGTGTAGGCCGAACGACTGACGCCGAAAGGTAGCTTTTGACGCCAAACAGCCTAGCTGACTCGGCCAGCGGTTCGTGGCTCGAATTGCGCGGTGTCACACTCGGCAACTCCTCGTGATTTACGCCTTCGGCGAGTTCGAGCTCGATCTCCTGCAGTTCCGACTGCGGCGTCGCGCAGGCGGTAGCGCGGTGGATCTCGACCGGAAGGCGTTCGACACGCTCGTCTTCCTCGTCGAAAATCGCTATCGCGCGGTCACGCGCGCCGAGCTGCTCGAGCGCGTGTGGTCGGGCACGACGGTCGTCGACAGCGTCGTTCCGTCGGCGGTCGTCCGAGTTCGACGCGCGCTCGGTCAGCCGAGCGACGCGCAGGAGCCGATCGAAACGTTGCGCGGGCGTGGGTATCGGTTCGTATCCGAAGTCTCGATCATCGACGACGCGGAGCCTGCGCCTCATGCGTCGACCGGCGCGCCGTCGAACGGAGCGGACGACGCGGGACGTGATCCGGATCCGTTCGTCGGTCGCTCGGAAGCGCTCGATCGGTTGAGCGTCGCGCATCAATCGGCTCGCGCCGGGCGAGGCCGCTTCGTCTTGTGCGTCGGAGAGCCCGGGATCGGCAAGACACGATTGGTTCGGCACTTTCTGCGAACCGCGGTAGAGAGCGACGGGACGTGGACCGCGCGTTGTCAGGAGGGAGAAGAGACGCCGCCGCTCTGGCCCTGGACGCAGCTCCTGCGGTCCGCGTATCGCAGCCTGGCTCCCGGGGAACGCGACGCACTTCCCGGCGGTGTGCTGGAGGATCTTTCGGAGCTCGTCCCCGAGCTCTCTCCGCTCGGCAGAACGACGTCAACCGAGAGCGCCCTCGGCTCGAAGACCGCGCGCATGCGCATGTACGACGCAACGGCGTGGTTCTTCCGTGCGCTCGCCGAGAAACGCCCTCGGATCCTCGTCGTCGAAGACCTGCAATGGGCAGATCCGGCGTCGCTCGAGCTCACCGAGTTCTTCGCGCGTTCGATCGAGGACCTCCGCGTTCTTTTGATAGGAACGATGCGTCTCGAGCCGGCGCCGAATCCGACACGACTCTCTCGCGAGCTCGAACGCGCATCGGCGGAGCCGGCATCGCAGCGGATCGAGCTCGGAACCTTGTCGGAGGCGGACGTCGGCGAGTACGTCAGGTCGGCGCTTCGAACGGCACCCGAGGACGATGTGCAGCGAGCGCTCTATCGACGGTCGGCGGGCAACCCACGCGAACTCCGCGAAGCGGTCCGCGCGCTCGCGTTGACGGACGCGGCCGATCGCGCGGCTCCCCCGACCAGCGTGGCGTCGTTCCCGGGCGGCCTCGGCGATTTTCGGCGGCGACTCGAGGGGTTCTCGCCCGCAATCCGACGCGTGCTGACGGTCGCGAGCGCCTTCGATCGACCCTTTTCGCTGGCCACCGTGGACGAGGTCTCCGACGTTCGCGGCGCGGAGCTCCGCCAGGCGCTCGACGACGCGGAACGCGCCGGGGTCCTTCGTCGCTTGCGCAACGTGACGCGCTGGGAATTCTCTCACGACGTCTTCCGCGACGCGATCTACGCGGAGACCGGCGCCGCGGAGCGATCGCGCGTCCATTTCGAACTGGCCCTCGCGCTCGAGCGACATCGGGCGGCGCTTGGCGTGACCGCGGCCGAGATCGCGATTCACTTTCAGCGTTCGCTCCCCCACGAACACGTCGACCGGGCGGTTTCCTATGCTCGAGAAGCAGCACGCGCAGCGGACCAATCACGGAGCCACGACAGCGCGGCGCGCTTCTACGAGATGGCCCTCGACGCTCTGGCGTTCGATCCCGGCGCCGACCCGCGGCAAGCCGCGGAGCTGTGGCTCGCCTTCGGCCGCGCGCTCGTCGCGAGCGGTCGTCTCGTGGAGGCGCAGCCTCCGCTCGCCCACGCGCGCGAGCTCGGACGCTCGCTCCGCGACCCCGTGCTCCTCGCGCAAGTCGCGCTGGCTCCGCGCCGCATCACGCGGGTCTGGCATCCGAACGAGCCCGGCGCCCTCGACGCGCTTCGCGAGGCGCTCATCGATCTTCCGCCCGGCGAGCGAGATCTTCGCGCGCGCATTCTCGCGAGCATCTCGATGAACGTCACGACCTCCATGGAGGACCGAAAACGAAAGCTCCGTGAAGCGATGGAGCTTTCCCTCGGCTCCGCCGAACGCGACACCATCGTCGCCGTTCAGGTGTCTCGCCTCGGTGTCCTCGAAGGGCCGGAGCACGCCGAGGCGCTCAACGCGACGGCCGACGAGATCATGAGGTTCGCCGAGACGGAAAATATTCCGGAGCTCGGAATCGCGGCACGCACCCAGCGCACCCGCGCGCTCCTCACGCTCGGAAAGCCGCACGCAGCCCTCGCCGAATGCACGGAAATCGAGCGGATCGGCCACGAGACGCATAACCCGGCCACGAGCTGGGGCGTCACCATCGTCAAAGCCGCCATCGCGCTCGCGCAAGGCCGCTTCGACGAGGCCGAACGGAGCTTCCTCGACGGGCTCTCGGCCGGGCAGCGATTTTACGGCGAGCCCGCCGTGATGGTCTTCCTCGGACAAATGTCGGAGCTTGCCGCCGCGCGCGGACAGATCCGCAAACGCGCGCCGGCCGAGCTCGACCGCATGCGACGGCGGTTCGGCTGGGCCGGGTTCGCGCTCGAGGTGCATCTGGCGACCGTCGCGCACGAGTCGGGCCACGTCGACTCGGCACGCACCGCGTTCGAGCGACTCGCGCGGCTGCGTTTCCAAGACGCGCCTCGCGGCCTCGGATACCTCACGACGCTGTGGCGGCTCGCGCACCTCGCGGTGAACCTCGAAGATCAGCCGCGCGCCGAGCAGCTCCTCATGCTTCTCTTGCCCTACGCTCATTTGAACGCCGCGAGCGAATACGCGCTCTCCTACGGCGCCGTCGCGCACGCCGCCGGGGTCGTGGAAGATTTTCTCGGTCGAACGAACGACGCGCGGCGCCACTACGAGCAAGCCGTGGAGTTGAACGACGCCATGGGGTTCGTGCCGGCGGCCACGCGGAGCCGTGGCGCGCTCGGGCATCTGCTCGCCCGCAGTGCCGAGCGCTGGGAACGGGTGCGCGGCGCCGAGCTCATTCGGGCCGCCGAAGACCGACGTCGCGAGCTCGGCATTCAACAGCCCGCGAGGAGCCCGGTCACGTCGGTTCAAGCGCCCGAGCTGCCTCTGTCGGACGCCGAACGATGGAAGCGTAACTGATTTTTGGGGGCACCCTCGGCGTCGTGCGCGTCGCAGACTGCGGCAAGTTGCGACCGACGTCGCACCCGTAGATTGTCACGACCGTCGTGAACGTCGGGACATCGCCGCGGCGATGAGCACGAGGCCCATGACGGCCGCCCGCTGATCGACGCCGCGACTCGGAATCGTGCACTGGCAACCGGCGTGAGCGTCGACTTCGTTCGACGACGGCGCGTCGTCTTCCGGCGGCGTCCCCGCGCCGCTCGCCCCGCCGCTCGCCGTTTCGAATGCGCCACCGGTTCCACTCCCCGCGACGCCCGCGGAGCCCGCCGCGCCGCCACTTGCCGTCGAGCCGCCGGACCCGGGCGACGACTCGCCACCGCCGGCTCCACCGCCCCCCGTTGGACCGCTCGCGTCGAACGCACCGGCGCCCGCGGCGCCACCGCCGCTGCTTGCCGTCGATCCGCCGTCCACGCCCGCGTCTCGCGCGAAGCACACCGATTGCACGACCGCGAGGGCGCGCAACGACGGAAACGTGAGCCCGTTCTTCGGATCGGTGCGCGGCACGCCCGTGCGAACCATCGCGGCGCGGATTTCGGCGGGCGACAAGGTCGGATCACACTGGAGCATCAGCGCGGCGACCCCCACCGCGGCCGGCGTGGCCTGCGAGGTTCCGAAATACGTCTCGGTCTGACCATACAGCGTGTCGGACGTGATGGGCGCGCCGGGCGCGACGATCGCGAGGTCCGCGTTGCTGTTCGTGAAGCACGTGATCTGATCGAACGCCGTCGTCGCGTCGTCGCAGTTCGCGAAGCTCGCGCCCCAGCGCGACGCGTACGTCGTCGCGCCCGGCGGTTCGTAGCCGACGTTCGAATCGTAAGTGGCACCGACCGCGATCGCGCCGGTGTTGCAGGCGGGCGCGGACATCTGCGTCGGTGACCCGCGGTTGCCCGACGCGGCGAAGACCGTGACGCCCGCGGCGACCAGGTTTCCGACGGCCTCTGCGAGCGCCGGCTCGCCGAGGTCGCACGACGCGCGATCCGTATAGAGCTGGTTCGAGCAAATGCTCAGGTTCACGACGTTGACCTTCAACGTCGCAAGATTGTCGTAGACCCAGTCGAGCCCCGAGACCCAATCCGACTCGAGGCCGGAGTCGTTTTCGTCGTCGACCTTCACCGCGACGATGCCGGTGTCGGGGGCGAAACCCGGAGCAGAAACGATGCCGTCGGACGTGATGATCCCCGCGACGTTGCTGCCGTGACCGTGATCGTCCTCGGCGCTGGTGCCTTCGTTCGTGTGAAGCGGCGGGCAATCGCCCTGCGTGAAGCAGTGTTGAGCGACGATCGAGCTCTCGAGATCCGGATGCGTCGTGTCGACCCCGGTGTCGAGCACCGCGGCGATGACGCCTTTTCCGGTGATGCCATACAGCGTCTTCACCTTGTCGGCGCCGATCGCCGGGACTGCCTGCGCGAGCTGCCCCTTTCCCGCGCCATCGCGCTGGACATACGACACGCGCGGGTCGTAGCGGAGGCGTTCGAGAGCCGCCGTCGTGATCGTGCCGGCGACGGCAGGAACGTGGCGAAAGCGTCGAGTCAACGAGAACACGTCGGCGTTGTCGGCGAGAAAGGCACTCACCGACGTTCCGATCGCGCGCGCTCGCTCTTCGCGGCGCCTGCGGTCGGGAAAGGTGTCGCGGAAATTGACGATCACCGGCACGAGGCGCGATGAATCGGCGAGCTCGCGGGCCAAATCCTCTTGTATCGACGCGGTCGCTCCGACCGACAGAGTCGCCTTCGACGGTGGATTCGACGAGGAACTGTCGCAGCCCGACAACGACGCGACGAGCACGCCGCTCAACACCGTTCCTGCGACGACGAGCCGACCCGGGCCCCGCGTCGCGCGACGGAAAACCGCAGGGAGGATGAACGCGCTCGGGTGCGACACGACGACTGGATGGCTCTCCGGGAAGACCCTCGCGATCATCGCATGGAACCGCCATTTTTCTCCCTCCCCCATTCGCTCATGTTCATTCCGACGAAGCGCGTCGCCGCGCCTCTCTTCGTCTCGAAGGTCTCTCGCGGCGCGTCGACGGCGAAGCCAGGCCGAGTCGAAGCGCGTCATCATGGCGTCCACTGCTATTGCTCGACTGCTCGAGCTGCTCGAGCCAGTTGAAGAGGGCCGTCGTGCTCGTCACGCCTCACAGGTGCGCTGAGAAATTCCAAGAGCTCGATGAAGCTCGCGCTTTGTTTTCGTGAACGGCGGAGCCGGACTTCGCGTTGATGGTAGCTAC
>Ga0265320_10000790_pt1 | contig 24088 bp, 23 predicted proteins | sample 4827metaG_FD_202087 | JGI IMG/M metagenome (GOLD analysis project Ga0265320, IMG submission 202087) | Rhizosphere microbial communities from Carex aquatilis grown in University of Washington, Seatle, WA, United States - 4-8-27 metaG | ecosystem: Host-associated > Plants > Roots > Rhizosphere >...
TTTCTGATTTGGACGAACTCACCCGGCACCGCGTGGTTCAGTTTGGTTTCGCTTTTCCCACCGACCTACAACAACCGGTCCAACGGCAACCGTCCGGACATCATGCAACTCCTGGCGGATTATCACCCGGCCTTTCTGCGCTTTCCCGGCGGCAATTACCTCGAAGGCAATGGCCTTGGCGGTCGCTTTGAATGGAAAAAGACCCTGGGCGATATTTCCGCGCGCCCCGGCCATAGCGGCCCGTGGAACTACCGCTCCTCCGACGGCATGGGCCTCCTCGAATTTTTGGAATGGTGCGAAGACGTCAAGATGCAGCCCCTGCTCGCCGTCTACGCCGGTCTTGCGTTGGGCAGCGGCGAAGTAGCGGCTGGCCCGGATCTTGAACCCTATGTGCAGGACGCTCTGGACGAAATCGAATACGTCATGGGCGATACTTCCACCACTTGGGGTGCCCGGCGCGCCAAGGACGGCCACCCGGCGCCCTTCAAGCTTACCTATGTGGAACTCGGCAATGAAGACTGGCGCGGCGATTCCAACGGCCGCATCACGCAACTCTACAATGCAATCAAAGCCAAGTATCCGAACTTGCAGCTCATTGATTCCTCGATTCGCGGAAGCACCAACAACAAGGGCCTGCTCACCAGCCGCGTGAACAGCATCACCACGGAAGTGCAGGACAGCCACCTCTACATGCGGTCCGAGTTGCAGGCCGATAACGAGTCCTTGGACTATGACAAATACGACCGCACCGGCCCTAAGGTTTTTGAAGGCGAGTGGGCCACCCGCGTGCCCAATAACGCCGCGACTCCTGATTTTCAGGGCGCGCTCGGCGATGCCGCCTACCTGACCGGTATCGAACGCAATTCGGACATCGTTGTGATGGCTTCCTATGCGCCGCTCTTTGTCAATGTCAGCAACGCACAAGCCGGGCGCCTCCCTTCTTCCTCCATGGAGTGGGCGTGCAACCTGATTGGCTACGACGCGCTGACCAGCTATGGTTCGCCTTCTTATTACGTCCAGGCGATGTATAACAATAATCGCGGTGACCAGATTCTTTCCACCGATGGCGCCAACTTGCCCACGCGCGCCGACCAGCCCCCCGCCGCCCCCGCAGGCCGCGGCGCTGCCGGAACCGCCACGACCCCTGCCGCCCCCGCCGCCGCACGGCCGCCGCGCCAAATCCCCGCCCTGTTCTACAGCACCACCCGCGACAGCAAAACCGGCGTGATTTATCTCAAGGTGGTCAACCCGCTCGGCACGGCGACCCCGGTGCAACTGAACGTCAAGGGCGTGGCCTCCATCGCCCCCGCAGGCGAATCCGTCATCATGAAGGCGGACAACGTCACGGACACTAATTCCGTCGCGGAGCCGAAGAAAATCGTCCCGGTCACCGCCAAGGAGAACGGCTTTGGCACGAGCTTCACGCGCACGCTGGCGCCCTACTCCATCACGATTCTCAAGCTCCAAAGCAAGTAATCCGCCGCCGCGAATTTAAGTTGCCCGGCTTGGGCGCGAACCGCCATTCTCCCGCGTGCTGATTTTTCCCGCGATTGACCTCAAAAACGGCCGGTGCGTGCGCCTGACCCAGGGCCGCGCGTCCGAGGAGACCGTCTACTTTGAAGACCCGGTCGAGCCGGCGCTGGCCTTTCAGGCTGCCGGCACGCAGTGGGTTCATGTGGTGGACTTGGATGGCGCGTTCGAAGGCGCGCCGCGCAACCTCGCGCACGTCGCGCGCATCGCCGCCACCGGCCTGCTGGTGCAGTTGGGCGGCGGGATGCGCACGCTCGACGATGTCGAGGAGGCGTTTCACGCCGGAGTCCGCCGCGTCGTCATCGGCACGCGCGCCTGCCACGACCCGGAGTTTGTCACCGGCCTCGTCCACCGCTTCGGCACCGAACGGCTCGCCGTCGGGATCGACGCCCGCGATGGGCGCGTCGCCGTCGATGGGTGGAAAAATGTCTCGGTCGTGCGCGCCGAGGAATTGGCCCGGCGCGTCTGCGACCTCGGCATTCAGACCATCATCCACACCGACATCGCCACCGACGGGATGCTGACCGGCCCGAATTTCAAGGCGCAGGAATCCATGCTGCTCGCCACGCCCGCGCGCCTCATCGCCTCGGGCGGCGTGGCCCGGCGCGAGGACATTGTCCGGCTGGCCGAACTCGCCCGCATCCACCCGCGCCTCGAAGGCGTCATCGTCGGTAAGGCGCTTTACGAAAAGAAAGTCGACCTGGCCGATTTGCTGACACTGGCGCGGGCGCGTTGAATCGCATTTGTTTGCAGGAGGCCCGACGATGATTTCACCATCCCATCGCAACGCAGGTCGGGCGGTGTTGCTGGGCGGCGCGATGCTTAGCTGTCTCCTGGTTTCCTGGGGCGCAGATTCCTCCCCGGCGGTGCATCTCGGAGACAGTTTGAACGACATCAAGGCCAAGCTCGGCGACCCGCCTTCGCTCGTCGAAGCCGGGAACAACACGATCCTCATCTATCCCTCTGGCCGGATTATGCTCAAGGATGGCCGCGCCACCGCCATTGAATTGGGCGGTGCTCCCGCACCCCGCCCGCCCACGGCCTCCGCCGCACCCGCAACTCCGCCGCCCGTAGCCGGTCCCGCGTCAGAGGAAGAGCACCCGCCGGACGTGCGATTCACCGAGCGGAAAGATGGCGAGGGCGTCGTCACCATCCTCGCGGAAAGCGACAGCAATCTGGATTTCACCGTCTCAGTTGATTTCACGCTCAACAACATGACCGCCACGCGTCCGCTGCCATTAACCGTGGATTCCGCCGGGAAAAAAACGGTGGAGCTGGTCCAGTTGCGCCGCACCAATCCGACCCAAGCCTGGTCTTATAGCTACAGCAATCCGCACTTTCGGCGCGGCGCGCGCCGCGACAGTAAAACAAACGACGCTTTTTACCTACTTCCCTTCACGCCGGGTGAGTCCCACCGCGTCGTCCAGGGGAATTTTGGAAAATTCAGCCACTACACCGGCTCGGAAAACGAATATGCCATCGATTTTGCCTGCGACCCCGGCACCATCGTCCGCGCCGCGCGGGAGGGCGTCGTCACCGGTGTCCGGCAGGATTTCACCCTCGGCGGCACGGATGAAAAATTCAAGAGCATGGGCAATTATGTCGTCATCCGGCATGATGATGGCACGTTCGCGGAATATTTCCACCTGCTCCACAATGGCGTGCTCGTTCAGTTGGGCCAGTCGGTCAGCGCCGGCCAGGCCCTCGCCAAATCGGGCGCCACCGGTTATGCGACCGGGCCGCATCTCCATTTCGCCGTCTTTCAAAACATTGATGGCAAGGACCGCCTCACCCTGCCGGTGCGTTTCCAGACCAGCCACGGCGTCCTGGACACGCTTAAGGAAGGCGAGAGTTACTAAATTGCCAGCCGCGCGCATTTAATGAATATATTCTCCGTGCCCGCTCCCGTATCCGAACCCTTTCTCATCGTCGCCGTGGATGGCGGCGCGGCCTCCGGCAAATCCTCGCTGGCGCGCGCGCTCGCCCATCGATTCCATTTTCTGCACGTCGATACCGGTTCCCATTACCGCGCCGTCACCCTGGCGCTCCTCCAGGCCGGTGCCGCGCCTGAAAATGCCCCTGCGGTGGCAGCCGCCTTGCAACGCCTGAACCTCGCCACCGTGGTCGAGGGCCGCGCGGCCCGCATCGCCTTGGGCGGAAAAGTGCCCGAGCCAGCGGCGCTGCGCAGTCCGGAAGTTAACGCCAACGTCTCGCGCTTCGCCGCCGTGCCGGCGGTGCGCCGTTTTCTGTTCGAGTATCAACGCCGCCAGGCGGAGTTTGCCCGCGCCCGGGGTTTTGCGGGCGTGGTCATGGAAGGCCGCGACATTGGCTCGGTGATATTCCCGGACGCGCCGCTGCGGCTTTTCCTCACTGCCGACCCCGCGATGCGCGCCCGCCGCCGGGCCGCCGAGGGCCAGGCCGATGCCGTGGCCGAGCGCGACCGGCTGGACTCCGCCCGCGCCACCGCGCCCCTCACCTGCCCGCCCGGCGCAACCATCATTGATTCCTCGACCCTGAGCCTCGACGAAGTGACGGCCCGCGCCGCTGAATTGGTCGAGGCCGCCCTCGCCATGTTGCGCGCGCATGCTGCGGTGGTGGAATTTCCCGGTTTTTACCGCCTCGTCTGGCAGGTCGCGCGCGCGTTCATGCAAGTGGCGGGCCGCGCGGAAGCCGTGGGCGTGGAAAACATTCCGCCCACCGGGGCATTTTTACTGGCCTCAAACCACGCCAGCTTTCTCGACCCGCCGCTGGTGGGCTGCTTTCTGCCGCGCCCGGTTTGCTCCTTTGCGCGGAAAAATTTGTGGGAGGTCCGCGGGCTGGATTGGATTCTCAACCACCTCAAATGCATACCCGTGGATCGCGACGGCGATGGCGACGTTGGCGCGTTCAAGCGCGTGTTTGCCGCGCTACAGGCCGGCGAGGGCGTGCAGATTTTTCCCGAAGGCACGCGCACAAAAGATGGTAATCTTCAACCCGCGCGGCGCGGCATTGGCCTGCTCGCCGGCAAACGCGGCGTGGTGGTGGTGCCCGCGCGCGTCTTTGGCACATATGAAACTTTGAACCGCCGCCTGTGGCTCCCGCGCCCGTTTTACCGCATCGGCGTCACCTACGGGCGCGCGCTCACCCCGCGCGACTACGACCCCGGCCCCGACGACCCGCGCCGTTATGAAATAATTTCCCAGCGCATCATGGACGCCATCGCCGCGCTGCCGCCGCCCTGGGCGGGAAAAATCGAACCCTAACTCGCCATGTCTCCATCCGGACTCGCCAACCTCCCGCCCCTCCTGCGGGAAATGCTTGAGACGAACACGTTCCGCGACCAGCACGGCGTCGCGCAGCCGCTGCATTCGAACATCTCGGCGGAAGAGGCGCTCGTGCTCTATAATACCGTGCGGGCCTTGCAACCGAAAGCCACGGCGGAAATCGGATTTGCGCTCGGCGTTTCCGGCCTGGCCATTCTCGGCGCGCTTGCCGCCAACGGCGCGGGCCGGCACTATGTGAGCGATCCGAACCAAACCAGCATGGTCGGCGGAATGGGGCGCGAAAATGTCCGCCGCGCCGGGCTGGAGCAATATTGGGAATTCCACGAAAAATTTCCGGAGGAGGTGTTTGCCCAATTTCCGCCGCTGCAATTTGCTTTCATCGACGCCTCGCATTTATTTGACCTCAGCATGCTCGATTTTATTCTGGTGGACAAGCGGCTCGAGGCTGGCGGCGTGGTCGGCTTTCATGATTTATGGATGCCCTCGCTGCGCAAAGTCATCCGGGCGATTCTCGCCAACCGCGCCTACCGCATCCATCCGGCCAGCCCCCTGGGGCCGCCTTTATCCCACAAGAAAAAAATTGTGTCCGGCCTCGCGGCGGTCGCACGGCGACTGCCCCACGCGTCCCGCTGGCTCGCACCCGAAGCGGCCCGCCCTTGGCACGAATTCCACGCTGCCAACCTCATTCTCCTCGAAAAAGTCGGCCACGACCAGCGCGACTGGCGCGAGCATCACGCCTTTTAACCCCCCCATGAAAAAGACCCAATTACGCTGGGGCATTCTCAGCACCGCGCAAATTGCGCGCAAAATCTGGCAGGCCATTCGCCGCTCGGGCAACGGCGTGGTGGCCGCCGTCGCGAGCCGCGACTTGGCGCGCAGTCAAAAATTCATCAGCGAATGCCAATCGGAAGTGCCGTTTGCCCGCCCGCCCCGCGCCGTCGGGAGCTATGAGGAATTGCTGGCCGCGCCCGACCTCAATGCGATTTACATCCCGCTCCCCACCGGCATCCGCAAGAAATGGGTGGTGCGGGCCGCCGCCGCCGGCAAACATGTGCTATGCGAAAAGCCCTGCGGTGTGACCGTCGCCGAGGTCAAAGAAATGACCGAAGCGTGCCGCCGTCATAAAGTCCAGTTCATGGACGGCGTCATGTTCATGCATACGAAACGGCTCCAAAAAATGCGCGCGGTGCTGGATGACGGGAAAACCGTCGGCGAGACCCGCCGTGTGAGTTCCGCTTTTCAGTTCAATACCGACAAGAATTTTTATGCGACCAATATCCGCGCGGACAGCCACCTCGAGCCACTTGGCTGCCTGGGCGATCAAGGCTGGTACTGCATCCGCATCGCGCTCTGGGCAATGAAGTGGCAACTGCCCGAAAAGGTATCCGGCCGCATTTTGTCCAGTGTGGCCAAGCGCAAGGGCGAGGCGCCGGTGCTGACCGAATTTTCCGGCGAACTATTCTTCAAAAACGGCGCCACCAGCGATTTTTACTGCTCGTTTGTCACCGCGCTTGAGCAGCGAGTGAACATCATCGGCACGCAGGGTTATCTCTCGATGAGCGACTTCGTGCTGCCGTTCAAGGGCGACGCCCTCGCGTTCGAGAGCGGCAGCATGGACTACCATTTCCACGGGTGCAACGCCTACATGCAGCCCCGCCCGCGCCGGTGGCAGGTGCGCGAGCACAGCCACAGCCATCCGACTGCGCAGGAGGTGAACATGATCCGCAATTTTGCGAACCGGGTGCGCTCGGGCCGGCTCGATTCCTTTTGGCCGGAGATTTCGCTCAAAACGCAACAAGTCATGAACGCCTGCCTGCAATCCGCCCGCGCCGATGGCCGCGTCGTGAAGGTTCGTCCTTAACTCTCGGAGAGTTCTTCGAACAACCGGTCGGCCAGTTTAATGGCGGCCTTTTGATTTTGGTCCAGCACGGTGAAGTGACCCATTTTGCGACCCGGACGCGGCTCGCCTTTGTCGTAGAGGTGGAGCTTGACGCGCGGGTCGCGCAGCAACTTCGTCCAATCCGGCGCGCGACCGGCACGCCAGACATCGCCGAGCAAATTAATCATGACGGCCGGGCGCAGCAAATCCGGCGCGCCGAGCGGCAAGCCCGCCACCGCGCGGATGTGTTGCTCGAACTGGCTCGTGACGCAGGCGTCGAGCGTGTAATGGCCGCTGTTGTGCGGGCGCGGCGCCAGCTCATTGACCAGCAATTTTCCATCCACGTAAAACATTTCCACCGCCAGCAACCCCACCACGCCGAGCGTTTCTGCAATTTCCCGGGCCAGCGCCGCGCCCGCCCGCTGCGTTTTCTCCGGCAAACGCGCCGGGGCGATGCTGCGGTGCAAAATATGGCGGCGGTGTTCGTTCTCGGCCATGGGAAATGCCGCCAGTTCCCCGCGCCTTCCCCGCGCGACAATCACCGAGCACTCCGCTGTAAAAGGTATCCACTTTTCGACCACCGCCTCCGCCGCGCCAAAACTCCGCCACACGGCGGCCCAATCCGGCGCAATGCCCGCGGGCAACGCCGGCAATTTGAGCTGCCCCTTCCCGTCGTAGCCCGAAACCGCTGTCTTGAGCACGCACGGGAAACCCAGTTTGGCCGCCGCGCGTTCGAGTTGCGCCGCCGATTGCACGACCGCGAAATCCGCGCAGGGGAATCCATGGCGGCGCAGAAATTCCTTTTCGCGGCGGCGGTTCTGGCAAATCGCCAGCGCGCGCACATTCGGCCGGGCTGGCACGCGTTTCTCCAGCAATTGCAGCGCCGCCGCCGGCACGTTTTCAAACTCCAGCGTCACCGCCGCGATGCCGTCCGCAAATTCCGCCAGCGCGCCAGCGTCGTCCCAACCCGAGGAAAATGTTTTGTCCGCCACGGACGCGGCGCAGCAGTCGGGCGAGGGTTCGTAAACGTGGAAACGATAGCCCAGCCGCCGGCCCGCGAGCAGGGCCATCCGGCCCAACTGCCCGCCACCCAGCATTCCGAGCGTCGAACCGGGCGGCAGCAGTCGTAATGGAGAACTCATGGTCAGGGATGCTTTAAAAATTGGCGGCGGCTTTCAATCCTGGAACGTCCAGGACAATCGGCGTCGGAGGGCCGGATTTCTTGGGCTGGGTGTGGAGCAAGTCCACATCAATCACAGCTTTGACCCGCGCCAGCCATTCGCGAAAATACGAATCGTAAAAATCTCCGCCCGGGTCCGTCGCGGCGCACCCCACCGCATCCAACCCCCAGACGCGGGCCAAATAAAGCGCGCGGGGCAGATGAAATTCCTGGGTGACGATCACCACCGACTTCAGCCCGAACACATTTTTTGCGCGCGCCATGGAATCCAGGGTGCGCAGCCCGGCGTCGTCGCGCGTGATGGCCGCGGCGGGAATCCCCCGGCGGCGCAAGCCTTCCCACATCAGTGCGGTTTCACTACCCAGAGGGTCGGGTGCCTCGCCGTCGCCCGAAACCAGCAGATGCCGCACTTTGCCCGACTTGTATAAGGCGGCCGCCGCGTCGAGCCGGTAGTCAAAATAAAGCGACCCCGGCCCCGCACCGAGCACCAGCGCCACGGGTGCGGAAGGCGTTGCCGCGCCAAAATAAATTCTGGCTGCCGCCGCATACATCATCCACCCATTCAAAATCACCACACCCAGCAGCCCCAGTGCCCCCAGCCCGCCCGCGACCCGCACCCAGCGCCAGAGCAGACGCCGCCAGGGCCGGGGCCGAAGAGCGCGTTGGACACTCATGAATACGTCGGTTAAAAAACGATGGCGTTCAGGCCGACGGTTTTTTCGCCACGGCGGCGGTTTGCCGGGCGCGAAAAACAATCAGGCGCGCACGCAATTTTTCGTCACTCAGCGCCAGAATCGCGGCGGCGGCAAGGCCCGCGTTCGCCGCGCCCGCCGGGCCGATAGCGAGCGTCGCCACCGGGATGCCCTTGGGCATTTGGGCAATGGACAGCAGCGAATCAATCCCCTTCAGCGCCTTCGACTCAACTGGCACGCCGAGCACGGGCAAGTGCGTCAACGCCGCGGCCATGCCGGGCAGGTGCGCCGCGCCGCCCGCGCCCGCGATGATGAGTTTCAACCCGCGCCCCGCCGCGCTCTGCGCGTATTCATAAAGACGCTTCGGCGTGCGATGCGCGCTGACGATGCGCGTCTCGTGCGCCACGCCCAGCTCGCGCAAAATGTCGGCGGCGTGGCGCATGGTCTCCCAGTCCGACTGGCTGCCCATGATGATGCCGACGACGGGTCTGGCGGAAGCCTTGCTCATAGGCCCGCAGTCTCGCGCAAACCCGCCCCACCCGCCAAGGGTAATTTTTTCCCTTGCGCGAATGTCCTACCTGTGCTAGTATGAGTCATACAGTTAATGTTACCCTTCTCCATCGAGCTTCGTTCGGGCCTCCCGTTGGCCGAACAAATCGTCTACGCGGTTAAAAAAGCCGTCGTCACCGGCCAGTTGCGTCCGGGGGACGCCTTTCCCTCCGTGCGGCAATTGAGCCAGGACTTGCGCATCAACCCCAACACCGCGCAGAAAGTCGCCGCCGCGCTCGTGCAGGAGGGCATCCTCGTGACCACGCCCGCCGTTGGCAGCTTCATCGCCCAGCCCGAGGAAGGCAACCGCCGCGCGCGCGCCGCCGTGCTCGGCGCGGAACTTGAACACACCGTCGTTGAGGCCAAGCGCCTCGGCCTCACCCTCAAGGAAGTGCAGGACGGCCTCGCCACTCATTGGGAAAAACTCTCACCCCCCTCCAAACATGAACGTCATTGAAACCCACGGCCTGACCCGACGCTTCGGCCGTCTTGAAGCCGTGCACGGCCTCGACCTGGCGGTGCCGCAAGGCGCCGTCTACGCCCTGCTCGGCCCCAACGGCGCGGGCAAAAGCACGACCATCAAGATGCTGATGAACCTGTTGTTGCCCACCGGCGGCGAGGCCCGCGTGCTGGGCGCGGATTCCCGCCAGCTCAGCCCGCGCGAACTCGAACGCATCGGCTATGTCGCCGACGGCATGGAACTCCCGGAGTGGATGAGCGTGCGCCAGTTTCTAGATTACTGCCGCGTTTTTTATCCACGCTGGGATGACGCCCTGGAGAAAAAACTTTTGCGCGCCTTTGAACTGCCCCCCGAACGAAAACTCAAGCATCTCTCGCGCGGCATGAAAATGAAAGCCGCGCTCATCGGCGCCCTCGCCTACCATCCGGAACTGCTCATCCTCGACGAACCATTCAGCGGCCTCGACCCCGTCGTGCGCGACGATTTCATCAGCGGCCTTATCGAAACTTCCGCGCAGGGCAACTGGACGATTTTCATCTCCTCGCACGACATCGAGGACATCGAACGCCTCGCCGACTGGGTGGGCGTCATCGAAAACGGCCGCCTGCGCTTTGCCGAGGAACTCGAATCGCTGCAACGGCGCTTTCGGCGCATCGAAGTCACACGCACCGGCAGCAACGCAACTGGCCCGACCCGCCCCGCGACTTGGCTCAACTACGAGGAAGCCGGGATGCTCTCGCGCTTCATTGACACCGCCTACGCGCCGCAGGAAACCGAAAACCGCTGCCGGGAAATCTTCCCCGGCGCGACCGTCACCGCCACGCCCCTGCCCCTGCGCGAAATCTACGTCACCCTCGCCCGCGCCAGCCGCAGCCAAACCTTGTAAGCCACTGCCATGAAACTCGCCTGGCATATCGCCAAAAAAGATTTCCGCCGCCTGTGGCCGCTACTCGCGCTCTGGTGGGGCATGTTGGTGCTGGGCACCCTGTTTCCCGCGATGGATTCGAGGCACAACTTTGACTCCACCCAGACCTGGCCCTGGGACTACAAGGCTTACCAAAACACGATGCGATACTGGGAAGTTCGCTTTTTTGCATTGGAAGCGTGGAATATCATCCTGCTGCTGGTGATTGGCGCGGCCGCCATTCGCGCCGATTCGCCGATTAAAACCTTCGCCCATTGGCGGACTCTACCGCAATCGGGCCGCCGGATATTCGGGGCCAAAATACTTTTCTTCGCCGTATTTTGCGTATTACCGGCCGCACTCGTCAACCTTGTTGAAAAAATCGCCTATGGGTTTCCGCTTGCGGAATTATTCGCGGGCCTGGGCTGGTATGAATGGAAGATTGTGGCCTGTCTGGCGCTGGGCGTAATGCCGTCGGCACTGTTTCGCCGCCCGTTCCTGACCGTCGCGGGGGTGCTGGCATTTTACTGTCTCTGCGTGGTGCTGTTTGATCTGTCGGACTATTGGTTCCTGGGCATGCCCAACATTTGGCCTTTGTTTCAAAACAACGAGGCCTCCCTGAACTTGAGCAGCTTTATCGTGTGGTCGAATCTTTGGCTCGCCATGATTGTGGGGGTGGTGGCGTGCCAGTATCTGACCCGCCGCGGCTGGCCGGCCTACGTGATCCTTATCCTCGGCGTGGTTCTCGCGCAGACGTCCCAAGGCGTGTGGACGTTTGATTTCATGGCTCCGTATTCGTATCTGTCCTTGTCTTTGCCGAATCCCGAGCCAGTCGCCGCCGACACCCTGCAAGTGGTCTCACCCGGACAGCAAAAGGCGGGGCCAATCAAATCAGAAATCGAGTGTGACTGGGTAGTATCCGGCCTGCGCACCCGCCAGCCCGGCGAAGCCTGGTTTCCGCTCTGGAGCAAATGGACAACGGAAGATTCTGACGGAAAAAAATCTTCGGATTCCGAATTTTCCTGGGCCAGTGCTTGGGGCAACAACGCTGATTTTCCCCTCAACGAGGAGGGGGTTCTGAAGGCGCTCGGGTTCACCGGTCTCCAAAAAGGCAAATACCTGAACTGGACTGACAATAAATTTTCTCCCGGCAATCAACTGTCCGGGTTGAAAATAATTATTCCGCCCCATGCCGTGCCCAAGAACAGCCCCGCCAAACTGACGGGCGAATACATCCTGGGTGCCGGAACGTTGAGCCGCATTGTCGACATTCCCGCCATCCCAAGCGCCCAATTCGCGCGCACACCGGATATATTCAAAATAACCAGTATTCATTTTGAACCTCGCAACGACTTTGACATCTTCCGGCTGCGTAAGCCCGCGGTGATCGCGCATCCCTCCGTGATCATGATTAGTGTGGATTTATTGCTGCAATCCCTGACCTCGGCTCAGCTGCCCTTGGCGGCAAACCGCGATCCTTGGCCCATGATTCAACAGGGAGTGTCCATGGAACCAATTAACTTTTACATTTTATGGAATCCCCAGCGCCGGCAAACCCTGCCGGCGGTGCAATCCTACAATGTGGGGGCAAGAACCTGGATCCCCACTTCCGCGCACAATTTTGGCAGCGGTCTGGACTTTGTCACCTATCCCTCTTCCTTGATCTTTCAATTTTACCCCTCGGATGGCGCCGCCGAAACGAGCATTCAAGAGGCCCAAGCGTGGCTGGCGGACGCCCGGCTGGTCAAATTGCGCTTCACCCCCGAGCGTCTTTTCACCGTGCCGGTTTCCATTGACCTGGTGACGCCTCCTCCATCCTCCGCCACCCCACCCGCCCCATGAACATCGCCTGGCACATCGTCAAAAAAGACTTGCGGCGGTTTTGGCTGGCCATCGCCTTGCTGGTGGTGGTATTGGCGGCCAAAGCGGAATTTTTGGCGATCGCCTCGGACGTGCGCACCGCCAGTATTTTGCAAGATGATGCCCGCTTTTTGCACAGACCTGTGGCATTTAATGGCCGGTCTGCGTTAGACCTGATTATCGATCTCAATCTGGACAACAATTTGGCCAACCATGCTCTGGCCATCTTGATGGGCATCGCTTGCGTTTCCGACTTTGTGCTGCTGGCCGCGTTGGTGCTGGGAATCCTGCTCGAAGACCGGGCGCTGGGCGATCGAACCTTTTGGCGCGTCCGGCCCATTTCCAGCGGACAGATGCTGGCGGCAAAGTCGGTTGCGATTTTTCTTATCGGCTGGCCGCTGCAATCCGTGATGCAGATTATTTTGAATCTCACTCTTGGATTGCCGGGCGCGCATTGGTATTCCGCCCTTGGCACAATGACGCTGATTCAAGCCGGGTTCGTCAGCCTGTTTGCCTTGACCGTGCTCTTGTGGCGCAACCCAGCCACCGGGGCGATCATCCTTTACTCCCTTGGCTTTGGGGCGCTGCTTTCGACTGAGTATATTCCCAGTGGCTGGATTCCCGCCGGTGGAATGGATGCCAAATCCGCGGTGGTCGTCTGGATCGTCATGACAGCCTATATTGCCTGGTGGAACTATGGCAAACGCAGGCAAGTCTTTGGTTTCGTCATTTTCGGCCTGGGTTTGGCGGCAACGGTGACCGCTTTGCTTTATTGACCCGCGCTGCGGGCTTGCGCCGGGGGCGGCGGAGGTTTACCGTGCGTGGCTAACATGGATTTCGATCTCAAGGACCTTGTCCACTCGCGCCTGGGAGAAAATTACGACCTCCACGAGCGGCACCTCAACCGCACGCTCGTCAAGGTTTTGCGCACCATCGGATTCGACCGGGTTTACGCCCGCGCCGAGGGCGCCTACCTCTACGACATGGACGGGAAGGACTACCTCGACTTCCTCAGCGGCTACGGTGTCTACAACATCGGGCGCAACCACCCGGTCGTCAAACAGGCCATCAAGGACGTGCTCGACCTCGACCTGCCCAACATGGTGCAGATGGATTGCGCGCTGCTGTCCGGCCTGCTCGGCGAAGCGCTGGCCAAGCACACCGGCCCAGGGCGCGACGCCTTCTTTTTCTGCAACAGCGGCACCGAGGCGGTCGAAGGCTCGCTGAAATTCGCCCGCTGCCACACCGGCCGCGCGCGCATTCTTGCCCTCGAAAACGCCTACCACGGCCTCACCTACGGCGCGCTCTCCATCACCGGCAACAAGCATTTCCAGGAAGGCTTCGGCCCATTCCTCCCCGGCACCGAGCGCGTGCGCTTCAACGACCTCGAAGACCTGGAGGCCAAGCTGCGGGCGGGCGATGTCGCCGCCTTCATTGCCGAGCCGGTGCAGGGCAAGGGCGTTTTTATTCCCCATGATACTTTTCTGCCGCAGGCCCAGGCGCTCTGCCGCAAATATGGCACGCTCTTCATCTGCGACGAAGTGCAGACCGGCCTTGGCCGCACCGGCAAAATGTTCGCCTTCCAGCACTGGAACCTCGACCCGGACATCCTCACCCTCGCCAAAACCCTGAGCGGCGGCTACGTCCCCGCCGCCGCCATTTGCACGCGCCGCGAAATTTACCAAAGCGTGTTTTCGCGCATGGACCGCTGCGTCGTCCACTCGAGCACCTTCGGGCGCAACAACCTCGCCATGGCCTGCGGGCTGGCGACGCTGCACGTCCTCGAAAAGGAAAACCTCGTCGAGAACTGCGCCAAGCGCGGGGAGCAACTCCTGACCGCCGCCCGCGCCTTGCAGGCGAAGCACGAGTGGATCAAGGAAGTCCGCGGCAAAGGGCTTATGTTCGCCATTGAGTTCCACGAGCCGAAATCGCTCATGTCGAAAATGGCCTGGAAGACCCTGCACACCGTCGACCACGGACTCTACGCGCAGATGATTGTCACTTCGCTCATGCAAAAGCACCGCGTGCTCACGCATGTCGCCGCGCACGGCCTCGATGTCGTCAAGGCGCTGCCGCCGCTGGTCATCGGGGATCGGGAAATCACGCGCTTTGTGAATGGCCTCGACGAAGTCATCGGCGAATCCGGCTCCGTCACCGGCCCGCTTTGGCAATTCGGCGCGAGCCTGGTGAAGGCCTCCCTGGCGCAGAAATCCGGCAAATCGGAAAAAGTTCCCGTCGGGGCCTAAGAGACTCATCATGCCCTCCCCTTTTCGCGTCGGTCTTGGTTACGACATCCACCGCCTCGTCCCCGGGCGGAAGCTGGTGCTGGGCGGCGTCGAGATTCCGTCGGATGTGGGCCTCGACGGCCATTCCGATGCCGACGCGTTGACGCACGCGCTCGCCGACGCCATCCTCGGTGCGCTCGCTCTGCCCGACATCGGCCACTTTTTCCCCAACACCGACCCGCATTGTCTGGGCATGGACTCGCAGGATATTCTGCGCCGCGCCGTCGCCGAAGCCAAAACGCGCGGCTATCGCATCGGCAATGTGGACATCGCCGTACTGGCGGAAAGACCCAAACTCGCCCCGCATATCCCGTCCATGAAAGGGGTCCTGGCGAAATCACTGGGCGTAACCGTGGAAGACGTCGGCCTCAAGGCTACGACCAACGAAGGCTGCGACAGCATCGGCGCCGGCAAGGCCATCGCCGCCCATGCGGTGGTGCTGTTGGTCAAGGCGGAGTGAAGCCATGGTCCGATGGTAGTAGCAGCCCCCGTTGAATGGGCTTGCCCTTGTTAGTTCGTCTCAGCCCTGTCGCAGGAGAATAACCTGCAGCCAATCCCCCTGTGACGGTGGGGCAACACCCCATAGCGAGGGTGGCGCTGGCCTGTTATATTGCGGCTTAACCCAATCACCAACCTTCCTAGCATTCATCCTATGATATTTCTCATCGCCGTCATCGTGGTCGCCGTCATCGTGGTCGTTCTTATCGTGAGGTAAGATACGCCTTGGTAAACGCTCACGCCATCCTGTCCGTCAATCCTTGGAAAGATTATTTATGATTATCTTAATTGCCGTTATTGCCGTCGTCGTCATTGCCGTTGTCCTGATCTTGTGATCAAGGGGCCGCCGTTTGGCGTCGCCCGCTCAGGGTAGTTTCGCCTGCACGAGTTTGCTCACCGCGCCGAAGTCGAGCAGGGGGGCCTCAGGGCGTTGCTTGAGCGCGCCAATCACCTTGCCCATCTCTTTTTTTGACTGCGCGCCGGTGGAGGCAATGGCCTCGTTGACCAGCGCCTCGAGTTTCGCCGGATCAAAAGCCTGGGGCAGGTATTTTTCCAACAAGCCGATTTCGGCGGTATTGGCGGCCACCAAATCGGCGCGCCCGCCCTTCGCAAATTCGGCGCGGGCATCGGCCAGATTCTTCACCGCTTTGCGCAGGGTCGTGACGACCAAGGCGTCGTCAATCGGCTTGTTGGCGTCCATCGCGGCGCGCTGGATGGCTGCATCGGCGGTGCGCAAACTGAGCGTCGCGGCGGAATCGCGCGCTTTCAGGGCGGTTATAATGTCGGCGCGCAGGGTTTCGTAAGTGGTAGGCATGAGATGGAGGGAGGGCGGGGCAATGCCAGCCGCAACTGGATAAGTCTACTATGTTATTGAATTATATCGAGTTAAGAAATTTTTGGCCGAGGCGTGTCTCGACGAATGTTCTCGGTAAGTTTTGTTGGACGGAACTTTCCAAAAGAAATCAAAGAAAAAATCAAGTCGCTGGAACTTTCCGACCAAACGTGTGTTTAATTTAGTATCAGGGCGCAAGCCCTGACCAAGAAATACGGCAAGTATAGCATAGCAACCAAGCAGCTAGGCAGTGACCCTTGAGCAAGGCCTGCCGTTTACAAGGCCGGCCGCCGGGAATACCCGAGGCCGGCCTCTTGTTTGGCAGAATTCAACAAGCATCGCAAGATATTCCCGTTTTTTACCACGGATGGCACGGATAACACGGATGTTGATGGGTAGATTGCGGCTGGCCGGCGGTATATCCGTGTAATCCGTGGTCAATCTTTTAACTCCGGTATTAATGCCCCACCCGCCGCAATCCACGGTTCGTATTGGGCGCGAAATTCCGCGCTCCACCCCGCCGGCTCGTGGGTTTGCAGACTGAGTTTGCAGACCGTCCGCTCGCCCCGCGCGTGCAACGTCGCGCCATCGTCGCTGCGAAACTCGAAGCCGACTGTCAGCCCCGCTTCGCGCAGTCGCACGCCCCAGAGCGCAACCATAAACGGTGCCACCCCGCGCAACGGCGCCAGATAATCTATCTCGACCCGCTTCACGACGACGTAAACGTCCGGATATTTCTCCGGGGAAAATTCCTTCGCCCCCATCAACTCATCAAACAGGGCCTGCTGGGCGCGCTCGACAAACTGCAGGTAGCGCGAATGATGGAGCACCCACAGCGCGTCGATTTCATAGAAATGCGCGCGCGTGCGGTAAACGAACAACCCGGTCGGCGGATGCTGGTAGTCGAGGGTAGCCATGCCAAAGGTGAATCATGGCCCACTCCCCCACCCGAGGCAAATCCATTAGGAAGTGCGGAATTTGATTCCGCCATTTCCGCAACGCTGCTAAAATCCCGCATTCCGCAATCCGCGTTTCGCATTCCGCCTCATGCCTCCCGACCGCCATCTGCTCGTGGACGCCTTTAACGTCATCCACGCCTGGCCCGAACTGAAAGCCGCGCTCATCACGCACGGCCCGGATGCCGCGCGCACCCAGCTCGCCACCGCCCTGCGGCCCATTCACGATATCGAAGGCTGGCGCGTGACCATCGTGTTCGATGGCTCCGGCGACGACATCCGCATCGAACGCCCCGGCCAGGAACCGACCTTTTCCTACGTCTTCGGTCCGCGTGGCTTGAGCGCCGACGGAGTCATCGAGCAACTCGTGGCCAACGCCACCCTGCCGCCCGACGAAGACCGCCGCCCGCGCAAGAAAAACCGCGAAAAGCCCGAAATTGTCGTGGCCACACGTGATAATCTGCTCAGTGATGCCACGGCGGCCAATGGGGCGCGGTTGATGACGCCCGCGCTCCTGCACGATTGGGCGGAAACCGCCGCCGCCCGCCAAACCCGCGACGTGCTCATCAAGTCGCGCCAAGCCGCCACCGCGTGGAAGTCCGGCCAGTCGCCGTGGGATAAGCTGGCCAAGCCGCCCGCTTGACAAACGTGGGCGGTAATACTACGGTAATACCATGGTCACTCTCACTTTCAAGGCTCCGGCCAAATTCAAAACCCGCCTGGCCCGCGCCGCGCGGAAACGCAATATTTCCGTTTCCGAGCTGATTCGCACCTCGGTCGAAAAGGCGCTGCCGGAGAAAACCCGGGGATCATTTCTGGGGGCTGGCGCACAATACAGCCTCGGCCCCTCCACCTACGACCCAGAAGCACCGGCTTTTCCCGAAGTGGAATGGGAGAAATTGTGAAGTATCTGCTCGACACTCATGCCGTTGATTGGGGCTTCACTGACGAAGCTCGCTTGTCCGCCCAGGCACGGCTCATTATAAAAGACGCCGCGCCGGGTGACTTGGCCATTTCGGACGTGACGCTGTCGGAATTGGCCCGGCATCTCGCCCATGGCGTGATCAAAATGACCCTGCCAGCCGAGGCTTGGCTGCGTCTGGCTATTGCGGATTTTTGGGTTTTGCCCGTCACCCCGACAATCGCCCTTCGCGCCGCTTATCTGGATTGGAACACTGGCGACAAGCCCCACCGCGACCCCGCCGACCGCCACATCGTCGCCACGGCAATAGAACACCGCCTGCCATTATTGACCTGTGACCGCAAAATTCACCAACTGGGTGGGCTGCGTGGCTTGCAGACGATTTGGTAGATGTAGAGCGAAATCCAAGCCTACCGTAAAAACGCCTCGTGCAGACCGCCATCGACGGCGAGCACCTGGCCGGTGGTTTTGCTGAGGCGTTCGCTCACGAGTAGAAAATAGCCCTCGGCTTGATCCTCGGGGGTGATGGGCGTCTTCGTCAGCGTGCGGTCGGCGTAAAATTGCGCGAGTTTTTGCACGAGCGAGTCGGTCGCCTCGCTCTCGGAAAACGGGATGCCGTATTTCGCCAGCGAGCCGATGACGCGCTCGCGCGGAAACATCGCGCTGCCCTGCACTACCGTCGCGGGGGCGACAGCGTTCACGCGCACGAGCGGCGACAGCTCGATGGCCAGTTCGCCGACGAGATGGTTCGCCGCCGCCTTCGAGGCGTCGTAGGCAATCGAGCCTTTTTTGGACACCGCAGCGTTAGCGCTCGTCGTAAGCACGAGGCTCCCGCGCAAACCCTGCTCGCGCCAGGTCTTCGCCGCCTCGTCGCCGACCAGATAACTGCCGGTGACATTGATGGCAAATGTCAGCGCCCATTTGTCGTCGGGAATATGACCCGTCGTGTCGCTCGGCACAAAAATACCCGCGGTGACACAGATCGAATCAAAGCCGCCAAAGGCCATCGCCACGTCGTCGAGCATGCGCCGGATGCTTTCACGCTTGGTGATGTCCGCGCCGAGGCCAATCGCCGGGCCGCAATTCGAGAGGCCCGTGCCGGCGACGCCGATGCCCGTGCCGAGTCGGTCGGTGATTTCCTTCGCCGTCGCCTGCGCGGAAGCTTCGTTCAAATCCACGCAGACAACATGCGCGCCCTCGTTGGCCAGGCGGTGCGCCGTCTGCTTGCCGATACCCGAGCCGGCGCCGATGACGATGACGACCCGGCGCGCCAGTTCCTTTTCGGGCGGCATGCGCTTGAGCTTCGCTTCTTCGAGCAGCCAGTATTCGATGTCAAAGGCCTCCTGCTGCGGCAGGGAAACGTAGCGGTCAATGGCCTCCGCGCCGCGCATGACCTCGACCGCGCAATTGTAAAACTCGGCGGTCACGCGCGACTCGCTCTTGTCCTTACCCCACGCCACCATCCCCAACCCCGGGATGAGCACGACCGTCGGGTTCGGGTCGCGCATGGCGGGCGAATTGTCTCGTTTGCATTTCTGGTAATAGGCTGCGTAGTCCGCGCGATACTGGACGATGCCCTCGGCGAGTTTTGTTTTGAGCGCGGCGGCGTCCTCGGCCTGCGGATTCCAGTCCACGTAGAGCGGCTTGATTTTGGTGCGCAGAAAATGGTCGGGGCAGGATGTGCCCAGCTCGGCCAGCCGCGCGGCGTCGCGGCTGTTGACGAAACGCAGAATTTTTTCATCGTCTTGCACGGTGCCGATGAATCGCTGGTGCGAGGAGACCTGGCCGCGCAACCACGGCAGGATGGCCGTGAGCACCGTGCGGCGTTTTTCCGGCGGCAGGGTCAGATATTTCGCGCCGCCAAAAGCCGTGGCATCACCACCCTTGGCGTTGTATTTTTCCTCGATAAAAGTCGCGGCGCGCTCAATCAAGTCGAGCGTGAGCGTGTAACACTCGCGGTCGTCATCGGCCCACGAAATGAAGCCGTGCTGGCCCATCATGATGGCGCGAATCTTGGGTTGCTGGCGGGCGATTTCCTGCATCGCCAGCCCGAGTTCAAAACCCGGGCGCATCCACGGCACATAAGCCATTTCGCCGGCAAAAATTTCTTTCGTCAATTTTTCACTATTGGCGGAGGCGGCGACGGCGATGATCGCATTCGGGTGCATGTGGTCCACCTGCGCGCCGGGCAAAAACGCATGCAGCGGCGTGTCAATCGAGGACGCACGCGGGTTCAGGTTGAACGTGCACTGGAAATACAACGCGACCATGTCGTCCTCGGCGGCGGACTTGAGGCCCCGGTCCGCGCGTGCGGCGTAAATCCGCTGGAGCGCATTGAGCTTGTCCAAATACAGCGAGGAAAAAAACGCGCGCGTGCTGGTGCGCAAATCGCCGCCCGACCCCTTGACCCAGAGGACTTTCTCCGGGTGCCCGCCCAGCGGATCCTTCTCCTCGAATTTAGACGAGGTGTTGCCGCCGCCGGTGTTGGTGATGCGCTGGTCGCCGCCCAGCAGATTCGAGCGGTAGACGAGCCGGCCCACCGGGTCGAGCGTCGCGGCCTTCGCGTCGTCCCAAAGGAAATTGACGTGACGATAAGTCTTCATGGGGTTCCACCAGTGTGCGACGCCGCCGAATCGATATCAAACTGAATCGTCACAAGCGGCGACGCTGCGCCACACCTTTTTTTCGCAAAATTCCAAACTCGAAACCGGGGCCGCAAAACTCCATGCTGGAGACATGCCCCTGGAACTGGCGTATCGGTATTTCGGCGGCGAGGGCCAGCCGCCCCTCGTCATCCTGCACGGCCTGCTCGGATCATCGCGCAATTGGACGACAACCGGCAAACTGCTGGCGCGCAGTTTCGAAGTCTTCGCGCTCGACCTGCGCGGCCACGGTGAGTCGCCCTTTGCGCCACCGCCAGACCATAATTACTCCTATGCAGCTTGCGCGGCGGACGTGGCGGCCTGGCTGGATGCGCGCGGCGTGCGCCGTCCGGTCCTGCTCGGCCATAGCCTCGGCGGCAAAATCGCCATGCGCCTGGCGATGGATGAACCGGCGCGCCTGCGCGCACTCGTGGTGGCGGACATTGCGCCACGGGATTACCCGCCGCACCACGCCGCCGCCTTTGCCGCGATGCGCAGCCTCGATTTGTCCGCCCTGACTTCCCGTGCCGACGCCGAGGCAAAATTGCGCGCGCAACTGACTGATGAAAATTTGGTGCGCTTCCTCCTGACCAATCTCGTGCGCGAAGCCGACGATGGATTTCGCTGGCGCGTGGATGTCGCTGGCCTCGAAGCAGCACTGCCGCAACTTTCGCGTTCGCCGCTGGCGCCGGGGGAAATTTATCCCGGCCCGGCCTTGTTTTTGCGCGGCGATGAGTCCGACTTTATCCGCGAGACGGACCGCCCCGCCATTGCCGCGCACTTTCCGCGGCACCAAATTCTCGCCCTGGGCCGCGCCGGGCACAACCTGCATGTGGATCAACCGGCGGCCTTTGCCACCGCGTTGGAATATTTTGCAATGGACCTCGTTTAGCGCATCGCAATCAAGGCGAAGCCGACGATGGCGGCGGACAAGGCCAGCGTGCCAGCCCAGGCGGCGACTTCGCCCCGGTCCGTGCGGGGCTGGTCATCCAGCACGATGTTTTCCGCGATGGCGCGCTTCTGCACGCGCGAGAGAGTGTTCCAGATTTCCGCGTCGATTCGAGTGTTCATGAGAGTTTCCTCCGAGTTGGTGAGTGAATGACTATTATAAATTTGAGCGGGGGAGCGTTGAACTTCCCCCGCGTTGTTGGACACGAGGGTAAACACACCCGGGCGCGGAAAGTTTCGCCTCTCCGGTGCGGAAAGCTTGTCAAAGAGTTGTCAACATCCGCCCAGTTGGTTTCGTCGCGGGCCAATCTGACCAATAAAATTCCATTGCGCGCCGGGCGCAGCACGGTAGCTTGGCAGACCGGCCCTTGCGCCGCATTCCCTTCATGCCTCCTCCTCCCAACGCTCCCGTCAAAACCGCCATTACGCCCACCCGCGCCGACGATTATCCCGAGTGGTATCAGCAGGTCATCAAGGCCGCCGACCTCGCGGAGTCCAGCCCCGTGCGCGGCTGCATGGTCATCAAGCCCTGGGGCTACGCGCTGTGGGAAAATATGCAGCGCGCGCTCGACAAACGCTTCAAGGACACCGGCCACGTCAACGCGTATTTTCCGCTCTTCATCCCGATGAGCTTCCTTGAAAAGGAGGCTGCGCACGTCGAGGGCTTCGCCAAGGAATGCGCCGTGGTCACCCACACACGCCTCGAAGCCGGCCCCGACGGCAAGCTCCGTCCCGCCTCGCCGCTCGACGAGCCGCTCATCGTCCGCCCGACTTCCGAAACCATCATCGGCGAAATGTACGCCAAGTGGGTCGAGAGCTACCGCGACCTGCCGATTCTCATCAACCAGTGGGCCAACGTCGTCCGCTGGGAAATGCGCACACGCCTCTTTTTGCGCACCACGGAATTCCTCTGGCAGGAAGGCCACACCGCGCACGCGACCGAGGCCGAGGCCATGGAGGAGACGCGCCAGATGCTCGCCGTCTACGCCGACTTCGCGGAAAACCATCTGGCGATTCCCGTCATTCAAGGCGAGAAAACCGCCGGCGAACGCTTCCCCGGCGCCGTCAACACGTATTGCATCGAGGCGATGATGCAGGACCGCAAGGCGCTGCAGGCCGGCACCTCGCACTTCCTCGGGCAAAATTTCTCGAAGGCCGCCGGCATCAAGTTCCTCGACCAGGCCGGCAAACAGGAACTCGCCTGGACGACCTCGTGGGGCGTCTCCACGCGCCTCATCGGCGGCGTCATCATGGCCCACGGCGACGACGATGGCCTCATGCTCCCGCCTCGCCTTGCGCCCACGCACGTCGTCATCCTGCCCGTGCTGCACAAGGAGGAGACGCGCGCCAAGGTTTTGGAATACTGCCAGAAACTCCGCGCCGAATTGCGCGCCGTGCGCTACGCCGACCAGCCGCTCGAAGTCGAACTCGACACGCGCGACCTGCGCGGCGGCGACAAGGTCTGGCAATGGGTCAAGAAAGGCGTGCCGCTCATCGTCGAAGTCGGCCCGCGCGACATGGACAAGGACTGCGTGTTCTGGGGCCGCCGCGACAAGGGTCCGAAAAACCGCACCTCGACCCCCCGCGCCGAATTCGTCGCCACCGTCGCCGCCACGCTCGAGGACATCCAGAAATCCCTGCTCGAACGCGCCCGGGCCTTCCGCGCGGAAAACACGCGCAAAATCGACACCAAGGAAGAACTCTACGCCTACTTCACGCCGCAAAACGCGGAGAAACCGGAAATCCACGGCGGCTTCGCCCTCACCCACTGGAGCGGCGACCCCGCCGTCGAAGACCAACTCGCCAAGGATTTAAAAGTCACCATCCGCTGCGTGCCCCTCGCCACCGAAGGCGACCTCGCCCCCGAGCCGGGAGTTTGTCCATTCACGGGGAGGCCCAGTGTGCGGAGAGTAGTGTTGGGGAAGGCGTATTGAGGCATAAACTTAATATTTATTACTTTTTCTATGAAGACGCCGCTCAATGAACGTCTGGCGCGTCTTCACGGCGTTGTTGTGAACGAAGTCAAATCAGTGGAATTTGAAGCTCCACCGACCGACTCCATTTATGCCATAGGAACACTAATTTTACTCTCAGATGGCACAAGGCTTTCTTGCCAATTCTGGCGACTAATAAAATCCGCCAAGCCGGTCGTCAGTATCTTCGACCATAGACAAAAATATGGCTTACCAAATCAAATCGATGCCATAAGTGCCTTGCAGGAGGGGCTAGAGCATAAGAGCGTGCTTGGTGCTTACATGAATGAAGAAACTGGTGATCTTCGATTTACCTTTTCAGATGAATTTGTTCTTGAGGTATTTAACTTCACTGGTTTTGAAATCTGGCATCTTACTTTTAGTGATGGAACCGGAGAACTTTCAAATTATGCCATCAAATAGACGGGTTGCTTTTATCGTCAGATTCGGACATTTTTTCTGAAACAGAAAATGCCAAATCTTGTTCCAATCCTACCGGTCTCACCATCGTTCCGCCCAACTAACGATGCCTGGCGGGCGGCGGAGGCCGCCGGGGTGGATATGTCGTTGCTGGAACATTCCCTCTCACTGAGCGCGTGGGAGCGGCTGGTCGAACACCAGCGCGCCCTGGAACTTGCCGAGATGCTGCAAACCGCGAAAATCAAGCCGTCATGCCCGACCTGAACGGCTTGCTCCAGCGCCTGCACGCCCAGGA
>Ga0265320_10000791_pt1 | contig 24071 bp, 18 predicted proteins | sample 4827metaG_FD_202087 | JGI IMG/M metagenome (GOLD analysis project Ga0265320, IMG submission 202087) | Rhizosphere microbial communities from Carex aquatilis grown in University of Washington, Seatle, WA, United States - 4-8-27 metaG | ecosystem: Host-associated > Plants > Roots > Rhizosphere >...
TGCCGGCCAATCTCTCCGGCCATTGCCTGCCCGGGCGGCCGCAGCAGGGCCCCGAGGGCGATGCCGTGATGGAGTTCCGCGCAATGGCGGTATTCGACATGCATGTCGCCGCGCCGCAGCAGCCGCACCTCGCCATCGGGCGCCATGACCTCGACCTCGTCGACGAGGTCGAACATCCAGCCTCCCATGGCCCCCGCATTCATCCGCAGCGCGCCGCCGACCGTGCCGGGGATGCCCTCGAGAAACTCGCAGCCGCCGAGCGCGGACTTTGCGGCGAGGCCGCAGAGGTTCTTCAGCCGCAGGCCCGCTCCCACCCAAACCCTTCCGTCAGGACGGGGCTCGAAGCGCGCCCAAAACGGATGCGCGAGCGAAAGGACGAGGCCGTCCACGCCCTCGTCGGGAACCACGAGATTGGAGCCCCGCCCGAGCATGAAGACGGAAACGCCCGCAGCGGCGGCGGCGCGCAGGAGCGCCCGGAGATCGTCCGTGGAAGCCGGTTCTGCGTAGACTCTCGCGGCTCCTCCGACCCGCAGCGTCGTTCGCGCGGCGAGCGGCTCCTCGGACCGCACGCGGGTGCCGGATGAGACGAGGCCCCGCAAGGCGGCCGCGAATTCCGTCCAGCGCGCCGCCTGCGCCGCATCCGCGCGCCGGGCTTCGAGCCAGGCGCGCGCCAGCCGGTCGATGTCGCCGGCCCCGACAAAGGCGACCACGTCGCCGTTCCGGACATCACGGGAGAGCGCCCGCAGGAATCCGGCGTCGTCACGCGGAAGGTAGCTGACCGCAAGCGAAGGGGCGCCCCGCTTCATCTCGGCGTAGACGTCCGCGGTCGTCCCGCCCGCAACGGGACGCTCTCCGGCCCCGTAGACATCGAGCAGGTGCACGTCGTCGGCCAGCGCAAGGGCCGCGGCGAACTCGGCCTTGAATTGCGCGGTCCGGCTGAATCGGTGGGGCTGGAAGACGGCGATCAGGCGCGGGGCGGATCCCCCGGGGGCGGGGCGGAGATGCCGCCGCAGGCTGGGAAGGAGGGCCCGGATCTCCGCGGGATGATGGGCGTAATCCTCGATCACGGTGACCCCCTCCGTCGACAGCACCGCCTGCCTCCTGCGCACGCCTGCGAAATCGGCCAGCGCAAGGGGCGGAACATCGGCTCCCATCAGGACAGACGCCGCGAGCGCGGCGGACGCGTTGGCCACATTGAAATCGCCCCGGGCCCGGACCACGACCTCCGCCGGCGGAAAGCGCCCACCGAGCCGCACCGTGGTGCGCTCGCCCGACTCCCCGGCAATCGTCCCGCTGAAATCCCCCGTGCGTCCAAACGTCAAAAACAAGGGGTCAGGCTGCGAATCCTGCCCTCCGGCAGCCGGAGGGCAGGATTCGCAGCCTGACCCCTTCATAATCTGCAGGGAACGCGGGCAGGCGTCGCTGACGAGGACGGCCCCGCGCGTCCGGGCGAAGAGGGCGGCATAGGTCGCCTCGAGATCCTCGGGGCTGTGGTAGTGGTCGGGATGGTCCCAGTCGAGGTTGACCGCCACCGTGATCTCCGGGGAGAAGCCCTCGATCGTGCCGTCGCTTTCGTCGACTTCGGCGACCACCCATTCGTTGGAGCCGATCCGTGCCGGGGCGGCGCCATCCCCAAAGAGGCCGCCCACGATGTATCCCGCGGGAAAATTGGCCTGCCTGAGGACCGTCGCGAGCATGGCCGCGGTCGTCGTCTTGCCGTGCGCCCCGCACACCGCGACGAGCTTCCGGCCGCGGACGACCTCCGCCAGCGCGGCCCCCCGGCGGACCACGGGAATCCCGCCCGCCCGCGCGGCGGCGTAGACCGGGTGCCCCTGCGGAATCGCGGAGGAGTGGACGACCAGGTCGCAACCCGCGGCAAGCGGTCCGACGGCCACGCGCTCGCGGGCGAGCAGCTCGGCCACCTCGGACGTGAGCGCGTCGTCCTCGCCGCTGACGGAAAAGCCCGCCTGGGCGAGATAGATGGCCAGGGGCGCCATCCCCATGCCGCCGACGCCGAGACAGTGGACTCGCAGCACGGACCGTCCGAAGAGCAAAGGCGGGGCGGCGGGCCTCATCGGGGTTTCAGGCGGCGAGCACCTGGGGCTCCGGCTCGTCCGGACCCGCCTCGGCGATCTCCTCCAGGTCCCTCAGCATGACCTCGAGGGAATTGGCCCGGTCCATCCGGCGCAGGTTGCCCCGGAATTTTCGCAGGAGCCAGTCGTTGAAGATCACGTCCCGCACCTCCGTGTGCAGGCCACCGAGCATGGACTGGTCGATGGTCAGCCCCCCGCCCTGGCGCTCGAAGAACGCGGCGTTGGCGCGCTGATGGTCGTCGGCGGCGTGCGGATACGGAACGAGGATCGCGGGCGTCTCGCAGCGAATGAGCTCGGCCAGGGTTCCCGCCCCGGCACGGCTCACGACGAGATCGGCGGCGGACAGCAGCTCTGCCATCTGGTCGCAGAACGGCGTGAAGATCGCGCGCAGGGGCGCGCCCGGTCTCGTGCGCAGCTCGTGGGTCTCGGGCTCCCCCTTGTCCTGCCCCGTCACGCAATACACCTGGATCCCCTCGCCGGCGAGAAGCGCGATATGGCGGCGCGCCCAATCGTTGAGGACCGTCGCGCCCTGGCTGCCGCCGAGGATCGCGACGACCTTGTGCTTGGGGTCGAGACCCAGGGCCGCCCGGGATTCGGAGCGCGGACGAAGGACGATCTCGCGGCGGACCGGCAGGCCCACGTGACGCGTCCGCGTCGCGCCGACGGCGGGCAGCCGAAGTCCAAGGGGAAGGTAGGCGCGGGACGCGACATAGCCGAGGGCGCGAATGGCGAGGCCGGGCACGCGGTTCGATTCATGGAGCGCCACGGGAATGCCCCTGAGCCTGCCGGCCAGGGCGACGGGCGCGGATGTGAATCCCCCGAAGGCGACGATCACGTCGGGCCGCTGCCTCCGGATGAGACGCATGCAGAAGGCGACCGCGCTCGCCTGGGAAAAAAGGCACCGGGCTAATTTTAGCGGCCGCAGCGAGAAGGCCGTGCCGGGCACGCGGTCGAAGGCGATCTTCGGATAGTTTTCGATCAGCCGGGCATCGACCTTCTTGCGGCTGATCAGGAGGGACGCCTCATGGCCCCGCGCCATCAGCCCCTCGGCGAGGGCGATGCCGGGAGACAGGTGGCCGCCCGTGCCACCGCACGATATGAGGAACCTCCTCATGCCAGCACCTCCCGCATCGTCCGGGCGCTTCCGGGAAGCGCGGCCCGGGCCCAGGTGCGCTGGGTGTTCAGGATGACGCCGAGCAGCAGGCCCATGAGCAGCAGGTTGGACAGGCCTGCGCTGATGAAGGGAAGCGACATCCCCTTTGTGGGAAGGACGCCCGTGACGACGCCTATGTTGATCATCGCCTGCAGGCAGATCAGGAGCAGGCAGCCGGCCACGAGGAGAAAATGGAAAAGATTGGGCGCCCGCCGCAGGTGGACGAGGCCGGCGAGGAAGATGCCGGTGAAGACCGCAACGACACCGAGGGTGAACGGCAGGCCGAGCTCCTCGCCGACAACCGAGAAGATGAAGTCATTGTGCGCCTCCGGAGTGTAACCGAGCTGCTGGCGGCCCCGTCCAAGTCCGGCTCCATCAACCCCGCCGGACGCGAAAGCGGCCATGGACTGGTAAAGCTGGTAGGTCCCGTGCTGCTTGTTCCCCTCGACGTCGAGAAACGCAGTGAAGCGCTGGAGGCGGTTCGGGTTGAGCATGACAGCCACGGCAAAGACGGCCCCGACGACCGCGATTGCCGGAAGGATATACCGCCACTTGGCCCCGGCCAGGAAGACAAGCATCAGCCCGACGACGATCGACAGGGCGGCCGTCCCGAAATCCGGCTCCTTGAGGATAAGGCCTCCAAACGCGCCCACGATGCAGACGGGATAGAGGAATCCCCTCTTGAATTCTCCGATGCGGGTCTGGTTCACGGCCAGGTAGTGCGCGAGGCAGAAGATCATGCCGAGCTTGGCGAACTCGGAGACCTGCAGCCGCGCGGCGCCGTGTCCAAGCCAGCGGCGGCTGCCGTTGACGGAGACGCCAAGGTGGGGGACGAGGACGAGAAGCAGGAGGAGGAGCATCGCGCCGGCGACCCACCACGCGTACCTCCGGGCATAGTCCAGGTTTAACCGGCTGGTCACGAGGCACAGGGCGGCGGCAGCCGCGACTCCCGCGACCTGCTTCGTCAGGTAGAAGTACGGCCCGGGCTTGAGGGAGGAGCTGGCGCTGAAGAGGACCGTCAGTCCGAGGATCGTGAGCGCAATCGCGCAGACGACGATCACCGTCGGCGGCTGGACGGCGAACCGCGCGCGGGCGCTGCTGAACGGGGGCGTGGGGCCGGTCATAGATGGTTCTGCTCAGGATTTGGGCGGGGCGGCGGACCCGCTGTCGTCGACCTTGATGACCGGGACGTCGTCGGCCGGAGCAGCGGGCGGAGCCGGCTCGGCAGTTGGGGCGGGCGGCGCGGACGCGGACGCCCGGGACGGTGCGGCATCGGGCTTCGGGGCCCTGGCGGCGGGCGACCTGGCGGCGCGCGAAGCGCCGCCGGGGATGATCAGCTCCTGCCCGGGATGGATCTTCTGCGGATCGGAGATGTTGTTGGCGGTGGCGACGTCGCCCACCCTCACCCCGTACTTCCGGGCGATCGCCCCGAGCGTCTCTCCCGGCCGCACAACGTGCTTGACGGACTCTGTCGTGGGCTTGACCGGCGCGGCGGCCGGGGCCGCCGAGGCGGCGTCCGCCGGGGCGGCGGCCATGCCTTTCGCCGGAATCAGCAGCTTCTGTCCCACGCGGAGCGGGGAGCCGGGCCGGAGATTGTTGGCGGCGGCGAGCTCCGCCACCTTGAGGTGGTTCTTCTTGGCGATCGAGGACAGGCTGTCGCGGCTGGCAACCGTGTAGGTCGTCGCCGGCGTGACGCCGGCCACCGGCTGCGTTTCGAGCGCCGCGGCGGCGGCCGTGCCCGGGCGCGTCGGGCTGAAGAGTATGAGGGGTGCCGCGCCGGCGGCCGCGGGCGGCGCCGGGGAGTCCGCGGTGATCGGCGCGGGTACGGCCGCAGGTGCGTCGGAAGCCGCCGAGGCGGGCGCCGCCGTCGATTCGGCCTTCGACGCGCTGCAGCCCGGGTTGGCGAAAATCACAAGGAGCGCCAGGACGTGGACGCCCGCGACGATTCCAAAAATTTTCAGGATTTTCATGAATGAGTGCTGGTTGATTGGGATTTGGTTAAATTTCGGTCAGAATGGATTGTCTCGGGGCTTTCATCAACGCCCATCAGCGCGCATGCACGGCCGTCCGCCGTTCGCGCACCATCTTCTCGAACTGGTCGCCGCGGGCCTCGTAGTTGTGGAACATGTCAAAGCTCGCAAAGCCGGGGCTGAGGAGCACGTGGTCGCCGGGGGCGCCGGCCTCGGCAGCCAGGCGCACCGCATCGGCGAAGGACGGGCAGGCCGTGTGGGCCACGCCCGCGGCGGCGCAGGCTGAGGCGAGGGCCGGAGCGGTCTCGCCGATGAGGAACGCGTGCCGGACGCGCCGCGCTATCCGGCCGACAAACGCATCGAGCCCGCCGCCCTTCGCCTTGCCGCCGGCTATCAGGAGGACGGGCGCGGGAAACCGGGCGAGCGCGGCCTCGACCGCGTGAAAATTGGTGGCCTTTGAGTCGTTCCAGAAGGTCACGCCTTCGATCTCCTCGACTCGCGCCAGCCGGTGGCGCCCGAGGCGGAACGTCCGCGCAGCCGCAAGGAGCGCGGCTTCGTCGAGCCGCGCCGCGCGCCACCAGGCCGCGGCAAGGAGGAAGTTCTCGCGCTGCGGATAGTCGGCGAAGGGCGAGCCGGACAGCCTCGGATCCGCGGGGCGGCCTTCCGTCCCCACCCAGACAAACCTGGCCTCCACCTCCGGAGCCATCGGGTGCGCCTGGATCCAGGCCCTTACGCTCGAACCGGCAAAGACAGCGTCCGACCGGGCGGCCAGCTCCGCCTTCGCCGAAAAATAGGCGCCGAGCCCCTCGTGACGCTCGAGATGGTCCTCCGCAAAGTTGGTCCAGAGCGCCGCCTCGGCGTGAAAGTACCGCAGGGTCTCGGCCTGGAAGGAGCTGACCTCGCAGACGGCAATTGTTTCGGAAGCCCCGCCGGATTCATCGAGGACGAGCTGCGAGAAGGAGCGGCCTATGTTGCCGGTCGGAAGCGCTTTCCAGCCGATTCCCCGCAGCGCGTGCGCGAGAAACTCGGTCAGCGTCGTCTTTCCGTTCGTGCCGGTCACCGCGACAATGCGCCCGTGCCAGCAGAGCGACGCGAAATCCACCTCGCCGAGGCAGAGGCATCCGGCCGCCCGGGCGATCCGGATCCAGGGATGCGCCGGAACGAAGCCGGGCGAGAAGACGACAAGGGCATGGCGCTCGGCCGCCGCAGAGGTGTACTCGGTCCCGTGCGCGTCATAGACGGTCACCTGCGCCCCAAGGGCACCCAGAAGACCGCGCAGCGCCTCGCCGCTCACGCCGGCGCCGAAGACCGCCACGGGCCGGGCGAGTCTCGACTGCAGGAATCCGGGTATCGTCAACGGCATGGGATCAGCGCAGCTTGAGGGTTCCCAGGCCCGCGAGGGCGAAAATCACGGAGAGCACCCAGAAGCGCAGGACGACCTTTGTCTCCGGCCATCCCTTCTTCTGGAAATGATGGTGGATGGGCGCCATGAGGAAGAAACGCCGCCCCTCGCCGTGGCGCCGCCGCGTGTACTTGAAGTATCCCACCTGGATGATGACGGAGGCCGCCTCCCAGACGAAGACGCCGCCGACGATCACGAGGGTGAGCGACTGCTGGACCATGAAGGCCATGATCCCCAGGAGCCCGCCGATCGCGAGCGAGCCGGTGTCGCCCATGAACACCTCGGCCGGGTGCGAGTTGTACCAGAGGAATGCGAGTCCCGCGCCCACAAGGGCGCCGCACACGACCGTGAGCTCGTCGGTTCCGGGCACGTGCGCGATCAGCAGGTAATCGGCCAGCTTCACGTTTCCGGCCGCGTATGCCATGATGCCGTAGACCATGGCGACCGTGATCGTGCACCCGATGGCCAGCCCGTCGAGCCCGTCCGTCAGGTTGATCGCGTTCGAGAATCCCACGAGCCAGAGGTAGACGAACACGAACAGCGCGGCGACCGGCATGCTGGCTATCAGCGGATGCTTCAGGAAAGGCACCCACAGCTCCCGGATCTTCGACGAGCTCATCGGGTCCCACAGAAGAATGGCCAGGGCGACGACCGTCGTCAGCGTCTGCAAGAGGATCTTCTCGCGTGAAGAGATGCCGTTCCGGCTCTTGCGGGCGACTTTGAGGTAGTCGTCGCGGAACCCGACCGCGGTGAGCGCCGTGTATACGAACAGGGCGACGACGACCCAGACGTTGGGGACGGCCCAGAGCACGGAGCTCACGAACACGCAGCCGAATATGAGCAGCCCGCCCATGGTCGGGGTGTTCTTCTTGTCGAAGCGCCGGGCGAGATCCCCGGTCCGGTCGTCATCGTAATTCTGGCCGAACTTCAGCCGGCGCAGCCGGGCGATGAGCCAGGGCCCGATGATGAATCCGAAAAAGGCCGCCGTTCCCGCAGCCATCATCGTGCGCAGCGTTATGTACCGCAGCACGCGCAGCGGGCCGAAATGGTGGCTCAACTCATAAAGGTAGCTCAGCATGGGGTTGCGGGCGGCTCAGGCGTGCGCCGCGGCCGCGGCGTCGAAGAGGGTCTCCAGGGCGTACTTCCGGCTGCCCTTGGCGAACACCGCGCCGGAGAACGATGAAAGGCGGTCTGCGACCGGCTGCAGCGAATCGACGACGGAGATCTGCCCGGCGAGGTTGCCGTTCTCGATCGCGCCCGCGCGCACGGCGTCCGCATGGGGTCCGATGATGAAAAGGAAATCGCCGGCGCGCAGGTGCAGGACCCGGCCGAGCTCGCGGTGATACCGGGCGGCCTCCGCGCCAAGCTCCTCCATCCCCCCGAGGACGAAGATCCGCGGCTGCGCCGGGGGCGCGACGGAATGGAAGGCGGAGATGGCGTCGGCCATCGCCGCGGGATTCGCGTTGTAGCAGTCGAGATAGAGGAGCCTGCCGTCCGTGCGGCGCATTTCCCCGCGCAGCGGAGCCGGACGCCAGCGGGCAAGGCGGCTCCGGATGGCGTCGTCGGACACTCCGAGGCGGCGCGCGGCGCAGACCGCGAGCGCTGCATTCTGGGCCATGCCGTCGGAGACGCGGGGCAGGGAGAAGGCGTCCGCAGGCTGCCTGCCGGCGAAAGCGACCGTCGTCTCCCCTCCCCTGTGCACGGTGGAGAACGAAACCCTCGCGGCGCCGGGCGGACCATCGGCGGCCGAGCCCTCGCCCATCCGTCCGACCAGGAGCACCGGAACCCGGAGCTCGCGAAACCCGGGCAATCCGGCGCAGGCCTCGGGAAAGATCGCAACGCCGCCCGGCCGGATGGCCGCGGCCAGCAGCGCCTTCTCGCAGGCGACCCTCTCGAGACTGCCGAATCCGTCGAGGTGGGCAGGGGCCACAAGGGTTATGATCGCGATGTCCGGCTCGATCATGGCCGCGAGCGGGGCCATTTCTCCCGGTGCGCCCACGCCCGCCTCTATCACAGCGCGGAGATGGACCGCGGGATCGAGACGCGTCAAGGTGAGGGGCACGCCGATCTGGTTGTTGAGGTTTCCGGCGGTCGCCAGGACGGGCGACGCGCCGGTGGCGGGCTCTCCGCCGAGGAGAAGCGCAAGAAGCTCCTTCGTCGACGTCTTGCCGGCGCTGCCCGAGATCGCGACGACCGGACCTCCGAACAGCCGGCGCTGGCCATGGGCCGCGGCTTGGAAGGCGGAAAGCGGGTCGGCCACGACAAGCTGCGGAAGGCCGACCGACGGGTCCGCGGCGGCAACCACGGCGGCAACCGCGCCCGCGTCCCGCGCGGCCCCGAGGAAATCGCGCCCGTCGCGCCGCCCGGTCTTCAGCGCGACAAACGCCTCGCCCGCGCGCATCCGCCTCGTGTCGTTCGCAAAGCCCGTCGGCGGCGCGGAGGGGCGGGCGGTCCAGCGTCCCCCCGTCCAGGCTGCGAGCAGTTCAGGCTGAAATTGGACCATCACCTTATCCCTCGCGGAGCGCCTTCACTCCGATCAGTTCGCGCAGGACCTGGCGGTCGTCGAAGGGTATGACCGTATCCGCGAACTCCTGGTAGCTTTCATGGCCCTTGCCGGCCACGAGCAGGCAATCGCCCGGGCGCGCGACGTCGAGCGCGAGGCTGAGCGCCCGTCGCCGGTCCTCGATCCAGGTGATCTTGTCGGGGGCCTCCACCCCGGCCTTCATGTCGGCGAAGATCTGCTGCAGCGGCTCCGCGCGGGGATTGTCCGCGGTGGCGAAGGCAAAATCGGCGGACGCCTGGACCGCGCGCACCATGAGCGGGCGCTTTGCCCGGTCCCGCATGCCGCCGCAGCCGAAGACGACGAGGAGGCGTCCGGGCGTGATCGCCCGGAGCATGCCGAGCGCGTTCCTCAGGGCGTCGTCGGTGTGGGCATAGTCCACCAGGACGTTGAACGGCTGACCCTCCTCGATCCGCTCCATGCGTCCCGGGACCCCCGGAAATCCGGCCAGCTTCTCGGGAATCGAGCCGGGGTCCCGGCCCAGCGCCCACGCGGTTGCCGCGGCGGCCAGCAGGTTGCTGACGTTGTAGCGCCCTATGAGCGGCGAGTCGACCGCGACAGAACCCTCCGGCCAGACGAGGTCGAAGGTGCTGTTCTTGAAATTCAAGGCTATCCGCTCCGCCCGCACCTGGGCGCGCGGATCCTCGCCGAAGGTGACGAGCCGGACCGCGGGCGCCATCGAACCCAGCCGCTCCGCGAGCCTCACCCCGCAGGGATCGTCCCGGTTGACGACCGCGATCTTCGGGACCGATCCCGTGGCGCCCGTGAAGAGGCGCTCCTTGACCTCGTAGTACGCGTCCAGGGTCTGGTGATAGTCGAGATGGTCGCGGGTGAGGTTTGTGAAGACGGCCGCCGCGAACTGGAGCCCCAGCACGCGCTTCTGGTCGATTCCGTGCGAGCTAACCTCCATCACCGCCTGGCGGCAGCCCGCGTCGCGCATCTGCGCCATCATCCCATAGATGTCGAGCGACTCGGGCGTTGTCCTGAACGAAGGAACCGTGCGCATGCCCAGGTCATAGTTCACGGTCCCGATCAGCCCGACGCGGCGCTCGCCGTTCAGGAAATGCTTGAGCAGGTGGGTGACCGTGGTCTTGCCGTTCGTGCCGGTGACGCCGACAACGGACAGGTCCCGATCGGGAAACCGGTAGTAGCGCTGGGCGACCCTCGCGAGCGCGACCCGGGGATCCGCGACCTGGATGAACGCGACCTTGGACTGCGGGAAAGCCGGCAGCCTCAGCGCGACCACGGCGGCGGCTCCCCGGCTGACCGCCTCGTCGATGAACGAGGCTCCGTCCGAGCGCCGGCCCGGCAGGGCGAAGAACAGGTTCCCCGGCACGACGCGCCGGCTGTCCAGGGCGATCCCGGTGATCGGGCGCGCGAGAGCGCCCTTGGCGGCGATGATTTCGCCGTCTGAAAAATAGTCTGAAAGGAGTTGTGCCATCGGGAAGGCGCGGAAGCGGGCGGTCGTTCGGGGGGAACGGCGCGCGGGTACGGGAAGGGCCTGGAGAAGCGCGTGGTGTTGCGTGAGGTAGCCGATCACGGGTGGCCGCCTCCCAGAGCGGCGAGCGGAGAGCGCACCGGGAGATCGGCCGGGCGGATGTCGAGATAGGGAATGAGCTGCTCGCCGATATGCTTGAAGGACGGCCCGGCCACCTTGACGCCGTAACCCACGCCCCCCTGCGTGTAGGCGTCAGCATCGTCCACAATCACTGAAATTACAACCTGCGGATTGCGCGCGGGAAGGAATCCAACGAACGATCCGACGTGGTGGCGGTTCGAGTAGCGCATGACCGTCTTGCCCGAGGTCAGCATCACCGGCTCGACCTTCTGGGCCGTGCCCGTCTTTCCAGCCACCTCGTAGCCGGGAATCGCCAATTCGGCGCCCATGCCCCCGTCGGCCTCGCCGATCGGGGCCGTGGCCACCGTCGCGAGCAGCCGCTGCATCGTCTGCGCGGTCCTTTCGCTGATGGCCCGCCGGACGACGGCGGGGCTGAACCAGCAGACGATAGCGCCCTGGGAATCGCGGATCTCCCGAATGATCTGCGGACGCAGCAGAAGACCGCCGCTCGCAATGACGCTCATCGCCTGGTGCATCTGCATCGGCGTGAGCGTGACTCCCTGCCCCATCGGCAGCCGCGTGATCGTAAGCCCGTCCCAGCGCTCGGGCGGCGGCAGCCATCCGCGGATTTCGCTGCCGACGGGGAGCGTCGTGACCTCCCCGATCCCGAAGGCGCGGGCGTAGTCGTACAGGCGGCGCTTCCCAAGCATCATCCCGAGCTGGGCGGCGCCCTTGTTCGACGAGCGCCCGAGGATCTGGGCCACGGTCAGCGGATGGGCGAAATGGTCGGAGGCATCCTCGCGGGGCAGCCGGAGCGTGCGGACGACGCCGCCTTCGTTGTAATCGACCTTCTCGAGCGTGCAGTCGAAGGTCGTTGCCGGCGTGACCAGGCCCTCGTTGAGCGCGCCGGCGGCGGGGATGATCTTGAACACGGATCCGGGCTCGTACATGTCGGCGACCGCGACATTGCGCAGCTCCGCCTGCCGGTCCGGACCCACCTTGTTGTACTCGTTCAGGTTGAAGCTCGGGTAGTTCCCGAGGCCGAGGATGAAGCCGGTGCGCGGATCGCTGACGATGATCGTCGCCTTGAGCGGGTGGAACTTGCTGGCGATCGTGCTGAGCTCCGCCTCGACGATGTGCTGCACGGTGGCATCGATCGAAAGGGTCACGTTGTATCCGTCGACGGCGGGCACGACCCGGCTGCGGAATTGGGGAAGCTCCTGCCTGCGGCCGTCCTTCTCCGTCTCGACCCAGCCGTTCTGGCCGCGAAGGTAGAAGTCCGCGAAGGCCTCGACGCCCGTGACCGGATTTTCGTCGTGGTTGACGTAGCCGATGACATGGGCGGCCAGCTCATTGTCCGGATAGGAGCGCCGGTAGATCCGGTTTCCAACGATCCCCTGGATCCCGAGTTTCTTTATCTCGACATAGGCCGATTCCGGGACGCTCTCGCTGAGCCTGGCCCAGCGAATCGGCTGGTTGCCCTGGGGATCGGCATCGTCCACGACCGTGTCGTCGTCCCCGTCCCCGGCGGGGCCAGGCTGCGCAGCCTGCCCCCGGCCCCCCGGCAGAGTGAACACCAGGCTCACGGGCCCGGCCGCGGGCGTGTGATCCGTCGTCCCGACCCCCTCGGGAGGGCGGACCGGCGCGGCGGCCGGGCGGAACCTGGTGGTTAAGATCGCGGCGACCTCCGGCAGCGGGCGGCCGATCAGCTCGGCCAACCGGGGCCATTTCTTCTCGTCGCCGGGCCGCAGCGACTGCGGGTCGACACCGAGCTCGATCAGCGAGCGGCTCGTTGCAAGGAGGTTGCCGTGGGCGTCAAGGATGTCTCCGCGCCGGGCGTTCTCGACGATCACCTGGCGACGCGCCTTTCCGATCGAATCGAGCAGCGCGTCCCGGTCCCCCACCTGGAGCCAGACCAGGCGCCCGCCGAGGCCGGCAAAACTGACGAAGACGATGCTTGCGAGCAGGGCGACGCGGTGATTGGCAAAGCCCTTCGACATTGTCAGCAGGCCATCAAGGCTGGGAAGCCACGCGAAATGCGACGGGCATCGCACGGTCGCTGAACAGGCCGCTGTTGCGCTTGGACGCCAGGCGCATCTCGGGATCCTCGGCGATCCGCTGCTCCCGATCGTCCGCAGGCTGCACCAGGCCGAGGTGCCACTCGGCGTTGCGCTGGAGAAGCGCGCTGGGATCCTGCTGCGCGGCGACCTCGGCCGTCGTCTCCTCGCTCTGCCGGGCGACTTCGGCGATCCGCGAGGCCAGCGCCTTGTTCTCTCCGGCAAGGAGGGATATCTGCCGGCGGCTCCAGACCATGCCCAGCCCCACCGAGCCTGTGCAGCCGATGGCCACCAGGCTGTAGACCAGCAGGGAATTCACAAACGCGGGGGAGGATCGGGTGTTCATGGGTGCGGCCTAGAGTTTTCTGAGGGCCCTGAGCTTTGCGGACCGGCTGCGCGGGTTTGCCTCCAGTTCGTCCGGGCCGGGCGTCGCCGGCCGGCCCGTCAGCGCCTCAGCCCGCGCGACGCGAAAATCCTTGGGCAGGGAGTCCTCCGCGGTTTCGGGCTGGCCGCACAGTCGCCGGAAGCAGCGCTTCACAATCCTGTCCTCGAGCGAATGGAAGCTGATTACGCACAGCGCTCCACCGGAGAGGAGCCGCTCGAAAGCCTCGGGGAGCACCCGCTCAAGGGCGCCCAGTTCGTCGTTCACGGCGATGCGCAGCCCCTGGAAAGTCCGGGTTGCGGGATGAATTTTCGAAGCCCGGCGGTCCCGGGCCGGAATCGCCCCGGCGACCAGTTCCGCCAGCGATCCCGTCCGCGCAAGGGCGCCCGTGCCCCGGGCGGCAATGACGGCGGAAACTATCCGGCGCCAATGCGGGTCCTCGCCGAGATCGCGGACGGCGCGGATGAGCATCTCCTCCGTCGCCGTCTCGAGCCAGCGGGCTGCGGGCACCCCGGAGCGCGGGTCGAGGCGCATGTCCGCGGGTGCATCCGCCCGGAAGGAAAATCCGCGCTCCGCGTCGTCGAACTGGAAGGACGAGACACCGAGATCGAGGAGAATCCCGTCGAAGCCGGGCTCCAACGGAAGGCTGGCCAGGCGGCCGAAATCGCGGTCGATCAGCTCGAGGCGGCCCGCGAACTCCGCGAGCATGCCGGCGCCGCGGGCCAGCGCTGCCGGATCCCGGTCGAGGGCCACGACATGGGTCGCGGGCGCGCCCTCCAGGATCGCGCGCGCATGGCCGCCTCCCCCAAAGGTGCAGTCGAGGAAGCGGCCGCCCGGGCGGGGCGCGAGAAACCCCAGCACCTCGCGCAGCAGGACGGGCTGGTGGCCGGGCGGCATCGCAGCGGAGGGGTATTCAGCGGGCGCGGGACGCATCGGAGGCGTGCCGGCCGTGGCCGGATTTCGGCTGCGCCACGAGGCGCAGCACCAGCGCGTCCCGCACCCGCGGAGTGACCGCGGTGGGGTGCGCCCGGCCATGCGAGGCGCCGGCCCAGCCGTGGAAGCCGCCCTGCTGCGCCGGGCCCGCGCCAGCCGGGCCATGGTGCATCTGAAAAGTGGATACAATAGCGGGGTGCATCGCTCAGATACCGAGGCGGCGCATCAGGTCGCCAAAATTCTCGCCGGAGGTCCTCGCCTCGACCTTCTCCCAGCGCGACGGGGCGTAGAGGTTGAACTTGGTCAGCGCCCCGACGAGGCACGCGTCCTTGGCGATGCCCGCGTGCCTCAGGAGTTCGCCGCTCAGCCCGACCCGCCCCTGCTTGTCGAACGAGAACGACTGCGTCTGCGCGAAGAAGCGCGCCGCGAAGTCCTGGCCGGCGCCGTCGCTGAGCGCGATCTCCGCGATCTTCGCGTGCAATTTCTCAACCTCCAGCGGGGGAAGCACGGCGACATACCCGTCGGGATGCGGCGTCGCGAGAAACGCATCGGCCTCCACATGGGCAGCCCGCCATGCCGACGGGATCGTGATCCGACCCTTGTCGTCCAATGCGTGCCTGAAAAGGCCCGTGTAAAGTGCTTTGCCGGGATGCGCCATTTTAGGGGTAAGGCGACTCCTTGCCCCACAGTACCCCATTTCAACCCATTTTCCCCCACCCCCGGCAAGCCTAAAAGCACTGAAAATGAGCAATTTTGCTCACAAATTGTTCACAAGCGCCTGCGTCCCTCCCGGCCTTGTTCCAATCGCGCGGCAAGAACCGCCGCGTCTTGCACAATCCGTGCGGAGAAGCAGCGTGCAAGGGGTGGCAAGATTGCGTCATCGCGACGATGCCCACCGCCTTTCGGCCACGCATGAAACCCGCCAACAGGAGCATTCTCGCGATCAACGGCGGCTCCTCGAGCATCAAGTTCAGCCTGTACGCGACCCAACCGGCGCTGCACGCCTCCGTCGCGGGCCAGATCGGGGGAATCGGCGGGTCCGCGCCGGTGTTCTCGGCCGAGGGCGTCGATCCCAGCGATAATTTCAGCCGAAGAGTGGCCGCAAACGACCAGGCGGCGGCGGCCGGGATGCTGATCGATTGGATCTCAGAGCGGATCGGCGCGGGTGCCCTGGTGGGAGCAGGGCACCGCATCGTGCACGGCGGCCCAAAATACCATGCGCCGCGGCGGATCACTCCGGCTCTCCTTCGGGACTTGCGCCGGCTGCAACTCTTCGACCCGGACCACCTCCCCGGAGAGATCCTTCTGGCAGTCGCCGTTCAACGGCGGTTCCCCCGTCTTCCGCAAATCGCCTGCTTCGATACGGCATTTCATCATGGAATGCCGCGCGTCGCGCAAATCATCGCGATTCCACGCAAGTACGAGGCAAAGGGCGTCCGGAGATACGGATTCCACGGGCTCTCCTACGAATTTCTCATGGGAGAATTGGGCCGCGTCGCCGGCCCGGCCGCGGCGCGGGGAAAGATCATCCTGGCCCACCTCGGAAGCGGCGCAAGCCTCGCAGCCGTGCGGGGCGGCAAGCCCGTCGACACGACCATGGGATTCAGCCCCGCGTCGGGGGTGCCGATGGCGACCCGCTCCGGGGACCTCGATCCGGGACTGGTCCGTTTTCTCGCGCGGACCGAGCGCATGGGCGCCGCCGCGTTCAACGAGATGGCCAACGCCCGGTCGGGGCTTCTCGGCGTTTCGGAAACAAGCTCCGACATGCGCGACCTGCTGCGGCGGGAAGCCGGGGACGCCCGTGCGGCGGAAGCCGTGGCGCTTTTCTGCTACCAGGTGGCGAAGTCGATCGGCAGCTTTGCGGCGGCGCTCGGGGGGATCGATGCGCTCGTCTTCGCGGGCGGCATCGGCGAGAATTCGCCTGTCGTCCGCGCAAGGATCTGCGCCGGTCTCGATTTTCTCGGCATCGGGCTGGACACGGCGAAGAACCGCGCAAACGCGGGCGTCATCTCCCCGAAAGCCTCGCCGGTGACGGTGAGGGTCATCCGAACGGATGAGGAAATCGTGATCGCGCAGGCGGTCTGCCGCGCGCTTGGACTTTCCAGATCGAAGCGAGGATCAAATCCATGAACACCACGGCGGCAGCGAACACACTCTCCCCTCAATTGTTACGCAGGATCGACGCCTATTGGCGGGCGGCGAACTTCCTCTCGGTCGGACAGATCTACCTACGCGACAACCCGCTCCTCAAGGAGCCGCTCAGGCCGGAGCACATCAAGCGCATGCTCCTCGGCCACTGGGGAACGACGCCCGGGCAAAACTTCATCTACGCGCACCTCAACCGTGCGATTGTGGAGCACGACCTGGACATGATCTACATTTCCGGGCCGGGGCACGGCGGCCCGGCGCTGGTTGCGAACACCTACCTCGAGGGCACCTACAGCGAAATCTATCCGAACGTGAGCCAGGACGAGGCTGGAATGAAAAGGCTCTTCACCCAGTTTTCGTACCCGGGCGGCATCCCCAGCCACGTGTCGGCGGAATGCCCGGGCTCGATGCACGAGGGCGGAGAGCTCGGCTATTCGCTCAGCCACGCCTTCGGGGCCGTCTTCGACAACCCGGATTTCATCGTCGCCTGCGTGGTCGGCGACGGCGAGGCCGAAACGGGTCCGCTCGCGACGGCGTGGCACTCGAACAAGTTCCTGAGCCCCGTGGCGGACGGCGCCGTGCTGCCGATCCTCCACCTGAACGGCTACAAGATCGCCAATCCGACGGTGCTCGCGCGGATCGGGCGCGCCGAGCTCGAACAGTTGTTCCGCGGCTACGGCTGGGACCCGATCTTTGTCGAGGGCCGCGACCCCAATCCGACGCACCAGGCGATGGCGGAGGCGCTCGACCGGGCGGTGAGGGGGATCCGGCAGATCCAGGAAGGCGCACGCCTCCGGGGCGAAACCGGCCGCCCGCGCTGGCCTATGATCGTCCTCAAGTCGCCGAAGGGCTGGACGGGCCCAAGTTCGTCGATGGTCTGGCGGTCGAGGGAACGTTCCGCTCGCATCAGGTGCCGCTCTCGGACCCTGCGAAGAACCCGGCGCACCTGAGGCAGCTCGAGGAATGGCTCAGGAGCTACCGGCCCGAGGAACTGTTTGACGAGCGCGGCCGCCTCCTGCCCGAACTCGCCGACCTTGCCCCGAAGGGACCGCGCCGCATGGGCGCCAATCCGCACGCCAACGGCGGTCTCCTCCTCCACGACCTGCGGATGCCGGATTTTCGCGATTACGCCGTGCAGGTCCCGTCGCCCGGCACGGGCGGCATCGGCGACACGCACATCCTGGGGCGCTTCCTGCGGGACGTGATCCGGGTGAACGCGGACCAGCGCAATTTCAGGATTTTCGGGCCCGACGAGACGATCTCGAACGGGCTCGAGGCGGCCTTCGAGGCGACCAACCGGCAATGGGAGGCCGATATGGAAACAAATGACGAGTTCCTGGCGCCCACCGGGCGGGTCATGGAGATGTTGAGCGAGCACCAATGCGAGGGCTGGCTCGAGGGCTACCTCCTCACGGGGCGGCACGGGCTCTTCAACTGCTACGAGGCGTTCATCCATATCGTGGATTCGATGTTCAATCAGCACGCGAAATGGCTCAAAGTCAGCGCAGCGCTGCCGTGGCGGCCGAAGATCGCCTCGCTCAACTACCTGCTGTCGTCCCATGTGTGGCGGCAGGACCACAATGGCTTCACCCACCAGGACCCGGGATTCATCGATCACGTGGTCAACAAGAAGGCGCAAATCGTGCGCGTCTACCTGCCGCCGGATGCGAACTGCTTGCTGTCCGTGATGGATCACTGCCTGCGGAGCCGCCACTACATCAACGTCGTCGTCGCCGGAAAGCACCCCGCTCCGCAATGGCTGCCGATGGACGCCGCCGTCGTCCACTGCACGGAGGGAATCGGCATCTGGCCCTGGGCCGGCAACGACAGTGGAGCGGAACCCGACGTGGTGATGGCCTGCGCGGGCGACGTCCCCACCCTCGAGACGCTTGCTGCCGTCTCCATCCTGCGGGCGGAGCTGCCGGAGCTGAAGATCCGCGTGATCAATGTCGTGGACCTCATGAAGCTCGAGCCCGCGACCGAGCATCCCCACGGGTTGAGCGACATGGATTTCGATTCCCTGTTCACGACCGACAAGCCGGTCATCTTCGCCTACCATGGATATCCGTGGCTGATCCACCGCCTCACCTACAGGCGGGCCAACCACCACAATATCCACGTGCGCGGATACAAGGAGGAGGGCACGATAACGACAGCCTTCGACATGACGGTCCTCAACGACATGGACCGCTTCCACCTCGTGCAGGACGTGATCGACCGCCTTCCCCAGCTCATTTCGAGGGGCGCCTACCTCAAGCAGCGCCTCCAGGACAAGCTGGTGGAGCACCGCCGGTACATCTGCGAGCATGGCGAGGACATGCCGGAGATCCGCAATTGGAAATGGCCGGGGCCGGCGGCGAAGTAGGGCAACGCCCGATCATCGGCCCGCAAGGGCAACCCAGCCGACGAGGATGGCGACGGCAGCCGCGGTCACCGGGAGCCCGATCCGGGCAAAGTCGCGAAAGGAAATGGCGATCCCCTGCCGCCGCGCCTGCTGCACGACGATTATGTTCGAAACGCTCGCGGTCAGGATAACGTTGCCTCCAAAGCCGTTTGCGAGCGAAAGGACATAAGCGACCGAAGGGCTCGCGAGCGGAATGATCTTAACGAGGAGCATGACGGCCGGTGCGTTGTTCAAGAGTGCGGCTAAGCCGACGGTCATCAGCGCCTCGTTGGCCGGCCGGCCGGGGTCGAAGCCGGCGCCCTCCAGCCATCGGACCGCGGACTCACCATAGCCGGTCGCAGCGAAAGTCCCCGTGACTATGAAAAGCGACATGAACAGGACGAGGATCTGCCAGTCGACGAGGGCGAGCAGATCCTCCGTCCTAAACTTGGGGCTGGCGAGGTGCACCGCAGCCGCGACGAGGACGATGATCTCCTTCGGCACCGGGGTGAAAAAAAGGGCGATGACGGCGCCGAGGATCACAAGACCCTTCGCGGTGTGGCGGCGATCGAAAGGATAGGCGACGTCGGGCTCGCCGACGTCTATCGGAGCAAAATCCGGGCCCGGCCGGGATACCGCCATCAGCACCAAACCGTAGGCGGCGGCCATCGCGAGGGCGACCGGAACGGCGCTCCAGAGGAAATACCGCCAGAAGCCCAGGTGGGCGACCTCGCCTATCAGGATTCCCTGGGCGCTCCCGACGAGGGTCGCCGTGGCTCCGATGTTGCTCGAGATCGCAAGGCCGATCAGGAACGGCGCGGGATTGAGCCGGCGGCGCAGGAGCGCGGCGGCAACCACGGGGGTGAAGACATAACAGATGATGTCGTGGTTCAGGAAGGCGGACAGCCCTCCGGTAACCGCCATGAGGACGAGCAGGAACCGCGACGGCTTGCCCGCGAACAAGGAAACCCGCTCCGCGACCCTGCCGTAGAATCCCGACAGCTGCAGCTGGGAGGATATGACAAAGAAGCCAAAGAGGAGAAGGATCGTCGGCCAGTTGACGCGGGAAACCATCCCGTCGGCGGAAGTCCCGGAAAAAACCATCATGCAGATCGCACCCAGGAGCGCGAACCCGACGCGATTCAGCTTCAGGCCGGGCACGCGGCCGATGGCCATCCCCGCGTAGGTCAGGACGAATATGGCAAGGACGACGGGCCGGTGTTCGATAACCATGAGAACCGTCCAAATCGAAGTGCGATCGAGGCAGATTGTCGACATTCCCCGAAATGCGCCAAGTTGTCTCAGTTTTGTTGAAGGAGAATTGAACGGAAAAATGTGTCCGAACAGGGGTGGAATCGGTTTTGTGCCCTCCCCGTAGTCTTTTACCCACGGCAGACGTCACACTAATCGCGATGAGCACCCCCCCCTGTTTGGATTGCATGGACAGCCGACTCTGGCAGGATTCTGGCCCCCTACCAGCACTCGGACAAGCCGTGCCCCACCCTCATGCAACGATGGCTAGACGCCTGCCGCTCATCGCATTCGCGCTGATCGCCGCGGCATCCGTTCTGGCGGCGCCCCTCAGGGCGGCCGCGAGCGACCGGATGCTTCCGGACAGCGTCGCCCCGACAGGTGGAGGCGGGAAACGGGGAACGATCACGCGTTCGTCCCTGCGCCCGGAGGAAACGCGGGCGAACTTCGACTTCAATATCGCCCTGCGCATGCGGAACCTCGACGAGCTCCAGGCCCGTGTGCGCGCCGGCGATGCGATTCCGCCCGCTGAAATGGAGGCAAGGTACCTTCCCCTGCAATCGGACTATGACCGCGTTTCGGCATGGCTGGTCTCCCAGGGCTTTGTGCTCACCCTCCCCGACTCGAACCATACGAACATCTTCGCCCGCGGGACGGTGGCGGCGGTCGCGCAGACCTTCGGCGTGTCGTTCGCCCGCGTTTCCACTTCGGACGGAGAATTCACCTCGGCGGTCACCGCTCCGAGCGTGCCCTCGGACATCGCGGACGCGATTCTCGACGTCGGAGGCCTGCAGCCGCACATCCGCGCACACGTCCCAAAGCACTCCAAGATCGCAAGGGCCGTCACGCTCAGCAGCGGATTTTTCACCCCGGCGGACGTGACCACGGCCTACCAGGCCCCGTCCGACCTTTCCGGGGCCGGGCAGACGATCGCAATCATCATCGATTCGGCCCCCGCCAAAAGCGATCTGACGAGCTTCTGGACGACCACGGGGGTCGCCCAGACCGCGGCGAATTTCACGACGGTGGCCGTCAACGGCGCGGCGGGAACGTCGGACGCAAGCGAAGCGGCGCTCGATGCCGAATGGGCCGGGGCCATGGCGCCCGGGGCCAAGATTCGCGTCTACACCCTGCCGAGCCTCTCCAACAGCAACATCCTGGCGGCCTGCACCCAGGTTCTGAACGACGCGAAGGCGGATCCAACGCTCAGGATTTTGTCGATGAGCTTCGGAAATGCGGAATGGATAAATTCGTTCGGCACGATCGTGTCCTATAATCAGGCATTCACGCAGATGACCGCCGCCGGCATCACGGCGTGCGCCGCTTCGGGCGACGGCGGGTCGAACGAAGTCGTTTCGGGCGCATCATCCGGCAGTTACAGCTCCTCCGCGACCCTGTCCCCATCCCATCCCGCGACCGATCCGAACGTCACCGGCGTAGGAGGAACCACGCTCGGCTTCGACAGCGCCTTCAACCCCATTTCCGAGACAACCTGGTTCGACAACTCGAATCCGAGCGACATCGGCGCCAGCGGCGGGGGCATCAGCGGCTTCTTTGTCCGTCCGTCATGGCAGACGGGGACCGGGGTGCCGTCGGGCCCCGCGCGGTGCGTGCCCGACGTCGCGGTCGTATCGGATTTTAGCGTGCCGGGATTGGGAACCTCCCAATACGGCGGGCTCATCGTGGTGAACGGAAGCCCGACCGGAGTGGGAGGCACCAGCCTCGCGACTCCGATCTTCGCGGGCATCGTGGCGCTCATCAACGAGTCGCGCTCAAATGTGGGGCTGTCATCCGTGGGGCTGCTGGGGCCTCGGCTTTATCCGCTGATCGGAACGACCGCCTTCAAGGATATCACAACGGGAAGCAACGGCGCCTATAACGCCGGGACCGGCTATGACTTGTGCAGCGGGATCGGGTCCCCGAAGATCGGGAATCTTGTCGCCGCCCTGACGGCCACCCTTCCCTCGCCGGGAATCGCCGTGGACGGCCACAAGTCCGGCGACACCGTCGCAGTGCCCTCGGGCGGATCCGCAAAGATTACGGTCCGATTCATCGCGGCGGACCTCGCAAGCCGGCTCTCGGGAATCCGCTACAACATCTGGAATCCTCCCGCCGGAAGCACGACGCCGTTTGCAGGCACGTTCAGCAACAATGGGGGCGCCTTCGTAAGCACGCCCTCAGGCGGGGGAGAGGTGGACCAGTCGGTCACGCTGACCCCGGGCGACTGGTACTTCTGGACCGATGCCCTGAACACCTTGGGCGATCAAGCCAGCACGGGCGCATGGACAGGCGGTTTCGTCCTTCACGTCGTGTCGGGCGGATCCTCGACGGCCTCGTCGGCCACGAATGCCCTGGCGGGCGGAATCTCGGTGGACGGGCACAACTCCGGCGACACCATCGCCCTCGCCTCGGGGGGCACCGTCAAGGTCACCGTTCGGAACACCGGTCTCGCCGTTGGAGGCGACCTGGCCGGGATCCGCGCCAACGTCTGGAACCCGCCGACCGGCAGCCTCGTGCCCTTCGCGGGCTATTTCACGAACGGGGGAGGTTACATTGCAGCGAGCGGCGGCACCGAGGAAATCGTGTCGACCGTCGTCCTGACGCCCGGCGACTGGTATTTCTGGACCGACGCAAAGAACAGCGCGGCGGCCGAGGCGAGCTCCGGCCCCTGGGCGGGCGCCTACGTGCTCCACGTCACCGCCGGCGGCTCCAGCGCGACATCCACGCCCTCGGTCCCGGATGTGGCGCCGGTGCCTGCGATAACTGTCGATGGGCATAACTCGGGCGACAAGGTGACAATCCAATCCGGCGGAACCGCGACCGTCGTGGTCCGCTTCAAGGCGACGGACACCTCAAGCAATCTCTCGGGAATCCGCTACAATGTCTGGAATCCTCCCTCGGGAAGCACGACGCCATTCGCGGGCTTTTTTACGAACGGCGGCGGCTTTGTTTCCGAGAGCGGGAGCTCGGGCGAGGTCGACCTGTCCGTCACTCTTACGGCGGGAGACTGGTATTTTTGGACCGACGCTCAAAACAGCGCCGGCGACAGCACGAGCACCGGCTCCTGGACGGCGGGCTTCGTCCTGCACGTCGGGCCCTGACCAGGCCAACGGGAAACGTCAGGCCACCCGCCGCTGCTCGTCCTCCGATTCGTCGGCGACGCGAGGAGCGTCCCGGTCGGCCATCAGCCGCCGGAGCTTCATCAACGCGTGGTTCTCGAGCTGGCGGATCCGCTCGCGCGTCACGTGGAAGCGCTCGCCGACCTCCTGCAGGGTCATCTCGGAGCGGCCGCCCAGGCCGAAGCGGAGCTTGATGATCTCGGCCTCGCGGCGGTCGAGCGACTCCACAACGGCATTCAGCTCCTCGGAGAAATTCTTGTCCCCAAGGACATCGGATGGGATCACCGCATTTTCGTCGCGCACCACCTCTCCCAGTGACGAAGCGTCCGGCTCCCCGCCGAGCGGGGCGTCGAGGGATGCCGGCTGGACGGAGACCGAGCGAAGGTGGGCGACCTTGTTGACGGGCAGCCCCAGCTCGAACGCGACTTCCTCATCCGTGGGTTCGCGGCCGAGATTCTCCGAAAGGGCACGGGCCGTCTTGCGGAGCTTCGATATCTTGGCGATCGTATGCACCGGAAGGCGGATGGTCTTCGACTGGTTGGCAAGGGCGCGCTGCACCGACTGCCGGATCCACCAGGCTGCGTAGGTGCTCAGCTTCCCTCCCCGGTTGGGATCGAAGCGATCGACCGCCTTCACAAGGCCGACGTTCCCCTCGCTGATCAGGTCGAGGAGCGGCAGACCGAAATCGCGAAAATCGAGGGCGATCTTCACGACGAGCCGCAGGTTTGCCTGGATCATGTGCTGGCGGGCGGCCTGATCGCCCCGGCGGATCCGTTTGAAGAGGTTCTCCTCCTCTTCGCGGGACAGGAGCGGCGTCTTGCCGATCTCGCGGAGATAGAGCTGCAGGCTGTCGTGCTCGGCCGGCTCTTCGCGCTCGATCGCGGGCGCCGCGGCCTCAGAAATGGGGGATGCATTTAGCGTTATCATGGTGGGTGGGATGTTGGATATTAAAGAGTCTCAATTGCGGCGTTCATCGGAGGAATCCCACGCGGTGAAGACCACAAGAGTTGCGACAAGCATAACAGGAAATAGCATTGTAGTTGACCGTTTAGCTAGTTAAAG
>Ga0265320_10000792_pt1 | contig 24069 bp, 17 predicted proteins | sample 4827metaG_FD_202087 | JGI IMG/M metagenome (GOLD analysis project Ga0265320, IMG submission 202087) | Rhizosphere microbial communities from Carex aquatilis grown in University of Washington, Seatle, WA, United States - 4-8-27 metaG | ecosystem: Host-associated > Plants > Roots > Rhizosphere >...
GATTTCCGTGGATTGCTGACCTCGGTGACGCTGGCTGCAGGCACGGCCCAGGCGGTCACGATGGTCTATCAATACGATGAATTGGGCAATCTGACCACACAGACCGATGCCGCAGGTCACGGCACGACTTTCCGTTACGATGCGCTGGGCCGGCGCACTGGCCGAACGTTGCCGTTAAATGAATCCGAAGGTTTTGCCTATGATGTCGTCGGAAACGTGATCTACCAGACCAACTTTAATGGCGTGGTCATCACCAACCAATATGACGTGATGAACCGGCTGACGAGTTGCAGCTCCGTCAACGGCTACGCCGTCAGTTACGTTTACAGGTCACCAGGTTTGAAGGCAACCATGACGGATGCGAGTGGTGTGACGAGCTATAGCTACGACAGTTTGAGGCGATTGCAAGTCAAGACGGTCGCTTGGACGAACGGTCCGACCGCGTCATTAAATTATCTCTACGACAATACCGGCAGCCTGACCAACCTGTGGTCCAGCACGTCCAATGGGGTGAATCTGGTTTACAGCTACGACTTGTTGGGCCGGTTGACAAATGTGCTGGCCAATGGCAACGCCGCCGCCGACTACGGCTTTGATTTGGTTGGTAATCTCCAGTCCATACGCTATGGCAACGGCGTGTCGAATCTCTACCAGTATGATTCGCGCAACCGGCTGACGAGTCTGGTATGGAAAACCAACGAAACGGCCATTGCCAGTTTCGCCTATCAGCTCGGACCGACAGGCAATCGGACGAGCCTGAGCGAGACCATAATTGGTACGAGCCAGCAATATGCCTGGACGTATGATTTGCTTTACCGATTGAAACAAGAGGTGATCAGCGGCGGAACCAGCGGGACGTTGCTTTACGGCTACGATGCGGTGGGTAATCGCACCAACCGTCAATCCTCCATCTCCCAACTCACCAATTGCATTTCCAGCTTCAACGCCAACGACTGGTTAACGGCCGACAACTACGATAATAATGGAAACACAACCGGTTCGTCCGGCAACTCCTATCAATACGATGCGCTGAATCATCTGACCAATGTGAACAACGGCGCCATCCTGATGACGTATGACGGGGACGGGAACCGCGCCAGCAAGAAGCTTGGTGCGACGACGACGTTCTATCTGGTGGATGATCGGAATCCGAGCGGCTATGCACAGGTGTTGGAGGAACAGAAAGTTAGCAGCACTACGACGAATCTCGCCTTCGTTTACAATTACGGCCTGAGTTTGATCAGCCATAGGCGGCTCGCTAATGGACTGGTCCGATACTACGGCCTTGATGGGCATGGCAGCGCCCGGCTCCTGATCGATGGACCCACGGCCACCGTGACGGATGTGTTGACCTACGATGCGTATGGCAACCTGATCGCATCGATAACGGGGACCGGCATCAGGCCATACCTCTTCTGCTGTGAACAATGGGACCAGGATTTGGGGATGTATTACCTCAGGGCAAGATATTATGCCCCCGGCACCGGCCGCTTCTGGACGATGGATACCTATGAGGGGAACAACGAGGATCCGCTGTCCCTCCACAAATACCTCTATTGTAAGGCCAATCCAGCAAACGGAAAAGACCCGAGCGGGCACGATATGGCTGAAATGGTGGTCGTTACCGCCATCATATTCACACTTTCAACTTCAACGATTGAACATGCAAGACCTCAGACCACGCCTAGCTTCTGGGACCAGATCAATGGTGGATCGTCGGGATTTGAAGAATATAACCAGAATATGTATTTTGAGTATCGGTGGAGTGGATGGTTGAATCGCGCGAAGCAATTCTATACGGACAAGCTCGGGGCTTTAGTGAATTCGAGTCTAAGCGCAAACCAAAGCTTAAAAGAAATTCCTTGGGATAACGCGCCATCCAGCCGTATTGGAGTATACCCTGCTGGGTCGAATTACGGCAGTGGGAATGACACTAAGTATGGAGACGCTCCCGAAAGTTATTGGGAGAAATGGAGCTCGCTTGGTGCATTCACCTTTGAAATTCAGGGTCCTATACGTATTGATGGAAATCAATGGCATGCTGATTTGATCGTCGGTGATGTTTCGTTGTTTAACAGTGATGAACCGGGTCACTATATATTTGGATCGCACGAAAAGCATTTCAATAGGGCTAGGTGGGACCTATCTGCTCAGATTGGCCAATAATACTCTCATCAAGTCTATAAATTTAACCAGGTGACTACCCAGCATAAAATTTCGATCGGTGGCTGCATAGCTATTGCGTTGGCCGGAGCCATCGCCGTCTTTACGCATCATCAAGATGAAACCAAATTGTTTAAACGATACGTTGCGATTAGTCCTCCAAACAGTTTTAAGATTTTGGAATCTGAGCGTCATGGGTTCAGAGAGTGGAATGCCTTTTTTCGTTTCCGTGTTAGCCCTGGGGACTTTTCAAAACTTCTTCAATGTAATAACGCGTCACTGCTTAATACAAAAGATTTGGATTCTATCGGCTTCGCGTCGTTAGCGATTCAGGTGCTTAAGCATCATTCGCCCGAAACCGATTTCGCACGTGATTATGAGTTCTATACTTTCTCGCCTACAAATTCGGTTACTGACAACTATCTCGCGATAAATAGAACGCATTCGGACGGCTACATCGTAGTGATTCGCTATTAGAGCGATTTTCCCCCGTCGCCAAGACTTGCCGTCATTCGCTTCCCCTTAAAAGAGCTACGCCGCGAAGCCCGGCAAGACTTGGCTCCCCCGAGGGTGTTCACTCGTGAGCTTTCCGCCGTCGTCACTCCACTGCGCTTTTTGAACTGGCCGCTGATCCGCGGCCCATTCCCCTACGCGGGCGTCCAGCCCAAACGCTCCGCTTCGTTCCCGCCGCCGTAAACTCCCGAGAGAACCAGAAGCCAGGCTCCCGCTGGTCGCAGGACAGCCCCTGCTAGAACTGACAGAACCCCATTTTGTCAGTTCTGTCAGTCCCCGGCTCGTAGTCCCTTCCCACCGTTCCCCAGGTTGCCCGGAATCCCCGCAGGCCGGAGGTAAACGGGTCAGTCCTCACTATTGACAATAAGGAGGTGCGGGGCAGACTGTGTCGATGCCGCGCAAGCTGCGATTGGAATACGAAGGGGCGATTTACCACGTGATGAATCGTGGGGACCGACGGGAGGCGATATTTAAAGACGACCGGGATCGGGAATGTTTTCTGGAAACTTTGGGCGAGTGTTGTGGCAAGACCGATTGGGAGGTGCATGCCTTGTGTCTGATGAGCAATCATTTTCACCTGGTGGTGGAAACGCCCAAGGGGAATCTGGTAGCCGGGATGAAATGGTTTTTAGGCACCTATACCGCGCGATTTAACCGGCGGCACAAACAATTTGGGCATTTGTTCAGCGGCCGGTACAAGGCCTTGATTGTGGATGGCAGCGGGAGCGGTTATCTGCGGACGGTCTGTGATTACGTGCATTTAAATCCCGTGCGGGCAAAGCTATTACAGCCGGAACAGAAATTAGGGGCGTATCCATGGAGCAGCTATCGGTGGTATGTGGCCAGATCGGGAAAACGACCGAAATGGTTGCGTGTTGGGCGGTTGCTGGGGGAAATGGGTATTCCCAGGGACAGTGCCGCTGGCCGGAAGGAATTTGAACGACGGATGGAACTGCGGCGGTGGGAAGGGCATCCGGAGCAATGGAAAGGGATGCGGCGCGGCTGGTGTTTGGGTAATAAGAAGTTTCGGAAGGAGTTGCTGGCCCAAATGGCAGAGCGGGTGGGGACAAGTCATTATGGAGCCGAACGGCAGGAATCCGGGGAAGAGAAAGCCGAAGGGATAGTGGCAGAAGAGTTGCAGCGGCGGCGTTGGGCGGAAGAAAGCTTGAAGAATCGACGCAAAGGCGATCCGGAGAAGGTGAAGATCGCATTGCGATTGAGGCGGGAAAGCATTATGACGCTGAAATGGATCGCCGCCCGGCTGCAAATGGGAACCTGGACGAACGTGTCGAACTGTCTGGCGAACAAAGGAAAATAAACGGGGTACTGTCAATAGTGAGGACTGACCCGTTTGCGTTTGCGTTTGCGTGTTGTTGTCTTTGTACGATGACTTGCGTTCTCCTCGCCGCGGTTCAATTCGCGGCTGGACGGAGGGAGATGCTTTTTAATTCGGCGGACTGTTCGCGGCCGATGATGATGAGTTTGTGCGCGCCGGCGGACAGGTTGAAACGTTTGGGAACAAATTCGTCGCTGTCCACTTCACCTTTCCCGCGCCAACTGACGGTCCGTTGCTCAAATCCGTTCGTTACGTCGATGTCCCAGATCATCGCCGGGTCTTCCGGTTGGGCGTCCACATTCACATAAAACGAATTGGAATCTTCGCCGGGCGCATTCACCAACACTTGAATCACATAATTGCCGGCATTGGTGACGGTGAAATTGAAAACCGCTTTGCCGCCAGCCGGGAGTTCGGTTGACTCCGGCTGGGAAATGACACCGTTCGTCAAAATCAACGGCGCACTCACCGCGGCCGCGGACGCCGGCAACGTCAGCGCGACCTGCGTCATCTGGTTGGAGGCGGATGGCGGTGCCACGTTGGTGGTGGCTGCACGGGTGAACGACGGAATGACCAGTGCGCAAGCCAACAGGAGGGCAGGGGATGTTTTCATGCGGCCATTCTTAAACCGCCAGGCCATGAAAGAAAAGTCTAAAGGCTATAGTAAGGGAAGGAACGAGGGAACATTCAACATTCGACTTGCTTTGTAGAACCCATCATCCGGCGTTCTCCCCTCTTCCCGGCCCTCTCCCCCAACTTCGTTGGCGGAGAGGGAGATCTCATGGCGATACAAGGCTGGCGCGCAGATGTCTTCTACAAAGCACTTCCAACCTCGAACATCCAATGCCGGAAAAAGAATCACCGATCACCAGGTTCTGGTTTTTGAATGCTGTTCGGTCTCTGGTTTTTTTGCCGTTTTGGCCTTTGGCCTTCAGCCTCCAGCCTTTAGTCTTGTCCGCATGTCCTTCACCGTAACGCAACCTCTCGGCCGGCCACCGACTTTCTCCCAGCTTCAAGCGCTGGCCGGACAGCATGACGTCCAGATCAACGGCAACGAACTGGCCGGCGGGTTCTGTCATCCCAGCCCGGAGGAGCCCAAGGTACAGGGGAACTATGTCATTGAACCCAACGGTGACATCCGCGGTGATTTTGCCGGCCAGATACTCGGGAAACTGGCCGGGACGTTTGTGTTTACGGCCGGAAAAGCCGAGGTCACCGTCACCGAAAAGCCGTTCCTGCTTCCGGAGGCAATGTTGAAATCAAAGTTGTCCGAGGAGCTAAAAAAGTTCTGCGACCGGTTTTCTTCCGCGGCGTAGGTCGCGGAAGGTGACACGTGGCGGGTGACAGGTGACAAGAAACAGGAAGCGGACGGGACAAACTCTTTGGGAGGCGCTGCCCCCCGGCTAATTTCCATCAATCCTCCGGATTTTTTTTTGCGCCTTTGCGTTTGGTGTACACGCTTAGCGTGCCTGTGCCTGGAGGCCAATTCACACCCTGAAGGATGGACGCCAAACAGGTTTTCGCGTATTTGGCGGGATGGTTCCAATCCCTGATTCAGCGTTCAGCCTTGCCCCTGAAATTTCGCCCCGTATCGGGACTGATTCGCCCCTCAATTCACCCAACATGTCCCTTAGTCCCAAGGTTTTTTATCCGGGTGTGGTAAGTATTTGGCAATGAACCAAACCGCCCGGATTTAATATGAATTTATCTTCCATTTATGGCATTGCTCGACGCCGCGGCGGCACCATCGAGGTCGATAGTGCGCCCGGTTTTGACACCTGCATCGAATTCGCCGTTCCCATCCGGGAAAAAACATCGTCCTCCGGCCCGGATGCCCCGCCGCCCGGCAACCGAAAGCGTTCCCTGCGCATCCTATGCATTGATGACGACCCGCGGATCCGGGAATTCATGACGGATTGTCTCCGGCATTTTACGCATCAGGTGATGGTTGCGCCCGGCGGAAAACAGGGATTGGAATTGTTCCGCACCGCGGCGTTGGAAAACCAGCCTTACGAACTGGTCATCACCGACCTGGGGATGCCGGGCATTGGCGGCCGCCAGGTGGCCCGAACGATCAAGGCGGAGTCGCCCCATACACCGGTCATCATGATGACCGGCTGGGGCGCGATGATGAAGGAAGAAGGAGAAACAACCGCGGAGGTGGATGTGGTCGTCAACAAGCCGCCGCGGATGGCGGAATTGAACGATTTGATCCTCCGGATGGCGGCGTAAAAAAGGCTGAAGGCTGAACGCTGAAGGCTGAAGTTAAGATGGATCGGCATTCAGCCTTCGGCCCTTAGCCTTTTCCGCCAATGATACCCGCCGCCTGATGGATTAATTGCAGCAACGGGTCAGGGAACCACACGCTGAAAACGAGCAGGCCGCCCACGAGCAAGGCCATCGCGGGCACGCCGTCCCAGGGCCGGGCGTCGTTGGGGCGTTCGATCTTACGCGCGCCCAAGAGAATGCGGGTGAGTTGATTGAGGATGCCGCAAAAGGCCGCAATCAGCGCTGCCAATATCAGGCAGCTGATGACCGTCCGGCCCGCGGCGAATCCGCCGCTGAGCACGGTCAATTCGCTGTAAAACAATCCAAACGGTGGCAGGCCGATCGCCGACACTGCGGCCAGCCCCATAAACAGCACCGTCAGCGGCAACACGTGGACCACGCCGGGGCCGATGACCCGGAATTTCATTGAATGAAACGTCTGGTGGATGTTGCCGGCAGCGAAGAACAACACTGGTTTGGTCAGCGCATGGTAGCCCATGTGCAGCAACGCGCCGAAAATGGTCACCGGCGTATTCAGGCCGACGGCGGCGCAGATGAGCCCGACATGTTCGAGGCTGGAGTAGGCGAGCATGCGTTTGAGGTTGCCCTGCACGAGGATGAACGGCGCGGCCAGGAACATGGAGAACAGGCCGAATCCCAGCAGCAGGTTGCGGCTGTACCCGGTGCCCAGGCATTGCGTGGTGAGGATGTGAAAGCGGAGCAGGGCGTAGATCGCAACTTTAAGGGACACGCCGGACAGCATGGCGCTGGTCGGCGACGGCGCTTCGCTGTGCGCGTCGGGCAGCCAGGTATGCATCGGCGCGAGCCCGGCCTTGGTGCCGTAACCGATGAGCACGAAGATAAACGCCAGTTGAATCAGGCGCGGATCGAATTGCGCCGCCACGGTCATCAGGTGCGACCAGTTGAAACTCGGCAATCGTCCGCCGCCGCCCTGTCCAACCGCCGCGGCGTAGGTGATGACCGTGCCGAACAGCGCCAACGCCAGTCCGAGGCCGCCGAGCATGATGTATTTCCAGGCGGCTTCCAGGGAGGTGCTGCGGTTGTAGAGCGCTACCAGCAGCACGGAGGCCAGCGCGGTGGCCTCGAGCGCGAACCACATCACACCCAGGTTGTTGGCCAGCACCACCAGGAACATGCCCGAGGCAAATACCGGCGTGAGCACGCAGAATTCCTTGACCCGGCCGGCCGTCACCACCCCGGCGGCCACGTCGCGGCGAAAATAACGTCCGGCATAAAGCGACGAACCGAGGGACACCGCCGAGATGAGCAGCACCATCCAGGAGCTCAACGCGTCGGCGTAGAAAAATTGGTTCCATTCCGTCACCACGGTATGGGCGAGCACTTCCGGGAGCAGTCGGACGCCGAGCGCGAGCGTGGCGGCGAAGGCCAGGATGTTGATCCATTCCATGAGCCGGCGCCAGCGCGACGGCGTCAGCAGGCAGAGCAGCGCGGCGGCCAACGGGACGAGGAGAATGAGCGTTAACAACGCCATAATAAAAAGGCTAAACCTAGTGATCAGTAATCAGTTATCAGGCTTCACATCTCTGCGCCTTCACGTTCGGTGTACACGCTTTAGCGTGCCGGGATGCGAATTCACACCCTGAAGAGTGGACACCAAACAGGATTGCGTGCCTCAGCGCTGAAAGATTTTTGCATTCTTTGTCTTCTTTCGCCTTCCCGTCTTGACTTTAACCTTCAGTCTTTCTCTCTTGTCATCCGCTCCAGCTGACCGGCCCCGTTGATGTGCCAATCCTCACGAAACTGACCTTCATCACAACTGCCAACAATCTGCACCCGGGTCACCGGTGTTAGAATGGAAAGCTCGCTGGGCATTCTCCAATCCCTGGGGCGCTGCGCCACGCCGGGTTCCCATTTAACCCCGGCAGCCGTGACGGTGTAAGTCATTGCCGGGCGGCGTCTGGGTGTGAATGGCATATTCCCCCCGGTGTAGGTCAGGTTGTAGTCATCCCACAGATAGGCGCGAAAACGGAAATTATGCAAAGTCTGGTTGCTGGTGTTAATGATAACAAAGTGTTGTGCCCCGCCGGTCACGGGCTCCAATACCGGTTTGATTGGAGCGAACGTCGTGTCCTGCAAAGATTCGCAGCTGGTCAACACCGCGAGACCGAAACATCCGGACAACAACATGCGGGTCACTCGAAGCGCAAGCGTCTTCGTCCTCGGTTTCAAATCCTGCGATTTTTCACTCATAACTTCAGCCTTCAGCCTTTGCTTGGTCAGCCTTTGAGTTGGTCGAGTTTGCCGGTGTCCATGGAGGCGAAGGTTTCGCGGATGCGGTAAACCAGGATGCCCAGCACCATCACCGCCACCATCACGTCGAAGAAAATGCCCAGCTCCACCACGAGCGGCATGCCGTAGGTGGTGAGGGCGACGGCGGCGAGCATGACGCCGTTCTCAATGGTGAGCAGCGCGAGCACCTGGGAGATGGCCTTGCGGCGGTTGATCATGAGGAAAAAGCCGGTGAGCAGCAGGGCGATGGCGATGGCCAGCGTGTTGTTGCCGAGCTTGTGCAGGGTCGTGAACGGCCGGGCGACCAGGTAACCCAGGAGGGTCAGGCCACCGCAGATGAGCATGGAGGTGGGCGCATTGAACAGCGGCTCGATTTCCTGGACGATATTGATGCGGCGGACGAGCCGGTTGAGCAGCCAGGGCAGGAAGATGACCTTTCCGACGAGGGTGAGCACGGCGACGATATAGACGTGGGTGGCGTTGTAATACCAGGCGACCACGGTGGCGATGGCGGCGAGCATGAGCGATTGCAGGGCGAAGAGCCGGATGTTGGTGAGCAACATCCGCTGCACCACCAGGAGCAGCTGCAACACCAGCATCAACGCCGCCAGCAACATGATGACCTGCGAACCGATTTCGGTCGGGATGGGAATGGCGGCGGGAGGATTCATAGATCAATGAAACAGGAACGTGGACAACAGGGCCATGGCCGCGAGCACGAAGGCTGCGCTCAACAGGTCCGGCACGCGGAACAGGCGCAGCTTGGCATTGACGGTCTCCACCAGCACCACGGCGGCGGACAGCATGAAAACCTTGATGAGAAAAAGCGCCAGTGCCAGGCCAAGCGCGAGCACCGAACCGTCGGCGGCCAGGCCCACCGGCAGAAAGACATTCACCAGGATGGCCATGAGCACCAGTTGTTTGATGGACGCGCCCCATTCCATCAGGGCGAGATAACGGCCCGAGTATTCCAGCAGCATCGCCTCGTGGATCATGGTCAATTCAAGATGCGTGGCCGGGTTATCGATGGGTATCCGACCCGTCTCGGCCAGCAGCACGATGAACAGCGCCGCAAAGGCCATGAGGCGCGTCGGGTTCAACAGTTCCCAGCCTGATGACTGCGAGGCGGCGACCATGTGGCTGAAGTCGGTGGAGCCGACGGTGATGGCCACGGTGAAGATGGCGAGCATCAGGGCCGGTTCGGCGATGGCGGCGATGGTCATCTCGCGGCTGCTGCCCATGCCGCCGAACGTGCTGGCCGGGTCGAGTCCGCCCAAGGCCAGGAAGAACCGCCCGAGCGCCAGCAGCCCGACAACGGCCAGCACACCGCCAAACAAACTCAACGGCGCCGACACGGTCACCAGCGGCACCATCAAACCCACCAGCAACGCGGTGACGAAGACGACGTAAGGTGCGGCCGAGAACACCCACGACGCGTGCTCGGAAATGACCATGTCCTTGCGCAGGAATTTCGCCAGGTCGAAATACGGCTGCCAGGTGCGCGGACCGCGGCGATTTTGCAGCCGCGCCTTCCAGTTCCGGATGCAGCCGGTGATAAATGGCGCCAGCGCCAGCAACAGCGCTGTTTGCATCACGATGGCGAGGAGGTCCGGTTTCATAACGCGAACAACAGGAGCAGCAACAGGGTGATGAAAATGTAAATGAGATATGCCTGGAGGCTGCCGGCCTGCAGGGCGCGCATCCGCCGCGACAGGCGCAGCACCTGCCGTTGCAACGGGCGATAAATCCGCGTCTCAAAGACCTCCTCGACATGCGCCTCGAAGCGGATGCTCGTGGTGAAGTAAGGCGAAAAGTCGTATTCCCGCTGCACTTCGCGTCGCGGGCGGAACAGCGCCTTGAAAATCATCCGGATAGGTTTGGAAAAACCGGTGGCGGTATATTCCATGCGCGGGGTCAGGCCCTTGAGACCGCAGTCCCACGTCGGGCCGATGCGGGTTTTCGTTTTTTGCCCGAAGACCAGCCATAACGCGAAAGGAATGCACAGCAGGGCAACACCCAGCACCGCGATGCCGAGGGTTGAGACCGTGCCGCCGGCCTGATTGACGCCGGAGAGCACCAGGCCGTTGGCCAGGGTCAGTTGCTGGCTGATTTGCAGGCCGGTGAGCAGCTGCGTCAATGGGTCGAGAACCTTGAGGAACAGGGTGGGGCAAAGGCCCAGGAAAACGCAGGCGGCCACGAGGACGCCCTGGCCGAGCAACATGGTGAGCGGAGCTTCATGTGCCTGCGCCGCCGGCTCGCTGCGCGGTTGCGCCAGGAACGTAATGCCGAACGCTTTCACGAAACACGCGGCCGCCAGCGCGCTCGTCAGGGCCAATAACGCCCCGCCGATCGGGAACATCAGACGCAACAAACTGTCCGTGGTGCCGAATCCCTGGAGCAACGACTGGTAGGTGAGCCATTCGCTGACAAACCCGTTGAGCGGCGGCAGCGCGGAGATGGCCACGGCGCCGATGAGGAAACAGAACGCCGTCTGCGGCATCCGCCTGGCGAGCCCGCCCATCTGTTCCATGTCGCGCGTGTGCGTGGCGTGCAACACCGCGCCCGCGCCGAGGAACAACAGTCCCTTGAACACGGCGTGATTAATGGTGTGATACAGCCCCGCGATGAGCGCCAGGGTGGCCAGCAGCGGATGGCTTGGGTGGAGAGCGTCTTGATGCAGGAACATCAGCGCCGCGCCGAAACCCATCAGGATAATGCCGATGTTTTCGATGCTGTGATAGGCCAGCAGCCGTTTCAGGTCATGTTGCATCAGGGCATAGAGCACGCCCAGCACGGCGGAAATCGTGCCGATGGTCAGCACCGTCACACCCCACCACATCGGCGGATTGCCGAGAAAATAAAAAAACACACGCGTCAGGCCGTAGATGCCGCTCTTGATGAGCACGCTGGACATGAAGGCGGAGACGTTGCTGGGCGCAACCGGATGGGCGGCCGGCAGCCAGGTGTGCAACGGCACGATGCCCGCCTTGATGCCGAAGCCGACCAGGAACAAAAGAAAAGCCGCGTTGCGCGAACCGGACGACAACCAATCCGCATTTCCGGCCAGCGCATGAAAACCGGCGAAGCCATAACCGCCCGAGGCCTGGAACAGCAGGAGGAAGCCGAGCATGATGCAGCCCGTGCCGATGTGCGACATGACAAAATAGAGGACGCCGGCGCTGCGCGTCTCGGGTTTCTCATGTTCGAAACTGACGAGGCAGTAGGCCGACAGCGCCATGATTTCCCAGACCATGAGGAAGAAGAACGCATTGTCCGCCATGACCACGAGCGTCGTGGCCAGCAGCATCAGGTTGAAGAACGCGCCCAGCACGCCGACGTTTTTGCGTCCGTAAAACCCGCGCACATAACCGATCGAAAACAGCGACAGCGCGAAGGCGAGCAGAGAAACAATCAGTCCGAAAAACGCCGACAGCGGATCGAGGGTTACCGTGAACTGAACGTATGGAATCAGGGTCGGCAGCAACTGGAGCTGCAGCGGGGCGGCGTTGGTGGCGTCCGCGGCCAGGGACATCACGCACGCGACCGCTCCGCACAAGGCGGCCAGGGTGCCGCAGCCGAAGGAAAAAAAGCCGGCCAGTTTTTCGTGCCGGAGAAACAGCAAACCCATCGCGCTACCCAGGACATACCCTGCCAATGCCAAGGGCAATAAAGTTGTCGGGGTGAGGTCCATAGGCGGGCCGCTCAGTCCATCCCGGTTGGATCCCTTGGTTGGGGAGCGGGATGGCGATGGTCCAGGGCGCGGCGCTTCACGCCGCCGACGGTATCAGTCTTGTCCAGCCCAGGCAACCACCGGCTGCGGTCCGCATCGGGGAGGCTGCCGGCGGGGGAATTCAGGACGCTGTTGACGCGTTCCATGGCTGAGGTCAACTCCTGGCGTGCGACTTCAAATTTCCGTTTTTCCAGGCGCAACGGATCGGTGACCGGGGCAGGGGGCAGGCCGAGAATTTGCCGGGACCTGGCCAGGGCGGCGTCAATATGGGCGCAGACATTTTCCTGCCCGATCCGGTCCAGAAACCCTGCCCGGCCCATGACCAGCATCGGCTGGGTGTGCGGTCCGCTCAGGATGAGGTGCTTGCCTTTGCGGTGCAACCGCTCGTAAAGATCTTCCAGCGCGTTCAAGCCGGTCGCATCCATGGCCATTACTTTCCGCATGCGGAGAATAAGGATTTCGGGTTCCCGTTTCTCGCGTTTCAGAATGCTTTCCAGCTTGTCCGCGGCGCCGAAGAAAAACGCGCCGAAGATGCGATAGATCATGACGCCCTCCGGGACCTCCTTGCCGACCAGCGAATGTTGCGAGCCTTCCGTTTCCGTGGTTTCGTCCACGGCCATGATCTGCGTGGTTTCCGACGACCGCTTGATGAACAACATCGCCGCCAGCACCATGCCGATTTCCACCGCCACTGTCAGATCGACCACTACCGTCAGGGTGAAGGCCACCATAAAAACGGCCGTGTCGCAGACGGGCCATTTGGGCAGGCGCCCGAAATTGTGCCATTCGCCCATGTGCAACGCCACGTTCACGAGCACCGCACTCAGCGTGGCCAACGGAATGAACTTCGCCAGCGGCGCGGCGACCAGGATAATACTCAACAGGATCAACGCGTGAACGATGCCCGCCACGGGTGAGCGCGCGCCGCTCTTGACGTTGGTTGCGGTCCGCGCGATGGCGCCGGTTGCCGCGATGCCGCCGAACAACGGGCTGACGATGTTGGCAATGCCCTGCGCCATGAGTTCCTGGTTCGAGTCATGCCGGTCGTCCACCATGCCGTCGGCCACCACGGCGCACAGGAGCGATTCGATGGCCGCCAGCAGGGCGATGGTCATGGCCGGATGAAACAAATGCCGGATGTTTTCCCAGGCCAGCACCGGGAGGTGAGGTGCGGGCAGTCCCTGCGGGATACCGCCGAAACGGCTGCCGATGGTTTCAACCGGCAACTGGAACAAGCCCACGGCCACGGTGCCCAGTACCAGCGCCACAATGGAGCCGGGCACGCGCCGCTGCCAGCTTTTGGGCCAGAACAGGATGATGGCCAGCGACGCTGCCGCCGTCGCAAGCGTAGGCCATTGCAACGCGCCCAGGTGCAGGGCCAGCACCTTCATCTTTTCGATGAACTCCGAGGGAACCTTGTCCACCTGGAGTCCGAAGAAGTCCTTGATCTGGGAGGCAAAAATCAGCACCGCGATGCCGCTGGTGAAACCCATCGTCACCGGATACGGGATGAACTTGATCATGTTCCCCAGCCGGGCGATTCCCATCAGGAGCAGGAAGACGCCCGCCATGATGGTGCAGATGGCCAGGTTGTCCGGGCCGTACTGGGCGCCGATGCCGAAGAGGATGACGATGAACGCGCCGGTCGGTCCGCCGATGCTGACCCGGGTGCCGCCGAGGGCGGAGACGATGAAGCCGGCGATGACGGCGGTGAAAATGCCGGCTTCGGGTTTGACGCCGGAGGCGATGGCGAACGCCATGGCCAGGGGCAAGGCGACAATGCCCACCGTGACACCGGCCACCATATCCGCCTGAAGATCCCGCAGTGAATAATTCCTTAGCGTGTCCACCAGTTTCGGGCGGAACGAAATTGAAACGTTCATAGTTTACGACTTGTACAAAATTTCAAAAACCACAGAGAAAAATGTTTTCCGTATCGGTGCAGGTTGAAGCAGCCGGCGCAAAACTCACTTTTTTGCCGGCCGGCCGGATGGCTGTCCTCCTGCCGGTAGATGCTCAACCGGCTGCTCGCCTTCCTCCCGCTACTGAAACCAACTTGCCGACAGTATTCGACCCGATTGGATGTCAGGCCACCAACCGGATTTTGGCAACTTTACGACGCCGTTTTGCTTTTGAGCCGGTGCGAAATCCGGGCCAGGCCGGGGCGAATTTAGATAGCCGGCCGGCACCGCCTCGATTATCATTTGGGCCGGGTTGAAGCGAGGTTCTGCCGGCATGGCCTTCCGGCACACCCAAGTCGTTGATGGACACCGTCCCGGAGCGGATGACGCCCGGCCCAGAAAAAGATAAAAAACCTGTTGACAGGGGGATGGGTGTTTAATATTTTGCGCCTACTAGCAGAGCCGGAGTAGAGCAGTAGCGACTAGTAAAAGACATAAAGAGCCAGTTGCCCCTTGGATTTTTGATAGAAAAAAATGAGGGGAACGGGTTTTTTTGTCGTTTTGTGTATCGGGTCGGACTAATGATTTTAAGGCGCCCATGTAGCTCAGTTGGTAGAGCGCGTCCTTGGTAAGGACGAGGTCATCAGTTCAAACCTGATCATGGGCTCCAATAATTTATTGACTAACAACCAACGACATCAACGCAGGAGAATAAAATGGCTAAAGAGCAATTCCAACGAACGAAACCGCACGTCAATGTCGGCACCATTGGGCATATTGACCACGGCAAATCCACCCTGACCGCTGCAATCGTTGCCACCCAGGCGCGCAAAGGCCTGGCCAAACCGATTTCGTATGCCGACATTACGAAGGGCGGCACGGTGCGCGATGAAACCAAGACCGTCACCATCGCCGTGTCGCACGTCGAGTACCAGAGCGACCAGCGCCATTACGCCCACATTGACTGTCCCGGCCATGCCGACTTCATCAAAAACATGATCACCGGCGCGGCGCAAATGGACGGCGCCATCCTGGTGGTGGACGCGTCGGAAGGTCCGATGCCCCAGACCAAGGAGCACGTGCTGCTGGCCCGCCAGGTCGGCGTGCCCGCCATCGTGGTTTTCCTGAACAAGGTGGATCTCGTGGACGACAAGGAACTGCTGGACCTGGTCGAAATGGAAATCCGCGACCTGTTGACCAAGTATGAATTTCCGGGCGACAAGACGCCGATCGTTCGCGGCAGCGCCAAGGCGGCGCTGGCGGGCGAGAAGGACGGCGAAGACGCCATCCAGAAATTGATGGAAGCCATTGACGCTTTCATTCCGCTGCCGATGCGTGAAGTGGACAAGCCGTTCCTGATGTGCGTGGAAGACGTGTTCAACATTGAAGGTCGCGGCACGGTCGTGACCGGCCGTGTCGAACGCGGCGTGCTGGAACGCAACTCGGAAGTTGAAATCGTCGGGCTCAAGGACACCCGCAAGACGGTGGCCACCGACATTGAAATGTTCCGCAAGCTGCTGGACAAGGCGACGGCGGGCGACAACGTGGGCGTATTGCTGCGCGGCACCAAGAAGGAAGAAGTCGAGCGCGGCATGGTGCTGGCTAAACCCGGCAGCATCACCCCGCACACCAATTACAAGGCGGAAGTCTATGTGCTGTCCAAGGAAGAAGGCGGCCGGCACACCCCGTTCTTTACCAACTATCGTCCGCAATTCTATTTCCGGACCACCGACGTCACCGGCACCGTCACCCTGAACAAGGGCGTCGAAATGGTGATGCCGGGCGACAATGTTTCAGTGGAGATCAAGGTCATTGCGCCGGTAGCGATGGAAAAAGGCCAGCGTTTTGCGATCCGCGAAGGCGGGCGGACGATTGGCGCCGGGCGCGTGACGGAGATCATTGCCTGACGCGGTTTTCAACCTGGCAGGCGGGAAAGTTGAATGTCCCGCCTCCGGGTTTGTCGAAAGACAACGAGATTGGGCGGATACGGCAGTAGCTCAATTGGCAGAGTAGCGGTCTCCAAAACCGTTGGTTGGGGGTTCAAGTCCCTCCTGCCGTGCCAGCCCCGAAGGCTTTTGGGGCTGCCGCGCCGAAGCAAACGAAGGCGGGCTGGAGACGAAGGCCGGATGAAAAAGCTGCGAGCTTCGGCTCGGCAAGCCAGTCTGTCAAATCGTGGAGAGGTGGCAGAGTGGTCTATCGCGGCGGTCTTGAAAACCGCTTCGGGTTAACGCCCGACGGGGGTTCGAATCCCTCCCTCTCCGCCAGTCCCGCGGGGCGGGACTGCCACGCCGAAACGCAGTGCCGGCGGGCTGGTGTGGTAAGGGCGCAAAAGTCCGGCAAGCCGGACAATTGGCAAGCAAGTATTTGTGAATAACTGGACGACGATATTAATCTGGGCGGCAGTAATTGGTGCTCTATTCGGCTACCTCTGGTGGCAGGGATACGTGCGCCGGTTTGCGCTTTACTGCCAGGAAACAGCGGAAGAATTAAAAAAATGTTCGTGGCCGAACTGGACCGAGCTGAAAGGTTCGACCGTGCTCATCATGATTTCGATTCTTTTTATGGGGGCTTTCACTGAAGTGGTGGATCGCATCCTGTTTTTTGTATTCTTCGGTTTAAAGTGAGCACTACCACCATGCGCAGCCAATGGTTCGTCATTCATACGCTTTCCGGCCAGGAGCAGAAGGTCAAGGAAAGTATCGAGAAGCGCGTCAAGACCGACGAGATGCAGGACTACGTCCGCGAAGTCCTCGTCCCGATGGAAAAAGTCGTCGAGGTGCGCAACCAGAAGAAGACCGTGTCCAGCCGCAAATTGTGGCCGGGCTATGTGTTTGTGGACATGGTGTTGCTGGATGAAAACAACCGCATCATCGAAGAGCCCTGGTATTTCATCAAGGAAACCCAGGGGGTGATCGGGTTTGTCGGCGGCGAACCGCCTGTGCCGACCCCGGCCGAGGAGGTCGAATCCATCAAGGCCCAGATCTCCGCGTCCGAGGAGACCGAAAAACCGAAGGTCAATTTTGAAGTGGGCGAGACCATCAAGATCAACAACGGACCGTTCCTCAACTTCAGCGGCGTGATCGAGGAAATCGACCCCGAACGCGGCAAATTGAAGGTCACCGTCAATATTTTTGGGCGGAACACGCCCGTGGAACTGGAATACTGGCAGGTGGAGAAGGCGTGAGACGTAAACAGTTGAATCGTTGACTCGTTGAACCGGTTCGGCGAGGAACGGTTCAACGATTTAACAATTTAACGAACATCATGGCAAAGAAAATCACAGGCATCATCAAGTTGCAGATCCCGGCGGGCCAGGCCAATCCCGCGCCGCCGGTCGGCCCGGCGCTCGGCCAGCACGGCGTCAACATCATGGGCTTCTGCAAAGAATTCAACGCGGCCACCAAGGCTGACGCGGGACTCGTTATTCCCGTCGTCATCACCGTTTATCAGGACAAGTCGTTCACGTTCATCACCAAGTCGCCTCCGGCGTCCATCCTGTTGAAAAAGGCCGCGGGCATCACCGCCGGGTCCAAGGTGCCGAACAAGGATAAAGTCGGCAAGGTGACGCGCAAACAGGTCCTGGACATCGCGAAAATGAAGTCGAAGGATTTGAATTCGGGTTCGGAGGAGGCTGCGTTCCGGGTCATTGCCGGCACGGCCCGCAGCATGGGGATCGAAGTTGTCGGATAAACCAAACAACCGCGGGAGAGTCATTGACGGCTCGCTGGTACCGCACCAAATAAAATGCCCAGTAAACGATACAAGAAGGCGCTCGAAGTTGTGGACGCGAAGAAAGCGTACCCCCTGAAGGATGCCGTTGGCGTCCTCGCCAAATTTCCCAAAGCGAAATTCAACGAAACCATAGACCTCGCATTCCGTCTGGGAGTGGATCCGAAGCAATCGGACCAGATGGTCCGCGGCACGGTCCCGCTGCCGCATGGCAGCGGCAAGACCGTCCGGGTGCTGGTATTCGCCAAAAGCGGCGGGGCGGCGGACGCCGCCAAGGCCGCCGGCGCGGAATACGTCGGATATGAAGACATGATTGCGAAATGCCAGGGTGGTTGGGCCGATTTCGACGTGGCCGTGGCCACGCCGGAAGCGATGGCCGAGGTGCGCAAGCTGGGCAAGGTGCTCGGCCCGCGCGGCCTCATGCCCAATCCGAAGACCGGCACCGTGACGGACGACACCGCCAAAGCGGTCAAGGAAGTCAAGGCCGGCCGCGTCGAGTTCAAGGTGGACAAGGCGGGCAACGTGCATGTGGCCGTCGGCAAGGCGTCATTCCCGGCCGAACAAATCGAGGAAAACGCCCGCGCGGTCATCGAGGCGGTGGCCAAGGCGCGCCCGAACAGCGTCAAGGGCACCTATATCAATTCCTGCACGCTGTCGGCGACGATGAGTCCGCCGGTGCGGCTGGATGTGCGCGAGTTCACGACCCATTAACCCGGAACCCTTTTTGAATCATGCGTGCTGAAAAACAAATTTTGACGAAGGAATACGTCACCCGGCTGAACGGCTCGCCGTTCTTCATCGTGGTGAATTACAAGGGGCTCAAGGTGTCCCACATGACCGAGTTGCGGAAACGCCTGCAAAAAGCCGGCGCGGAGTTTCACATCGTCAAGAACTCCATCTTCTCGATCGCGGCCAAGGAAGCCGGGGTGGGTGAATTGAACGGCTCGCTCACCGGGCAGCTCGCCGTGGTGACCGGGCAGAAGGACATATCCGTCGCGGCGAAGGTGGTTAAAAATTTCGGCGCGGAGTTCGACAAGCTGAAGGTGCAGTTCGGCTATCTGAACAACCAGCGCCTGGAACAGGCGGCGATTGTGGCCCTGGCCGATCTGCCGAGCCTCGACGTGCTGCGCGCCAAACTGCTGGGCCTGTTGAGCGCACCGGCAACCAAACTGGTCGTGTTACTCAACACGCCCGCCACCCAACTGGCGCGCGTCATCCAGGCCAAGGCGGAAAAAGGCTGAAACCATTTCCCGTCCGCTGTGACCGGCGGCGGGGACAAACAAAAACAAACAACGTAAATCGTCGGTTCCGGAGTGAACTTAAAACAGCCGCGGCTTGGCGCGCCAAATCCCGCAAGGCGGGAGAAGAGCGGACTGCGGCGGACGACGAGACGACAAGAAAGGTAATATGGCTGATATTGGAAACCTCGTAGAGGAATTGAGCAAGTTGACGGTGATTGAAGCCGCCGACCTGGTGAAACAACTGGAAACCAAATGGGGTGTGACGGCTGCCGCCCCGGTGGCGATGGCGGCTGCTCCGGCGGGTGGTGGCGCGGCTGCCCCGGCCGCGGAAGCGAAGACCACGTTTGACGTGATCCTGGTGTCCGCCCCGGCGGACAAGAAGATTGCCACCATCAAGGCGGTCCGCGAAGTCAAAGCGGGACTCGGCCTGGCGGAAGCCAAGGCGCTGGTCGAAGGCGCCCCCAAGCCGGTGCTCGAAGGCGCTCCGAAAGCCGATGCCGACGCGGCCAAGAAAAAGCTGGAAGAAGCCGGCGCGAAGGTGGAGGTCAAGTAACCGAACTTTGGGTGTGGCGGTCCCGCCGACGGGACCGCCACCCCGTTTTCCGCGCAGGCGGGAGCAAATTTTATTATTATCTTAATTAGTTACGAGCAGAAACAGGCGACCGCCGGATGCGGTCATGGTTCAGGCAAGTTCACTGCCAGCGCGGTGTCCTTGCCTTGTGTTGTTGATTGAAAATTAACGGCCGGCGCGGTCGCCGGCCAAACCAGAAAGTCCAAATGCCATCGCGAGTCACTGAACGAATCAATTTCGGCAAGATCAAGGAAATTGTCGTGCCGCCGAACATGATCGAATTGCAGACCAATTCCTACCGGGAATTCCTGCAAGCGGACGCGGCGCCCAAAAAGCGCCGGAAACACATCGGCCTGGAATCGGTCTTCCTCGAAGTGTTCCCCATCGAGAGCTACGACGGCAAGTGTGTGCTCGATTACGATTCCTACGAAATCGGCGAACCGAAGCTGGACTGGCTGGAATGCCTGCGCGAAGGCCTGACCTACGGCGCGCCGCTGTACGTTACTTTCATGCTCAAGGAGGAGGGCAAGCACGCCAAGGAAGAAAAGGTGTTCATGGGTGAACTGCCGCTGATGACGCCGCAAGGCACTTTCGTCATCAACGGGGCTGAACGCGTCGTCGTCAGCCAGTTGCACCGGTCGCCGGGCATCGCCTTCGAGGCCACCCAGCATCCGAACGGAAAAATGTTGCACAGCTTCCGCGTCATTCCCGATCGCGGTTCCTGGTACGAAGCCCAATTTGACACCAGCGACCTGCTTTACGTCTACCTGGACCGCAAAAAACGCCGGCGGAAATTTTTGACGACGACATTCTTCCGCGCCCTGAGCTTTTTGGATGTCGAAGGCGGCATCGGCAAAGGCAAGGACAATGGCGAGAAGACTCGCGGCACCGACGAGGAAATTCTCAAGCTGTTTTATGAGATCGAGGAACTCACGGTCAAGGAAGCCGAAAAACTCGAGGACCTGCCGAACTGTGTTTTGATCCAGGACGCGGTGGACGAGGAAAAAGGCCTCGTCGTCGCCCGTGCCTTTGAGCCCCTGTCCAAGGCCGTGGTCAAGCAGATCGCCGAATTGGGCGTGAGCAAGATCAAGGTCGTGAATACCACGGCCGACGAAGGCATCATGATCAAATGCCTGAAGAAAGATCCGGCCAAGAACGAGGAAGAGGCGCTCAAGGACATTTATCGCCGGCTGCGTCCAGGGGATCCGCCCACGGCTGCCAATGCGCGCGCGTTGCTCAAGCGCCTGTTCTTTGACCCGAAACGCTACGATTTGGGTCGCGTGGGCCGCTACAAGATCAATCAAAAACTGGGCCTCAAGGACAAGGAAGAATCCCGCATCCTGAAGAAGGATGACCTGGTGGCGGCGACGAAATATCTGCTCCGTCTCAAGAAAGGCGAAGGCAGCGTGGACGACATCGACCATCTCGGCAGCCGCCGCATCCGCACGGTCGGCGAATTGCTCGCCAACCAGTGCCGCGTCGGCCTGTCCCGTACCGAACGCCTGGTCAAGGAACGCATGACCCTGTTCGATCAGAGCGTCGAGGCCATGACGCCGCAGAAGCTCATCAACCCGAAGGCGCTGTCCGCCGTCATCCGCGATTTCTTCGGCCGTTCCCAACTCAGCCAGTTCATGGACCAGATCAATCCGCTGGCCGAATTGACGCACAAGCGCCGCCTGTCGGCCCTTGGGCCGGGCGGCTTGAGCCGCGACCGCGCGGGCTTCGAAGTCCGCGACGTCCATCCGTCGCACTACGGACGCATCTGCCCCATTGAGACGCCGGAAGGCCCGAACATCGGCCTGATTGCGTCGCTGGCCACGTTTGCCCGCATCAACGATTTCGGCTTCCTCGAAACGCCCTATCGCAAGGTGGAAAATGGCAAGCTGACCGAGAAAATCGATTACCTGACCGCCGACCGCGAGGAGCAATTCATCATCGCGCAGGCGAACTCGCCGGTGGATGACAAGGGCAAGTTCCTGACCGACCGCGTGGTCTGCCGGGCCCGGACCGACTTTATCGACGTCGAGCCGGCGCGCGTGGATTACATGGACGTTTCGCCCAAGCAATTGGTGTCCATTGCCGCTTCGCTGATCCCGTTCCTGGAACACGACGACGCCAACCGCGCGTTGATGGGTTCCAACATGCAACGCCAGGCCGTGCCGCTGCTCGTGACCGAGACGCCGCTCGTGGCCACCGGTCTCGAAGACCGCGTCGCCCGCGATTCCCGCGCCGTTGCCGTCGCCGAAGAGGCTGGCAAGGTCGCCTCCGTCAGCGGTGACCAGGTCATCGTGACCGAGGACGGCAAGCTGCCGGAAACGAAAAAGAAGATTAAACACGACCCGGAAAAGGGCGTGTGGGTTTATCCCATCCGCAAATTCATGCGGTCCAATGCCGCCACGTGCATCAACCAGAAGACGCTGGTGCACAAGGGCGACCACGTGAAAAAAGGGCAGGTGATTGCCGATGGCCCGTGCACGCAGAACAGCGAGCTGGCTCTCGGCCGCAATGTGCTCGTCGCCTTCATGCCGTGGAACGGCTACAACTTTGAGGACGCCATCCTCATCAGCGAAAAAATCGTGAAGGAAGACATCTTCACGAGCATCCACATCGATGAATTTGAAGTGGCCGCCCGCGACACGAAGCTCGGCCCGGAGGAAATCACGCGCGACATTCCGAACCTCGGCGATGAGGCGTTGAAGAACCTCGGGCCCGACGGCGTCATCCGCGTCGGCGCGGAAGTGAAGCCCGGCGACATTCTCGTCGGCAAGATCACGCCGAAATCGGAGACTGAACTGGCGCCGGAAGAACGTTTGCTGCGTGCCATCTTCGGTGAAAAGGCCGCCGACGTGAAGGACACCTCGCTCAAGGTTCCCTCCGGCACCTACGGCATCGTCATGGACGTGAAAGTGTCGTCGAAGAAGGAAGGCGAGCGGGGCAGCACCAAGGCGCCCGTCACCGAAGACAAGCGCCATGCGAAGCAAGTGGAGGAAGACCACCGCAAGAAGACCGACGAATTGCGCGACCAGTTGACCGAGGCGTTGAGCAACATCCTGCTCGGTGAGAAGATTCCTCTCGACGTGGTCAATTCCGAGACCGGCGAAATCATCATCCCGGCCAATCGCAAGATTACCAAGACCCTGCTGCGCAAGCTCGCGACGGTTTACGACCGCATTGAGATCGATCCGTCGCCGATCCGCAACAAGATCAACGAAATCATCGGCAGCTTCAAAAAGAAGTTCGACGATTTGCAGATGCAGTATGACGAGGAAATGGAACGCGCCGAAGCGGGCGAAGGCGTGGAGGCTGGCATCGTCAAATCCGTGAAGGTGTACATCTCCTCCAAGCGCAAGCTGTCCGTCGGGGACAAGATGGCCGGTCGCCACGGCAACAAGGGCGTGGTGGCGCGCATTGTGAAGGAAGAGGACATGCCGTTTCTGGAGGACGGGACGCCGGTGGAAATCGTTTTGAATCCGCTGGGCGTGCCCTCGCGCATGAACGTCGGCCAGGTGCTCGAAACGCATCTAGGCTGGGCGGCGAAGATCCTGGGATTGAAATTCGCCACGCCGGTTTTCGACGGCATCAAGGAAAAGGACATCCGCAGTTACCTCAAGGAGGCGAAACTGCCGGAGCACGGCAAGACCATCCTGTACGACGGTTGCACGGGCGCAGCATTCGACCAGGAAATTGTCGTGGGTTATATTTACATGATGAAGCTGGGCCATTTGGTGGCGGACAAGATTCACGCCCGCGCGGTGGGTCCCTACTCGCTCGTCACGCAGCAGCCGCTCGGCGGCAAGGCCCAATACGGCGGCCAGCGCTTCGGCGAAATGGAAGTGTGGGCCATGGAAGCCTACGGCGCGGCCTACACGCTGCAGGAGCTGCTCACAGTCAAGTCCGACGATGTGCAGGGGCGCACGCGGATTTATGAGGCCATTGTCAAGGGTGACAACGCGCTGGAGGCGGGCATTCCCGAATCCTTCAACGTGCTGGTCAAGGAAATGCAGTCGCTCGGCCTGGACGTCAAGGTCGGGTACTCGAATCCGGCGGAACATCCGGAGGAACCCTCGGCGGCGCTCGCGTCGCTATAACCCGGAGACCCTATCATGAACGTCAACGTCGATACCCAATCTCGTATGATCGCTAACAAAGAAAACGCGCGCGAACTGCTCGGCCTGGACAAGGTCAACCAGGTGGATTATGTCGCGATCACCGTGGCCTCACCCGAGGCCATCCGGTCCTGGAGCAAGGGCGAAGTCAAGAATCCCGAAACCATCAACTACCGCACGTTCAAGCCGGAAAAGGGCGGCCTTTTCTGCGAACGCATTTTCGGTCCGGTCAAGGACTGG
>Ga0265320_10000793_pt1 | contig 24043 bp, 24 predicted proteins | sample 4827metaG_FD_202087 | JGI IMG/M metagenome (GOLD analysis project Ga0265320, IMG submission 202087) | Rhizosphere microbial communities from Carex aquatilis grown in University of Washington, Seatle, WA, United States - 4-8-27 metaG | ecosystem: Host-associated > Plants > Roots > Rhizosphere >...
CCGCCTGGGCAGCCCTGGGCGGTGGTTTTGTTTTTTTGAGAAACGTCCCCTGTTTTCTAAAGACCGCCGGATTCAACCGGCAGGCCGGAAAGACACGATACGAAAGGAACTTCCCCAACAATGACCAATACCGCTACTGCGCAGGCTGTCGACGATTTCGCCGCCCTGCTGGACGAGACCCTCGGTGTGGGCGGCTCGTTCGAAGGCTCCGTGATCACCGGTACCATCGTCGAGATCGACGGTGACGTTGCCGTGATCGACGTGGGCCTCAAGTCCGAGGGCCGCGTCCCTCTGAAGGAATTCGCCACCGCCGGCCGCGCCGCCGAGATCAAGGCCGGCGACCAGGTCGACGTGTTCGTCGAGCGCTATGAAGACCGCAACGGCGAGGTTGTCCTCTCGCGCGAGAAGGCCAAGCGCGAGGAAGCCTGGACCCTGCTGGAGAAGTCGTTCGAGGCGCAGCAGCGCGTCACCGGCGTGATCTTCGGCCGCGTCAAGGGTGGCTTCACCGTCGATCTGTCGGGCGCCGTGGCGTTCCTGCCGGGCAGCCAGGTCGACATCCGCCCCGTGCGCGACATCACCCCGCTGCTGGGCACCCCCCAGCCCTTCCAGATCCTCAAGATGGACCGCTCGCGCGGCAACATCGTGGTGTCGCGTCGCGCCGTTCTCGAAGAGACCCGCGCCGAGCAGCGCTCCGAGCTGATCGAGAACCTCAAGGAAGGCCAGATCCTCGAGGGCGTGGTCAAGAACATCACCGATTACGGTGCGTTCGTGGATCTGGGCGGCGTCGACGGCCTGCTGCACGTCACCGACATCGCCTGGAAGCGTATCAACCACCCGTCCGAGGCGCTGCACATCGGCCAGACCGTCAAGGTCCAGGTCATCCGCTTCAACCCGGAAACCCAGCGCATCTCGCTCGGCATCAAGCAGCTTGACGCCGATCCGTGGGAGGGTGTCGAGGCCAAGTACCCGGTCAACGCCAAGTTCTCCGGCCGCGTCACCAACATCACCGACTACGGCGCGTTCGTCGAGCTGGAGCCCGGTGTCGAGGGTCTGGTGCACGTCTCCGAGATGTCGTGGACCAAGAAGAACGTCCATCCCGGCAAGATTGTCTCCACTTCGCAGGAAGTCGAGGTCATGGTGCTGGACGTGGACCCCCAGAAGCGCCGCATCTCGCTCGGCCTCAAGCAGACCATGAACAACCCGTGGGAAGGCTTCCTGGATCGCTTCCCCCAGGGCACCCTGGTCGAAGGCGAGATCAAGAACATCACCGAGTTCGGCCTGTTCATCGGCCTGCCCGGCGATATCGACGGCATGGTCCACCTGTCGGATCTGGATTGGGCGACTCCCGGCGAGCAGGCCATCCAGAACTTCAAGAAGGGCGATGTGGTCAAGGCCAAGGTTCTCGACGTCGACGTCGAGAAGGAGCGCATCAGCCTCGGCATCAAGCAGCTGGGCGCCGACCCCTATCAGGACGCCGTGGCGTCCATCAAGAAGGGCGACGTGGTCACCTGCACCGTGACCCAGGTCACCGAGAACGGCCTGGAAGTCACCGTCGAGGGCATGACCGGCTTCATCCGCAAGTCCGAGCTGTCGCGTGAACGCTCCGAGCAGCGCCCCGAGCGCTTCGCGGTCGGCGAGAAGCTCGACGCCAAGATCACCGCCTTCGAGAAGGCGGCGCGCAAGATCACCCTGTCGGTGAAGGCGCGCGAGGTCGAGGAAGAGAAGCAGGCCATGGCCGAGTACGGTTCGTCCGACTCGGGCGCCTCGCTGGGCGACATCCTGGGTGCCGCCATGCGCAAGGCCCAGGAGAAGGAGTAATCCTTCGCCTGACGCTTAGCCATTAAAGGGAACGCCCGGTACCGCAAGGTGCCGGGCGTTTTCTTTTTCGGAGCGCGGGATACGGGCCATCGCCCGCGCCTCCATCGCCGCCGCCTACCGCCCGTAGACCCGGCGGATGCGTTCCTTGAAGTTCTGCACCACCTTATGCTCCATGGCCGGCAGGGTCATGGCCGCCATGGAGTGCAGCATGGGCGAGCGCAGCGCCATCTCGTAGCGGGCCACCACCCGGCAGCCCTCGCCCAGGGGCTCGAAATCCCACACCAGTTTGAAGTGGCGGAACGGTCCGTCATGGGAGGAGATGGTCAGCCGGCGGGGCGGCTCCTGCTCGGCGTGGGAGGTGAAACGGGCCTGCAGCGGTCCCAGACCGAACAGGTTGTCCACCTCCAGGTGGTCGCCGTCACGCTTGCGGACATGGGCCCGCTGGCACCAGGGCAGAAAGCGTGGATAGGATTCGATGTCCACCGCCAGGGCATAAAGCTCCTCGGGCGTGTGGCGGGGCGCGTCGACGCGCCAGCCGCCGGTCAGGGGATGCATGGCGGACTCAGCGGGTCAGGTTGCGGATATTGCGCACGAAGATGTTGAGCAGGCCGCGAATGAACGGATCGGCCTTGGCCAGTTTTTCGCGGAAGGTATCGCGTGAAATGATGATGCACGACACATCGGACAGCGCCTTGGCGGTCGCCATGCGCGGCTGGTCGTCGACCAGGGCCATTTCACCGAACAATTCGCCCTTGCCGATGGTCGCCAGCGTCATACCGTGCTTAATAATTTCCACCTGTCCATCCTGGATCAGATAGGCACGATCACCGCTGTCACCTTCATTGAAGATTTTCGCCCCGGCATAAAAGACTTTGCGCTCGAGAATCTTATCGTTACGCATGCCCGCCACCCCAGCCTTTCCGATACGACTTTATTCGCGTTCGGCTTCCGAGTCACTCTCGAAGGCGTATATCAGGTAATCACCCCGGCCCGACAACTCAACCACCTCCTTGACCATCGACAGCGGGGCAAGGTCGGGCATAGACTTGCCCGATAATCGCGAGGGCATCGCCATGAATATCGACGACCGCGCCAAGGGGCTGGCCCGCCTTCGGGCGCTGATGGCCATGACCACCGCCAACGGCTGCACCGAGGAGGAGGAGCTGGCGGCGGCGCGCATGGTCGCCAAGGCGGTCGAGCAACTGGACGGAAATCCTGCCGCCGCGCCGGCCACCGATCCGTCCTGGGCGGCGCGCGAGCGCGATAATCCGCAATATCAGCTGCTGTTGGAGAAGAATACCCTCGAAGGCATGCTGAAGACGGCGCTGCAGGAACTGGCCCTGGCCCATATCAATACCGTATCGCCGCCCAAGCGCAATCTGCGCGGCCAGCCGGTGGAATGGGTGCGGACCACCGAACTGATGCTGCCCTATTTCAGCATGATGCTGGGCAGTGCCGGCGCCTCGCGGCTGGCCCGCGGCATGGTCGAGGGCATGGTCGAGGAATTGATTCTCGACGGATTGCTGCCCGACGCCCTGGCCATGCCCAGGGAGTAGCCCGTGGTCCCATGCCTTGGCCGGGCGGCTCACCCGGCCAAACAAAAAGCCCCGGGCCGTGCCCGGGGCTTTCGTCTTGTCCGATGAACCCTGTTTAGCGCACGAAGACCTGCACTTCACCGCCCGATACCGCGGGGCTGGTGGTCGACGAGGTCCGCACCCGGCTGGCGGGCAGGTTCATGTTGGTCAGCGAACGCAGCACCGAATCGGCGTTGCGCTTGGCGTTGGTGGCGGCCAGGGCCTGGGTGCCGGGAGTGTTGCCCACCGGCGACACGGCGACCACGTCGAAGGTGGCGCTGGGGCGACGGTCCAGGGCGCTCTTGATGGCGGCATAGAGTGCCGGCTCGTAATTCACATTGGGCTTGTCGAAGCGAATGGTCACCAGCGGGGTCTCGCCGGCCGACATGGCGCGGGCCGGAGCGGCGGTGTCATAGCTGGCGTTGACGCGCGACGTCAGGCCACCGGCGAACAGGGCGCCGTTCTTGATGCCCAGCGCCAGGGTGTTGAGGTTCTGCTTCTCGGAGGCGACGTATTGCTGCTGGCGGATGGAATCGCTGGTCAGCTCGGACAGCAGGCGCTCGACCATCACCACGGTGCGGTTGGTCTCGTCCTCGAGGATGCGCAACTGGCGATGATCCTCGTCCACGGCGCCGGACAGCGAGCGGGCCGAGCGCACCGAATCCAGCAGGAAGCCGGCCATGGTCGACGACGCGGTCACGTCGTTGGTCAGGCGGTTCATCTTCAGCACGTCGTCGGTGATGCGGTCCAGCTCGCCCTGGGCGGCGTTCCACTGCTGGGTCAGCACCGGGTTGCCCGGGGTGGTGCCCACCTGCAGGCGGGCGTTGATGGCGGCGACGGTGCCGTGATAGCGCTGGGAATCCTGGACGGTTTCGTTGCGGATCTGCTGCAGCGCCTGGTTCTGGCGGGCCAGGGTCGCCTGCAGGGCCTGAAGGTCGGCGCGCAACGCCACCACCTTGCCGCCAACGAAGGTGCCGGTGGGTGAGCCGGCGGTGACCCCGATGGGCTCGTAGCTACCGGTCCCCAGGGAGGGCGGCGCCGCCTCGGGCAGCGCCTCGGCGGTCATGCCCTGATTGGGGGCGACGGTTCCCGAGGTCGGAAACAGCACGTCCTCGGCGAACGAGCATCCGCTTGCCAGGAGAACCGCGCACAAGGCGGCGGCATGGGTCTTTTTCAGGGCCATGGGGATTGCTGATCCTTTGGGTCGCCAGTTCGGACAAGTACCGGCGGGAGCGGACTTTCGTATTCACGAATGAATATCCAGATTGCCCCCGCAAACTTTGGGGCGGATTTTACGCAAATGACCAAGCGGCCACAAGTACGCATTTCGATAAGTGGTACATTCGTAAGCCCCGAGTCCACAGGGTTTTGCGGTTTTTCCCTCGGCAAAAATTCACCCTTGCGGGCCGCCGGGGGTTTGTGTATGGTCCGCGTCCTCGCCGGGGGACATCCCCGACGGAAAGTGCGCCCGTAGCTCAATTGGATAGAGCACCAGACTACGAATCTGGGGGTTGGAGGTTCGATTCCTTCCGGGCGCGCCACTTTCCCTAAAGCTTTACAAGCCCTTAGCCAACAAGACCCCGCACCCCTGGTGGCGGGGTTTTGGTTTAATAGGGCTGTAATAGGGGCGAGGGGTTTTGCGCCTGCTTGACGTCGGAGGATGGGGTGCGGCTTCGGTCGGGCGAAATGCGGCATTATGACTCCGTATCTCCGTAGTGCCCACGCCCCGGCTCCTGGGAACGGGGCTTGAAGATAAGGCGGCAAAATCAGGTTAACGCCGCATGCCCCATCCTGCCCGGCTATTCGGCGTAGATTTTTGCAGCCACCCAACCATTGGGGCACTTCCCCTAATAGGCGAAGTCAGATAGCCTCTCTGGGCTGACTGGGAGAGGCTTGCGCGTGCTCGGCCTGCGCTGGCCGCAGGGAGATTAAAGGGGGGAAGGGGCTATGGACGGGGAAGTCAGAGCCATCAGGGATGAGGAAGCGCTTCTGCGCATTTTCGTGGGGCGTAATCCGGAACCATTCGTTCACGCTCTACGTTCCGGAAAGACCACGAAATGGTCAGGGAGTTTGTTTAACCCTGTCTGTCTCTTTTTCCCGCTGGTCTGGTTCTTCTACCGACGCATGTTCTTCTACGGCGCGGTCTTAATGGTCGCCCCGATCATCATAGCCGTGCTGTTCCCGAATGCGATTGGTACTATCGGCACGGGGCTGTCTGGTGCCGTGGCGGTCATATCCAGTTGGCTCTATGTGACATACGCCCAAAATCGAATCGCCTCTATCGAGCGATCCGGTCAGCCAGAGAGTGTTCGCGATGAACTGATCAGGAAGGCTGGCGGCACCTCTGTAGCAGGTGCCGTCTTTGGCGCGGTTGTCACCGCTGCGTGGGTGGTCGTGGCATTGGCTGCTATTCCAAAATCGCTGCCAGCCTGTACCAGTGACGCGGTTCGAGACACAATCCGCAACGGCGTCATCGAACAGCGCCAGCAGCATGGATTCGATGCCTCCGTTACGGTCACGGACCTCACCGAAACGGGTCATGACGGTCAGCGGTCTCGGTCATGCGAATTTACCATCTCGACCCCGCAAGGGACTAACCGGCTGCAAGGCGAAATGTCCTGGGTTAATCCTGCAACGGATCAGTTCAAGATGCAATTCAAGGGGCCTGCCCACTGAGATGCGCTTTCTCCTGCTGATGGCAGCCGTTCTCCCTCCCGTGGTCATTGTGGCTTATGTCCATGGCCGCGACGGAAACACGGCGGCCCCACGGTTGGTTTGGGAAGGCTTTTTGTTGGGAACCTGCGCCGGTATTGTGGCTCTTGGTACGGTGCATCTATTGTCGCGCGTTGGGGTCGATTCGGGCAATGCCCTGGTTAAGGCACTTACCGATTCTTTCTTCCGTGCCGGGTTGCTCGAAGAGGCTGCAAAGCTGGCCACTGTCGTGATCTTTGCCTGGAACCACGCCGACCGGAGAGCACCTCACGATCTGCTCGTTGTTGCAGCAGCCGTTGCTGGTGGCTTTGCCGCACTCGAGAACATCGGCTTTTTACTCGATCGATCGGATTGGCCGATGATCGCCGCTACGCGTGCTCTCCTCAGCGCACCGGGCCATATCTTCGCAGCCGCCGTAGGTGGGGCTTGCCTCGCCTATACCGAACTCGGCGGCGGCCGGATGCTGTGGTGGGCGATGGCGTTGATCCTTCCTGCGATGCTCCATGGCCTCTACGATTTCCCATTGATGCTGGGCAGTGCTGCGCTACAAGGCCGGTCTGGCGATTTAGGGTATGCTGCCGTGCTGCCGCTCATCCTATCCGCAGCCGTTGTGCTGACCGGTGCGGTACTTACATCGACGGCTTCACGCCGCGTCCATAAACGACAGTCCGATCATCAAGGCATCGTGGAGACCTCCATCCACCATGACCCATGGCTCAGTCGCCACCAATTCCGTGGGCGGATATGGCGTATTGGTGGGATCGTGCTGCTGGTTATAGCCATAGCATTCATGACCGCCTCGCTTTTTCGGGCGGAGATCGCTCTGGCGACAATCGGGTTGCCCTGCGCCTTCTACGCTTGGGCATGTTTCTCACGCGGACAGCTTCTGCTTGCCCGATGGTTGACGATATTACCCATGGATCGGGGTTGGAACAAACGTTTGTTCCGTTAATGTTTCCGATGCGGCCGGGTGCCGCCGACACCACCTGTGACAGCGATGGGAGGCGTCGCCTCCTGTGATCGTTGATAACCCGATGCGGCAAGGCCCGATAATGTGGGGAAAATCACAGCATGGCCGTATCCGATCGATTAGACTGCGGCATGATTTTTTCGGGCGCGGGAGGAATCAGGGTGCTGCGAAAGGTAACCTGGATGGTTGCGGCCGCGATGTTCGGCGCGATCTCCGCCTGTTCCTCGCCGCCGTCCCATCCGCCCGTCTCCCCGCCGCCCGCCGCCGGCCCGGTCGTCAAGGCTCCGCCGCCCCGGCCGGAGCCCCCGGCCAAGCGGCCCGCCGTCACGGCGCCTGCCAATCTTCATCCCGAGCAATTGACGGGACTGAGTCAGGACGAGACCCAGGCTCTGCTGGGGCCGCCTGCCGCCGAAACCGTCCAGGCCATGGCGACGGTGTGGACCTATCGCCGGGGCGGGTGTGCCCTGTCGCTGGTCTTCTATCCCGAGGTCGAGACGGCGGTTCAGCGCGTCCTTTCCTACGAGTTCAAGGGGAGCGGCGAGGCCGCCGCATGCCTCAATCATCTGCGCGAGGCCCGGACCCGCAATGGCAAATGACCCCTCTCCGTCGTCCAAATTGATCGGTATCGTCGACGACGACCCGCTGTTTCGCGAAACCCTGGCCGGCAATCTGGGCGATGCCGGCTATGAGGTCGAGGCCTGGAACTGCGGCGAAGATTTCCTGGCGGGGCTGGAGGCCGGCATCCGCCTGGATCTGGTCCTGCTCGACTGGAAGATGCCGGGCCTCAACGGGATCGAGGTGCTGCGGCGGATGCGGGCGACGCATATGGAACTGCCCGCCATCTTCCTGACCGTGCTCAGCGACCAGATCTTCGAGGAGGCGGCCCTGCTGGGCGGCGCGGTGGATTTCATCGAGAAATCGCGCAGCTTCACCATCTTGGAGCGGCGGGTCCGGCTTATCCTGAACCGTTCGGCCCCCCTGGCGGCCGATGGGGACGACCCGCTCAGGGCCGGAGAGCTGACCCTGGACCTGGAAAGCCGGCGGGCCTACTGGCGGGGGCAACTGGTGGAACTGACCCTGGGCGAATTCGCCATGGTCCATGCCCTGGCGGCCAAGGCCGGGCGCGATCTCAGCTATCGCGAACTGTACGACGCCGGCCGAGGCAAGGGCTTCCATGCCGGGGCGGGCGACGACGGCTATCGCACCAATGTCCGGGCGGCGGTCAAGCGTATCCGCGAGAAGTTCAAGACCCTCGACCCCGATTTCGAGCAGATCGGCAATTATCCCGGCTTCGGCTATGTCTGGCTGGTGAGCCATGATACGGCGGATTAGGCGGCTTGGTTTCCGGCTGCGCTCCTTCGCGGTCAAACTGGTCGCCGCCGCGTTCATCTTCGCCATCGTGCCGGTCCTGCTGTACCAGCAGTTCAACGCCGCCGAGCATCAACGCAATGCCCTGATGCTCCGGCTGGTGCAGGAGCAGGGGCGGCTGGCCGGCGAGGCGGTGTTTCCGCTGCTCGACCAGTTCTCGCCGCGCAGCGCGGATCGCCTCAATCAGGCGGTGAACCGGCTGGCCGATGGCGGCATCTCCATCAAGGTTCTGTTTCGCCCGGCGGCGAACAGCGGCTCCCGCAATTTCCTGCTGGTGGCCTCGGCGCCCGAGACGGGGGTGGAGGAGGGGCGGGCCGCCATGGATCGCCTGGCGGAAAACGGCGTCCTGACCCAACTGACCGCATCGTGCGAGGGCAACGAGCCGCTGGCCTTGCGGCTGCCGGCGGGGGCGGGCGCCTCCCAGGGGGGGAGCGAATTGCTGACCTATCTGGCCCCCCATGCCACCCGGGGCGGCTGCTGGGTCGTATTGACGGCGCAGCCGACCGGCACCCTGCCGGAGCAGACCATCGGCCAGCCGTACTGGCAGCATCCCGAGGTTCAGGTCGCGGTCTCCATCTACCTGCTCATGGCGGTGCTGGTTCTTTCCATCTTCACCGACGTCTGGCGCAACCTGCACCGTTTCCGCGATGTGGCGCAGTCCCTGGTGCGGGGGGAGGCCGTATCGTTCGCCGCCGAGAATTACATTCCGGAACTGTCCGAGGTGGCGGCGGAATTCGATGCCATGGTCACCACGCTCAAGCGTTCCGAGGCGCTGCTGCGGCAGGCGGCGGAAGAGAACGCCCATGCCCTCAAGGCGCCCCTGGCGGTGATTTCCCAGTCCATGGAACCGCTGCGCCGCGCCGTCTCTCCTGGGGACAGCCGCGCCCAGCGGAGCCTCGACGTCATCGCCCAGTCCATCGACCGGCTGGATGTCCTGGTGTCCACCGCCCGGCGGATCGATGAGACCATTGCCGGCCTGATCGACCGCCCGCGCCGCCGGGTGGAGCTTTCGGCGCTGCTGGAGCGCCTGGGGCGCGGTTATGTCCGCCTGGCCGCCGATCGCTCCATCGGGTTGGAATTACGCCTTGCTCCCGGTCTGGTGGTGACCGGCGACGATGATATGGTCGAACTCGTCGCCGAGAACCTGCTCGACAACGCCCTCGACTTCTCGCCGTCGGGATCGGTGGTGACCATGGAACTGCGCCGGGAAGCCGGCGAGGCCCGGTTCCGCGTTCTCGATCAGGGACCCGGCGTCCCCGAGACCGAGTGGGAGCGCATCTTCGAACGCCACCTGTCGCACCGCCCCGGCACCACGGAGGGAGGGGGCGACCATTACGGGCTCGGCCTGTGGATCGTGCGGCGCAATGCCGAAGCCATGGGCGGCCGGGCCTGGGCAGGCCAGGCCCCCGGCGGCGGCCTGACGATCACGGTATCGCTGCCTTTGGCCCCCTGATCCCGGTCACCGGATTATCACAGCCTTCTCACCCCCCGATCTCGCGGGGAAGCGTATTCCTGTCCGTGATGGGGGCATCCCCCACCCCAATGAAGGAAGAACGCCATGAAATCCCCCGTGAAAAGTCCCGCCATCGCCATCGCTGTTCTGGCTCTTGCCCTGTCGGCCTGCGCCGACATGAGCAACCAGCAGCAGCGGGCCTTGTCCGGCGGCGCCATGGGGGCGGCCGGCGGGGCGGCCATCGCGGCCATGACCGGCGGTGGCAGCATCGTGACCGGCGCGTTGATCGGCGGTGGCGGTGGCGCGGCCATCGGCGCCCTGCTTCCCGACAACTGGCTCGGCCATAAGTCGGCCCCCAAGGAAAGCCGCTAGGAGACCATCATGAACACCCCGTCGAAATCCCTGAAGGCGTCGTTGTCCATGGCTGTCGCCGTGATCCTGCTTGGTGCGGTTTCCGGCGCGGCCCTGGCCGACGAGGGCCATTGGCGGCACGAGAGGCGCGGTTGGCACGAGCACGGCGACTGGCGTGAGTGGCGCGGCCACCATCGCGGCCCGCCGGCGGTCGTCGTCGCCCCGTCCCCCTACGCCTATTACTACGGGCGGCCGGAAGTGGTCTATGTCCCGCCGCCGGTCGTCTATCTGCCGCCCCCTTCGGGCATCAACATCGTTCTGCCCATCCACATCCGCTGAGGCGGCGGACGAAAACACCCAGAGCCGACAGGAGACCCGCCATGTCGTCAGTATTGAACGCGTTCGCCAGAGTTTCCGCGACGTCCGGTGACATCGACTGGGAACTGCTGCTGTTGCTGGCACGGACGGAGGCCGCCCTCACATGGCCCGAACTGGACCATTCCGGCGAATCCGACCTGTCGCTCCCTGACGGGCTCGACCTTCGCCACCCCGCCGACATCGATTGGGTGTCCCACGTGGTGGAATTCTCCGAGGAGCCCTCGCCCCGGCCCCTGGGATGGGTGTCGACATAGCTCGCTCCCCATCGGTCAGAAGGGCCACCGGCGGTCAGAAGGGCCATCGGCCAGGAGGCGTCGGTCAGGAGTTCGGAATGACGGCCGTCGCCTCCAGTTCGATCTTGCCGGGATGGTCCAGCAGATCGGCGACGAAGATCATGCTCATGGCCGGATAGTGATCGCCGATCAGGGTCCGCCAGATGCGGCCCAACTCGCGACGCGACGCCAGATACTCGTCGCGGGCGATGCAGAAGGCGGTGATCCGCACGATATGCTGCGGGCGTCCGCCGGCCGTCTCCAGGATGGCCAGGATGTTCTTCAACGCCTGCTCGAACTGGGGGACCAGCGCGTCGCTCTCGAATTCCTGCTGGGCGGTCCATCCCACCTGACCGGCCAGGTACAGGGTCCGCCCGGGTTCGGCCAGGATGGCGTTGGCATAGCCGATGGGGGCCTTCCAGCCCTCGGGAAGAATGGTGGTGTGCATGATATCTCCTGACCTGGGATGACGATATTAGTTTATGCATCAACTATATTGACGACAAGCCGGCGGAACAACCCTCTTCCGCCGGCTTGTCGCCCAAGGTGAAAAACTATTGGGCCAGGGTCCACTGCCCGGCCTTGATCTCAAGCAGCTTCAAGGAATTGAGGTCGAGGCCCAGATGGTTGGTGGGCGACATGTTGACGATGCCGCTGGTCCCCACATAGCCCGACGTCTTCTCGATTTCGTTCCGGACCTTGTGCTTGTCGACCGAACCGGCCCGCATGATGGCGCTGAGGGCGATCTGCAGGGCATCGTAGGCATGGCCGCCATAGGTCGAGACCTCGGTCTTGAACGCCGCCTCGGTCTCGCTCTTGAACTTCATGGTCACCGCCTTCTGCGGATCGTTGGTCGGCAGGGCCTCGGCCACCAGCACCGCCGAGGCGGGCAGGCGAACCCCTTCGGTGGCATCGGTTCCGGCCAACTGGATGAAGTTCTTGGAATTGACGCCGTGGGATTCGTAGTAAGGCAGTCCCAGATTGAGCTGCTTGGCGTTCTTGGTGACCACGGCGGCCGATTGTCCGAAGCCCAGGTTGAACACGGCCTGGACGCCGGGAGTGTTCTTGATCTTGGTAAGCTGCGGCGTCATGTCGGCGTCGGAGGCGAAATAGGTTTCGTCGGCGACGATGGTCATGCCGTGGAGCGGAGCCAATTCCTTGGTGGCGGTGCTGGCCGACTTGCCATAGCCGTCATTGCCGTAGATCAGGGCGATGTGGGTGATGCCCCGCTTCTTCATGTCGAGGAACACCTTTTCGGTGGCCATCTTGTCGGTATGGGGGGTCTTGAACACCCACTTCTTGACCGGGTCGACGATGACGCCGCCGCCGGCGATGGAAATCAACGGAATTTCCGCCCGCTCGGCCAGCGGAATGGCCGCCATGGTGTTGCCGGTCAGCGTCGGCCCGATGATCAGGTCGACGTTGTCGGATTCGATCAGGCGCTTGACCAGGGTGGAGGTCTTGTCGGCCTTGCCCTCGTCGTCGTAGACGATCAGGTCGATCTTGCGGCCGAGGACGCCGCCATCCTTGTTGAGCTGATCGGAGTACATCTTCAGGACCTTGGCTTCGGGGTCGCCCAACAGCGACGCCGGACCGGTAATGCTCAGCACCGCGCCGATCTTGATCGGTTCGACGGCCTGGGCGGTACCGGTCCAGCCCGCCATCATGACGATGGCGGTTCCCAGCAATATCCGTTTCCTAGACAGAAATGACATTTCTCCCTCCCGTAGTGTTTATTTCATTTCTCGGTCCTCGTCCTCAGCCGCGCCTTTTTCAGGTCTTCGGCCTTTACATGATGAAGCCGCCGGTGCACATCACCACTTCTCCGGTGATGTAGTCGGCTTCAGGCAAACACAGCAGATAGACGGCGCCGGCGGCTTCCTCGGGGGTGCCGCCGCGGCCCAGCGGAATCATCTTGCTCATGGTGTCGAGCAGGTCGGGGTTGACCCCCATCTTGATCTCGATGCCGTGGGTCTTGTGGCTTTCCTCCTGGCCCGAGCCCGCCGGCTTGGTCATGCGGGTCTTGATCCAGCCGAAGGCGACGCAGTTGACGTTGACGCCGTAGCGTCCCCATTCCTTGGCCATGGTCTTGGTGATGCCCACCAGGGCCGACTTGCCGGCGCCATAGGCGATCTGGCCGGGGTTGCCGCACAGGCCGCCCATGGAGGAGATGTTGACCACCTTGCGCGCCACCACTTCGCCCTTCTCCTTTTCCGCCTTGGTGGCGGAGCGGATGTAGTCCGAGGCGGCGCGCAGCACCCGGAAGGGGGCGGTGGCGTGGACGTCGAGCATGGCGTACCACTGCTCGTCCGAGACCTTCTGGATCACCCCGTCCCAGGGATAGCCGGCGTTGTTGACGATGATGTCCAGGCGGCCGAAGCCTTCCAGGGTGGCGGCGACGATGCGGTCGCCGAAATCCTTGGCGGTGACGTCGCCCACCACGGCCAGGGCATCGGAGCCGAGCGCCTTGATCATGGCCACGGTCTCGGCGGCCGGGCCGTCGTCCAGGTCGTTGATCACCACCTTGGCGCCTTCGCGGGCCAGCTTCAGCGCGATGGCCTGGCCGATGCCGCGTCCCGATCCGGTAACCAGCGCCACCTTGCCGTTCAGCTTGCTCATGATGTGTCCTCCCGGGTTTTTGTTGATTAAGCCGAGGCCGGCACGATGCCTGACCGGGCGAGGTCGTCGTAATCGCCGTCGCGGATGCCCGCCTGGGCCAGTACCGCGCGGGTATGTTCGCCGTAATGGGGGGGGAAGGCGAAATCGCCGCCCTTCCCCGGAAGGTCCACCGCCATGGGCTGCATGCGCACCCGGCGCCCGTCGGGCAGGCGGGTGGCGGTCAGCTTGTCGGCCAGGGCCGGCATGGCGCGTACCTGGTTGATGTCGTTGATGGGGGCGTTGGGAATGGTGGCCTTGCGGAAGTCGGCGGCCAGTTCCTCGGTGGAAAAGCGCGACGTCACCGCCCGCATGTCGGTCTGGATGGCCTCGCGGTCGGCGTGGCGCCCCTGGTTGGTCTCGCGCCCCGCCTTGCCCACGCTGGCGAAGCGCGGCAGTTCGGTGAGGCGCCGCCACTGCACGTCCGAGCCGATGGCGACGAAGATATAGCCGTCCTTGGTCGGATAGGCGTTGGTGGGGATGAACTTGCGGTGCTCGTTGCCGCATCGGGTGATCTCGATGGGATCGCAGCCGAAATCCACCAGCGGCAGGGTGGTGATCAGCCAGGACGCCGCCGCCTGCAGCATGGAGACGTCGATGCGCGAGCCCTTGCCGGTCTCGGCGCGCTCGGCCAGGGCCAGACAGACCCCGGCATAGACCTCGTCGCCGGCCTTGAGATCGATGATCGGCACGCCGGCCAGGGTGGGCGGCCCGTTGGCCTCGCCGGTCAGCTCCATGTAGCCGGCCATGGCCTGCAGCGCCGGGTCGTAGCCCGGCACGTCGGGATAATCCGGTCCCATGGCCGAGATGCCGGCCCAGATCAGGTCGGGCTTGGCCGCCGACAGGGATTGGTAGTCGATGCCCAACTGCTCGTAGCGTGACGGCAGGGTGTTGGAGCAAAATACGTCGGCGTCGAGCGAGCGGACCAGATGGCGCAGCACCTCGTGGCCCTTGGGGTCCTTGAGGTTGATGGCCACCGCCTCCTTGCCCACATTGGGGGCGACGAAGTAGCTGCGCCGGTCATCGTCGGCCACCACCGAGCCGATATAGCGGTTGGGATCGCCCGGCAGGCCGGGTCCCGCACCGAAGGATTCGATGCGGATGACCCGCCACCCCAGGTGGACGAAGCGCAGCGTCGCGTAGGGCAGCGACAGCGCCTGCTCCATGGACAGGACGACGCGCGGCTTCATTGCAGCTTGCCCTTGAGCGCCGAGTACACCCGTTCGGGAGTGAAGGGCAGGCTGGTGATGCGCACGCCGGTGGCGTTCTCGATGGCGTTGGCCACCGCGGCCGCCATGCAGATGGACGGCGCCTCGCCGACGCCCTTGGCGCCCTGCGGTCCCTCGCCGTCCATGGTCTCGATGAAGCTGATGTCCATCTCGGGGATTTCCGGCGCGGTGATCAGCTTGTAGTCGCGGAAGGCCGGGTTGACCAAGTGCCCCTTGACCACCGGCATGTCCTCGCACAGCGCATAGCCCTGGCCCATGATGATGCCGCCCTCGATCTGGCCCTCGAGACCCATTTCGTTGAGGACGCGGCCCACGTCGTGGGCGGCCCAGACCTTGAGCAGGCGGACGATGCCGGTGTCGGTGTCCACCTCCACCTCCACCACCTGGGTGGCCCAGGCATAGGCGGCCGAGACGTCGCCCTTGAACCCCTTGTCCTGATGGACCGAGGGCGGCTCGTAGTAATTGGTGGTCATCACCAGCTCGGCCTTGTCCGAGAAGTGCAGTTGCCGCAGCATCTTGGCCAGCGGCATCACCTTCTCGCCGTCGCTGGCGCGTACGATGTTGCCGCCCTTGAGGTCCAGTTCCTCGGCCTTCATGTTCGACACGGTGGAGGCGGCGGCCAGGATCTTGTCCTTGGCCTTGCGCGCCGCTCCGATGGCCGAATTGCCGGCGATGAAGGTGGTACGGCTGGCATGCACGCCCACGTCCCACGGCGTGATGTCGGTGTCGTTGTTGACCACCGTCACCGCGCTCATGGGTACACCCAGTTCCTCGCACACCAACTGGGCCAGCACGGTCTCCGAGCCCTGGCCGATCTCCGACGCCCCGGTCATGATGGTGACGTGGCCGAAATCATCGAGCTTGAGGATGGTGCCGCAGCCGTCGGACGGATAGATCTTGGCGCCGCCGCCCACGTGCAGCATGGAGGCCATGCCGACGCCCTTGCGGACGCCGCTGAGCCCCTTGGCGGCCCCCATCGCCTTGCGCTTGGCGGCGAAGCCGGAGCGTTCGGCGGCGATCTTCAGGCAGTCGTGGAAGCCGCAGGTCTTGAAGTGCATGCCCTGGCCGGTGATCTCGCCCGCTTCCTGGGCGTTCTTCAGGCGGAATTCATAGGCGTCGATCCCCAGCGCATCGGCCAGCTTGTCCATCTGCTGCTCGATGGCGAAGGTGGCCTGCAGGTTGCCGTAGCCCCTGAACGACCCGGCGAAGGGGTTATTGGTGTAGACCGCCTTGGTGTGGTAGCGGCAGTGGGGCACCCGGTAGAGCGAGCTGAAGGTCTGCATCATCACGAAGGGGATGGTGGCGCCCCACGAGGTGTAGCCGCCGTTGTCCAGCAGCACGTCCACGGTGCGGAAGGTCAGCGTACCGTCCCGCTTGGCCCCCGAGCGCAGCCGGATGATGGCCGGCTGGCGGGTGGGGGATGCGATGAACTCCTCCTCGCGGCTGAAGATCAGCTTGACGGGGCGCCGCGTGGCCTTGGCCAGATAGACGGCGATGGGCTCGAACGGATAGATGTCGAGCTTGGAGCCGAAGCCGCCGCCGATGGGCGGCTGGATGATGCGGATGCGCGACGGGTCCATGCCCAGCACCTCGGCGAACTCGCGCTTGTGCAGGAACGGCACCTGGGTGTTGGAGTAGAGCGTCAGGTTGCCCGAGACCGGCTCGAAATCAGCGATCACCCCTGACACGCCCATGCAGCAATGGGTGACGCGGTGCAAGGTGAACTCGTCTTCCACCACCACGTCGGATTCGGCCTCGCCCTGTTCCACGTCGCCATGGGCATAGTCGAAGGCCATGGCGATGTTGTCGGGCTTGGCCGCGTGGATGACCGGCGCGCCGTCCTTGATGGAATCGCGGGGGTCGAAGATGGGGGGCAGGTCCTCGTATTCCACCTTGATCAGCTTGAGCGCCGCCTGGGCGATCTCGATGCTGTCGGCGGCCACGGCGGCGACCTCGTCGCGCTCGCAGCGCACCTTGTCGCTTTTCAGCGGCGGATTGTCCTTGTTGACCCCGATGGGATGGATGGGAACATCGGCGGCCGTCAATACGGCGCGCACGCCGGGCAGCGCCTTGGCCGCGCTGGTGTCGATGGAGACGATGCGGGCATGGACCCGATCGGTGCGCAAAATCAGGCCGTAGAGCTGGCCCGGCAGGTTGAGGTCCTGGATATAGCGGGTCTTGCCGGCGGCCTTTTCCGGCGCGTCCATCTTGGGGATGCGCTGGCCGATCAGGCTGGCATGCTGGGGAGCGTTCATGTCGGCAATCCTTACTCGGCGGCGGGCTGGGCGGCGGCGGTGACCACCGCCTCGACGATCTTCTTGTAGCCGGTGCAGCGGCACAGATTGCCCTCGAGGCCGCGCTTGACCTCGTCCGGGCCGGCGTGGGGATGCTTGTCCAGCACGTGGCGGGACTGCACCACCATGCCCGGGGTGCAGAAGCCGCACTGGACGCCGCCCTTGTCCACGAAGGCCTTGCGCAGCGGGTCGCTGGCCCGGTCCACCGCCAGCCCCTCGATGGTGGTGATGGTGCGGCCGTCGAAATCCACGGCGAACATCAGGCAGGAATTGACCGAGATGCCGTCCACCAGGATGGTGCAGGCGCCGCATTCGCCCTCGCCGCAGCCGTACTTGGTGCCGGTCAGGCCGATATGCTCGCGCAGCAGGGTGAGCGCGCTGGTTTCCGGCGGCACTGCCAGCCGGGTGGGCGTGCCGTTGACGACACAGGAGATCTCAACGAGAGACGACATCGCTCAGCACCTTTCCCAGGAGGTTGTGGACCAGTTCGCGGCGATACCAGGCGCTGGCCCGCAGGTCGTCGATGGGCTTGACCTCGTCCCTGGCGGTGGCGGCCGCCTTGGCGATCCGCTCGGGATCGAGGGCGGCGCCCTCCAGCACGGCTTCGGTGGCCCGCCCGCGTATGGGTGTCGGTCCCACGGCGCCGAATGCCACCCGCACGTCGGACAGCCGCCCGCTTTCCAGGGTGGCGGCAAAGCCGATGGACACCGCCGAGATGTCGAGAGCCGGCCGCGTGCCGAACTTGACGAAGCGTGACACGGTGCGCAGCCGGGGCAGCGGTATGGACAGGCCGGTGATCAGTTCGTCGGGGCGGCGCACCGTCCGTCCCGGCCCGGTGAAGAACTCGGCCATGGGCACGTTGCGGCGTCCGGCGCCGGACGCCAGTTCCACCTCGGCATCCAGCGTCAATAGCGGCACCAGGGTGTCGCCGGCCGGCGAGGCGTTGGCGACGTTGCCGCCGATGGTGCCCATGTTGCGCACCTGGTCCGAGGCGAAATGATCGGCGGCCTCGGCCAGCAGCGGCACCGCCTTGGCGATGAGCGGATTGTCCTTCAGCTCGTTGATGGTGACCAACGCGCCGATGGTGATGCGGCCGTTGCTCACCTCCACCGCCCGCAATTCGGGGATGCGGCGGATATTGAGCAGGATGGGGCGGAAGGCGACCTTGCCGGCATTGATCTGCGGCATCAGGTCGGTGCCGCCGGCCAGGACGGTGGCGTTTCCGCCCGCCAACGCGGCAAGGGCGTCGTCGAGGCCGGCGGGGGCGAGGTAGCGTTCGATGGCGGTCATGCGCCTGGTCTTCCTTGTCCTCGGGTTTCAGAATACGACGGGTTCGCGGTAGCGGCCGTAGACCGTCACCAGCCGGTCGGTGATCTCGCCGACGCTGGCATAGGTGCGAACCGCCTCGATCAAGGCGGGCATGACGTTGGCCCCGGCACGGGCGTCGGCCTCGACCCGGTCGAGCGCCGCCTGCACCTTGCGGCCGTCGCGCTCGGCCCGGATGGCGTCGAGCGCGGCGACCTGGGCCTTGGCGTCATCCTCGTCATAGGGGTGGAACTCGACCTTGGCCTCTTCCTCCTCCTCGCGGTAGCAATTGACGCCGACCTTGGGGAAGTCGCCCGATTCGATGCGCTTTTGCATCTGGTAGGCCTGGGCGGAAACCGCCGCCTGGGCCAGGCCCTGCGCCACCAGCGAGACGATGCCGCCGCGCCGGTCGATGTCGGCCATGGTCTCGACCATCTTGTCGCGCATCTGGTTGGTCAGCGTCTCGACGTACCAGGAGCCGCCCAGGGGATCGACCGTCTCGGTCAGGCCCATCTCCTCGATCAGCAACTGCATGGTGCGAAGCGAGATGCGGGCCGAATGCTCGGTGGGGATGGTGTAGGCTTCGTCGTAGGAGCACAGCGCCATGGTCTGGGTGCCCGACAGCGCGCTGATCAGGGCGTAATAGGCGCCGCGCACGATGTTGTTTTCCGGCTGCTCCTTGGTCAGGCCGCCGCCGCCGCCGGCGGCGATCATGCGCATCCACATGGAGCCGGGGTCCTGGGCGCCGTACTCCTCCTTCATGATCTTGGCCCACAGGCCGCGGGCGGCGCGGAACTTGGCCACCTGCTCGAAGATGTTGCCGAAGATGTTGAAGTTGAAGGACAGGCGCCCGGCGAATTCGTCGATGTGCAGCCCGCGCTTCAAGGTCTCGTCGGCATAGGCCTTGGCGATGCAAAACGCGTAGGCCATCTCCTGCGCCGGGTTGGCCCCCGATTCGCGGATGTGATAGCCGCAGACGCTGACCGGGCTGTATTTGGGGGCGTGCTGGGCGCAGTACTCGATGGTGTCGCCCACCAGCTTCATGGACGGCTCCACCGGGAAGATCCAGGTGCCGCGCCCGATGAACTCCTTCAGGATGTCGTTCTGGGCGGTGCCGCGCAGCTTGGCCACGTCGTAGCCGCGCTTTTCCGCCATCACCAGATACATGGCGATCAGAATGGCGGCCGAGCCGTTGACGGTCAGCGACACGGTGATCTGTTCCAGGTCGATGCCGTCGAAGGCCACCTCGAAATCACGCAGCGTGTCGACCGCCATGCCGACGCGTCCGACCTCGCCCTCGGCCATGGGGGAGTCGGAGTCGAAGCCGATCTGGGTGGGCAGGTCGAACGCGACGTTGAGGCCGGTCTGGCCGTTGGCGATCAGGAACTTGAAGCGCTGGTTGGTATCGGCGGCGTTGCCGAAGCCGGCGTACTGCCGCATGGTCCAGGGCCGCTTGCGGTACATCTCGGCATGGATGCCGCGGGTGAAGGGGTATTGGCCCGGCTCGCCGATGTGACTGAAGCCGCCGCTGGCCTCGACGTCGGCGGCGCCATAGGCGGTCTTGATCTCGATGCCGGATTCGTTGACCACGCGGCGCGATGCTGCCTTCCGCTCGCTCATTGCGCATGCTCCTTGATGAAATCGACGATGGCGGCGATTTTCGAACTGGTGGGGAAGATTCCGGTGAAGCCCAGGGCGCGCAGCTCGGCGTGGTCGGTGGCGGGAATGTTGCCGCCGATCAGGCAGACCTTGTCGCCCAGGCCCCGCTCGTCGAGCAGCGGCCGCAGCTTGCGGCAGAACGGCAGGTGGGAGCCGGCCATGCTGGACAGGCCGATGACGTCGACGCCTTCTTCCAGGGCGGCGTTGGCGACGGCGATGGGGGTCTGGCGCAGGCCGGTGTAGATCACCTCGAACCCGGCGTCGATCAGGCCGCGCACCACGATCTTGGCACCCTGGTCGTGGCCGTCCAGGCCGGGCTTGGCGAGCAGGACGCGGATACGGCGTTCACTCATGACGTCAGCTCCTTACCGATGACGAGCTTGAGGATTTCGCTGGTGCCTCCCCCGATCAGGGTGAAGCGGATGTCGCGCAGATAGCGCTGCACCGGGTATTCCATGGCGAAACCGTAGGAGGCGAGGACACGGGCCGCCTGATCGCAGGTCCGCGCGGCGGCCTCGGTGGCGAACAGCTTGGCCATGGCCGCCGGCTGGGCGTGGGGGCGCCCCGCGTCCCTCGCCCAGGCGGCGTAGCGCACCAGTTGCTCGGCCGCTTCCAGGTCGGTGGCCATCTCGGCCAGCTTGAATGACACGCCCTGGAAGGCGGCGATGGGCTTGCCGAACTGCTTGCGCTCGGTGGAATAGCGGATCGCCTCGGCCAGGGCGGCGCGGGCGACGCCGTTGGCCATGGCCCCGGTGATGATGCGGATGTCCGAGAGAATCCGGCGCAGATGCCCCTCGCCGTCGCCCACGTCCTTGCTCAGCATGTGGGAGTCGGGCACGAAGCATTCGTCGAACGCGACTTCCGAGGTCGGCAAGGCCCACACCCCCATCTTCTCGATGGAGCGGCCCACGGTGAGGCCGGGGCTGCCCTTCTCCACCAGGAAGATGGTCAGCTTGCGCTCGGCGCCGGCGCGGGCGAACACCGTGAAGAAATCGGCCATGGGCGCCGAGGTGATCCAGGTCTTCTGGCCGCTGATCTTCCAGCCGCCATCGACCTTGACCGCCGTGGTGGCGATGCCGCCCAGGTCCGAGCCGGCATTGGGCTCGGTCATGCAGATGGCGCCGATCTTCTCGCCCAGCAGGGCGGGGATCAGCAGGCGGCGGTGGATATCCTCGTTGCCCAGCAGCCACAGGAAATTGGTGCCCATCAGCGCCTGCATGGCCGCCGCCCCGGCCAGGGACAGCGAGCCGCGGGCGATCTCGGCCAGGGCCAGGCAGAAGGTGGACAGGTCCACGCCCGCCCCGCCCACCTCTTCCGGATAGCGCATGGCGAAGAAGCCCAACTCGCCCAGCTTGGCGAACAGCTCGGCGGGGAACTGGTGGGCCTCGTCCAGCGCGGCGGCCGCCGGAGCCACCTCGCGGTCGACGAAGCGGGCGAAGGTCTCCTGGATGGCGCGCTGTTCTTCGGTCAGATCGAAATCCATGCCGCTCAGCCTTCCCAACCATAGGCGGCCCGTGCCGCCTGGGGCGAAATGATGCCGTCGCGGACCTCGCGGCCCAGCAACGCCCGGTCGCGCCGGGCCGCCGGGCCATAGCCGCCGCCGCCGCCCGCCAGTTGGCGATAGACGGTGCCCTTGGGCACGCCGGTGATCAGGTCCTTATTGCGCGGCACCACGCGGGTGCCGTCGGGATAGGTCAGCTCGATCAGGTTGAGCGTCCCCTCGCCGCCGCCGAACAGGCCGAAGGCCGGCTCGAAATCACCGTCGCCGAAGGTGACCAGCTGGGTGTCGTCGGAGCCGATGGTGAAGATGGTCTCCACCCCCAGGCCGCCGCGCCACTGGCCGGGGCCGGCGGAATCGACCAGGTATTCATGCTTGACCAGCAGGTGGGGCGTGGTCTGCTCGAACATCTCGTAATCCTGGTCGAGCAGGCCGCCCGAGGCGTCGATCATGCCGATATGGTCGTAGCCGTCGGTGCCGTTCATGGCGCCCGAACCGCCCTTGAGGCCCATGAAGCCGATATCCACGTACTTCTCGCCCTTTTCCGGGTCGATGCCGGTGGTCAGCGAGCACAGCAGGTTGTTCCACCCGGCGGTCACCCGGTCGGGAATCACCGGCGCCAGGGCGCGGATGATGGCGTCGGCATTGGGCGGGCACAGGTGGTTGCCGAAGGTGGTGGCCTTGGGATAGCTGGCGTTGAGGATGGTGCCTTCGGGAATGATGATCTCGATGGGCTGGATCATTCCCTCGTTGTGGGGAATGTCGGGATTGACCATCTGCAGCAGGGTCAGCACCGTGGCCGAGGCCGACGAGGTGAAGGTGCCGTTGACGAAGCCGTCGGTCTGCGGGTCGGTGCGGGTGTAGTCGAAGCGCACCTTGCGGTCCTCGACGACGATGTCGACCCGGATGGTGAACTCGCTGCCCACGTGGTGGCCGTCGTAATAGACCTTGCCCTCGCCGGAATAGCGGCCGTTGGGGATCTTGGCGATCTCGGCCTCCATCATGCGCCTTGTCGCCTCGAACAGCGCCGTCTTGTGGGCCTTGAAGCTGTCCAGGCCGTACTTGGAGAGCAGTTCCAGGAAGCGGCGTTCGCCCACGGTGCAGGCGCCCATCTGGGCGCGCATGTCGTGCTGGACGATGTCGAGACGGATGTTGGCGAAGATCAGGTCCCAGACGTCCTTACGGAACACGCCCCGGTCATAGATCTTGACCGGCGGGATGCGCAGCGCCTCCTGCCACACTTCCTTGGCGTTGGGGTTGTAGCCGCCGGGCACGTTACCGCCGATATCGGCCTGATGGCCCTTGACGGCGGTCCAGCCCACCAGGGTGTCGCCCTGGAAGATGGGCTTGTAGACGGCGACGTCGTTGTTCTGGTTGCCCATGGAGAAGACGTCGTTGTGGAAGATGACGTCGCCGGGGTGAATGTCGCCCTCGAAGTACTTCAGGATGTACTTGCAGACGGGCGCCAGCGAGAAGGCCAGGATCGGCAGATTCTCGGTCTGCTCCAGCATGTTGCCGTCGGCGTCGTAGAGCCCGGTGACGAAGTCCTTGGCCTCGCACAGGATGGGCGAGCGGGTGGTCTTCTGGACCGAGATGCTCATCTCGTCGGTGATCGACTTGAAGGTGCGGGCGTAAACCGACAGCAGGATGGGATCGACAGCGGTCATGGCGTTCAGGCCCCCTTCAGGATGTTGGCCACCAGGTCCTCGCGTCCCTTGCGGTAGAGCGCGAACGAGCCGGTGCGGTCGCAGACCCCGTCGAACGAGGCCGAGACGAAGATGGCGGTGGTGATTTCCTCGATCATGGCCGGGCCGGCGACCCGGTTGCCGTGCTTCAGCTTGTGGCCGTCATAGACGGGAACCGAGCGGAAGGCCTTGTCCTCGGGGACGTAGACCATGCGCTCGCCCTTGATGGCCGCCGAGCCGTCCGGCCCGGCATAGGGCTCGTTGCGGCCCGTGGGCTTGTCGGTGATGCCCACCGCCTGCACCCGCACGTTGATGATCTCGGCCGGGACCTTCTGTTCTTCCAGCGAGTAGCCGTAGAGCCGGTTGTGCTCGGCATGGAACAGGCGGGTGACGGCGGCGGTGTCGCCCGCCTCGATCAGCGCCATGGGCACCTCGAACGAGACCTCGTGGTACTGCTTGAGGTAGCGGCAATCCAGCTTGACGGCGACCCGGCGGCGGTCGGCGGCGATGCGCTCGCTGTCCAGCAGGTCGTCGCCGTCCTTGGCCATCTCGGCGATCACCGCCTTGAGTTTCGGCCAGTCCAGACTGTCCAGGCGCGACACGAAGGTGCGGACGAAGTCGTGCCGGATGTCGCCCATCAGCATGCCGTAGGCGCACAGCACCGAGGATTCGCGCGGCACGATCTGGAAGGGCATCTCCAGCTCCTCCGAGATCAGGCAGGAATGGATGGGGCCGGCGCCGCCCGCCACGATCATCGGGAACTCGCGCGGGTCGAAGCCGCGCTTGATGGTGACCTCGCGCACGCCCTGGGCCATGTTGTTG
>Ga0265320_10000795_pt1 | contig 24012 bp, 22 predicted proteins | sample 4827metaG_FD_202087 | JGI IMG/M metagenome (GOLD analysis project Ga0265320, IMG submission 202087) | Rhizosphere microbial communities from Carex aquatilis grown in University of Washington, Seatle, WA, United States - 4-8-27 metaG | ecosystem: Host-associated > Plants > Roots > Rhizosphere >...
GCTGGACCACCTGCAAGATGCTCGTTATCTTTACCATTTGAACGACGTGACGGATTCTCTGCACGGCTACCTAAGCTGGGTTCCACCCAATGAAACAGAAGCCAATTTGGCGCGTTTCACGCGGCAAATTGTCCTACAGAAGGCCCTTGCGCCAGAATTACATCACCGACGAAGATCAAAAGCACTGGGCCGTCTTCAATCTCAAACCGCCGATTGCAGGCATCCAGCGGTTCCAGTTCCTCCAAGTAGATGGCTTAGGGTATTGCCTCGACGCCATGCCGCCGCATCTCGGCAATAAATGACCTGCCATCCATTGTCATGAAGCGCATTTTTGTAATCATTATTCTTCTCGCCTTGGGTGGAGCTGCCCTTTGGTGGTTTACCAAACCAGCCAAGGAAGCGCCCGTGCGGGAGAAATCCGCGATGCCAGCGTTGAAGCGGGACGAGGTCGTCGAAGCGTCCAAGGTTGCGCCTGCGACTCCAACTACCATCCAACCCGCGCGCGCGTCGGCGCAACCAATCCCCACTGCGATGGCCACGCCTGCTGCCAGTGCCGGCGATCCCCATGCGGACTTGCAAACCCTCATCCCGGCATTGGCTGATCTGTTGGAAGCCCACGATCTGACGGGCTACCTAGAAACCGCCATGTCGCCAAGTATGTTGAGTTTCGTGATGCAATCGCAAACCGCGTCGTCGCTGGATGAATTGGCTGAGAAATCATTCCCGACCACCGGTACCCTGGCCAAATTGACGGACGCCTATATAACGACTTTGACTCAGGACTTGCGCGCCCTCCAGGGCCAGGCGCCCGTTTTGGATGCCACTGGCACCACGGCCACCTATGAACTCAGTCAACCCATTAAAGGACAAAAGATCATCACTTTCAAGAAGATGAATGGCCTCTGGTATCAACTGGGAATTTGATTTTTCCCACATGACTGCCAAAACAAAAACCACTGTCATTACGTCGGCCATCGTAGTCTTGCTCGCCGCCATTCCGTTGGCATTTCAACACCGGGAGAATGCCCGGTTGCGCGAGGAGAATAATTCCCTTAGACAGGATATTAATTGACCAATGAAAACAAAACTATGCCGATGGGCGCTTCGTCTCTGCGTGGCCTTCCTTTTTTTGCCGGAGGGTTTATTTCCGCCTTGGTCATCAAGTTGCATTTTCAGCTGCGCGAGGAAATTCTGGAGCGAGCCAATGATTTGGAATTACCTACAAAAATGCACAACAATTTCGTCAGCGGAGATTTGGCGGCCGCCCGCCAGATGGTTGATGCGCAACTCCGTCGGGAGTCGGGGCCATTGGAAGGCTGGTACAAAAGTAATCCAGCTTTGTTTTATGCTTCTTGGACCAGCGATTTACAGGCGCTGGACCACCTGCAAGATGCTCGTTATCTTTACCATTTGAACGACGTGACGGATTCTCTGCACGGCTACCTAAGCTGGGTTCCACCCAATGAAACAGAAGCCAATTTGGCGCGTTTCACGCGGCAATTTGTCCTACAGAAGGCCCTTGCGCCAGAATTATCCGTCACTCGCTGGCTGGGCCAACCCAGCCCTTTGGGCACTCTGAAGGGGAAGGTCGTGCTGCTGGACTTTTGGGGCACCTGGTGCGGCCCCTGCCGCCGGGCTTTGCCCAAAACCCAGGCGCTGTATGACGAGTTCAAAGACCAGGGCTTGGCCGTCGTTGGGATTCACTCCACTGCTGAATCGGAAACCGCCGAGGGATTCCTGCGTAAAAGCAGCTACACCTTCCCGGTTGCGTTGGATAAGGATAATAAAACCGCGGCGGCGTACGGCGTGACCGGCTGGCCAACCTATATCGTGATTGGGCGCGATGGGCGGGTGTTCTGGGCTCCGGTCGATCTCGACCCGATAATTGCACGGCTGAGCGATGAAGAATTCGCCGCCCAAGTGCGCCAGCACGTTCAAGCGGCCCTGGCGCAATCGGCCAATGCGCGATGATGGCGTGCAGACACTTTTGCCTTCAAAAGCATTGGGGATCGGTGGAATCTTTAGAACTAGGATCGTAAATCGCCTGCGTCACCTTGAAACTCATTTAACCCAACCTATGCATGTAACCGCCGATTATTTCAGCCACGATGCCGAATACCGGCGTCGCAAGGCTGCCGGCCGCTCGGGGTGGGACACGGGTGAAAGCCTGCAATTGACGTTCAACCGCTTGGACAACTTCATCGCCGATCTTCCGGCTACCTCTGAACCGGCGTTGTTGGAACTCGGTTGTGGCGCTGGAGATTTGGGGCTGCGGTTTGCTGACCAGGGCTGGCGGGTTTTTGGCGTGGACATCTCACCAACCGCCATCGCTTGGGCCGAAGAAAAAGCGGCTGCCGCGAGGCTGGCGGCACAATTTTTTATTCGTGATGTAACCCGTGAAATGAACCTGTCCATCCCACCGGTTGATCTCGTGCTCGATGGACATTGCCTGCATTGCATCATTGGCGCAGACCGGCAGATGTTTTTCCGCAACGCCCGGATGGCCTTAAAGGCAGAAGGCATTCTGCATATAAATACCATGTGCGGCGATCCACATCATCCAGAAGGACGCCGGCAATTTGATCCGTTTTCACGTTGCATTATTGGCCAGAACGGCATCGCCCAAAGATATTTTGGGCGGCCTGAAATCATCTGCGAAGAAGTTGTCACGGCGGGATTTAAGATCGTCAAAAAACAAATCTATATGGCGCATGATGAAACCGACGAAGATTGCTTGCTGATTAGCGCCGTAAGGTCGTGAAGCAAAACTAAGCATAAACAGCAATCTTTCTTAAGGCTTATAATAACATTATTTCTTATAAATTACGTTTTAACCGACGCTAAAAAGCGGAAGGGGAGGGATTCGAACCCCCGGAACCTTTCGGTTCAGCGGTTTTCAAGACCGCCGCAATAGTCCACTCTGCCACCCTTCCAGAACTTGAATAAGAAAACTTAATTTCGGGCGGCGTGGGAGTCAAGGCTCCGGCGGAGCGGGCACAGTCTTCATCGAGGTGGAGCGAGCCCTTCGTGCGCGCTAAATGGCGCTGGCAAACGCGCGCGGAACTCGCGTTGCACCTTTTTCCGTGCCCTCGACCGGGCGCGGCCAGCCCTTATTTGAAGTGGACACCACGCACGCAAAATCGCTGGGCGCGCGAGTATGGGGATGTGGCCCGCCCTTGAATGAAGTGGCCGCCGCGCGGCTTGGCACGCGAAGCGGCGAACCCCGTATGCCCGGCGCGCAGGTTCGTTGCTTGACGGCGGGCGGGGCGCAATGTTTCGCTCGTCGGCCTTCCGGTGCGGGATTAGTCTGGTCCTTGCGCTGTACGGATTTCAACTGCCTTCGGCGACCCTACCCACTTCCCGCGTGACCGCTCCCGCCAGCCCCTCGCCAAAGCTTTCTTCCGGGCCCGCCGGTTCGCCTCTGCCGGGCTGGGTTGCTTCGCTGTTCACGGCGCTGGGCCTGGGGTGGCTGACCTGGCTGGCCTACAGCAATTCGTTCACCGCGGGCCTCGTCCTGGATAATCGCGTGATGATCACGGTGGATCCGCGGGTGCGCGAGTGGAGCAGGGAGAATTTGCAATTGGTTTTCACCAAGGACTACTGGTGGCCTTTTTATGCGAGCGATTTGTACCGCCCGCTGACGACGTTGAGCTATCTTTTCAACTACGCGGTGTTGGGCAACGGGGAGAAGGTGGCGGGCTATCATGTGGTGAATTACCTGCTGCACTGGGCCAATGTGTGGCTGATTTTTTTGATCGTGCGCCGTTTGTCGGGCCGGCGGGCGTGGGCGGCGTTGGCAGCCGCGCTGTTTGCCGTGCACCCGGTGAATGTGGAATCAGTGACGAATATTGTGGGACGGGCCGACTTGCTGGCGACGCTCTCGATTCTTTCCGGCGGTTGGTTTTACCTGCGGGCGGCGGGGGTCGCCGGCTGGCGGAAAATTCCGTGGCTCATCGGTCTCGGGCTGATGGCGGCCTGGGGGGTGCTGGCGAAGGAAAGCGCGGTGATGATTTGCGCCTTCGTGTTGCTCTATGATTGGTTGTGGCGCTGGCCAGCCTTGCCGGGAGAAACCTTGGGCGCGCGGCTGGGCGCGGCCTTGCGTGAGTTTTTTCTAAAAGGTTATGTCGCACTCGCGCCGGCGCTGTTGTTGCTGTTTGGCGCGCGGCACTGGCTCGTGCAGAATTCGCCGGTCTTCGGGCAGGTGTTCGTGGACAACCCGATTGCGTACGCGCCGCCGTTTGCGGGCTTTATGACGGCGATCCTCGTGTTGGGCCGGTACCTCGGCCTGCTGTTGCTGCCGGTCACGCTCTCGAGCGATTATTCGTACAATCAGATTCCGCTTTATGGCGAGGGCGGCGTGGGGGAAATGCTGGAAGCCTGGGTTGCGCTGGCATTGGTGGCCGGGCTGCTCGTGAGCGCGGTGCGGCGGCGGCGGTCGGATCCGCTATATGCCTGGGGCGTGCTCTTTTTCTTTTTGATGATTCTGCCGACGTCGAACCTGGTGGTGTCGATTGGCAGCATCATGGCCGAACGGTTCCTTTATCTGCCCTCCATTGGTTTTTGTGTGGTGGCGGCGCGGGTTTGGCTGTGGTTGGGGGAAGAGCTGGCGAAACTATTGTGGCCGGGGTCTTCCCGGCGTTGGGCCGTTTTGGTGCCGCTCGTCGTGCTGGTGGCGCTGGGTGCCCGCACCCACGCTCGCAACCAGGACTGGCAGGACGACCTGTCGCTCTGGCAAAGCGCTGTTCACGCTTCGCCCAACAGTTTCAAAGCCCACAAGGGTTACGCCAACGCCATTTTCGGAGCCCAACACGACGAAGCCACGCTGGACATCGCCTTGGCGCGCTCCCAGCAGGCGCTCGCCATTCTTGACCAAAAGGTGCTTCCGGAGATTCAGCGCGACGACACTCTCTACCAGGACTTGGGTCTGTTTTATCGCACCAAGGGCGATTTTCTCGCCCAGCGGGGCGAGCCCGACCAGGCCGCCTCCTATTACAAGCTGTCGCTTGACGTGCTGCTGAAGGCCCAAGCGGTGGACGAATTCGTCAACCGCACCTCGCGGGAGGCCGGCCTGCGCCGGGGCCGTGCGGCCGACGAGATTCCCGTCGTGGGCAACTTCCGCATCTACGGGCAACTGGGGATGACCTATGCGAAGCTCAGCGATTGGCGCGGCATGGAGGAAGCCGGCCAGCACGCCCAATTGCTCAATCCCGAGGAGCCCATCGGCTATTTGCTGGCCGCCACCGCCTGCTTCAACTCCAACCGTCCGCTCGAGGCCGCGCGGAAATTTGCGGAGGCGTTGTTCATCGATCCGAACGATGTCTCCTCCTGGCAGAATCTCGACCGATGCCTGGTCCGGCTCGGCATCCAGCCGTCGCCCATCGTGCCCAATCCGCCCAGCTACTCCCTCCGCACCGTCGGCGATCCCCGGGTGCAACGGCTGATTAACGAAGCTTCGCACGAACTCGCGCAAAATTTTGCGGTGGCCAAGCGGCCCGACGGGGTGCGCACGGTGCGCGACCGCGCAGTCCAGGCATACGGCGTCCCGGCCTCCGTCTTTGACGATTTGGGCAAATTCTAGCGGAGGTTCGCAGGGCTGGCGCCCAGGTTCGGCTCGGGTTCGACCTTCACTGCGGGATTGGTTTGCCGATAGGTCCGCGTAGTGTATCCCTATTCCACCCCTGGCGTCGACATGGCGAAGCGAGCACTCACCTCCGCGGCCCCGTCCGCACCTTCATCCTCGTCTTCGACCGGTGTGAATTCCGCCTTGGCGGACGCCCAGGCCCAGGCGCTCGCGGCCTCCGATATGGGGTGGTGGGAGTGGGACATAACCACCGGAAAATTGATCTACGACGGCCAATGGACCGTGCTGCTTGGCCAACCCGAGGGCACGCCGCCGCTTTCGCTCACCGAGGCGCGGGCCTTGTTTCATCCGCGCGATTGGGCGGAGGCCGAGCAAGCCGTTAATGAGCATCTGGCTGGCCAGCGGGCCTTTCTCGAAATTGAGTTTCGGATGCGCCACCGCGCGGGGCAGTGGGTATGGATCGCGGTACGCGGCAAAGTGCTGGAGCGCGACCTGGCGGGCCGGGCCCTCCGCGCCGTGGGCACTTATCGCGACCTCACCCGGCGCAAACAACTTGAACGCTCGGTTGAACGCCTGTCGCTGGCCGTCAACCGCGGCAACGTCGGCATCGTCACCACTGACGCGCAACACCGCATTGAATGGTTCAACAACACGTTCACCCATTTGGTCGGCTGCACCAAGGAAGAGGCCATGTCCCGGCACCCGTGGGATTTGCTGCGCGGGCCGAGCGCAGACCCGGCCGTGGTCGCCCAGATCCGCGAGCAGTTGGATCAGGGCCGTGAGGTGGCGACGGACTTGCACCTGACGCGCCGCGATGGCCGCGAGTGCTGGCTGCATGTCGAACTTAGCCCGGTGCGCGACGAGGGCGGACGGCTGGTCAGCTTTATCGGCGTGCTCAATGACATCACGGAGCGCAAACTTGCCGAGGAGAAATTCCGCCTGCTGTTCGAGCAATCTGCCGGCGCGCTGCTGTTGTTTGTCGATGGGCGCGTGCACGACTGTAATCAGGCCGCGGTGCAACTGCTGCGCGCGCGCACGAAGGAGGAGTTGCTCCATCTTCCCCCGGAAGCCTTTTCCCCCGCCAGCCAGCCCGACGGGCGGGACTCCCGCGTCACCTGGGAAAGCGCCTGCCAGTTGGCGCAAAAACACGGCTCGTATCGTTTTGAATGGGTGCTGCGCCGCCTTGATCTCAAGGATTTTCCCGCCGACACGACCCTCACGCCCGTGGCTCTGGGCAGCGGTTCCGCCTTGCTGGTGGCGTGGCATGATTTGAGCGAGCGCAAATTTTCCGAGGCCGCCCTGCGCCAGGCCATGCGGGCCGCCGAAACCGCCAGTCTGGCCAAGGGCGAGTTCCTCGCCAACATGAGCCATGAAATCCGCACGCCCATGAACGCCGTGCTCGGCATGGCTTCTTTGCTGTCGGACACCCCGCTGACCGCCGAACAGCGCGAATACGTGGACACCATCCGCCTCAGCGGCGATGCCTTGCTGTCGCTGCTCAACCACGTGCTGGATTTTTCGAAAATCGAATCAGGCAAGCTCGACCTCGAAATCATGCGCTTCAGCCCGCGCCAGTGTGTCGAGGAGGCGCTGGATTTGCTCGCGGGCCAGGCCGCGACCAAGGGACTGGAATTATATTATGTGATGGAGTCCGGCGTGCCCGCGCAAGTCGAGGGCGATTTGGCCCGCCTGCGCCAGGTGCTCGTCAACCTCGTCAGCAATGCGGTGAAATTCACCCACACCGGCGAGATCGAAGTGCGCGTGGGCCTGGCGCCCAACGAGCCGTCCGGCGTCCTGCATTTCAGCGTGCGCGACACCGGCATCGGCATCGCGCCGGACCGCGCCAAGGCCCTTTTCCAGCCCTTCACCCAGATGGATAATTCGATGACGCGCCGTTTCGGCGGCACCGGCCTCGGCCTCGCCATCAGCAAGCGTCTCTGCCAGTTGATGCGGGGCGACTTGTGGCTGGAGCCGGTGAAAGGCCCGGGCTCCTGCTTCAGTTTCAACGTCGCGATGCGCCCGGCCAGCAGCACGCCCTCGCCGTTGCCGCCGCCCGCGTGGAAGGACAAAAATATTCTCATCGTCGAATCCCATGCCCCCACGCGCGAGATGTTGGCAGGCCTGCTCAAGGAATGGGGGTTGCGGCCGCACGCCGCCGCCGGGGCCGCCGCCGCCCGCTCGTATTTGGCCCACGCGCCCGCGCCGACCGCCGTCCTGGTCGGTTGCCAGCTGGGCGACGGTGACGGCCTCGCACTGGCGGGCGAGTGGCGCCAGCACTACGGTCCGCACTTTCCCGTGTTCATGCTGGGGCCGCTCGGCCAGCGCAACCACCGCGAGCGCGCGCAGGCCCTCGGCCTGGACTTTCTGCCCAAGCCGCTCAAGCACCTGCATTTGCGCGATGCGCTCGCCGTCCACCTGTCCCCGCCCTCCACGGCAGCGGTCCCGCCGGTGTTGGACGGCGCGGACGAAACCTCGCCGCCCAGCACTTTCAACCTGCGGCTCCTGCTGGCCGAGGACAACACCGTCAACCAGCGCGTGGCCCGCCTGCTCCTGCGCCGTTTCGGCTGCGAAGCCGATGTCGCGGCCAACGGCCTTGAAGTTCTCCAGGCCCTCCAGCGTAAAACGTACGATGTCATATTGCTTGACATCCAGATGCCCGAGATGGACGGCCTCGAGGCGGCCCGCCACTTGCGCGCCAGCTTGCCGCCCACCGTCAAGCCCTACCTCATTGCGCTCACGGCCTCGGCCACGCTGGGCGACCAGGCCGCCTGCCGCGCCGCCGGCATCGAGGACTACCTGACCAAGCCGCTCCACGCCCACGACCTCGAGGGCGCCCTGCGCCGCGCGCAGGAATGGCTCGCCGTCCGCACCGGCCCGGAGATTTAGGTTGGGGCTTGGCAGTATAAGCTCGGCGACGCTTGGGGTGGTCACGCATTTTGAAAAGAGGATTGACGGTTGTCCATGGTGTGTTACATAAGTACAACACTACGTCGGCGTTCCCCCATGTTCTTCACCCTTCATCCCAGCAGTGGCGTCCCCCTTTACCGGCAATTGTTTGATCAATTGCGGCACCGGATCGTGAGCGGACAACTGGTCGATGGCGCGCAACTGCCCTCCGTGCGCGAATTGGCCGCGCAATTGCATCTTAACCCGCTCACCGTCTCCAAGGTGTTCAGCCTGCTGGAGCAGGGCGGGCTGGTGGAATCCCGGCGCGGGCTGGGGACATTTGTCGCGCATCGGGGGCCGTCGCTCACGCTGGCCGCGCGGGTGAAGCAATTGCGGCCCGCCGTCGAGCAAGTGGCCGCCAGTGCCGCGCATTTGCGCGTCCCGGAGGACGAAGTCCGGCGCCTGCTGGAGGAGGCGTTCGCCCGGCTCGGCCATTATCAGGAGCAGTCCGCATGAACGATTACGCCGTCGAGACCATCCAGGTGGACCGCTATTTTGCCAAAGTTGTGGCAGTGCGGGATTTGAATCTGCGCGTGCCGCGCGGCAGCCTATGCGGGCTGCTCGGGCGCAACGCCGCGGGCAAAAGCACCGTCATGCGCATGTTGGCCGGGCTCATCAAACCGCACTGCGGCCGGGTGCTGGTTCATGGCGGCGATCCGTTTATTTTCAACGCGGAACAGCGCGCCGCGCTTGGCTACGTCCCCGAGCGCATCGTTTTGCCGCTTTTCTTGACGGCTGAAAAATTGATAAAATTTTTTGCCCGCCTGCAAGTGAACTACGACTCCACTCAGGCGACTGGCTTGCTCGCCAAGCTTGAGATTAATCCCAGACGAAAAATTGGCGAGCTTTCCCTCGGTCAGCAAAAAATCGTGTCGTTTGTTTTGGCCGTGGCGCAGCGGCCAACCGTATTGCTGCTCGACGAGCCTTCGGCCAACCTCGACGCCGTGGCCCGGCGCATCATGCTCGATGCCGTGCTTGAACTTGCGCGCGAGCAGGGGACGACCGTCCTGCTCTCCACGCACATTCTCAGCGACATTGAGCGCGTGGCGGACCAGATCGCCATCATCGCCCACGGCACGCTTAAAATCGCCGATAGCCTCGACCGGCTCAAAGAGACGATCAAACGCGTGCGCATCGTCGGTCCGCACGAAGCTTTGGCGGGCGTCGTGGTCCCCGCGAGTTTTTCCCTGCGCCGGGCCGAGACTGAAATCGAGGCGGTCATGTCCCTGGATAACGAGGAGGCGCTGGCGCAATCCCTCCGCGCGGCCGGCTGTTCCTATGAAGCTAATCCACTTTCCCTCGAGGACATTTTTGTGGAAGTCGCCGGCCCATGAAACCAAATACCGCCATGAAATTAATTGCTTTCGTCGCCCTGCTGAGACTCGAGCTACGCCCCTTTTTGTCCCGTTTTTGGTTTTTGTACGTCGTGCTGAGCTTGTTTCTATTGCAGCTCTTATTACTTACGCCGGTCGAAGGCTTGGTGTCGCTATCCCTGCTGGGCTTCTTCAGCCGAACCATGGTCTTGCTCATCCCGGCGGTTCTCATCTCGATGACTTTGGTGTTTCGATGGAAAGCGAAACCGGCCAACGAAAAAGCCAAGGAGAGCTATTGGGTGCCACTGGAGTTTCTCGTCACCCGGCCTGTAAGCCGGGGTTCGATTTTCACCACCCGCGCGTTTCTCCAGTACGGCTTTGCCCTGGGTGCCTGCCTGCCCGTTTTGCTCTGGGTTTTTTTCGGCCCCATCCTCCCCTTTGACTCGGATCTGCCGGCGCCCAAGCATCTCGCCGCCTCGCCCGATGCGGTTTTTGTGGCGCACCTCCCGGGCACGAAACTTTGGATCGGATTGTTTCTGGCCACGTACGCGTTAATGGCGGTGGCGCTTTCCCAGGTGGTGGATGCCATGGGGACCACGTCCCGCTCGCGCTTTTGGCGGTGGGTGGTCAATGGTTCAGGACTCAGTTTGCGGCAGGCTTTCGAAATCGCCATTTACGTGGTGCCTTACATTTTGTTTTTTCCGGGTCACGACGTGGGCTGGCAGGCCGTGCGTCTTTTTGTGAGCCATGCGGGCATGATCATCCCGGGGTTAATCGTGGTGCTATACCTGGCCAATACGATCGGTTGCCGCCAATTTTGCCGCCGTGACGTTGAATAAAAACGCCGGCGGCCCCCGCCAGCCGACGCTGATTTTCCGGCCTGCATATGAGATTCACAAAGCGAGCGCCTTCATGGTAGGCTCGCAAACTTTATCCATGCCCCTCGCGAAAACGAAAACGGTCCACATCCTTTCCCTCCTCCGCTGCATCCTCTCGGCGGCGATCGCGTTTTTACTGCTCGCGCGCCCGGCAGTCGCGCAGCCGCGCGTGTGGGGCGAGTGGCCGGCATGGGGCGATCAGGGCAACGGCACCTACCTGAATCCCGTGCTGCCTTCCGATTACAGCGACCTGGATTGCATCCGCGTCGGGCCGGACTACTACGCCATCTCCTCGACGTTTCAGTTTTCGCCGGGCGTGGTGATTCTTCACTCCAAGGACTTGGTCAATTGGACCATCCTCGGCCATGTGGTCAACGACCTCACGCAAATCGGGCCGGAGCTGAATTGGGACCGCATGAACCGTTACGGCAAGGGCGTGTGGGCTGGGGCGATTCGTTATCATGATAACAAATTCTGGGTTTATTTTGGCGCACCGGACGAAGGCTACTTCATGAGCACCGCCACCGCCGCCGCCGGTCCGTGGGCGCCCTTGCACCGGGTGCTCGCCGGGCCCGGGTGGGACGATTGCTGTCCGTTCTGGGACGACGACGGGCAGGGTTATCTGGTCGGCTCCAATTATCGCGACGGCTATAAAATTCACCTGTGGAAACTGACGGCCGATGGCCGCGACTTGGTGCCGGAATCCGACCACGTCATCTACCAAAGCCGCGGCAGCGAGGCCAACAAGCTCTACAAAATCAACGGCTTTTACTACCACTTGTTCAGCGAGGTGAAAAACGATGGCCGCGCGGTGATGATGGAACGCGCCAAGACTATTTTCGGCCCTTATGAGGGCCCGCACCAACTCAACCATCCGGAAAAACAATTCAAGGAGCCCAACCAGGGCGGCTTGGTGCAGACCGAAAAAGGCGACTGGTATTGGTTCACGCATCACGGCACCGGTGATTGGGCAGGTCGCATCGACAGCTTGTTGCCCGTGACGTGGGTGGACGGCTGGCCGATTCTCGGCGCAGTCGGGCCCGACGGCATCGGCAGCATGGTGTGGTCGGGCTCCATGCCCGTCAGCGGCACCCCGATCGTCACGCCGCAAACCAGTGATGACTTCGCGGAAACCACCCTCCCGCCGCAGTGGGAATGGAATTATCAGCCGCGCGCGGACAAATGGTCACTCACCGAAAATCCCGGCTCGCTGCGGCTCCACGCTTTCCCGCCGCTCCAGCCGAACGCGCTCCTCAAGGCCGGCAACACCCTCACACAGCGCTCCTTTCAATCCATCGCCAATGAAGTGGTCGTCAAACTCGACCTGACCGGCATGGTGGATGGACAGAAGGCCGGCCTCTGCCATTTCTCGAAAAACTATTCGTATTTAGGCGTCAGCCAAGACGGCGCTGCGCGGGCCTTGGAATACAACAACAACGGCAAAGTCGTCGCGGGCCCCGCGGTCGCGGGCAAAACGCTGTGGCTGAAATCCACCTGGGGTTACGAGGGCAAGGCCCAGTACGCCTACAGCGAGGACGGCAAAACCTTCACTGCTTTGGGCGAACCTTATCAAATGACCTGGGGCAATTACCGCGGTGACCGGCTCGGCCTTTTCTGCTTCAACAACCGGGCGGACGACGGCTTTGTGGATGTGGACTTTTTCCATTACGACTACGCCGGCCCGCAGAATAAGCAAAAGCTGCCGACGGCGCCGTAGTTCCGGGAATCGCAGCGCAGGGCGAGGGTGGGTTTTGAACACGCCGAATAACCACGGATTACACGGATGGCACGGATAAGAACAATAAAATAATCAACCCTTCGTCGAAGGGAATCCGTGTTATTCGTGACATCCGTGGTTTAATTTTTAAACCGAACTCAGTCCTTCTTCAAAATATCCGGGGCGCGCGGATCGCGGCCCGCGGTCTTATGGTAAGTGCCGGTCTGCTTGTCGCGGACGTACTTGGTGAACCCGGCCTTCTCCACGTTTTTCTCCTGCAACATCTGCCGGGTGTGTCCTTCCGTGTACTTCGTCGAGACATTGGGCGCCTCGTACACGCGCCGCACCGGCCGGCCCGTCACCGGATGGTGCTCGAGCGGCTTGGCCGACATGGGCTGCTCGATTTCAAACCGCTCGCCGTCGGCGCCATTCGCCAGAATTTCCTGATAAATGTAAATGGGCATGGGGTGGAAAGTGTTTTGGTGTTCCAGTGCTTAGTGCTCTAGTCCTTAGTATCTAGCATCGCGTTTTTGATTTTCCAGCCTCGCAATGAGTTTGGTCGATTTCACTTTTTTGCCGGGCGGGCGGGTGCGGCGGGATCGCGTTCGACTAATATATGCCCGGCGGCATTTCCGCCGAGGGAAATTTCCCGTCCGTCCGCCAGCGTGATGGCGAGCAAATCTGCCGCGGCGTCCCGCTTTTTCACGCGCAGCGCCGTGCCGGGATGCAACCCGGCTTCATGGATGAAATGCAAAAAATCGCGGTCCTGCCGGGTGATGCGCGCGATGCGGGCGGACTGTCCCACCGGCCAATCCGGCAGCAACATCACCGCCGGCGCCGGCATCCGCCCGCTGGCCGAGGGAATCGGGTCGCCGTGCGGGTCGACACTGGGATGGCCCAGAAACGCATCGAGCCGGTCCACCAGCCGGTCGGACAACGCGTGCTCGAGCAATTCCGCTTCCTCGTGAATTTCCGACCAATCCAGCCCGAGCGTTTGCACGAGAAACATTTCAATGAGCCGGTGTTTGCGCAGAATCTGGAGGGCCAACCGGGTGCCCGTCGGCGTCAGCCGTGCGCCGACGCGCGGGGTGTGGCGGGCGAGGCCCGCCCGCGCCAGCGCCTTGATCATCGTGGTGGCGGTGCCGGGCACGACGCGCATCGCCCGCGCCAGCGCGCCCATCAGCACCGGTTCGCCCGGGCGCTGCTGTTCCAGCAGGAAAAGCTGCTTGGCGTAGTTTTCGACGGTGCTGGTGGCCATGGCGCGCGCGGTTTTGAGTCGTCAAAATAGCCCGGCCCGCCCGCCTTGCCAAGCCAAACCTTGCCTATTAACGCAAATTATTCGCGATAATAAACATTGACGCCCCCGGTGCTTCGCGGCTATTTCCTCGCGGCATGCCTACCCCTTCTTGCCGCTGGTTCGCGTTCGTTTTTCTGCTGTTGAGTTTGACGCCCGCGGTGCGCGCGGCCGATGGCCAGCCCGCCGCCGCGCCGGACCAGGCTTCCGCCGCGGCCGCCACGACGCCCGCGCCCACGCCCCCGCCGTCCTTGTGGGAGCAATCCACCCTCACCGGCGACTGGGGCGGCTGGCGGGACCGCATGGGCAATATCGGTTTTGCGCCGTTTGCCTCGTGGACGGGGGAAATCTGGGGCGATGTCAGCGGCAGTTTTCGCCACCGCCCGACCCAAAACATGCTGCTGAGCTGGGGTTTTGAAACGGACTTGGAAAAGGCCGCCGGCTGGAAAGGGGCCTCTTTCCGCGCCTCCTTCAACTGGGTAGAGGGCCTGAGTCCGAACAAAAATCTCGGCGCCTTCAACAGCCCGACCTACATCGACGCCGCCGACCAAGTGCGCGTGTTCAATTTGTTCCTGCGGCAAAATCTTTTTGGCGATCAGCTCAAGCTGAAAGCCGGGCTGATGGGTGCGGACGATGATTTCTTTCAATGCGACACCGCCGCGCTTTTTCTCAATGCCGGCATCACCGCCCCGCCGATTTTTTACGGGCAAACTCTGGCCAACGGCGACCTCTCGATGCCCCAATACGCGGTCGACGGCCCGGGTGCTTTCGCCCGCTATGAACCCAAGGACTGGCCGGTGTATATCATGACCGCCGTGTATGCGAGCGATGCGGGTCCCGATGTCAGTAATAATCACGGTTTCGAATGGGGCGGCAGCAATAGTGTCGTGGTCGTCGCTGAGGCGGGCTGGAAATATGCCGCGTGGGGGCGGGCGGGTGTGGTCAAGGGCGGAGCCTATTACAACGACGGCCAATTCACCAACTGGGACACCGGCCGGCCCGAACGCGGGATTTACGGCGCGTACGCCCTCGTGAACCAAAATTTTATCCAAACCACGCCGACAGATGGCAGCGATCCGGCGGCCCTTCTCTCCGCGTACGCCTATGCCGGTTGGGCCGGACCCGACAACCGCGTGACGCCCAATTTCACCTGCTCGATGGGCGTCAGTTATAAATGCGGGTCGCTCGGGCGGCCGAATGACACCGCCGGTGTGGCGGTTTTGTACACTGGCTTCAGCTCCGACTACACCCAGAGCGTTTTTAATCCGTACGGCGCGGGCTTCACCAATACGAGCGAAACGGACCTGGAGTTCACCTACCAGGCGGCGATTTTTCCCTGGTTCACCCTGCAACCCGATGTGCAGGTGGTGATCAATCCCGCCTATTCTGCGGCGCGCGATACCGTAGTCGTCGGCACCCGCGCCGTGGTGACTTTTTAGGGAAAGTAAAAACAGCGAAAGTAAAAGGAGGGCAGGGAAGAGTGGGTGAACCGCTCATCTGCGCTTATCCACGCTCAAACAACCACAGATGGCACGGAGGGCGCCATTAAGCGGGATGAAATCCTCCACCTGCGGCGGACGAGAATCCGCGTTATCCGTCGCCTGCCTGGTTTGGATTTAAGGCAGCATGGGCTTTCCTCGTACTTTCACTTCCCGGCCTTTTTATTTTGACTTATCAAAATCGGGACTTTTAATAGTCGTAAAAGCCCGGCGACATGAAACCCACCGATCCATTGCCCGTCTTGGTGCCCGGCGCCTGGCGGCGCGCGCCGGCGGGGCCGTCGCTGCCGGAGTCCCACCGCAGCGTGGCGGTGCCGGCGGGCGCGTCGTGGGTGCGCAAGCTCTGGGCCTACGGCGGCCCGGGCTTCCTCGTCGCCGTCGGCTATATGGACCCCGGCAACTGGGCCACGGACCTCGAGGGCGGCGCGAAATTCGGCTACACCCTGCTGTCGGTCGTCATGCTTTCGAACCTGATGGCGATTTTGCTCCAGCACTTGTGCATCAAGCTCGGCGTGGTGACCGGGCGCGACCTCGCCCAGGCCTGCCGCGACACCTATCCGCGCGGCCTTGTCGTGTTTCAATGGCTGCTATGCGAATTGGCCATTATCGCCTGCGATTTGGCGGAAGTCGTGGGCTCGGCCATCGGCCTGCAATTGCTTTTTGGAATTCCCCTGGTGTGGGGCTGCATCATCACCGCCCTCGATGTCCTGCTCGTGCTGGCCCTGCAACGGCGCGGGTTCCGCCAGTTGGAGGCCCTGGTGTTCGTCATCATCGTCACCATTGCCGCCTGTTTTGCGGTGGAAATATTCCTGGCGCGGCCCAGTTGGTCCGGCATCGCCTGGGGCTTTGTGCCCACCACGCAAATTTTCCACGACCCCCAGATGCTTTATATCAGCATCGGCATCCTCGGCGCGACCGTCATGCCGCACAACCTTTACCTGCATTCCTCGATTGTGCAGACGCGCCAGTTCGAGCGCACCGACGCCGGTCGGCGCGAGGCTATCAAATACGCCACCCTGGACTCGACCGGCGCGCTCATGTTTGCCCTGTTGATCAATGCGGCCATCCTCATCCTCGCGGCCTCGGCCTTTCACTGGAGCGGGCACCAGGACGTGGCCGAAATCCAGCAAGCCTACCAGTTGCTCGACGGCGTGCTGGGGGCGACGTTCGCGAGCGTGCTGTTTGCCATCGCGCTGCTGGCCTCGGGCCAGAATTCCACGCTCACGGGCACGCTGGCCGGGCAAATCGTGATGGAGGGCTTTATCAATATGCGCCTGCCGCGCTGGCAACGCCGTCTGCTCAGCCGCGGCCTCGCCATCGTACCGGCCGTACTCGTGATCGGGATTTACGGCGAGAGCAAAACGACCGCACTGCTCGTCGCCAGCCAGGTATGCTTGAGCCTGCAGTTGGGCTTTGCGGTCTGGCCGCTCCTGCGTTTCACCGGCGACCGCGCCAAGATGGGCGCCTTCGTCAATCCGCCTTGGATAAAAATCCTCGGCTGGACCTGTGCGGTCGTTATTATTGGTTTAAACCTGAAACTACTCTGGGAAAAATTCTCGGAGTGGCTCGGGTGGGGCGGCGTTGTGGTTTGAAAGCGGCCTGCCCTTAGGCTTGCGCGGGTGGGGCGAAGGGATAAAGTGGATGCTGCCGGCCCGCCCGGTGTTCCCATGAGTTTGCACGCCAAGAAATCCGCCGTCGTCCTGTTTATGGCGGGCGCCCTCCTGGTTGGCGTCTCGATGGTCTTCGCCTTTGGCGGGCGCAGGATATTTACCCGGCACCAAACGTTCCTCTGCTACTTCAATCAATCGGTGAACGGCCTCAGCGCGGGCTCCGTGGCCACTTTTCGCGGCGTGCCCATTGGCAATGTCGAGTCCATCAAGGCGCGCGTCGTGCCCGAGGGCAACTCCCGCGTCGAGGTCTTGGTGAATTTCGACATGGACCGCCTGCGCCGTCTGGGCGTGGACATCAACCTGGCCGACCCGTCCGTTCTCCAAAGCCAGGTACGCGACGGCTTGCGCGGCAAGCTCGAGGTCGCCCACTACACCGACGGAAGCAACTACCTCGATTTCGACTACCATCCGGAGGCCGGCCCGCCGCCCGCGCTCACGGAAGACGTGGGCATCGGCGTCATTCCCACCGTCCCGTCTAGCGCCCCCGAAGTGGTCAAATCCATCCAGCATTATATCGATATGGTGCAGAACATGGACTTTCAGAGCAAGGCCGACATGCTGAACCGCTATGTGAACCGCGCCCAAGTCTGGCTCGCGCGCAACCCGCCGGGCCGCTTCAGTGATCAGGTTTTGAACCAAATCAAACAGTTTCAGGGCAACGTAAACGATTTTCGGGATCCCCGCGGGCTCCAATCCCTCATCGATAAAACCGCCCACTACCAAGGTGTGGCCACCGACGCGCAGGCCACCGTCCAGGCCTTTAGTGCCAAAGTCGGCAAATTCACCCAGGACGCCCAATCCGCCCTCGATAAGCTGGATGCCCAGCTTGCCTCCGTCCGCACCCAGTTGCAGCCCGGCGGTCCCGTGCAGGAGCAACTCATCAAACCCCTCCAGGATGTCTCCCAGGCCGCCGGCTCGCTGCGGGAGAAAACCGACCAGTTGGAGCAAAGCCCCGGTTTGCTGAAATAACCGGATTTGGCAGGAAAGGTGCGATTTGCCATTGACACCGGGCCGCCCATCCGATTCTTTCCACCCTTTTCCTCTATTCATTTCGACCCGACCGGCCATGAAAGTCGTTTCTTCCATTAAATCGCTCAAGGTACGCCACCCGGACTGCCAGGTGGTGCGCCGCAAGGGCCGTACCTACGTCATCAACAAGACCAACCCCCGCTTCAAAGCGCGCCAGGGTTAGTCTGTCACCCCATTTTTAACAGGAGCACCGTCGTGAAAAAGGAAGGCCATCCCGAATACCATCCGGTCTGCTTTGTGGACGTGTCCACCGGCCGCAAGTTCCTCACGCGCTCGACCATGCGCTCCAAGCAAAAGGAGGTCATTGACGGCGTGGAGTACTTCGTCGTCGTGCGCGACGTGACCAGCGACTCCCATCCCGCCTTCACCGGCGAGAAACGCTTCCTGGACACCGCCGGCCGCGTCGAGAAGTTCCAGTCCAAGTTCAAGCGCGCCCGCAAGTAGGCGTCGTCAGTTTTTAGGGCTCACTGTGCTGGCCGTGTCGGCCGCAGGAAATTTCGCCCGCGCTTCCTTGAGGACGGCTTGAACCTTCTCGCTCAGCGGCGAAGTTCCCGGCACTGCGGCTGCCTGGGTCAGCAACGTCACGCTTTGGCTTTCCCCGCGCTCCAGCGCATACTTGCCCGCATAATAATAAAGCGCGCGCAGCACGCCGGGATTGAAATCCTCCGGATGCTCCGTTTGCCGCCGCATCAACCAGGCAAAATCCTCCCGCGCCACCTTGTCGCGCCCCAGCACGCCGGGCACCTGCGCCGAATTCAGCGCCCGTATTAATCGCACGCTCACGACCTCCGGCGCGGCCCCGACGGCGGCATCCAGGTGGGCAAAGCCCTTGTCCGTCCAATCGAGCTTGAACAGGAAAAATGCGTATTTCGCCTCGATGACACACGCATTGCCGTAAAAAGCCCGCGCCTCGGGATTGCTGGGCGATTCTGTGTACATGGTCTTGAACAAGGCCAGGGCCTCGTCGGCGGATTTTTCATCGCCCTCGGCGCCCATGTCGCACAACACGGCGCCCAGTTGCAGGCGGATTTCGTTATCCGTGGGATGGGCCGCGAGCTCCGCGGCCAATTTGGCGCTGGCGGCTTTCTTCACGGCCATGGCGGCGCCGAGCGTGTCCGTGGGCAGCGTGTTCGCGGCGCCGGCCTGCGGCCCCAGGCATGTCCACCCCAGAATCCAACTGAGAAGGAGCAGAGACTTAACCGCGAGGCGCATCCCGGCAAAACACCGTTTTCGCCTGAGTCCGTCAATAACTGATACTACTACTGACAGGAAGTTGCTTTTTCGGGGGAGGGGAATACAAGAGTGGGGGATGGGTGGGGGTTAAGCCACCGCAACCGACGATTCCACGCGGTGCAACAAGCCAGTGCATACAGAATCATTACCCAAAGCGGAGGAGGCACATTCATGGCACTCTCACGGCGAAGATGGTTTTGCTTCATTCTTACGGTCATATTCCAGATTTCGTGAGCCGGAGGGATTGAGGTAACTTTCAACGCTGACGCCGGTGTCGGGGCGCTCGGAGTCAACCGTCAAATCAATGGTGACACGGCCATAGTCCCCCTTCGCCGTGTGAATATAAAAAGTTTTCGCGAGCCGCTGCGTCCAATTGGGCGCAGCCTTCGCCTGGCTAAATTCAAAGGTGCCCTGATAGCCATTCTCGGGCGCTTCGTAGGGATACAGGTCTGACGACCCGACCAGACCGCCGCCGATGATTTCAATGGAAACGTTCCATTCAAAGTGATCCGTCCCGCGTTTGATTTGCTGGGGAGTTCGCAACAGGGTGATTCTCAGATCGCCCGTGTCGCCTTTCTTGCCAGTGAGCAGATCAAAGGTTGCGGCTGTCCCGTCATAGGGCACGCGGCTATCTAATTGCGTGTGCACCATCGGCTCCGCCCCCTGGAGTTTATACATGGTGAAGACCATCGGGTTGGCCGGATCGGGTTTGTAGGTTTCGCTCCAATTGTTAGGTTGTCTTTCGTTGTATTCATAGCCGTCTTTACTCGGGGCTGCCCCAAATTTTGCGGCGTGCAGACCCACAAACTTAAAATTTCCAGCCGCGTCGGTTTGAGTATAGTAGTTCCGGCTACCGCTCGCCTCGGCACTGGCATACACCATGATATTTCCCCTTACTTGGGCTCCCGCCACGGACTGCCCATACTGATCAACCACTTTGCCATAAAAATTAATTTCTTGGCTGTTCTGCGCATCGAGAATCATCTGGAGCTTGGTGGTATCGGGAAGGTTTTGCGGGACTTTAACTTCCGGCTGGCCAGTGGCGGGATTTAGCGCGGATTGATTAAAGCTTGGAGATGCGGAGCCGGACGCGGATGCGATTGCGGTCGCAGGAGCATTACCCGTTGTGTTTGCAGGTGGCGTTTTTATAGAGGAGCTTTTAGCCGACAGCCAGACAGGCACCGCGACATTTTTTCTCCACAGCCACGAACTCAGCAATCCAAGAAGAATGACGGCGATGACGATACCACGTGATTTTAGGTTTTTCATGGCGCGGATGCATGGTTGCTTGGCAAGCTGAATTTTTTCATTAACTCATTCCAATATTCATCCTGGCTCGAAGCATCGAACCTAAACTGGGCTCCGTGCCAGGGCTCCTCGCCATACGCGGTGGCACCAGTGCCGCCCAGCGGGTCGGGTCTAAGCCAGAGGCTTTGCAGGCTTTGGAAGGAGAACCCATTACTGACAGGAAGTTGCTTTTCCGGGGAAGGGGAATACAAGGGGTGGGGGTTAAGCCAGGCGGCGCAAAGCGTCGCCATCGGAATCCCGAGGCCATTCCCAGTTCATGTTCAAGGCGCGGGTTTTACAGGTGCGACTGGCTTGGCTGGTTCAATGGGGTATCCCTTCCAGACAAATTCGAGGGCTTGGGCGATGGTTTGTTGGTTGACGCGACTGTCGGTGTGGCCGGCACCTTTGGCGAAGACCAATTGGTAATGGTAGCCTTTGGCCTTGAGGGCCTCACCCATGTGCTTGTTGGCGATGACCCAGTTGCGGAAATTGGACGAAGCGGTGTCGCTGCCATTATCGTTTTCGCCCATTTCCAGCCAGACACGGAGGGGTTTGGCGGGAGATTTGGCAATGAGGTTCTCGGGGTATTCCCAGCCGCCATGCGGGTATTCGGCATTCCGTTGCAGGCCCACAAAGGTGCCAGAGAAGGCCACCACGCGGTGGTAAAGCTCCGGGTGGAACCAGGCCATGCTGAAGGCGGCGATACCGCCCGAGCTGCCACCGTAGGCCATGCGGGCCTCGGGGTCCTTCGTCACTGTTACGCCCGTTTCCTTTTCGACGCGGGGCAGAACCTCGGATTCCACAAATTCAGCGTATTTGCCCCAAACGGTGTCGTATTCCATGCTGCGCTCGTTGCCGCCACTGGCAATCATCACCGCCACCACCGCAGGCAAGCGTTTGTCGGCAATCATGTTATCCAGCGTGTTTTGGAATATTCCCGTATTGGTGGACAGCCCATACTGGTCGCACGTCACGATGAGCGGCGCGGGCGTGCCGGGGACATACTGGCTGGGAATATAGACGGCCACATTGCGCTTAAACGCGGGGTTGCCCGGGAAAATCTTGCTGTCGGCCGAGTCCATGACGAAACGGACGATTTTGCCATGCGGCACGTCATCCCGTTTGGATTCCTCGATGGCCGGGCGGTAATTCGGGCCAACGGAATAATCGCCATCGCCCAAGCCCGCCGCATACGGCGGCCAGTCCATCAGCGATGCCATTTCAGCCTTGTCGGCATCCGTCGCGGGCGGGCCGGCGGGACCACGGGCGGCCGGAGCCGATCCGCGAGCGCCGCGACGACCGCCGGCGGAGGCGCTGTCGGCGGCAGCGGCCGGCACGGCGACAACGGGTGACGAAGCCGCAGGGGCGGCGGTGGCGGAAGCAGCAGCCGGAGCATCGGCGGCAAAAATTGCCGTCGTGGAAGAGAGCAGGCCAACCAAGAGGCCATTGCGCAACAGGGTCGTTTTCATGGGGAGATTTTTTGGAGTGAGGCGGATTGACGCCAAAACAGTTATTTCGCCGGGGCGATGGGAAAGCCCTTCCAGACAAACTCGAGGGCTTGCGGGAGGGTTTGGGAAATGGCCTTGCTGTCGGTGTGAACTGATACTGAGAGGAAGTTGCTTTTTCGGGGGAGGGGAATACAAGGGGTGGGGGATGGGTGGGGGTTAATTAATTTTTAGATAGCGCCTTGGACGCGCAGGGCGATGGAGTGCTCGCTCGGCAGTTTGTCCGGCAGTTTAACCTGCAGGCCATGCTCGTCCTGCTTCCAATCCAACGGGCCCGGATTGCCCAGGAGGGAAACTTCGCGGATTTTTTTCCCGGCGAGTTGGGGTGAGTTGGTGGCCAGGCTTGAAATCACGGCACGGGGTTCGGCGGGGAGTGCAAGCAAGTAGGCATAAAGCGTATCCCCCTTGGTGGTGAAGCGAATGTCGGCCGCCGAATACTTAACCGCTTCGCCGGTGTCGCGCTTACCGCGAGCAGGGACCACGGCCGTGGAAGGGCCTTCGCCGTAGATCGTCCAGGGGCGCGTGGCAAAAATGCCCTCCCCATTCGGGGCCATCCATTGGGCAATGCCCTCCAGCACCTTGACTTCCTCCGCGTCGATGGTTCCTTCGCCGCGCACGGGAATGCTTAGCATCAGATTGCCGTTTTTGCTGACGATATCCACGAGCATTTGCACCACCTGCGCGGCGCTCTTGTATTGCTTTTGCTCGAAACGACTGCGCTTATAGTGCCAGGAGCCGATACACGTGTCCGTTTGCCAGGGTTGCGCTTCAGCACCGCCGGAGATGCCGTTTTCGATATCGAACACCAGGGCCTTGCGCCAGGCGGCATTGTTGCCGGTGAGGTCTTTGCCGGTCATCACGGCTTCCAAGGTTCCCTGGCGCGCCAAGTTCGTGTTGTAAAGGTAGGCGGCAATGCGCGGGCCCACGTCACTCGCCGGGTAGATGGGCATCACGGTGTCATCGAAATAAAGCAGGTCGGGTTGATATTTATCAATCAAGTCCACGATGCGGTTGAAATACTTTTCGCAATAGGCCGGGTCGAGCGGGGGCTTCCCCTCCTGCCTCCAATTGTATTGTCCGACTTCGTGATACTGCGCATAGAGATCTTGCGGATCCAGCCCCTCCCACCACAGGCCCTGGCCGTCCGCCTTGGTCAGGAGGCCGTCGTATGGCACGCCGGCATAGGGGCCCGTGGGATCGGCGCTTTGGGCCGCCTGGTACCAACTCCAGGCCCGGTCCCCGTGGCTGGAAATGCCGAAACGCAGTCCGGCCTCCCGCGCGGCCTTCATCCACCCGCCGAGGAGATCCTTCTTGGGGCCGATATTAACGCTGTTCCACGGCTGATACGTGGAATTGAAATTGTCAAAGTTGTCGTGATGGTGGGCCATCGCCGAGAAGAATTTGGCGCCGGCCCGCTTATAGAGGGCGAGCAGTTTCTCGGGCTCCCACTTGTCCGCTTTCCACTCGTTAATCACATCTTTGAAGCCAAACTTCGAGGGATGGCCGTAGTGCTGCAGGTGATACTTGTAAACCTCATGGTCTGGCAGATACATGTTTTGCGCATACCAATCGCCTTGTTCCGGCTGGCATTGCGGGCCCCAGTGCGCCCAGATGCCGAATTTCGCATCGCGATACCACTCGGGAATCTTGCACGCAGAAAGCGATTCCAGCGTCGGCTTGAACGGCCCGGCGGCCACCCCAAAGCCCGGCGGCGCAATAATGGCCGTGGGTGCGGGAGGCAGGTTTCGCGGGCGCACCGGAACACTGAGTGCAGGCACCTCGTTTTGGCCGTAGGTGGGGGGCAGGCAGAAGGCAGCGCCAGTGCCGGCCAGGAGTTTAATCGCCGTTCGACGTTTCATGAATGGTGGGGGTAAGAATTACTGAGAGGAAGTTGCTTTTTCGGGGGAGGGGAATACAAGGGGTGGGGGTTAACCAACAACGCCGTGACCGGTGACTGAATTTTTTCAAAATAAAGTAGAGTACAGATCTCCACGGACTCTCGTGTTCGCTGGTGTTTTTTTCTTTTGCTCATTGATCTCGCTGTATTTTTTAATCTATCC
>Ga0265320_10000796_pt1 | contig 23996 bp, 20 predicted proteins | sample 4827metaG_FD_202087 | JGI IMG/M metagenome (GOLD analysis project Ga0265320, IMG submission 202087) | Rhizosphere microbial communities from Carex aquatilis grown in University of Washington, Seatle, WA, United States - 4-8-27 metaG | ecosystem: Host-associated > Plants > Roots > Rhizosphere >...
TGCTGACGTTCGAATGACGGCGTCACGACATCCCAGGCTTCAATGGGGCCACCGCGCGAACGCGGTGGAGAGTCGTGCGTAGCGCGATGACCGGGATCGACATTTCGACGCTTCAATGGGGCCACCGCGCGAACGCGGTGGAGAGGGTTCCACGGCCGCGGCTCCGCCGCCAAAGTTCGCGGCTTCAATGGGGCCACCGCGCGAACGCGGTGGAGAGGCGTCGAAGGTCGGAAGCGCGCACCGAAGGAAGAGCCGCTTCAATGGGGCCACCGCGCGAACGCGGTGGAGAGGCAGCGACGATGCGTGAGACGGCGGCGAAACTACCGGCGGGCTTCAATGGGGCCACCGCGCGAACGCGGTGGAGAGCCGGATCCGGGGTCTCCGTCGCGTACAACCCGACGCTGAATCGGCTTCAATGGGGCCACCGCGCGAACGCGGTGGAGAGTCTCGAATGGCTGCGACCCGAGCCGCTTCCGCGAGCCCGCGCTTCAATGGGGCCACCGCGCGAACGCGGTGGAGAGGCCGGCGCACAGGCAGTGTTCTCTCGGGCCCATTGCTGCTTCAATGGGGCCACCGCGCGAACGCGGTGGAGAGCCCTCGCATCCCGATCCCGGGAAACAGTCAGACGCAAGCTTCAATGGGGCCACCGCGCGAACGCGGTGGAGAGCACGGGCTCGCCATCGGCCGTGATCGCGTCCGGAGTCGGCTTCAATGGGGCCACCGCGCGAACGCGGTGGAGAGCAACATTCCAGAGCTGGGCGTTCTGCGAAGATGCGTGCTTCAATGGGGCCACCGCGCGAACGCGGTGGAGAGAACTCTTGCGAAACGGCGCCGTTGGTTAGGCCTATTTGCTTCAATGGGGCCACCGCGCGAACGCGGTGGAGAGGCGAGCGGCCTCTCCTCCCAGACGTCGGCCGGGCTGCTTCAATGGGGCCACCGCGCGAACGCGGTGGAGAGCTCGAGGGTACCGGCCCAGACGACGGCGCCGGCGATGCTTCAATGGGGCCACCGCGCGAACGCGGTGGAGAGAAAGATCCTCCTCGGCGGGTGGCACAGAGCTGTTTACGCTTCAATGGGGCCACCGCGCGAACGCGGTGGAGAGCCGACTACGACCTGAGCGCCGCGAAGTCGAAGGCCGCGCTTCAATGGGGCCACCGCGCGAACGCGGTGGAGAGAAAAGAACGCGACAATCAGGAGCATCAAGGCGCAGGCGGCTTCAATGGGGCCACCGCGCGAACGCGGTGGAGAGTTGACGGCGAACAGATTTCTGAACGCTGGGAACATCCGCTTCAATGGGGCCACCGCGCGAACGCGGTGGAGAGCGCGCCTACTCCTCGCGGGCCTCTGCGCAAAATGCGCTTCAATGGGGCCACCGCGCGAACGCGGTGGAGAGGGGATGAACAAGACCATGATTGCGGCCGGCGAGGATTTGCTTCAATGGGGCCACCGCGCGAACGCGGTGGAGAGGTTCCCCTGGTCGGCCTGGTATCCCTGGCTCGACCCGCTTCAATGGGGCCACCGCGCGAACGCGGTGGAGAGTCCGCCGTGTCAGCTCTGGACTAATCTGGCGTACGTGCTTCAATGGGGCCACCGCGCGAACGCGGTGGAGAGACCCCGTCGAAGGAACTCCCGCAAGCGTTCCTCGAGCTTCAATGGGGCCACCGCGCGAACGCGGTGGAGAGCTGTAAGGCTGATGCTCGGACAGCGCATATGGGGGCGGCTTCAATGGGGCCACCGCGCGAACGCGGTGGAGAGCAAGACATGGCCGAAACGGTGGGTGGTCCGAGACGGGCTTCAATGGGGCCACCGCGCGAACGCGGTGGAGAGCATTGGGACGGCGCCGTCTATCGCGCGGATGGTGAGGAGGCTTCAATGGGGCCACCGCGCGAACGCGGTGGAGAGGTCGGGAACGACGCGAGCACGAGCGCGCTCGTCATGCTTCAATGGGGCCACCGCGCGAACGCGGTGGAGAGTCGCCCGACGCCGCGGATGCGCGCGGCGCTTGGGCGAGCTTCAATGGGGCCACCGCGCGAACGCGGTGGAGAGCTGCCACTACGAAAAGGCCCGCAACACGCACCTTAAGCTTCAATGGGGCCACCGCGCGAACGCGGTGGAGAGTTAACAATGTGTTCGAGTTGCCTGTCGGATGGGACGCGCTTCAATGGGGCCACCGCGCGAACGCGGTGGAGAGTGCCCAAGCCATCGCTTCAGCATGACCCACGCCATCCCGCTTCAATGGGGCCACCGCGCGAACGCGGTGGAGAGACGACTGGCGTGCCGCTAGTGACTTGATTCGGATAGCTTCAATGGGGCCACCGCGCGAACGCGGTGGAGAGCGGCCTCGTAGTTCCTGTTTGAAAACCAAGGACTGCGGGGCGGTTTGCGAGCGGTTCGATTCCTTGGGGCGCGGAGGACGAAAAGGACGCGCGCCGAGTCCACGAAGAGCGACGCGCGATGCTGGGTTTTCAAGGGACATTCCCGCTTTTGCGAGCGGGTACCGGGGCGCGAGCAGCACCGGACCGCTCGATCATACGCGCGGAGGTCGAGATGGGCGAGACGCTTGTGCGTCACGCGACGATCGCGTGGCGCTCGGGGTCGAGGTACGGACGCCCGATCGCGGAGATGGACGTGCTGCCGCGTCCTTCGACGGGGCCGACGTCTACGAACATCACCTGGTCTTCGCCGTTGTGGATGATCTCGGAAAGTCGACCTCGCAGCTCGACCAATTCGCGAGGGTTCAGCTCGCATTGAAAAACAGAGAGCTGAAGATGATCACCGTATCCGCGCAGCACCTTGAACACTTTTCGGAGGCGCTTGGGATGGGAGATGTCGTAGCTGACGATGTAGGTCTGGCGCATCGCTTCTCCGTTCGTCACCGCGTGCGGAACGCGGGATACTCGCTCAGCTCGCCCAGAAGCACTCGACCGAGCAACCGCGCTTGAACCTCGAGCACTCGCCGGTAGCTGATTCGATATCCGAACGTTGGGTGAGTGGTGAGCTGATCCATGCGGCGCTCATAGGCCAGGATGAGACGTCGTCGCGCGGCCGGCTTAAGAGCGGTTCCGGCCGGTGAACGGACGAAGTCGTTTCCTCGCACGACGCCGTTGTTGACGACGCCGATGACGACCGAGTCGGCGACCAGGGGTCGGAACTCCTCCATCATGTCGAGAGCAAGCGCCGGACGGCCGAAACGGGGTTGGTGATAGAACCCAAGGAGTGGGTCGAGTCCAACGGCGGTCAGAGTCAGCGCAAAATCCTTTGCTAGCAAGGAATAGGCGAAGGACAAAAGAGCATTGATGGGGTCGCGTGGCGGCCTTCGATTCCGTCCGTCGAGATCGAATACCGCGGTCTCGTCGTCCTCGGGTTTCAGCATTCCCGTGAATTCCGAGAAATACGAGCGGGCTGCCGTGCCCTCGAGCCCCAGGAGCTCGGCCAATGATTCCGCTTCACCGGCTTTGCGCGAGAGCTGCTTGAGCTCGGACAGGACGACGGCACTCGCGCTCGTATTGTTTCGTCGGAGCAGGGTTCGGCAGTTCAGGATCTTGGAGACGACGAATCCGCGCGCCAATCGTAAGGACGTCGCCGGGTCCATGGCGCCCGCGTATTGCGCAAGTCGCAGTTCGACGTTCTTCGAATCGTGGCCGACGGCGCGTCCCACGAACCAGCCGCCGTACGTGAAGAACGAAACGGGGATGCCTCTCTCGAGCACGGCGCGGAGCGCCTGCGGCGTGATCTGAACATTGCCGAGCAACGAGATCTGGGACGTGTTCCCGAGTCGCGCCTCGACCGCCCCCTCGTCCTTACTCCAAATCGAGAGACGTTCTCCGCTCAGTGCCACCCTCGCGCCCTGCTGCTGGACGTAGACGGGGATCTTATCGTCGCGCGCAGGGTGCAGGCGTCGAAGCTCGGTGGGAATGGGCGCTGGTTCCGGGCCAACCAGGTCCCACGGATCTTTTTCCAGGGAGCCAAATAGCTCCGTGAGCGCAGGATTCACCGCGAGAGGGTCGATGTTCTCGACTGGCTCCTCGGGCGTCTCCACCCCTTCCAATGCGCGAAGGAGATTCGTCTCGTCCGGCAGGCAGATCCCCACGAGCGAGCAGACGTTACATTTTGGACTGTCGACGAGCGGCGCCGGCAGGACGCCGGCTTGCACGATATCTCTCGCACGTCGAACGGCATCCAACGTCTGCGCCACGAGCAACTCGTCGATGATGATCGGGACACGACGGCGATCCGCGGCGAAGTAAATCGCCGCCTCGTCGCATTCGTATCCGTAGTCGCGCAAGAGCAATACTTGCGCGCACAGCTGAGCGCGTTCAGGAAGGTACGCGCCCTCCGGCACGTCGGGCTTCGCTCCCCGCTTGTATTCGATAGGGAGCACGCGCCCGCCTTCACCCTCGACGACATCGATCTTCGCGGTCAGCCCGAGTTTTTCAGAGGAGAGCCAGACCGAGCGAGCCGTATAAGGAAGTGACTCCCCATCCGGCGTCGAAGGCTCTCCATCGCGCGCCTCCGTGCCCGCCTCGGCGGCATCCTTCGACTTCGCCGACCCGGGAGATGGTTCGGGCAGCGGCTTCGATGTATCGGCGCGCCGGTGAACGGTTCGCCCATCGACCGTGTAAGCGTTGTCGGCGAACTCGGCCTGCGCCCACTCCAGGTACATGAGCCGCTCGCAGTAGAAGAGCTCGTTGATCATCCGAGCCGGCACGAGCGCGGGGCTGTCCGTCTTGAGGAGCGGCAGCGGGAGATGCTTTGGACGCATCCGATCTTCCACAAGGTCGGAGGCAGCCGGATCGCCCGAGGAGGCCGGGTCTCGAGTCATCGGAAGTGGTATCCTTTCTCGCGACGATGGATGCGGCGCGCCGAAAACCCACGTATCAAGACCTCGTCGCTCTCAGCGATGACGTCATTGGCGAGATCGTCGCCGGCGATCTGCACGCGAGCCCACGGCCGGCGGGGCGCCACTCGCTCGCTGGCAGCACGCTCGCCGGAAGCCTCGTCCCTCCGTTCCACTTCGGCGACGGCGGCCCAGGCGGATGGTGGATTCTCTTCGAGCCCGAGACTCACCTCGGCGACAACGTCATCGTGCCCGACCTCGCCGGTTGGCGACGCGAGCGAATGTCGGAGCCCCCCGAATCCGCGTTCATCGACCTGCGCCCAGACTGGGTCTGCGAGATCCTCTCGCCCTCCACGGCGCGCCTCGATCGCGTCAAGAAGCTCCCCGTCTACGCAAGCTTCGGCGTTCCGCACGCCTGGCTCCTCGACCCAATCGCCAAGACGCTCGAGGTGCTGCGCTTGGAAGGCGGCCGGTGGATCGTCGCGGGGCTTCATGGGGATGACGATGTTGTTAGAGCGGAACCGTTCGAGGCGATCGAGTTGAGGTTGCGGCGGTTGTGGGGGTAGTTTTCATTCAGCTACTGTTGGTTCGATAGGTTCAAGCGTCGAAGGCCCCGCCGTCACACCCAACGCACAATCCGACTCCTGCGTACCGGCCTCCGCCAATGCATAGCGGCCCGGGTACCGAGACCGGTCTGCCCGTACCGTCGTGAAAACTAAGGCGCACGTGATACCTCGGAAATTTGCGCAGATGGTCGGGAACGCCGTACCGATCCGCGTGACCCACGCCGGGAAGGAATCCGATCTTGCGCCACTCGATATCGGCGTGCTGCACAAGTAGCTCAGACAATCCAAATTGACGAATCGCCCTTCGAATAAGCCGATCGGTTCGTTCCGATATGCGCTCCAAGAATCGCTTTCGCTGATCCGCGGCGGTGGCCGAGCTCGCCTTTCGTCGGAGATGTTCCGGGTCATCGAAACCGGGAAGCACCACTGGAGTAACGGTGGACCAGGTACTCGCGGGAAGCAGATAGGACTGCGTCGCGTGATCCTCGCCCGGGAGCAGCACAAGTTGTGCGACGGCTTCACCCGTGTCTTCGTCGAAAAGATCCCGCCCTGACATAGCCCGACGTGCCCACGCGATCTCAGGTTCTAACCCTTCTGAAAATCCGGTTATCGCCACCCGACGAATGCTTCCGACCAATCGTCGGCCTCCACCGCGTGACTCTATGCTGGGCAGCGGCAGATACGCGAATCGCTCGACACCCACGGGCACGTGCGCTGATCCGGCCCCTACCGCGTGTCCAAGAACGAAGCCGGCTACCTTTTCCGATGCCCATCCCGACGCAGTCGCCGCTTCCTTCGCGGTGTGTCGAACCATGCCCGCTACGGTGAGTGCCCTCCTCGCTGCATCGAAAGCTCGAAAAGCAGTGCCATCGGGGCGAAGAACAGAGAACACCGCGACTGATCGCGTGGCGGGATCCGACGCTCGCCGGTATTCGAATACTTCGTAGGCGGAGACGGGTGGCGGTGCTGAGAATCCGTCGGGGCCGATTCGATTTACGAAAGCGCGGTGATGCTCTACGAGGTCCTCGAAGGTCCCTCTCATGGGTGCGCGCAAACCGTTCTGAGAAGTGTCACTCGATGGATGCCACTCCTCCTCGTGAGCGGATGGCGGATCGACTGCGCCTGCAATGGACGCGTTGCCGATCACTTGGTCGATCCCCCAACCGAGGCACGTCAGATGGCGCGCCACACGAACAATTCGGTCGGCTGCCTCGGTGCGCAGCGAATCCGCGTTCGACGACCAGATATAGCGAACACGATCGCCGCGGAGCCAGTACGGACGGACTGTCTTCATCGTACGATGCGTTCGGGGATCTGCGTCCCCCTTCTCCAAGTCGCTTCCGCGGGACCACGCTCGCGCGACGATATCCATCGCGTTGTTCGGCACTGAAAGCCGCATTCCCGTGGTTTCGTGCGCGGAGGTAGCCACAATCATCGGGGCGCCAGACTCCTCGAGCCAGCGAAACGCTTCGCGCGTCGCATCGTCGAAACCGGCCGGCTGGAGGCGCGCGGCGGACGCCACCAGCGCCTGGAAAAGGCGAAGCGGCGATGGAGGCCACTCCGCGCTCCCGCCATCGGCGCGGCCATGGAACGTCGGCTGTAGAAACCGCACCGTGACGCAGAGATGGGCGCCGGTCGTCATTTCTTCGCCTTGCCCTTGGGCTTCTTCTCGCTGGCGTCCTTCAGATCCTCCTTGGCTCGCTCCACTTCAAACGGCACCTCTTTGTCCTCACCCACGCCGAAGGCATCCGCTGTCAGCTCCGCATACGAGACAGCTTCGTCGTGCGTGATGCCCGCGGATTCCTTACGGCCGTCATTGAACACTACGTTGAATTCACGCTTCTTTTCCGGATTCGCAACAAGATTGCACCCTTGCCTGAGATACCCCGCCGGCGAAGATGTAAATGCGGTCAGTGCGAGCCCGAGGACGTATCGCTGCAACGGAAGCGATTTCTGCTGGTCCTTGCTAGCAGAAAGGAGTCGCAACGCCGCAAGGTGTAGCGAAGCGTCCCGGCGAACGGACTGTGCCACGATACCTCCCGGCGAGCCGGACGCCGGAACGTGGACGAACCCTTTCGCCGCATACGCATCCCTCATCTTCTTGTCATCGGTTTCCTCGAGCAGTTTGTCGTCGATGTACTCCGTCGCCGGCACGTATTGAGCCGAGCGAGTAAGCTTCTGGACGTTGAAGGCTCGTATCGTCGAGGCGATAAGCCGGGGGAGCTTGGCTTGTGTATCTCGGGAGTCCCATACGCCGAACACCAACGAGGTTGGCGCAATCTTCGCGAGCGGCACGGCGTCCCCCCGCATGGCTGCCTTGAAGGCAATCTGGAGCTGTTCGTGAAGCGCGGAGCACCGAATCACCGCGTCCGCTGCGCGATGCCCAGCGTCGAGTAGGTTGACGTTCCTCGGTCCAGCCTTGATGACGATCTGCGGAACGAGCTTTCTGTAACGCTCGCGGGAAAAAATCGGTTCGATTCGGTTGGCCTGGGAACCGACGCTGTCAACGAGACAGACATTGGCGCCATCTCCCAGGTCGTCGATGTTGTACCCACCCTTGAAGGTCTTGTCTTCGCTGGCCGCAAAGGTCGCCGGGAACAGCACTCCGTCTGTTCCCTCGACACTCATCAGGTGTTCGCGAATGACTAGTGCGGCAGGGCCGTCCTCGCTCAGGAAGACGTCGTAGCTATTCAACTTTGTACTCACTGATCACCTCGAGACGGGTTTTGCTGACAGAAAGCTCTTCAAGTATTTGGTTCGATAGAGGAGACGAAACTCGAACACCGAGCGCTCGAGAGAATCAATCGAGCAAGAGGCCATCGCGCTGGCAACACTCGGGCGAAGCGGGGCCTTCCATTGCGCATATTGGTAACGGTTCTCCTTGCCGACGCGAGCGGGCCGAAATCGCTGAAGGCCGATCAGTGCACAGAGTTCGAGCATTGGCCGCACCGCCAAGGACATGGTCGGAAGCGGATCGAAACTGAAACCGACATCCAAGGGCGCCGCTTGAGTGCCAAGGTCAGAGTCGAAGTTGAACGGCAATCCCAGGCCACGGGATGTGGACATCAATACCTGTTCGACGGCGCCGTCGCACACGAGCGTGGCTCGCGCCGCGGCTTGCATGCCTCGTGCAATGTCGATGATCGATTGCTGACCTGCCCATGTCTTGAACGTGGAGCCGCGACCTCGATCGTCCTGATGCCAATCGACCGTAAAGTCGAATGGGGCTCCAAAGATGACGGGGGACTCTCGCCAAAGCGACTCCAGCGCTTTTTTCTCGTCCTCCCTACGGGCAGCGTCGATCTCACGGCCACTCATCGCACTTAGCTCAGCTCGCCGACGAAGCTCGTCGGGGTTCATTGTATTGCTCACCGCGCAAGAGCTGAGCTCGGCGAGCAGTGAGTGGAGTGCCGCTCCGTCCATCTCAACGTCAGCCCCAAGGCAAAAACGCCGGCCGCCGTCCGCGAACCATCCCTTCGCTCCGCCGTCACGTCGACGATCAGTGAGCTCCAAAATTCCGCAACAAGCGAGAAATTGCCCAGGGTTGGTGGGATCACAGCGAATCGATACCTGAGGTTCGATCACGCCAATCATTGAGCCTCCTCGACGGGCGAACCGGGAACACCAATGTCCTGCGAAGCCAGAGCGTCGGCTGCTCGAACGAGCGACTCGAGATAGGCGAGCCCCCAACGACCGTATCGCGCTTGCAGCTCCGCGAACCGTTGAGGAACCGAGCAAGCCATCTCCCGCGTCAGCGCTTCTGGGTGCTCCGGATCGAACGATTCTTCGAACGGGAAGTGCGGTCTGGCGCGTCCGTGGTGCGCAGCCACGAGATGAAGGACGAGCTCCTGCTGCGCATGGGACAATGCAGCGAACTCGTCCTTGCGGCGAAGGTCAGTCAGCGATCCGAACTCGTGGCGATACCGCGTAATATCTCGAGGCGTCATCTGCGGGCCCGACTTTGCCAGGACCTCCGCACCAAGGTTCCCGATCGCTCGCTGCCAAACCTTTCGGTTCTTGCCGAGATCGTGCCATTCGGCGGAGAGTCGTACCGCGGTCGCCTCGTCGGGATTCAGCAGCCGGTCGGCGATCGCGGCGGCGTACTTACCGGCCTTCTCGAGGTGCACGTCTAGCAGCTCGGATGCGCGCGCTGTTCGCGAGCCATCGTCATCGGCGAAGCGCGGCTTGACGAACCAATACCAGCTCTCGGACGTCGGAGCTCCGTCCTCGGGTTCGAGCTCATCCGCGTCCGACAGGGGCGCTATACGACGCACCAACCGCATCCCCGGCGGGGGAGCTGGCTCCTGCAGTCGGACTCGACGCTTGCCGCGTTCATCTTCCCAGTCGTCCGCGACGTCATAGTGCTCTGATTCTTCAAATGCGATCGCGCCGTCGAGGAGGCCCTCCTTCAACCCGCCGACCCGTGGGGGCAGCACGACGACGCGATGCGCGAATCGATCCACAGCCGCTTTCTTGTCGCCGCCAACCCAGTCTGTGAGCGCCCGCCGTGCCTCGATGCGACCGCTCTCTTCGACCACCCAGATCACTTGCTCCGGGAAGCGCGCGGCGAGCTTCGTAAGCTGCTCGACGACGCGCTCGGTTCGGTCGTGCAAGAGCTCGTGTGCCTTGAGTGGATAGTCCTCGAGAAGATCTTCTGGCGGATGCTCCTCGAGAAGATCCCCCGTGACGTATTCGACCTCTCGTCGCCAGGCCACATACGTCTCCGGCGGTTCCCAGCTCTCTTCTCCATGAAGATACTCCGCAACGGGGGGCCTGCCGGGGAGATCCCAAATCGTGGTTAGCGCCCAGGCATCGAATAGGATGTCGCTGACTCGAGGGATCTTCGGCTGAGGAGAGAACGCGGCAACTCTCTCTTCACGCGACAGTTCACTGAGCGCGGCTGGACTCGCGTCGACGCGATCCGACCCGTTAGCGCCTGGGAGTCGGGCGAGAAGTAAGCGCGTTTTTTGGATGGCGGGCGCGAGGACATCGTCGCCCTTGGACTCACTCTCCTCAACGACGTTGATCGTCGCCACCCCATCACCGAACCTGTTCACGCGACCGAAACGCTGAATCATGCTGTCGAGTGGCGCGAGATCGCAGACGAGATGATCCGCCGATAGGTTGACACCGACTTCTCCCGCGGACGTGGAGATCAGAAAGACCGTGCCGGTTTGAAGTCTAACTCCCGGATCTCGATCGCCCGCGGGCATGAACCGGGCGAACACTCCATTGGACCGTGCTAGTCGGTCGCGCTCGTAGCCTCGCAGAGTCCCCGTCAGGACAGCAGTGGACGCAGACGAGACTTTCAGCGCTGCGCGAACCGCCTCAACGTCTTTCACGCGCCGCGCGAAGACGAGAACGGCCTGACCTTCGAAGTCAGGGTCGCGCGCGAGCTGCGCGAGTGCATCCGGGAGCTTCGTCCCGTCGGCAAGGGGCTGCATGCGCAGCCGCTTGGCTGCGTAGAATCTCTTCCGCACGATTTCGTTCTCGAAATCTGCTGCCGACAACGAAAAGGAGCTCGTCCCGGACCGAACCGTGGCGGACAAAGCAGTCACGGCGAAGCGATGCCGTTCCCACGAGAAACGACCCTGCTCTCTGCGGATTTCTTCGGCGAGCACCTGAAATGCCGGCTCCAGGTGCGCCTCGTCGTGCACGAGAAGCGCGTCTTGCCCGAGGAGTGCGGCATGAAGCGGTCGGGACTTGAAACCGCGACCGTACCCACTGAACAGCAAGCGGCTTCCAATCATGTCTACAGTCCCGACGATCACCGCCGGTCTTGCGGGATCGTTCCGCCATTCGGCGTTGTCTGCGAACTCACCCCGCAGCGTGCTGATTGCGAGCGGCGACCCAGACACGTTGCGAGAACAGAGTGCCATGAGCGCCCCAGCGACATTGCGCAGTTCGTCCATGGTCGTCAGCTTTTCGCGAAGGCGCTCTGCCTCCCGAGTGGACTGGTCCACCACGGTGCGTCGGTTCACCACGTAGACCAAGCGGCGCGGGAAAGTTCGCGCGCTTCCAATCATGGAGTGATGCGCGAGCGCGAGGAGCCAGAGCGCGATGATGGTCGTCTTGCCGAGCCCCGTCGGTATGTCACACGACTCCGGAAATCGGTGGTCGCCGTCGGGATGAACGAAGCGCTCGAACAGCGCTCTCTGCCACGGGAAGCTGGGGTTCCCAGTGAGGGCACGAAACGACGCTTCGAAATCAACGCTCATCCGGTCACCTCCGTAGAAGGACTATCTTCGAGTTGGGAACGCTCAGGCGCTTCGCCGCGTAGCGCTACGCGGCGCTGCCCATTGCTCGGAGGTCGGAGGCTCCGCTTCAACAGGGCCGCCGCGCGAACGCGGCGGACAGCGTTGAGAACCGCCGACGGCGCGTCTCGCCACGCAACTTCAATGGGACCGAGCGATGAGCAGCGCCTCGTGGCGCTGTCGCGTACGCGCTCTGTCAGCGCAGCGGACGGAACCCGATTCGTCGCGTGATGGCCGCAGCTACTACCGGCAGGATCCTGGACGGCGACCGCCAAGCTACGGTCAGCAGCGCCCCCATGCCGCCGGAGGTCGTCAGCTTCACCTCCAGGAATTTCAACTTTTCTGCGTCGCGAGACGGTCCGTAGGGGGTTGCAGGGGGATTGGATTCGTACATAGGAACCCACACTGCGCACCGACCGCGTGCCCGTCAAGCCCCCGACTACACCGCCGGCGGCAAAACGCCCCTGGGCAGGAAGAATCGCTCGCTCCACGCAGCAAGCGTTGGCGGAGGGCCGTTGCGGCCCCGACCACGCAAGCGGTCTTCTCACAATGCAGCCTTGCATCAATCCCCCTTCTCCCATTCCCCCCTCACCTATTCGCGCGCCTACGCGCCCGTTCAGCACTCTGCCCCTGCACTTTCGCCAACTTCCGCGGCTCCGCCACCGCACGCAGCGCCCCTGTCGCGAGCTCTTCGACGAGCACGCGCAACCGACTGGATTCGGCGCGCGCGGCACCGCCGAGTCCAACGACGTAGCGGGCGACGCGCGTCGCGCCCGCGGTCGCGATGGTAACGAGGATGCCGCCTTCGACGGGCTCGGCGTGCATCGGGGGGAGAAGATTGTTGGCAACCCAGGTTGCCTCTGGATGGCGCACGAAGAAAACGTGCTGTTCGGCTTCTTCCGATCCGTGAAAGCCGTCGACGCTCTCAGCGCAGAAACGACCAACGGCGTCGTCGGTGGCGGCGCGGAACGTGGTTTGGTCGTCGACGTTCGCGTCGACGATGTTGTCGACGCGGAACCATTTGAGTTGCCCGGTGCGGTGGCAGGTGGCGACGAACCGCAACGGTGGACCGACGTCCACGCGATGCGCGGACACGTGCCGCGATTCAATGGCACCGCGCTCGGTGGAGTAGAAACGCATCCTCACGGCTCGGCGTTCCACTAGCGCCGCTTCCACCACCGGAAGGAAGGCCTGTTCGGCGTTCGACTCTTCTCGCGTGACGATCGCGGCTTCGATCGCCGCGATTACATCGCGATCGCGACGCGCTCCGAGAACGACGCGCAAGAGGTTCCTGCGTCTCGGGCCGCGCGGAGCGTGCCAGAGCACGTGCAATAAATCGGCGGTCTCCTCTTTCGAGAACAGCACGCCGTCGGGGAACCAGTTGCTGGGTACGCTCCAGTAGACCTGCGGGAGATCGTCCTGGCGTTCGAGCGGCATGCCGAGCGTGGTGAGCTCGTCGAGCCGCTTTCTCAGGGCAGGAACACCGATTTCAATCTCGCGCGCGAGCGCCGCCTGGGTCCAGGTGCGCTGGCGTAAGAACGCACGGTAGATGCGCGCGACGGACTCGGTTGGTGAACGACGGCCCACGTTGCCCCCGAATAGACCTTCGAGAATCCTTCGCACGAACGACGCTCGCAAGTAGTTTTCGCTGACCCTTGCCGTCAGAAATTCCAAGTCGCGGCAGCGGGACAGCAAGACCTTTCATGGCCATGGTCATTCCTCTCATGTCTTTTTGACCCGTCCCGAGCGGCGGTCGCTCATCTAAGTGGAGGCGGCCGCCTCGCCGTTTCCACGTCGCGAGCAGAGGCGTAAGGTTCCGATTGATGGCGGGCTCGCGAAAGCAGAAGGCGGCCGTGGACGTAACGGCGCTGGTGTCGCAAGCGCGCGCGACGCTCGAAGCGGACGGGGTCGTGAAGTTGAAAGAGCTCGGACCCACAGCCGAGCGCGCCCGCGTCACGGATGAGCTCCGCGCGATGGGATTCGAAGTGATGAAGACGGTCGTGCGCCGCCCGCTCGAGGCACAACTTTCCGAGGCGCTCGAGCGGGGAGCTTTCATTCCACTCAAGTCCATCGCAACGTTCGTCCGCGGCGCCACCGTCGCCGAACGTCAGGCCGCGGTATCCAAGCTCATCGCGCAAGGGCGTGCTCTCAAGGTGCTCCGTGAGAAGGTCGAGATGCTCGTCCCGTCGGGTACGAATGTGCTTTCCCGGGAGGAGGTCACCGCTCTCCTACGTGCTCTCGGGAACTTGAGCAAGCTGCTCACGAAGGTGTCCAAACAACGACAGGCTTCGGTGCTTCGCGCGGACTTGGTCGAGCAAATCCAGGCCGCGTTCCCCGAGCTTCTCAGTCAGGCGCGCGCTCGGAACGACGTGCCTCGCGGCAACGGAGCGAGCGCTGACGGTATCCTGCCGCGGCTGCTCGACGCGCTCGATGCGACTCGCGACGAGCGGCTCGGACTCTCTTTCATTCCGCAGGTCGTTAACCACCTGCGCCGCGAATTCACGCCAGGGGTGGTCAGAACCGCCCTCATCGACGCCGCGGGTCAGGGAGTGATTGAACTGCGCCCGGAAGGAGGGGTAAACCGATTGACGAAGGACGAGCTCGAACTGTGCTTGCCGGGGCCACAAGGAACGCGGCTGTCGTGGGCGCGACGCTTGGGAGGGAGAGCATCGTGAGCAGTCCGGTTTTCGAAGCGCTTCACGCGGATCCCTGGACGGAAGACTTCGTGGATCTGACGACGCTCAACGCGAGGGCGGCGGACGCGATCGAAGAGTGCGTCCAGAGCGTTCGCGCCGTCGCGCGAAGCGCGCCGCGGACGCTACGCTCGGCGTCGATCGTCGTCCTGGGGCCGCCCGGAGCGGGCAAGACGCATCTCTTTTCTCGTCTCCGGCGCCATCTGGGACCGCGAGCGGTCTTCGTGCACATCCGGCCGCTCGTGCACGCGCCGATGACGCCTCGGTTCGTGCTCGGGGAAGTCGTGAGACAGCTCGGGTACGCCACGCACGATCTGCTGCAGCTTAATGCGCTCGTGGGCTCTCTGTTCGCCCATCTGTCCGGTGCCGCCACGTCCTTTCCTTCGACGTTTCTCTCGGAGTACCAGCAACTCGCCGAAGTCGACCGGGAGGCATCGCTCGACGAGGCGGTCGACCGGGTCCTTGCGCTCTTCCCGGAGGTCGACGACGGCTACCTCCGGCGCTTGCTGCAAGCTCCGTTCGCTACGGGGGCGACTCAGCGCGCCCTGCTCGCTTGGCTTTCGGGTCGCGACTGCGACGTCGCACAGCTCTCGCGGATCGGTGCGACGGCATCGCTCTCAGAGGAGCTCGCCATGCCGGCGCTTCGAACACTCTGCTCCGTCGCATCGCTCGGCGCGCCGATCGTCCTGGTGATGGATCAGCTCGAGAATCTCATCGAAGGCGCCGCGCCGGGGCCTCGACTGATCGGTTATGCGAATCTCGCCGCGGAGCTCGTCGACGCAATGCGAGGGCTCGTGCTCGTGCACATGGCGCTCGATACCGAGTGGAATCGAGGTATCGAGCCGGCCCTCAACTTGTCGCAACGATCGCGGCTCCTGATGCGCACGGAGACGCTCGCGCTTCCGACCCCGCGCGAACGCGAAGATCTGCTTCGTCTGTGGATTGAACGCCTGCCCGACAAGCCAGCGCCATACCCGTGGCCATTCACGGAGAAGCGCCTTTCACGGGTCCTCGCGGCGGCCGGGATGACCCCGCGGATGCTTCTCGTCGAGTGCCAGCAAGCGGTCGCAGGCGAGGGCAGTGAAGAGGGGGAGGCAGAAGACGCACCCCTCGAGAGCGGAATCGGGACGGCTCATGGATTGGCCGCCGAGTGGGAGCGCCGCGTTGTCGCCGCGCGCCAGGTTCTCGCGGAGGCGGACCAACAACGGACCTCCGTCGATGCGTCGCGCGTGGCGGACGGGTTGCTCGCGATTGCAAAGTTCGTGGAGGGCGCACGCGTCTCGGCTGGGGCCGCGCAGGGAGCCGCACAGTTGCTAGTCGAAAATTCGGCAACGACGGCGCACGTCGGTCTCTTGCATCAAGGGCACCATCGAAGTCTCGCCGCCGCGCTGAGTCGTCTCACGGAGCTTGCGGCGCGCGACGCGGTGATCGCCGTTCGCGAGCGCTCGCGCGATTTCCCCCCGACGTGGAAGGACACTCTCGTCAAACGCGACACGTTGCTCGCCACGGGTCGCGCTCGCTGGATCTGGCTAGAACCAGACGACGTGGTCCGACTGCTCGCGCTCGACGCGCTGCTTCAGGGAGCACGATCGGGGGACGTCACCAACGGGCGAGGAGAGCCGGTCGACGTCGCGACGGTGACCGATTGGGTCCGGAGCACGCTCGGTGTACCGGACTGGGGCATCTCGAAGGCTCTGTTCGAGACGGGTGAACAAGGGGATATCGACGAGGAACAGTCCGGCGAACCAGCGGATGCGCCGAGCGCGCCTGAAATCACCAACGGATCTCCTGACCACAGCGTCGCCATGGCGGTGCTCCGACAATTGCGCATTGCCTCCCTCGAGCGCGTGGTCCGCGAAGCGTCGCGCATCGATCCGAGAGCGACGCGCGCCGCGGTGCTCGCTGAACTCGAAGCGAATGAAGGGGTCCGATTTTTTGGTCGCAGCATCGTCTGCGTGAGGAGTGTTGGATGACCGACCGAATCAGCGTGACGGAAGTCCGCAACGCACTCCGGTGTCCTCGCATCTTCGCGCTCGGGCGGCTTCGCAAGCGCGCCGTGGCGTTTCCGGTCGGTTCTTCGTGTCTCGGAGCCACATTTCATCGAATTCTGGATCGGTTCAGTCGAGAGGTCGCCGATCCTCCCGGCGCTTTCCTGGCGCTGCGGAAGGACGCGCCGCTCGATGAAGTGAGAGCCGTCCTCGCCGAGTGGCTCCTCGAACGACTCATCGACGAGGTCGAAGCCGACCCCACGTACTCGACGATCCCCGGCGAGGTCGACGACCTCGGAGAAGCCCTTCGCGAGCTCGCGCGTCATCTCGCGGGGCGCCTTCGCGAATTCACCGACGACGCTCCAGCAGCGGCGCTTCCGAAACTCGTCAACGCCGCGGAGGTCGCCGTGGAGGCGGTCATCGGCGCCGATGGTCCGCTGGTGCATGGCCGGATCGACGCCGTTTATGGAGATGCTCGCGGCGGGCTGGAAGTCGTCGAGTACAAGCTGACCGACGAAGCCAACGACGAACTCGACCGCGCGCAGGTCGCTCTCTACCGGGATCTGCTGCGGTCGGCCGAGAGGCTCGACGCGCGCGCCACCGTGCTTCGCTTCACGCCTTCGCTGCGAGAGACGGCGATGAACGGGCGAGCCGTCGACGTGCTCCTCTCCGAAACGGTGCATCCGCTTCTTTCGCAGATGGTCGTGTGGGCAGGAGATCCATTGGCCGCCCCCGCGACGCGGCGTACCGACCTCTGCCCCGCGTGCCCACTATCCCGCGAATGCATAGAGACGTACCCGGAGCGACTGGCGGTGCGCGACGATCCGCCCATGGCCGCGACTCGACCGCACGCCGGCGCCGACGCGCGCATCGTGGACGCGATGGTGCCGCCGCCTGCGATCGCGACGGACGGCGATGACGCCGGACGCCGCGAAGCCGCTGCGCTGTCCGAGCGTATCGTTGCCGAATTGAAGAGGCAGGGAGTCGCCGCGGCCTGTCCGCGCGCTCCCGTCGTGGGGCCTACGCTGTACCTCATCGAGGTCGTCCGCCCGCGCGGCGCGGTGGGCCAGCTCGATCGCGCCGCCGAGGACGTTCGCCATCGCCTGGCTGCCGATGTCGGGATCCACGTCGACTACGAGCGTGAGGGAGGCCTTCGCCGGTTCGTCGTCAAGCGGCCCGCGCCCCGCGCGGTGTTCCTCGGGCCGCTGCTCGAGCGGAAGCGCGAGTATCTCGCAGCTCGGCCCGGGCGCTTCGTCGTAGGCGAACGGCCGGACGGTGAGATCCTCTGCGGAGACCTCTCCGACTCGAGCACGCCTCATCTGTTGATCGCCGGGCAAACGGGGAGCGGTAAATCCGTTCTCATTCAAGCCGTCATCGCCAGCTTGCTTCAGTTCCACGGTCCCGGCGCGATCCGCTTCACGCTCATCGATCCGAAACGCGTTACCTTCATCGGGTCAGGGTTCCGCACAGCCGTCGCCGCGCACCTGGATGGGCCGGTGCGCTTCGATGTCGAGGAAGCGCTCCCGGTGATCGAACGGCTCGTAGATCTCATGGAAGAACGATACCGCCGCTTCCAAAAAGCCCAGGTGATGGACGTGGCAGAATACAACGAGCAGGTCGGTGTTCACGACCAGCTCGAGCGCCGAGTGCTCGTCGTCGACGAATTCCAGGACCTCATCGCCGAGAAAGCCTCCGCCCAGTCATTTTTCGCGGGCATCAAGCGCCTCGGCGCGAAGGCGCGGGCCGCGGGGATTCACATGATCCTCGCGACGCAGCGCCCCGATCGCGAGACCGTGCCCCCCATCGTCAAGGCGAACCTGGGCGGCCGAATTGCGTTGCAGGTCGGTTCTGGCACCAACTCCCGCATCATCCTCGATCAGGGCGGCGCCGAAACGCTACTAGGGAAGGGCGATCTGTACGCCAGCCTCGGCAAAGGGATCGTCCGCGCGCAAGCGCCGCTGCTCGGAGCGGACGCGCGATGAGCGCCGAGCGTCGTCGCATCACCGCACGTGCGTCCAACTGACTTGGACGGCTCGAGGCTTGCCGGCAAGGCCTGAGTGTACTCGCCGACTCGCCGCACGAGGTCTCCTTGCCGGCAAGGGCGCACCGTCGTCGATGGACAAAGTTTCCTTGCTGGCTGCTCCCCGTCGTTCGTCGTGAACGAAACTTCCTTGCCGGCAAGGCGCTCTCCGTTCGGCGTGAACGATCGGCGCTTGCCCGCAAGGCGTGGCTCGTTCGTCGGGAATGATCCGTCCTTCGTGGCTGCCTCCCGCCGTTGTCGGACAACGATGAGCCCTTGCCGGGAAGGACGATCCGTTCGTGCGAGACGATCCACCCTTGCCGGCAAGGCTTTCCGGTTGGCCGCGAGATAGAGACGCAACTCGAGAAAGCGTCGACCGATGTGAAGCAGAAGCGCCGTGCGGCCCGAGACTTGCGCGCGCTCGCCAGCCGGCTATCGCTTGAGCCGGTGAAGCCGTTCGAGCGCGGCGACGTCCGCGAGGTCCTGCGGGCGCCCGGCGGCTCGCTTGTTCTGAAGCAAGTCGTCGAGCCCGATCACATCGCAACGAACGCCATCTGCGAAATCGGCCTGCACCCTGCGCGGCCAGGCGTCCTCGAAGTGAACTCCGCTGACCGCAGTCAGGACGTCGATTCGTCCCGGTTCGACGCCGATCTGCAAACCAACACCCGCCGTTCGCAGGTCAGCCTCCGTAAGGCCCATCAGTCGCGCGCCGAACTCCACGAGGCCATTGATGACCTTCGGCGCGTTCTCGGCGCTCGCTTCGACCCACACGTCGAGATCCTTCGTTGCTCGTGGCCGCCGACGGCATAGGCTCCAACGATCAAAAGGCGTGCGTCAGCGCCTGATAACGCGCGCAACAGATCGAGAAAGTCCGGGCTCATCTCGTGCCTCAGGATTGGAAAGAGCGTGGAGCTCCAAGCTCAGCTGCCAGACGAACTCGGCTCGCTCGTCGATGGGAATTCTGTCCCAAAAGAGGGCGTCCGCATCAGCCTCCGCTTCTTGCTCTCCCGGCCGAAAGATGCGGACGTCGGCACGAGCCCGCGCAGCCTTTCGGCGCTCGGCGTCGAGGTCGACGGGCACGCCACTCATGAGCAGAGCATACCATTGCGGTTCGGCCAGTTCGACCTCTGACGTCGCCCCGACGCCAGTCGAAAGCGGCTTGGAGTCAGAGATGCGCGGGGCGTTTCCGCACCCTCACGCCCTTCGCCCCCTCAAGCTGCGCGCGTGGCCGGGCGACGAACAGGACTGGTGCACGCGAGCGACAACGAGGCAGCCCTTCTTTCATACTTTCGCCTTAGCGTCGCTTCCCGCGCGTTGCGCCAGGGCGTCGTTGGCGGCGCGCCACCTCCGGATCCCGGGAAGCATCCAGTATGTGATCCACACGTAGAGCGGCTGAGGCGTGAAGCGGCGGAACCACCAGAGGAGACGCGCGTCCCACGTGGCGAGCACGCGCAGCGGTGCTCGATGTCGGTGCAGGGTTTTCACGACTCGCCGCGCGACGGACTCGGACGTGGCGCCGGTGAAGCGCATCATTCGGTCAATCAAGCGATCCATGTTCGCGAAGTGTGCATGGTACGGGTCCCCCGCGTTCTCGGTCGCAATGCGGCTGAGAGGGCCGACCACGGCATTCTTGTACGCTGGCGAATTGATGAACCCCGGCAGCACGAGCGACACCTGAACTCCGAAGGGACGAACTTCGTAATACATGGCTTCGGAACCCGCCTCGAGCGCGAACTTGGACGCCGAATAGAGACCCATGGTCGGCATGGCGGCGAGGCCCCCGGCAGACGATATTTGAATGATGCGGCCGCTCCGGCGCTTGCGCATCATGGGCAACACGAGCGCCGTGAGTGCCATGGGACCCTCGTAGTTCACGACCATCTGGTTCGCGAGCTCCGCTTGCGTCGCGTATTCGGCGACGGTTCGGTAGGTGATGCCGGCGTTGTTGATGAGCGCGTCGACACCGCCGAACACCTCTTCGATCTCGTGAACGACCGATCGACGTTGTCGCTCGTCGGTGATGTCGAGCGGGCGCAGCCACAGCCGCTCGCTTTCCGATACGCCGAGCTCGGCGAAGCGCGGCAGCGAATCGTCACGCGCCGTCAGCACGAGGTGGATGCCATCGTCCTTCATCAACTGACGTGCGATCGCCAGCCCGACGCCCACGCTCGCTCCCGTGAGCAGCACTGCTTTCCGCTCTCGGCGAAGACTCCGGATCGACGTCATCCCTCAAACGTCGCACGGACCATCGCCGCTCGCCGAAGTATGAACCCTGCGGGCGACGTTCTGCGCGAGATTGCTTCAGCTTTGCTGCGCAGAATCTCGCAAGGGTTGTGGCGATTGACGCAAATGAGCAGGGCCGTGGAGTGCGCCGCGGCTTTCACAAGATTTCCAGATGGGGTCCGCCTCGGATGAACCACGCGTAGTGGGTGTGGTCGCTGTCGGCGATGCCGCCGAAGACGCCGAGCACGCCACCGCCGATGCCGCAACCGCCGCTGACGGAGCCGTGACTGAATTCCGTCCAGTCGAACTCGATCTCGGCGCTGACCGCGACGTTGTCGGCCGAGAGACCGTGGCACGTTCCGAGGATGCCGCCGCACTTCGCATCGGTGCTCGACACGTTGGACAGCAAGTGTTCGATGCGGAGGGTCGGCACGGCGAGAGAGAATGTCGAGGTGCCCGGCGCCGGGATGGTGGTGAGGAGCAGCTTGCCGGCCACTCCGTACTCACCGGCAAAGCCATGCCAGCTCGCGAAGTCTCCCGGGCACGTGCAGTCGTGGCCGACGCAGACCGGCGTCTCGGTGCATCGTCCGCCTTGCGCCTGGCCGATACCGGCATCCACGCCGACACCAACATAGGCCCAGGGAGCCAGCGGCATCATGCGGAACGCCTCGAGATGGCCGAGAACGAACCGCAACCCATTCGGCTGCCCCGTGCCATTGGCAGACGGGGTAGCGCCTGCGGGTGTGATGTCCTTGCCGGCGGAGGCGTACTCGAGGTTGATGCGGAACGACCACAGCGCTCCTATCGTGTTTGCGCGCGCTCCCGCGTTCGGCGGTGGTGAGTCTGCCGCCGCTACCGGGGTTTCGACGGATGGTGGCGGCGGTGGCGGTTCGACCTGCGGCTCAGCCGGCGGCGGAGCGGGTACCGGCGTCGTGGTCGAATCGGCGGGGGCGGATGGATCGGGTGCTCCACTGCCACGCTGCGCTTGCGCGTTCAGCGAGAGCAGCACCTGCCCGATTGCTCCCATCGTCTCGCCGGGCTGCGCGAGGATCGCGTTGTTGCGTCCGAAGTGGAGGTCGGTGATCTGCCAGTCCGGGCTGACCGCAATGACGACCTCCGTCCAGAGGGGCCCGCCGCCGAACGCGCTCCGACCGTGCAAGGTGAACGAGACGTTCAGGCCGTCGCCGTCCGCCCGCTCGGCATCGCAGCACTCGAGGCTCTCGTATGTCGCCGTCGGCCACGCATAGCGGAAGGTCAACTCCGCGATGCCGTCGACGAACCGGGCGACGGTGCTCTGTTCTTCCTGAGCGAACGCCGGTCCCGCGTCGAGCAAGAGGAACAGGGCGCAAACCGCCGCCACCACCCACACCGACAGTCGCCTGTATTCGGATTCGATGGACCCCATCCAACCCCTCTATCCGCTACAGCCGAGCCACTTCCACGGAAAACGCTGCACGAAGAAACGAGCGAGCAACTCCATTCAAGGGCAGACGCGAAGAGCAGCGGGCGCTTCGCCAAACGGCCAGCGGCTCAGGGCGTGAGGGACCAGGTGCCGCTGTCGCTCGCGCAGATGGCGGAGTCGGAAGTCGGGTAGTCGTAGTAGCAGACCTCGGTCCCGTAGAACGCGGCCTGCGACCCGGTGAAGTTGCAACAACCGGAGAAGCCGGTGCTCTGCGGGCAGGTAGTGTAGGCAGTGCCGCCCTGCGTCTGGCAGTCGCCGGCCGTGTAGTAGCCGGCGGTGCAGTTGGTGCTCGAGAAGCTCCCGTGCTGCGGGATGTAGCAGGCGACCTTGCTGTCGCTCGAACTGGATCCGCCCGAGCCGCCGGCGCCAATCCCGCCCGAGCTGCCCGCGCTGGCCCCCCCAGCGCCGCTCGCGCCGCCGCTGCTGATACTGCCGCCGGGACAGATGCTGGCCAGCGCAGAGGCCGCCGTCGCGTCGTAGAGATAGTAGGTGTACGGACCTCCCTTGCAGGTACCGACGACGCCGTCGTGCGAGCAGCCCGTACCGGGAGTGAAGCCGGTCATTCCCGTGGGGCAACCGGTGTTCGTACCGGAGCCCGGCGCTTCCTCGCAGTAGTGAATTCCGGCCTGCACGATGTCGCACGATACGACGGCACCCGACCCAGAGCCCGTGCCGCCGCCGCCGCCGCCGCCGCCGCAGCCGGCCTGGAATACCGCGCAAAGCGTCACTAACACCATGACGGGACGAACCACTTTCGATCTGAGTGCCACGGGAGGCGTATAGCCGATCCGCGAGCGTCTCCCTTGCACGAGATTGCCTCAGAGAACTCGCGACCTCGCTCCTCGCGGCCTTCGGATCCCCGCGCTCTCAGAAACCCGCCGGAACTCAACCCTCTTCCCGGCATCGTCGCGGGCCCTAAGTATCGGTTCCGGCGCGTGGAATCGAACCACGATTCAGGGATTCAAAGTCCCTTGTCCTGCCCTTGGACGACACCGGAAAAAGTCGGGCGGAGCTTATCATCGTTTCGGCGAAATCGAAGGGGCTCTACACGGAAGTGCGGCGCGTATCGACGGCGCGACGAGGGTCGGCCCGGTCAACCGAGGACGCCGACGTCGCGCGACGCCTCGAGCTCGGCGACGACGGCAGAGGCACAGCGACGGGCTTGGCGAACGCAGTCGGGAATGCCGACGCCGTCGTAGCTCGCGCCGACCAGGTGCAGGCCGGGAAGGGTCTCGAGGCGTGCGTCGATGCGCGATAGACGGGCGCGGTGATTCACGGTCGGCTGAGGATTGGCGTTTTCGTAGCGATAGACGCGGGTGAACCGAGGGCGGCCGAGCGAGCCCATGAGTCGCTCGAGCTCACCGCGCGCGAGCTCGACGAGCTCGTCGTCGGTGGACTTCTCGACGCGGTCCGGATCGCGCACGCCGCCGACGAAGGCGCGCACCAGGGCGCCGCCGGGCGGTGCGCGCTCGTCCCATTTGCTGGAGATCCAGGTGCTCGCCAAGATGCGCGCTTCGCCGGCAGGGACGATGAAGCCGAGCCCTTCGAGCGAATGACGGACTTCGCTGCGATCGAGCGCGAAGAACACGGTCGCCGTGGACACGAACGTGACGTCGGCGAGCTCGGCGGCGAGGCGTCCGTCGGGGACGACGCGCGAAGCGAAGTGAGCCGGCGTCGCGAGCACGACCGACGTGGCGTCGAAGGAGTCGTCGGCGGTCAGCACGGCAAATCCGCGCGCGCGGCGTTGGATCGACGTCACGCGCGCGCCCGTGCGGAGCGCGCCGGGCGGGAGCGTCTGGGTGAGAGCATCGATGAGCGCGCCCATTCCGCCGCGCAGCGACAGGAACGGGCTCTCGGCGCGCGTCTCTTCTCGCCGCAGCCACGAGAAGAGCTCGCGGTTCGACGGTGAAACGCCACCGCCGCGCTCGCGCACCATGAGGCCGCGAAGGATGC